>Ga0308175_100000457_pt1 | contig 28751 bp, 25 predicted proteins | sample PhyCR1_3_FD_203893 | JGI IMG/M metagenome (GOLD analysis project Ga0308175, IMG submission 203893) | Soil microbial communities from UC Gill Tract Community Farm, Albany, California, United States - DLSLS.C.R1 | ecosystem: Environmental > Terrestrial > Soil > Agricultural land | place: USA...
AGGCGTGGGCCCCGGTGGCGTACAGCGCGGCGACCCCCGCGCCGAACCAGAGCAGTTCGAAGACGGCGCGGGCCGTGCCGTGGAGTTTGAACCTCGCCCTCGGCGACGCGAACAGCCCCCACAACTCGGCGAGCAGCCCCATCCCGCAGACGCCGACGAGGAAGCCGACGGCGCCGCCATGGGTGACGCCCCAGTACAGGACGGCCCCGAGGACGGACAGCTCCAAGAGGAAGAGGACGACCGGATTCAGGGCCTTCGCCGTCTTCACGCCCGGCAGTATCGCCCGGCGGCCCGCGGGGCGACAGGGCGGGCCGGGTTCAGGAAGGGATCGGTTCGTTCGCTTCGCTGGGGGTCTGGTCGGTGGATTCCTCGTCCAGGAGGTCGCGGGTGAGGAGGGTGGCGCCGGCCACCGCGCCCGGCATCAGGAAGACCGCGACGAACGGGAGCAGGAAGGCCAGGCCGAGCGGGGTGCCGAAGCCCCAGACCAGGGTCTTGCGGGAGCGGAGCAGGGTGAGGCGGGCGCGCAGGTCCACGCCCCGGCGCTGGAGGGCGATGGCGGTCAGTTCCTCGGTGAGGAAGAACCCGGTGACGAAGAAGCCGATCACCGGGACGACCGTCTGGCCGACGAGGGGCAGGAAGCCGGCGGCGAAGAGCAGCACGCCCCACAGCAGGGCCCGGACCAGGATCCGCAGGCTGTCCCGGGCCGAGATCCACAGCTCGCGCCAGAGCGGGAGGCCCGACTCGGGTGCCGTGCCGTCGGGCGAGACGTCCTGGTCGACCTTCTCGGAGAGGCTGTCGTAGAAGGGCTGGCCGACCAGCAGGGTGAGGGCCGTGAAGGTGAGGACGGCCAGCAGCAGGCCCAGGGCGAAGAGGACGGCCGTCAGGAAGCCGCGGAAGAGGCCCTGCCAAGGGCTCCCCCAGTCGTCCGCGAACGGGGTGGCCCAGGCGACCCCGTCCTCGCCCCACACGGCGAGCACGACCAGCGCCGCCGCGTAGAGGACCAGCGTGATCAGGCCCGGCAGCAGGCCGAAGCCGAACTGGCGGCCGTGCCGGGCCACCCAGCGCTGGCCCGCCACGAGATAACCGAAACCCACCCCGAGATCGCGCATGGCGAAGACTTTACTGGGACTCAGGCGGCCAGCATCCGCCGCAGCAGGTCCCGCAGGGACCGCCGCTCCTCGGCGGAGAGCCCGGCGAGGGGCTCACGCGCGAAGCGCAGGCCCTCGCGCAGGTCCCGGGCGACCCTGCGGCCCTCGTCGGTGGCGGCGGCCAGCTTCACCCGGCGGTCCGCCGGGTCGGGGCGGCGCTCCGCCAGGCCCCGCGACTCCAGGCGGTCGACTATCCCGGTCACGTTCGAGGGCTCGCACTTCAGCTTGTGCGCGAGCTTGCGCATCGGCAGCGGCTCCAGCGACAGCAGGCTGAGCAGGCGTGCCTGCGGGCCGGTCAGCGCGTGGGCGGCCGCCGCCTCCTCGTAGTCCGCGTAGAAGCGGGCCACGACGTCCCCGATCAGCTCGACGACCTCCATGGTGAGCTCGTCGGGACGGCGGGCATTCGGTGGTGTGGCCATGCCGTTCAGGATACCGGGTTACTTGACATCATGAAATATTCAGGCTCATTGTTGTTTCAGGTACTGAAGTAAATGAAAGGCGACCCCATGATCAACCGCGAGTGGCACCTTCTCAGCCGTCCGGTCGGCTGGCCGAAGCCCGAGGACTTCGGCCTGGTCGAGACGCCCGTCCCGACCCCCGGCGAGGGCCAGGTGCTGGTGCGGAACGAGTACCTCTCCGTGGACCCATACATGCGCGGCAGGATGTCGGCGGCCAAGTCGTACGCCGCCCCGTTCGAGCTGGACAAGGTCATGCAGGGCGGCGCGGTCGGTGAGGTCGTCGCCTCCAACGCCGAGGGCATCGCGGTCGGCGACCACGTCCTGCACTTCTTCGGCTGGCGCGAGTACGCGGCCGTGGACGCGAAGAACGCCGTCAAGGTCGACCCCCAGGCCGCCCCGCTGTCGACGTACCTCGGCGTGCTCGGCATGACGGGCCTGACCGCGTACGCGGGCCTGCTGCGCACCGCCTCCCTCAAGGAGGGCGACGTCGTCTTCGTGTCCGGCGCGGCGGGCGCGGTCGGCAGCCAGGTCGGGCAGATCGCGAAGCTCAAGGGCGCCTCGCGGGTCATCGGCTCGGCGGGCTCCGCAGAGAAGGTCCGGCTGCTTACGGAGGAGTACGGCTTCGACGCCGCCTTCAACTACAAGGACGGCCCGGTGAGCGAGCAGCTGCGCGCGGCCGCCCCCGACGGGATCGACGTGTACTTCGACAACGTCGGCGGCGAGCACCTGGAGGCCGCCATCGGGTCGCTGAACCAGGGCGGCCGGATCGCCGTCTGCGGCATGATCTCCGTCTACAACAACACCGAGCCCGCCCCCGGCCCGCGCAACCTGGCCCGTCTCATCCAGACCCGCGGCCGAATCGAGGGCTTCCTGGTGGGCGACCACTACGACCTGCAGCCGCAGTTCGTCCAGGAGGTCGGTCCCTGGGTCGCCTCGGGCGCGCTGAAGTATCGCGAGACCGTGGTCGAGGGCATCGAGAACAACCTGGAGGCGTTCCTCGGGGTCCTGCGCGGCGACAACACCGGGAAGATGATCGTCAAGCTCTGACCCTGGCCCGGGCTTTCCGGCATGCGGTAACTTCATTCCGAAATCCGCCGTCGATCGTGGGCGCGAGTCGCGGCGGACCGAGGAGGAAGACAACCGCATGCCCATTCAGCAGTCCGACGTCCTGTACACGGCCGTCGCCACCGCCGAGAACGGCCGCGACGGCCGTGTCGCCACCGACGACGGGAAGCTCGACGTCGTCGTGAACCCGCCGAAGGAGATGGGCGGCAGCGGCGCCGGCACCAACCCGGAGCAGCTGTTCGCCGCCGGGTACAGCGCCTGCTTCCAGGGCGCGCTCGGCGTGGTCGCCCGGCAGGAGGGCGCCGACGTCTCCGGTTCGACCGTCACCGCCAAGGTCGGGATCGGCCGGAACGAGGACGGCTTCGGGATCGTCGTGGAGATCTCCGCGAACATCCCGAACGTCGACGAGGCCACCGCGCGGGTACTGATCGAGAAGGCGCACCAGGTGTGCCCCTACTCGAAGGCGACGCGCGGCGACATCACCGTGACGCCGGCCCGGTAACGGTCGTTGCGCACGACGGCGGCCGCATCCTTGGACGTGGGATGCGGCCGCCGTCGTACGCCGTGTCATCCGGCTGTGGGCGCCGCCCGGTGGACGGCCGCCGCCAGCCGCTCGTTCTCCGCGGCCGAGCCGCCCGGGAACGCGAACCGGCGCCTGGTGTAGCCGTAGGCGAGGCCGCTGCGGGGATCGGCGAAGGCCTGGGAGCCGGCGGCGCCGCTGTGGCCGATCGCGCCGGCGCCCAGGAAGGGGTGCCAGGTGTCGGCCGTGTCCTGGAAGCCGAGGCCGTACGACTTGTGGGCCCGGGCCACCAGGTCGTACCCGGTGGAGTGCGGCTGACCGAACTCCGCGACCGTGTCCTGCTTCAGCAGCGGTGCCTTGCCGTCGACCTCGCTGATCATCGCCGCGTACATCCCGGCCAGACCGCGCGCCGAGGCGACACCCCCCACCGACGCCGGGCCCTGGGCGCGGACCGCGCGCTCGTTCGGCAGCGACTCCAGGTCGGTCGGCTCGGCCCCGTGCCGGTTGAAGGCGATCGAGCCTAGGGTGTGCGGCCCGCTCGGCAGCGCGTCGAGCACCGCCTGCTGCTCGGGGGTGGGCAGCATCGGCAGGGTGGTGCGGAAGCGGCTCTCGCGGGAGGCCGGCAGGCCGAGGTGGAAGTCCAGTCCGTAGGGGGCTCGCACCCGCTCCTCGTACACCTCCTGGAGCGTACGGCCGGTGGCGCGGCGGACGACCTCGCCGGTGAGCGCGCCGATCACCAGGGCGTGGTAGCCGAAGGCCGTGCCCGGCCGCCAGAACGGCCGCTGGTCGGCGAGGCGTTCGGCCAGTGCCCGGTCGTCGGCCAGCTCGGCCGCGCTGAACCCGGTGTCGGTGCCGATCAGACCGGCCCGGTGCGCGAGCAGCTCGCGCAGGGTCAGCGCGCCCTTGCCCTCGACCCCGAACTCCGGCCAGTAGTAGGTGACCCTGCGGTCCAGCTCCAGCGTGCCGTCCTGCACCAGCAGGGCCACGACGAGGTGCGCGGCGCCCTTGGTGGACGAGAACACGCCGTACAGCGAGTCACCGTCGGCGTCCTCACCCGCCCACAGGTCGACGACCCGCCTGCCGTGCACATGGGCGCACAACTGGCCCTCGTAGTCGTCCCGTTCCTCCGCCACGAAGGCGGCGAACTCCTCGCGCACCGCCTCGTAGCCCTCGGCGACCGTGCCGTGCACGGTGGTTCCCTGCGTCATCCGCTCTCCTCGACCGAGCCGCTCGCGCGTCGCTCCCTCTTGTACACAACGCCCTCTCCACCAACGGGCGTTCCCGGGATCGGTACGGCGAGGTGTACCCGTTCGACTCAACCGTGTCGAGCGCGGCCCGGTTTCTCCGGTCCTATGTGCACCACCACAGGAACCGGTTGCACGTCCTCGTCGGGGACGCGGTGGGTGTCGGGTCCGAGGTCGTCGGGCCGGCCGTCGGGGTGGCGGCGGGCTGGGACGAGGGCTGGGCCGGCGGGGCCGCGGTCGTCGTGCCCGCGCCCGAGGTGGCGGACTGCTCCGCGTCGTCGCCGGCGGCGGGGGACTTGGAGGGCTTGTCCTTCGGGGACTCGGACGCGGACGCCGAGGCCGACGGGTCGGTGGACGAGGAGGCGCTCGGTGCCGTCGTACGGGCGGAGGTGCCGTCGGCGGGGGCCGCCGAGCGGTCCGGGGACCCGGAGGCGCTGTCGCCGTCGGCCGAGGTGTCCCCGGCCGACGTCGAGGTGTCGCCGCCGGTGAAGGGCGCGAAGGGGGCGTCCGTGCCGAGTTCGGCGATGCTCAGCCCGCCGGCGGCCAGCACGAACCCCGTGGCGATCAGCACCGTACGGCGTCGGCGGCGCCGGTGCGCGGCGGCCTTGCGGTCCCGGCGGCTGGCGTCGGTGGCGCCAGGGTCGGCGGTGGTCTCGCCGCCCCCTGCTCCCCCGCGGCCCCGGCCCCGGCCCCGCGACTGACGCCGGGCGGCACGGCCCACGGGCTCGTCATGGCCTTCCTGGGCGCTGTACTCGTCCCGGTCGTGGGCCTCGTCGTCGTCACCGTGGTCGTCACCGTGGTCCGCGTGGTCCGCGTAGGCGTCGTACGCGTCGCCCCGGCCACCGTGCCCGCTGTGGTCGCCCGCGGCCACCTGCCCGTCGGCGCCCGCGTGGCGCTCGGCCCCGCCCTCGTACGTGTACGCGTCCGGTACCGCCGCGGCGCCGGACTGCTGCGGCACACGCACGGCCTGCGCCGCACCCGGGTGGGTGAAACCGCCGGAGTGCTCGGCCGCGTAGGGCGCGGGATACCCGCCCTGACCGGCGTACGCGTGCCCCGCCGGGGCGCCGGTGTGGGCCTCCTGGCCGTACGGACCCGCCCCCGCGCCCGCGTACCCGGGCGCGACGTACGCGTCCGCGCGCGGGGCGGAAGGCTGGGCCGGTGCGCCACATCCCGGGCAGGCAAGGGCGCCGTTGAGGTGCCGTTGGCACGGGTGGCAGAAGTCCATGACGCCGGAAGACTAGATTCCCCGCCGGTCACGTAACCAGGCACCTCTGTGAAGGTTTCGTGCGGGACCGAAAAGGTTCTCGAAAGTCATGTCGAAACTGTTACCTGTTCGACCCATTGACACCCCTGCCGCACCGTCCTTACTGTCACGCCAGCATTTCGAACGAGTGACGAAATCTCGAACAGTCTGAGGGGCAACTGCCGTGCGCATCACCGGAATCAGCACGCACGTGGTCGGGACACCATGGCGCAACCTGACCTACGTCCAGGTGCACACCGACGAGGGGCTCACGGGAGTCGGCGAGACCCGGATGCTCGGCCACACCGACGCGCTGATCGGCTATCTGCGCGAGGCCGAGGCCAACCACATTCTCGGATCGGACCCGTTCGCTGTCGAGGACCTCGTGCGGCGGATGAAGTACGGCGACTACGGGCGGGCCGGCGAGATCGTCATGTCCGGCATCGCGGTCGTCGAGATGGCCTGCTGGGACATCAAGGGCAAGGCGCTCGGCGTGCCGGTGTGGCAGCTGCTGGGCGGCAAGGTCACCGACAGGGTCAAGGCGTACGCCAACGGCTGGTACACCACCGAGCGGACGCCGGAGGCGTACCACAAGGCCGCCCAGGGGGTCATGGAGCGCGGCTACAAGGCGCTGAAGATCGACCCCTTCGGCACCGGGCACTTCGAACTGGACCACGAGCAGACCCTGTACGCGGTCTCCCTCATCGAGGCCGTGCGGGACGCCATCGGACCGGACACCGAGCTGATGCTGGAGATGCACGGCCGCTTCTCCCCCGCCACCGCCGTCCGGCTGGCGAAGGAGATGGCGCCCTTCAAGCCGGCCTGGCTCGAGGAGCCGTGCCCGCCGGAGAACCTTAAGGCGCTGGAGAAGGTGGCCGCCAAGGTGGACATCCCGGTCGCCACCGGTGAGCGCATCCACGACCGCATCGAGTTCCGCGAGCTCTTCGACATCCAGTGCGCCGACATCATCCAGCCCGACGTCGGCCACATCGGCGGCATCTGGGAGACCCGGAAGCTCGCCGCCACCGCCGAGACCCACTACATGCTCGTCGCCCCGCACAACGTGGGCGGGTCCGTGCTGACCGCCGCCTCGCTCCAGGTCGGCTTCACCTCGCCGAACTTCAAGATCCTGGAGCACTTCAACGACTTCGCCGACGCGGACATCAAGAAGGTGGTCAAGGGCGCCCCGGAGGTCGTGGACGGCTACTTCCACCTCTCCGACAGGCCCGGTCTCGGCGTCGAGCTGGACACCGACGCGGCCGCCGAGTTCCCGCAGCAGCAGGCCCGGTTCGACCTGTGGGCCGAGGGCTGGGAGCAGCGCAAGCCGAAGGACACGAAGTGACCTCGCCGGGTTCGCAGGTCCTGATCGAGGCGCCGGGCGTCCACCGGGTCGAGGAGCACACGCCCCGGCAGCCCGGTCCCGGCGAGGCACTGGTCGCGGTGCACGCGGTGGGCATCTGCGGCAGCGACCGCGAGGTGTACCAGGGCAACCGGCCCGAGGGATACGTCCGTTACCCGCTCACGCCCGGCCACGAGTGGTCCGGGACCGTGCGGGCGGTGGGCGCCGGGGTGCCGGACGGCCTGGTCGGGCGCAAGGTCGTCGGTGAGGGGTTCCGCAACTGCCAGGTGTGCGACCGCTGCCACGCGGGCGAGACCACGCTGTGCACGGCCGGGTACGAGGAGACCGGGTTCACCCGGCCGGGCGCCATGGCGGCCACCCTCACCCTGCCGGCCCGGCTGCTGCACCCGCTGCCGGACGGCGCCGACCTCACCGCCGCCGCCCTGCTGGAGCCGGCCGCCTGCATCGCGGCCGCCGCGCTGAAGGCCCGGGCCCTGCCGGGCGAGCGGGTCGCGGTGGTCGGCACGGGCACGCTCGGGATGTTCGCGGTGCAGTTCCTCAAGGCCGTCTCGCCGGCGGAGCTGCTGGTCGTGGGCACCAGGAACGACCGGGAGGCACTGTCCCGGCGGTTCGGGGCGAGCGACTTCCGGCTCAGGGACCAGCGGTTGCCCGGCGACTTCGACGTCGTGATCGAGACCGCCGGCTCCGCGTCCGCCGCGCGCACCGCGGCCGCGCTGCTCAGGCGCGGCGGACGGCTGGTCCTGACGGGCATCCCGGCGCCGGGCGCGGACGGGCTCGACCCGACCGATCTGGTCGTACGGCAGCTCGAGGTGCACACCGTCTTCGGGGCGCCCCCGGACGCCTGGGCGCACGCCGTGCGGGTCTTCGGCGCCGGGCTGCTCGACCCACTGCCCCTGGTCACCCACGAGCTGCCGCTGACCGAGTTCCCGCAGGCCATCGAGCTGGTGGGGGCCGGTGATCCGGAGGTGGGCAAGGTGCTGCTCCGTCCCTGACCGTACGCCGGTCGGGATGTGACCCGACGGCGCCCCGGCCGGCGTACCGCAAGGCCTACGGCCTTTTTCATACCCAGAGCCGCGAACCTTGTCCGAAATACCGAACACGAAGGACAGCTAGTGACCGACGCTTCCGCTCCGGCAGTCCGCAGGCCCGGCGAGCAGGTGCTCGCCGCACTCGGCCTGGACGCGCCCGCCCTCGACCCCGCCGACACCTCCGCCCACGGCTTCCCGGGCGGCGGTCGCTGGCGCACCGAGATCCCCTCGTGCGAGGGTCCAGAAGCGCTGACGGTCGTGCTGAAGGAGGCCTCGCGCCTCGATGTGCCGATCCACCGGATCAGCCAGGGCAGCGGCGTGTGGATGCTCACCGACGCCGAGATCACCGAGATGGTCGAGGCGGCCGCCGAACGGGACATCGAGCTCTGCCTGTTCACCGGCCCGCGCGGCACCTGGGACATCGGTGGCTCGGTGCGCTCCGACTCGCGGGGGGCCGGACTGCGCGCCCGGGGCCACGACGCCGTCGCCGGCTGTGTCGAGGACGCCGTCCGCGCCACCGAGCTGGGCGTCAAGTGCCTGCTGGTCGCCGACGAGGGCGTGCTGTGGACCCTGCACCGGGCGCGCACGGCCGGGATCATCCCGGCCGACACCACCCTGAAGGTCTCCGCGCTGATCGGCCCGGTCAACCCGGCCTCGTACGCGGTCTACGAGCGGCTCGGCGCCGACTCCGTCAACGTGCCCAGCGATCTGACGCTGGACCACCTCACCGAGATCCGCCGGGTCTCCGGCGCCCCCATGGACATGTACATCGAGGCCCCCGACGACCTCGGCGGCTATGTGCGGATGTACGAGGTGGCCGAGCTGATCCGGCGCGGCGCACCTCTCTACCTGAAGTTCGGCCTGTCCAAGGCTCCCGGCATCTACCCGTGGGGCACCCATCTGCGGGACGTGACCCTGGACACCGCCCGGGAGCGGGTGCGGCGCGGCCGGCTCGCCCTGGACCTGCTCGCCCGGCACGGCGCGGACGGCGACATGGCGCCGCTCGGCTCCCGGCTGCCCGGGACGCTGCACCGCTTCCCCACGGAGCGCTCCGCCGGGTGAAGCCAGAAGCTGCGCGCCGTCCGCGGCCGCGGGCCGGCTGTGGCCGGCCGCGCAGTTCCCCGCGCCCCTCCGGGGCGCTTCGACCGACCTCGCTCACCACTCAACGCCGAGAAGAACAGGGACCGATCACCATGCGCACTCGTAGAAGCGCACTCACCGCCATAGCCGGTGCCGCCTCGCTCGCCCTCGCCCTGACCGCCTGCGGCCAGAGCAGTGAGGGCGGCAGCGACGACAAGGGCGGGGACGCCAAGGGCGGCACGATCGGCATCGCGATGCCGACCAAGTCCTCCGAGCGCTGGATCGCCGACGGCAAGAACGTCGAGAAGAACCTCCAGGCCAAGGGCTACAAGACCAAGCTGGTCTACGGCGAGGACAACCCGGAGACCCAGGTCTCCCAGATCGAGAACCTCATCACGCAGGGCGTGAAGGGCCTGATCGTCGCGGCGATCGACAACAAGTCGCTGAACAACGTGCTCCAGGAGGCCGCTGACGCCGACATCCCGGTCATCGCCTACGACCGTCTGATCCTCGGCAGCAAGAACGTCGACTACTACGCCTCGTTCGACAACGAGAAGGTCGGCAAGCTGCAGGGCCAGTACATCGTGGACCGACTCGGGCTGAGCAAGGGCAAGAAGGGCCCGTTCAACCTCGAGCTGTTCGCCGGGTCCAACGACGACAACAACACCAAGTACTTCTTCGGCGGCGCGATGAGCGTGCTCCAGCCGTACATCGACAAGAAGCAGCTGGTCGTCAAGTCCGGGCAGACCAAGATCAACCAGGTCACCACCCTGCGCTGGGACGGCACCACCGCGCAGAAGCGCATGGAGGACGTCCTCACCTCCGCCTACAAGAGCGGCCGGGTCGACGCGGTCCTCTCGCCCTACGACGGCATCTCCATCGGCATCCTGTCCGCGCTGAAGTCGGACGGCTACGGCTCCGGCAGCAAGGCGCTGCCCGTGGTCACCGGCCAGGACGCCGAGCTGGCCTCGGTGAAGTCGATCATCTCCGGCCAGCAGACGCAGACCGTCTACAAGGACACCCGGCAGCTCGCCAAGGTCGCGGCCACCATGGTCGACGACGTCCTGCAGGGCAAGAAGCCGCAGGTCAACGACACCAAGACCTACGACAACGGCAGCAAGGTCGTGCCCGCCTACCTGCTCCAGCCGGTCAGCGTCGACAAGTCCAACTACAAGCAGGTCCTGGTCGACGGCGGTTACTACACCGAGTCCGAGCTGAAGTAACCCGCCCGCTACCTACGGATTGGAAGGCACGACCATGGCGGGACCCGTCCTGGAAATGCGCTCGATCGTCAAGACCTTTCCCGGTGTCAAGGCGCTGTCGGACGTCACCCTGACCGTCCGGCAGGGCGAGGTCCACGCCATCTGCGGGGAGAACGGCGCCGGCAAGTCGACCCTGATGAAGGTGCTCTCCGGCGTACACCCGTACGGCAGTTACGAGGGAGACGTCCTCTTCGAGTCGGAGGTCTGTCAGTTCAAGGACATCCGGGCCAGCGAGCAGCACGGCATCGTCATCATCCACCAGGAGCTGGCGCTGGTGCCGTACCTCTCCATCGCGGAGAACCTCTTCCTCGGCAACGAGCACGCCAGGCGCGGGCTCATCAACTGGAACGAGACCCTGCGGCACGCCACCGAGCTGCTGCGCCGGGTGGGTCTGGACGAGCACCCGGAGACCCGTGTCGCCGACATCGGCGTCGGCAAGCAGCAGCTGGTGGAGATCGCCAAGGCGCTGTCGAAGCAGGTGAAGCTGCTCATCCTGGATGAGCCGACCGCCGCGCTGAACGACGAGGACAGCGGCAAACTCCTCGATCTCATCCTGGAGTTGAAGAAGCAGGGCATCACCTCGATCATCATCTCCCACAAGCTCAACGAGATCCGCCGGGTCGCCGACTCGGTGACGATCATCCGGGACGGCCGGTCCATCGAGACGCTGGACGTGAAGGCGCCGGAGACCACCGAGGAGCGGATCATCGCGGGGATGGTCGGCCGCGACCTCGACCACCGCTTCCCGGAACGCACCCCGCACCATCCGGAGGAGGGCGCGGCACCGGCGCTGGAGATCCGCGGCTGGACCGTGCACCACCCCATCGACCAGCAGCGCAAGGTCGTGGACGACGTCTCGCTCCAGGTGCGCCGCGGAGAGATCGTCGGCATCGCGGGCCTGATGGGCGCCGGCCGCACCGAACTGGCGATGAGCGTCTTCGGGCGCACCTACGGCCGGTACGCGGGCGGCACGGTCCTGAAGGACGGCAGGGAGATCCGGACCAAGTCCGTCGCGGAGGCGGTCGGGCACGGGATCGCGTACGTCACCGAGGACCGCAAGCACTACGGCCTCAACCTCATCGACACCATCAACCGCAACATCTCGCTGACCGCCCTGAACAAGGTGGCCAGGCGGGGCATCGTCGACGAGCACGAGGAGCGGAAGGTCTCCGAGGGCTTCCGCAGGACCATGAACATCAAGGCACCGACCGTGTTCGAGCCGGTGGGCAAGCTGTCGGGCGGCAACCAGCAGAAGGTCGTCCTCAGCAAGTGGATCTTCGCCGGCCCCGATGTGCTGATCCTCGACGAACCGACCCGCGGCATCGACGTGGGCGCCAAGTACGAGATCTACACGGTGATCGACCAGCTCGCCGCCCAGGGCAAGGCGGTGGTCTTCATCTCCTCCGAGCTGCCCGAACTGCTCGGCATGTGCGACCGCATCTACACGATGGCCGCCGGGCGGCTGACCGGTGAGGTGCCGCGGGCCGAGGCCACGCAGGAAGTACTGATGCGCCATATGACGAAAGACACGCAGGACCAAGAGGTGACGCGATGAGCACGGATGTGACCGCCAAGAGCCCGGCCCCCGCGCCACCGGGCGGGAGCGGACCGGCCGCCGGCAAGGGGCTGCTCCAGGTGATGCTGGACGGCCTGCGCCGCAACATGCGCCAGTACGGCATGCTGATCGCGCTCGGCCTGATCGTGGTCCTCTTCGCCGTCTGGACGGACGGGGACCTGCTGCTGCCCCGCAACGTCTCCAACCTGGTGCTGCAGAACAGCTACATCCTGGTCCTCGCGATCGGCATGATGCTGGTGATCATCGCCGGGCACATCGATCTGTCGGTCGGCTCGCTGACCGCGTTCGTCGGCGCCTTCGCGGCGGTGCTGACCGTCCAGCACGGTGTCTCCTGGCCGATCGCGCTGGTGCTGTGCCTGCTGGTGGGCGCGGCGGCCGGCTCGGTCCAGGGCTACCTCATCGCCTATCTCGGCATACCCTCGTTCATCGTCACGCTCGCCGGGATGCTGCTCTTCCGCGGTCTGACGGAGATCCTGCTCGAGGGCCAGACCCTCGGCCCGTTCCCCGAGGGGCTGCAGAAGCTCGGCAACGGCTTCCTGCCGGAGACCGGCCCGGACACCAACTACCACAACCTCACCCTGCTGCTCGGTCTCGTCCTGATCGCGGCCGTGGTGTGGCAGGAGGTCCGGGACCGGCGCCGCCAGCAGGAGTTCGCGCTGGAGGTGCTGCCCACCCGGCTGTTCCTGCTCAAGCTGACCGCCCTGGTCGCCGCGATCCTGGTGCTCACCCTGCTGCTCGCCAGCTACAAGGGCGCCCCGATCGTGCTGATCATCCTCGGCGCGCTGGTCGTGGGCTACGGCTACGTCATGCGCAACGCGGTCTTCGGCCGCCACATCTACGCGATCGGCGGCAACCTGCCGGCGGCCAAGCTGTCCGGCGTCAAGGACAAGAAGGTCACCTTCCTTGTCTTCCTGAACATGGGCGTGCTCGCGGCCCTGGCGGGTCTGGTGGTCGCCGCCCGGCTGAACGCGGCCTCGCCGAAGGCGGGCGTCAACTTCGAACTCGAGGCGATCGCCTCCTCGTTCATCGGCGGCGCGTCCATGAGCGGCGGTGTCGGCACCGTCCTCGGCGCCATCATCGGCGGTCTCGTCCTCGGCGTGCTGAACAACGGCATGAACCTCCTGAGCGTCGGCACCGACTGGCAGCAGGTCATCAAGGGCCTGGCCCTGCTGGTGGCGGTCGGGTTCGACGTGTGGAACAAGCGCAAGTCCGGTTCGTAAGTCAGCTCGGGCCCTGCCGGTGATCCGGCGGGGCCCCTTCCTTTCACGGGAGCCGCAAGTGGAACTGAACAGACGTACGGTCATTGCAGGAGCAGCGGCGGCGGGCATCGCCGCCACCACCCTCGGGGGCACCGCGCAGGCTGCCGCGGGCCACAAGCCGGTGAGGGAGCCCTTCGGCAGGCTCGCGGACGGCACCAAGGTGTACCGCTGGTCGCTGGAGAACGGCGGCATCCGGATGAAGGTGCTGTCGTACGGCGGCGTCGTCCAGACCCTGGAGGTCCCGGACGCCCGCGGCCGGCACGCCAACGTGGTCGCGGGCTTCGACGGCATCGACGACTACGTGGCGAAGAGCCCGTACTTCGGCGCGCTGATCGGCCGCTACGGCAACCGCATCGGCAAGGGGCGGTTCACCCTCGACGGCAAGAGCTACCAGCTCTCCGTCAACGACGGCGTGAACAGCCTGCACGGCGGCGCCAAGGGCTTCGACAAGCGGGTGTGGGACGTGGAGCCGTTCACCGACGGCTCCGACGTCGGCCTGCGCCTGTACTACACGAGCGTCGACGGCGAGATGGGCTACCCGGGCACCCTCCGGTCGAAGGTGACGTACACCCTCACCCGGCGCGGCGAGTGGCGCGTCGACTACGAGGCCACAACCGACCGGGCCACCGTCGTCAACCTCACCAGCCACGTCTACTGGAACCTGGCCGGTGAGGGCAGGGGCACGATCGAGGACCACGAGCTCACGATCGCCGCCGCCCGGTACACCCCCACCGACTCAGGTCTGATCCCGACCGGTGAGCTGGCGGGGGTCGCGGGCACCCCGTTCGACTTCCGCCGCGCCAAGCCGATCGGCCGGGACATCCGGGCCGGCCACGAGCAGCAGGTGCTGGCCAAGGGCTACGACCACAACTGGGTGCTGGACAAGGGCGTCACGGCGCGGCCCGAGCACATCGCCACGCTCCGCGACCCGCGCTCCGGCCGCACCCTGCGGATCGCCACCGACCAGCCTGGCCTGCAGTTCTACTCCGGCAACTTCCTCGACGGCACCCTGACGGGCACCGGCGGCCGCACCTACCGCCAGGGCGACGCGCTGTGCCTGGAGACTCAGCACTTCCCGGACTCCCCGAACCACGCCGCCTTCCCGTCGACCGTGCTCCGGCCCGGGCAGACGTACCGGACGACCACGGTGCACACGTTCGGGGCGTGAGGATCGCGCCGGGCGTGAACCGGCTCACAGCACCGGCGAGTTGAACGCCACTGGCGCTCCCTTCGTATCGATGGGTGGCCCGTACTCCCCCGCACGGGCCACCCTTCGACGGAGGTCCTCTTGCCTGACAACGTCACCTCGTTGTTCCGCAACACCGCCGCGCACAGCCCTTCGATGGCGGCGCTGACGCGGGAGAGCGACGGGTCGGGCCCGGTGGACTTCTGCATCCCGTGCAATCCGTACTTCCCCACTCCCGCCATGTTCGAGGAGATGGCGGTCCGGTTGCGCGAGATCATCACGTACTACCCGAGCAGCGCCGACACCATCACCGCCGAGCTGTGCGGCCTGCTCCAGCTGCCGCCGCAGTGCGTGGCGATGGGCAACGGCTCGACGGAGCTGATCACCTGGATCGACCACCTGCTGGTCCGGGAGTCGCTGGCCGTGCCGGTGCCCACCTTCGGCCGCTGGACCGACCAGCCGATGGAGACCGGCAAGCGGGTGGACATGTTCCCGCTCCAGGAGGCGAACGGCTTCGGTCTGGACCTGGCGCAGTACGCCGAGTTCATCCGGGCCCGGGGCACCCGTGTGGCGGTCATCTGCAATCCGAACAACCCCGACGGCGGCTATCTGCACAGGCAGCAGATCGTGCAGTTCATGGACGCGATGGCGGACCTGGACCTGGTGGTGATCGACGAGTCCTTCCTGGAGTTCGCCGACGCCGAGGCAGAGCCGAGCGTGGTGCAGGAGGCCATGCTCCGCCCGAACGTGGTCGTCCTGCGCAGCCTCGGCAAGAACTTCGGGCTGCACGGCATCCGGTTCGGCTACCTCGTGGCGAACCCGGCGCTGGCCGGCCGGGTCCGCTCGATGCTGCCGAAGTGGAACCTCAACTCCTTCGCCGAGCACGTGGTGTTCATGCTGCGCGAGCACGGCCCGGAGTACGCGCAGAGTCTGCTGCAGGTGCGCCGCGACCGCCTCGACATGGCCAGCCACCTCTCCGCGCTGCCCGGCCTCACCGTCTACCCCTCCCAGGGCAACTTCCTCTTCGTGCGCCTGCCCGTCGGCGCGGAGGGCACCGTGGTCCGGGACCGGCTGCTCACCGAGCACCGGATCCTGGTCCGCGAGTGCGGCAACAAGATCGGTTCGTCCAGCCGCTTCCTGAGACTCGTGGTGCGCCCCCAGGTCGACGTGCGTCGCCTGGTGTCCGGCCTGGAGCAGGTGCTCTACGGGACCAGGAGGGGAGCCGCCGTACCCGAGCTGAGCACCGGGACCAGCTACAGCTCGGGTACGGCGGCCATAGACCGGCTGATGAACGAGACCAACGGAGCCGGTGTGCAGGGACTGGCGGCACAGGCCGCCGCCGCCGGCCCCGCCCCGGCCGCCGGCACCGGTATGCCGCTCCCCGCCGCCACGCCGATGGGCGGCGGGATGCCGATGCCGGCGGCAGCCCAGGTCCCGCCCATGGCACCCGCACCCCAAGCTCCGGCGCCGGTCCCCCTCCCGGCGCCGGTCCCCACGCCCGCGCCCGCCCCGGTGGCCCCGGCCCCGATGCCCCAACCTCCGGTCGCGGTTCCCGCTCCGGCCCCCGTGCCGGCCCCCATGCCCATGCCCGTCCCGGCGCCTGCCGCCGCCATGGGGCCCACTCCGCCCGGCGTCCCGGCGCGCGGCGGCCTCACCGCCGCCCAGGTGCGCGGCATGACGGCCCCGGCGCCCCCCACCGGCCTGACCCCGGCCCCGGCGACCGGCTGGCCCAACGCCCAGAGCTGGCCGAACGCGGCGGGGATGGGCCAGACCGGCTAGCGGATGCTCCTCGGCGGGGCCGGTGTCCTTCGCCGTCAGAGGTTCCGGGTGGTCAGGCGCCTGCCGTCCGGACCGATGAGGATGAGGTTCCACGCGGTCGAGTCGTCGCCGTCGTCGCCGTCCCACCAGGTCGCGAACGTGCCGGCGAGCCGCTTGGCGTCGGCTTGCGCGCTCCTGCCGGTGCAGGTGGTGGTGAGTTCGACGTCGTAGTCCCGGTCGCCGAGGTGGACGAGGACGACCCGACGCACCTGCTGGGCGGGCTGCTCCCCTCCGTGCGCGGCGGCCCAGGTGCGGAACCGGGCCAGGAGGCCGGGGTCGGACTCGCGACGCGTCACGGGCCGGACGGGCGGATGAGGTTCGGTATCCGACTGCACGGCCTGCTCGCAGCCCCGCACCCAGGCGCCGCGGTCCGTCTCCACCACGTCCCGCGGCTCGGCCGTGAGGGACCGGCGGACACAGCCTCCCCACACCACCTCACGGACCGCGGCGCCCTTGCCGCCGTCCGCGAAGAGCCGTCTACCGGTCCGCCATCCGGCCTCGTACGCCGATGCGTAGCCACGTTCGGCGTCGGCTCGGGACGGTGCCGGCTCAGGCTTCGCGCCGCTGCCGCTGCCGCTGCCGCTGCCGCAGGACAAGGTGAGCAGGCCCAGCAGAGCCGTCGCGGCCGTGAGCCCGAACGGCCGTGCCCGAGTGGGTGCGTTCATGCCCTGTGTCCCCCTTCGATGTTTCGCGGTCCAATCGGTCCAATCCGGTAGAGCGGTCTCACGAAGCCTTGGCTGCCTGGTTCCGGCGTCGCAGTCCGTCCGCGACGGGATCGACGTCCCATCGCCTCGGCGCACCGGCGGAGGTCAGGTGAGGTTGTGACGGTGGCGGACCGGGCCGGCGAGCAGGGTCAGGGGGACCAGCAGGGCGATGGCGGCGGACAGCACCAGGCCGGTGCGGGGGCCGGAGGCCGAGGCGGTCAGTCCGGCGGTGAGGGCGCCGAGCGGGATCGCGCCCCAGGAAACGAAGCGAACGGTGGCCATCACGCGCGGCAGCAGGTCAGGCGGTGTCACGGACTGGCGGTGCGTACGGGTCAGGATGCTGATGACCACGGTTCCGGCGGAGAACCCGGCGTTGCCGAGGACGAAGAGCGGTACCGCCCACCACGAGGCGGACAGGGGCAGCAGCAACAGGGACAGCGGCAGCAGCACCGAAGCGGCCACCACCGCCCGGGCGCTGCCCAGTCGGTCGCCGAGCCGGGGCGTGCAGGCCGCGCCGAGCAGACTGCCCGCGCCACCGGAGGCCATCAGCACACCCACCGCGCCCGCCGGGAGGTGCAGGGTGCGCACCAGGAAGACGGGTGTGAGGGCCATCAGCACGCCGCAGACGAAGTTGACCAGCGTGGCGGCGGCGACGCACGAGCGGATCAGCGGATGCCGCACGACGAACCGCCACCCGTCCTTGATGAGTTCGAGCGGCGGATCGTTCTGCTTCCGGGACGGGGGGCTCGAAGGCCGGGGCAGTGCCCACAGCAGGATCGCGGACACCAGATAGCTGAGGGAGTCGAGGAGCAGCGCGGCCGCCGCGCCGACGAGTTGCACCAGCGCGCCGCCGAGGGACGGGCCGCCCAGCTCGGTCGTGGCGTTGGACGCCGATGTCAGGCTGTTGCGCCGGGTCAGCTCCTCCTTGCTCACGATGAAGGGGAGCAGGGTCGCGTTGCCGACGTCGAACACCACGGTGGCCAGCCCCACCACCAGTGCGACCAGGACAAGTTGGGTCATGTGCAGCACGCCCAGCGCGGCGGCGGCCGGCACGGACAGCACGGCCCCCGCGCGCAGCAGATCGAGCGCCACCTGGGCGCCGCGGAGCGGGAGCCGCTGGACGATCACCCCGGCGGGCAGCCCGATGAGCAGCCAGGCCGCGTACCCGGCCGCCGTGATGAGGCTCACCTCGAAGCTGCCGGCGTGCAACGTATCGAGAGCCAGCAGGGGCAGTGCGACCGAGGTGACCGCGTCGCCCGCCCTGCTGACCGTGGAAGCCGTCCAGTACCTCCAGAACGCCCCGGCGGAGCGGGGGGCCGCCGGGGTCCGCCGGTCGTCGATGGTTGCCTGTTCCATGTCCCTCACCTGTCCGGGGTTCTCACTCGTCCGGTGCGCCGGACGGTCACGGCGCGTAGCCGTGTGCGTGCAGTTCCGCGGCTGCCTCCGGATCGTCGAAGGCGCCGAGGTCGTCGAGGTAGCGCCGAATCTGCCGGGAGGTCGCGCGCATCTGGCGGCCCAGCACCTCGGGCGTGTAGACCTCGCCGAGGACCTGTTCGGCGAGGTCCTCGGTCAGACCGTGGCCGACGAGCTCGGCCCGCATGCCCTCCAGGTCGGGGTGGAGGAAGGCGTCCATGAGCCGCGGTGCGAGCCGTCCGGCCAGGCGCCGCTGCCCGGGGTCCAGGGCGCCCCACAGATGGCGCAGGAACACGGCGAAGTAGGCGTGGTGGCGGCCCTCGTCGAGGGCGTGGTCGCGGATGGACTCGCGGACCGCCGGCACGACGTCGTCCGTACCCGGGATCTCGGCCAGACTGGCCGAGATCAGAGTTTCGGAGACGATCACGAACATCAGTTCCGCCAGTGCGCGTTGCCCGGTCGGCAGTCCGGCCAGGATCTGCCGCAGGCGGCGCAGGAAGAAGGGTTCCGCGGGCAGGCGGGCCGGCACCGCGGTCACGCGCTCCACCTGGCGTCCGAGGTCCACAGCCGCGAGCGCGTGGTAGGCCTCGTCGCAGTACATCTTGAGGGCGTCGAAGCGCATGCTCTCGGGAACGGGCACGCCGACCGAGCCGTGCGCGATGCCGATCACGGCGCGGTTGACGACCAGGTACTCGAGCTTCGCGGTGAAGTCCAGGTAGCGGTACAGGTGCTGGACGAGCAGGGCGTCGAAGACCGGGCCGGGAAGAGCCCGCACCAGCGGGTGCCGGGCCACCGGGACCAGGTCCGGGGAGAAGAAGCGCAGGGCCGCGTCGGCGTCCGCGACGACCCGGCGGGGTGCGGCACGGACACTCGCGCGGGTGTCCCAGTTCTGGAAGACGCTGCGATAGGCCGGGGGTTCGGAGCCGGCACGGGGGTCCGCCGGAGCGCCGCCGTCCTGGTCCGCCGGAGCCTGGGCACGGGTGCCGGCCGCGTCGCCAGTGGCCGTGGCGGGGCCGGCCGGCGACTGCGGCCGGCCGTGCGTCAGCAGCGACTTGGGGCAGTAGGACAGCGCCGCGCAGCCCAGGAACATCCCCACGGTCCCGCACATCTCAGGCCTCCCGGAGCGGACCGTCGGCGACCTGTACGTATCCGCCCATGAGCAGGTCGGTCAGCACCTCGATGCTGTCGGCGGTGGCCTCGTCCACGGGGACCTCGTAGGCGGCGGCGACCGCTTCGCCGATGTCCCGGACCCGGGCCGCCCCGTCCAGCCGCTTGAAGATGAACTCGGTGACGTCGTCCAGTTCCACGGCCTCGTCGTCCAGGGCCACGATCAGGTGGCCGCGGTACTTGCGTACCTGGATGTACGTCGCGTGGCTCAGGACGGCGGAGCCGGTCAGCGCGGGCGTTCCGGCCATCAGACTTCCACCTCCATGCACAGTCGCCGGCACCACTGCACGGTCCGCTCGACCCACCGGTCCGGTGCCGCGGGATCGAGGTCACGCATGGTCTCCAGCGCCCAGTACTGCTCGAACGGGACCTCGGCCGGACCGGCCTCCCGGAACCGCCGGGCCCGCCACTTGGGCTGGGCGGATCCGTAGCAGTCGTGCGACTCCAGCAGGGCGTCGACCACGTGGCCGATCGCGCGCCGGGCGGACAGCACCGCGGACTCGGCGTCGCCGGCGGCGAGTTGCCCCAGGGCGTCCTCGACCGCGGAGTCCATGCCGGCCAGTGAGCGGCTGACCGCGAAGGAGCGGAACGCGGACTCGGCCAGCTCGCGCCGGCGGGCCTCGACCCACTCCTCACCGGTCAGGGTGATGGCGGGGATCAGGCGCTCCAGGGCGAGTTCCTCGACATCGATCAGGGCCCGGGAGGCGTGGTTGCCGGCCTCGAACCGCTCCCGGCTGATCTTGGCGAACATCTGGTCCATCTGGGTGTCGAGCCAGTACTTGATCTCCCAGCGACGCCCGTCCACGCGCAGTCCCACGGTGGGGAGCGTGGCCGGCTGCAGCGGCACGGGCAGGCCGCGTGCCCGGTCGTCGGCGAACGGCTCGCGGGTGACCACGACGAGGTCGTAGTCGCTGCGCTCGTTGGCCCAGCCGCGGGCCACCGAGCCGACGCACAGCACCGCCAGGGTGTCGGTGGGCAGCAGCCCCTCGCCCCGCAGCCGCTCGAGGACGCCGTCGAGGTTGTGAGATGTGGACATGCCACGAGTTCCTTTCGTGCGGGAGCCGGGGGCCGGGGGCGGCACCGGTCCGGTCACCGGGTCCCGGCCGCGGTCACCAGGAGCCCGGCCTCCAGTGCTTCGGTGACCAAGGGTTCGAACCGCTTGAGATCGAGGTCGAGAGCGGCCACGAGCTCCCCGACGGGCCGCTCCCCGTCGAACGCCTGGAGCAGGGACGACCAGCCCGCCTCCGCCGTGTCGTCGACGACGTACTCGATGGCGCCGTCGAGCGTGAGGTACCAGACCGTGTCGTCCTCGGGAGCGCGCAACAGCAGCAGCCCGTCCGCGCGGGCGAGCACCGCGGCCGCGTCGACGGGCTCCCGGCGTACGACGAGTGGCTCGATCTCCGGCGCCTGCCGGCTCCAGTCGACGACCGGGACGGAGCGCAGGACCGGCGCCGCGGGCGCGGTCACCAGCGGCCCGGGCAGTTCGCGGGCCATGCCGGCCAGCAGTCCGAGGTTGGCCGCGCGCACCAGGAACTCGACGTGGCCGGCGCCCGGATCCTCCTCCAGCGCGCGCAGCGCGGCACGCATGTGGTCGGCGTCGAGGTACTCCCGGGCGCCCGGTCCGGCGAGCGCCTCGTCCAGCAGCCGGTCGCCCTGCTGGGCCAGCATGCGGGCGAACGTCCGGTAGGTGTGCCGGACACCACTGCCGTAGTAGAACGGGATCTTCGGGCGGGTCAGCACTTCCCGGGGCAGCACTCCGGCCAGTCCCCGGCGCAGGATCTGCTTGTCCCAGACGAGGGCGGGCCGCAGCGTGTGCGGGATCGCCGCCACGATCTCCACCAGCCGGTGGTCCAGGAACGGCACGCGGGCCTCGATGCCGTTGCCGGCGGCGGTGCGGTCCTCGTGCCAGCAGTTGTAGAGCTGGACGTCGCGGTACTTGGTGCGGAACAGCATCTCGTAGTCGTCGCGCCGCTCCGCGCCGGACGCCGCCCGCAGCGCCTCGGCCCGCAGCAGCGGCGGGCCGGGCTGCTCCCACCAGGCGCCCAGCCCGGGGTGGCGGTGCTGGTGGCGCCGCGTTCCCATGCGGTCGACGTTGGCCATGAAGTCGGACCAGTCCCCGCCGCCTGCCAGGGTGGTGGTGTAGCCGCCGTTGAACTCGTCGGCGCCGCCGCCGAGCAGCATGGCCTTGATCTCCGGGGCCTGGGCGGCGACGTAACGGTAGAGCTCGTACTTGTAGAACGTCTCCGGCCCGGCCAGTGGCGTCTCCATCTGCCACAGGTGCCGCTTCCACTCGTCCACGCCGGGCACGGCCGTGGTGTCATGCAGCACCTGGTGGTTGACCAGGCCCAGGTGGGCCGCGGTGCGGTGCGCCCACTCGGCGTCCCGGTTCTCCAGCGTGCTGCCGTTGAGCATGGTGAAGGTGCGTGGCTCGATGTCGGCGAGCGCGGCCACCGCGGCGGAGTCGATGCCTCCGCTGAGGAAGAGGCCGATCTCCACGTCGGCCATCTGGCAGTCCCGGACGGAGGCGGCCAGCGCGTCCGCGTACGAGCGGACGAGGTCCGCCTCGGAGCCCTCGGTGTCGCCGTCGAAGTCCGGGAACGACCAGTACCGGTGGGTGCTCCGCTCACCGGAGGTGAGGTCGAAGGCGGTGACGGCGCCGGCCGGGGCCAGATCGACGCCCTTGAACCAGGCGTGCGGCGGGGAGTCGCCCAGCACCAGGTCACCGGTGACCGCCGGGTCCGCCAGCGCCCGCTGCCAGTCCAGTTCGCGGGGGCAGGCCGGGTCGTGGAAGAGGGCCTTGATCTCCGACGCGAAGACGATGCGCTCCGCGTCGGCGTGGAAGAACAGCGGCTTGATCCCGAACCGGTCACGGGCGAACACCAGCCGGTTGCGGGTACGGTCCCACAGGACCAGCGCGAACATTCCCCGGACCCGGTCGAGGAAGTTCAGGCCGTCCCGGCGGTACAGGTGCAGCAGTACCTCGCAGTCCGATCCGGTGCGTAGCCGGGTTCCGGCGGGGAGGCCGGCGGCCAGCTCCCGGTGGTTGTAGATCTCGCCGTTGGCGATCAGTACCAGGGAGCCGTCGTCGGTGCTCAGCGGCTGGCCGCCACCCTCCGGGTCCACCAGGGACAGGCGTACGAAGCCCAGACCGACGGGTCCGGAACGGAAGAACTCCGTCTCGTCCGGGCCGCGGTGGGCGATGGTCCCGGTCATGCTCCGCAGCAGACTGTCCGCCGCGGCGGACAGGGGACGCCCGCCCACTGCCGCTGTTCCCGCCAGGCCGCACATAACTACCTCACTCGTTGCCGTGTTCCGGGGCCGGGGGCCGTGACCGGCCCCCGCTCAGCCCTCGATGTGCCGAAGGATCCGCGCGGTGACCTCTTCGCGGGCCGCCGTGCCGTCGATGTGGATCAGCTCGGAGCCCAGCTCCTCGTAGGTGCGCACGATCGACTCGATCCGCTCGGCGGACTTCTCCTCGTGCTTGAGCCGGTCGCCGTCCCGTTCCCGGAGCCGGCGCAGCAGCTCCTCGGTGGGCAGCTCGAGGTAGAAGGCGTGATCCGGCCGCGGGATCCCCCGGTTGATGTCGGCCAGCAGCCGGAAGTCGACACCGCGGTGCACGAAGACACCGAAGGTCGCGTACACGTACCGGTCGCACAGCACGACCGCGCCGCGCTCCAGGGCGGGGTCGATGACCTCCTGGACGTGCCGGCGGCGGTCGGCGGCCGCCAGCAGGGCGAGGATGTGCGCGGTCTCCACGGAGCCACCCGCGTCGTGGAAGGTCTGGACGTTGGCCAGTTCCCGGTACCAGTCGGTGGGCTGGCGGGTCTCGACCACCTCGCGGCCCTGGGCGCGCAGGGCTTCGGCGACCCGTTCGATCTGCGTGGTCTTGCCGGAGCCGTCGAAGCCGACGACGGACACCAGCAGCCCGCGGTCCGTTCGCTCCGGTCTGAAGAGCCGGGCCATGGCCTCGTCGTCGACCCTGCGCTGTCGCATGTTCTCACCTGTCCGTGTCGTGCTGTATTGCCGTGTCGTGCATGGGTTGGTGGGTCCCGGCCCTGGCGGCGCGCAGCGCCCGGACGCTCTCCATCAGGGCTGCCACCCGGGACTCGTCCACCGGGTTGCGCGGCACCCCGGACGCCTTGAAGTAGCTGCCGACGACGAACCCGTCGGCGCAGTCGTAGACGGACGGCAGGTTCTCCGGAGTGACCCCGCTGCCCACGAACAGCGGGCCGCTGGTCGCCGTGCGGGCGGTCAGCAGGTCCTGGGGGCTCGTCTCCAGCCCGGTCAGCTCCCCGGAGACGATCACCCCGTCCGCGCGCAGTGCCAGGTCCCGGACCTCGGTGGCCAGGTCCGGATAGACGAAGGGCTGGGAGTGCTTCACCCTGGCGTCGGCGAAGACGGCGACGTCGCTGCCCAGCGTCCGGCGCAGCCGGAGCGTCTCGTGGGCCCGGCCGGTGACCAGCCCCTGTTCCGCCAGAACGGCGCCGACGTGCACGTTGACGCGGATGAAGTCGGCGCCGGTGGCGGTGGCGATGGCGAGGGCCGCGGTCGCGTCGTTGCGCAGCACGGCGACACCGGTCGGTACGGAGGCCATCCGCACGATCTCCCGGGTGACCCCGGCGATCGTGGCGGTGGTCTCCGGCGGGACGGTGTGCGGGTGGAAGGGGGTGTCGCGGAAGTTCTCGACGATCAGCGCGTCGACGCCGTGCCGGAGGTAGGTCTCGGTCTCGGCGAGCGCGGTCTCGTAGATGTCCTCCACCTTGCCGCCGTAACCGGGGGAACCGGGGGTGGGCAGCAGGTGCACGCAGGCGATGACGGCTTTGGGCGGCAGGACGACCATCAGGCGGTGGCCTCCCGCAGTTCCCGCAGCACCTCGGCCGCGGCCTGCCTGCGGTCCGCGGCCTGGTTGATCCGCCGGCCCACCACCAGCAGGGACGAGCCGGCGGCCAGTGCCTGGGCATGGGTGCCGGTGCGCTTGTGGTCGTTGCCGCTGCCACCCGGGGACCGGGTGCCGGGGGTGACGTAGAAGAAGTCGTCGGGCAAGTCCGCGCGGATCAGCTCGATCTCGCCCGGGGCGCAGACCACGCCGTCCAGGCCGGCCTCGGCGGCGAGTCGGGCGCGGCGCCGGATCTCGTCCTCGACCGTGCCGGGCACGTTGAGGTCGCCGTTGAGGGTAGCCCGATCGACACTGGTCAGCAGGGTGACGCCGACCAGCTTGGGCCGCTGGACACCCAGCTCGGCGGCGGTCCGGTCGGCGGCGGCGACGGCGGCGCGCATCATCTCCAGGCCGCCGCCGGTGTGCAGGGTGACCAGGTGGACGCCGAGCCGGGTGACGGCATCCCCGTACCCGGCCAGGGTGTTGGGAATGTCGTGCAGCTTGGCGTCCAGGAACACCTTGACGTCCCGGTCGAGGATCTCCCGGACGAGGCCGGGGCCGTGCAGGGTGAACGCCGAGTTCAGTTTGAACCAGCCGATGAGGTCGCGGAGTTCCTCCACGGCCTTGATGATCTCCGCTCGGTCCGTGAGGTCGAGGGCCAGGCAGAGGCGCTCACGGCCGCTCGTGCCGAGGCTGTTACTGCTTGTTGTCACGTCGTGGTCCTGTCCGAATGGGGCTGTGGTCAGCGCTGGTCGCCGACCAGGAGGCGGCGGAAGATGTCGGTGGCGGTGCGGACCTCGTCGAGGTCGACCGACTCGGTCCCGGCATGCGAGTGGCGCGGGTCGCCCGGTCCGAACACCAGGCTCGCCGTGCAGAATTCCGCCAGCACGCCGGCCTCGCTGCCGTAGGAGAAGGCCTCCGGCTCGCAGGCGCCGGTGGACTCCTTCACGGCGGCGAAGAACTCGTCGGCCAGGGGCGACACGGGCGGCAGGTCGTTGGGCGGGGAGACGAAGTCGACGGATACCGGGGAGAGGTCCACGTGGTCGCCGAGGGCGGCTCGCAGCTCGCCCTCCACGCGGGCGGCGAACTCCTCACCGGTCGTGCCGGGCAGGAAGCGCGCGTCGAAGTGGACGGACACCTCGGTCGCGCCGAGGTTCATCCCTCCGTCGCTGTCCAGCCGCGTCACGGTGACGGTGGCGGCGCCCAGCCGGGGATGGCCCGTCTCCCGTCGCAGCCGCGCGTTCAGCTCTCGTACGGCGGCGATCAGTTCCGACGCCGAGCCGACCGCCGTGATCTCGGCGGGGTAGGCGGCGTGGCTCCTGGGGCCGCGCACCGTGAACGCGCCGCGGACGATGCCCTTCTGGGCGACGACCGGGGCGAGCCGGGTGGGTTCGCCGGTGATGCCGAGAGTGGGCCGCATGCCGTGCCGGGCCAGCTCCCGTGCGCCCAGCAGCAGGCACTCCTCGTCCACCGTCGCGGCGAGATACGCCTCGCGGTGGTGCGCGGCGTGCGCCGCCTGGACGAAGGCGGTCATCATGGCCGCGAGCGAGCCCTTGGCGTCCGCGCTGCCGCGGCCGTGCAGGGTGCGGCCCTCCGTGACGGGCCGGTATCCGGCCCTGGGGCCGCCGGCGGGGTAGGTGTCCATGTGGGCGCTGAGCAGTACCACCTGGCCGTCGGCGTCACCGGCGCGCGGCACGTGGGCGATCACGTTGCGGCGCCCGTCCCGCACCTCCCGCATCTCCACGTCCACACCGACCGAGCGCAGCCGTCCGGCGACGAACTCCGCCAGGTCCCGCTCGTCGGCGACGCCCTCCGCGCCGGGCAGGAGGGGATTGACGCTGGGTATGGCGACCAACTCGCGCAGCAGATCCTCGACGTCGTCACCGGAGCCGAACAGGTCGGGATGCGCCGCGGCCGCGCGGTCGTAGGTCTCCTGGAAGGCGGCGAGGACCTCCCGGCCGGCGGTGCTGAAGATCTCGCGGGCGTGCGGGCCGATCAGCCGCAGGTCCCGCAGGTGCCGGCGGGCCACGGAGGTGAGGTGGGCCCGGAACTCGGGGCGTTCCCCGTCGTCGGCCAGCCCGCGTTCCAGGGCGCCGAGGACGATCTGGTACTCCATGTGCTCCGTGAACAGCCCGTGGAAGGCGTCGTACACGGTGCGCGGGTCGTCCCGGCCGATCAGTCCGGACAGCTCCGCCTCGGGGTCGACGCGGAAGAACTCGGCGCGGTGCAGTGTGGCCTCGCTGAAGACCACGTGACCGCCCTGGTGGACGAGTTCCTCGACGAAGTGGTCGACGCCGGCGCCGTCCGGCACGTTCAGGAAGATCATGCCGTGCATGCCCAGCGCGGCGAACGACTCCGCGTCGGGGTGCCGGTAGAGGACGACGGCGCGCAAGGACTCGACGAGCGCGGCGTGGTAGCCGGGGCTGACGGCGGCGATGATGTCCAGCGCGCGTGCCATGCACGGCAGTTGGGCGGCGCCGTCGGTGAGGAGCGTCAGCCGCTCGGGGTCGTCGATGTGCAGGTCGAGGAAGGCCTTGAGGACGGGGTCGAGCCGGTCGACCAGTTCGATGCGGGTGCCCGGCACCATGAGGCACGGTTCCAGCTCGTACGCCATGGGCTCCCCGTCGACGGTGAGCGTGCGCGCGGCGTCGTCGTAGCGCACCGTCAGCTCGCCGGCGCGCCGTCCGGTGCGGACGCGGCCGAGGCCCGGCAGAACGACGACGCCCTCGTCGTCCGCGGCGACGGTCAGCGGTGCCGGATCCTCCCGGCGGCCGGCCAGCAGGAGCTGGTCCATCGTCATTCCGCTCAGGCCGCCCAGGACCAGCTGGCTGCAGAGCCGGGGCTCGCGGCGTGCGTCGGCCGGTGGCACGGTGGTGCCGGCCTTCTCCGGTGCCTGCTGCGCGTACACCGCCCAGACGGCGTCGGCGAGTTCGGCGCGGGCCCGTAGCCTGCGTGCGCCCAGCAACCCGTCGAAGTCGATGTGCCCGGGTGCGGTCATCGCGCTGCTCCCTCCAGCCGTTCGGTCGTGGTGCGCGGAGTCGCGGCGGCCGGACGCCGCCGCGACTCCGGGTGTGTCACTTGCTGTTCTGGCAACCGCGCTTGACGGCACCGGTGGACAGCTGCTTCATGATGTCGGCAGAGATCATTTTCCTGCTCCTTCTCGCGATTCCCGAGCGCCGGTCAGGCGTTCAGGGTGAATATCGACGGATGCTGATCCTCGGATCAGCAGGCCATGCTCACCACGGTGCCGTGGGTGACCTTCTTGGACGACGGCTTGGCGTACTTGCGCATGAAAAACACCTCCTTCGAGGACGTGGACGAGAGAATTCCCGGACGCAGAACCGGCACCGGCAGATCCACCGAATCGAAAACCGGCTACCGGCGTCCGCAACTCCAGCACGGCACCCGCTCCGCCGGCTTCAGCAGTCGACACATGCAGGAAGGCTGGGATTCCGGTTTGTGCACACCCTCACCTGATTCCCGATCCGGGATATTCGGCGCGGCAATCTCTGCAACCGCTCGTCATCATTCTTGCCGCATTCAACAGGGCGGCACCAGACGTTTCCCCTGACACAAAAGAGCCTGACATTTTTGTGTCGCACTTTCGGCGGCGGGATGGAATGCTTGCCACGCGGCCGAATACGCCGGCGCGGGTGACCCGCGCGGTGTCCCGGGTCAGAGGATTCCGCGCTGCACGGCCCGCTGTCCGAGCTGGAACCTGCTCTGCGCGTCGAGGTGCTGCGACACCCGGGTGAGCATCCGGCGTTCCGTGCGCAGCGAGACGCCCAGTTTGCGGGCGGCGGCATCGTCCGTCAGTCCCTCGCCGAGCAGTTGCAGCAGGGCGAGCTCCGGCGGGGTGATGGCGGCGTCACCGGCCGCCGTTCCCGCGGTCAGCGGCACGGCGGTGGCCCAGACCGCCTCGAAGAGTGAGGACAGCACCGCGATCAGGGCGGGCTGGGTGACGACCAGCGCCTCGTGCTCCTGGTCGTCACCCAGTTGCACGACGGCCGTTCTGCGGTCGACCAGATGCAGCCGGGCCGAGAGGGAGGACACGGCCCGAACGGCCACGCCGTGCTCCGCCAGCGTTCTGACGCGACGCAGGATGTCGCTGTCGCCGCGGACCCGTTCGGAGCACAGCGTGCGGACCGTGACGGACCGGGAGGCCAGGCCGGCGTCACCGAGCCGCGCCCCTTCGGGGCCGCCTTCGGCACCGGGGCCGTCCGGCAGGCACAGCACGGCCTCGTGGCGGGCCGTGGCCATCAACTCCCGGATACGCGCCCGGATCGCGGGCTTCCCGTGCAGCCGCTCGACGGCGAAGCCCGATGCGGCGGCCGGCCACGCCGT
>Ga0308175_100000458_pt1 | contig 28576 bp, 15 predicted proteins | sample PhyCR1_3_FD_203893 | JGI IMG/M metagenome (GOLD analysis project Ga0308175, IMG submission 203893) | Soil microbial communities from UC Gill Tract Community Farm, Albany, California, United States - DLSLS.C.R1 | ecosystem: Environmental > Terrestrial > Soil > Agricultural land | place: USA...
GCGAACACCAGCTGCGTCGTCGCGTTCGCCGGCAGGTCGACCTGGAGCGCGACCAGCGACGTCACCTTGCACGTCGCGCCCGCCGCGGTGAGCGCCTCGCCGAGCCTGGCGGCCTCGGCCTTGACCTCGACGATGAGCTCGGAGTCGCGGCCGCGCGCGCCGCGCAGCTCGTCGATCGTGCCGACGAACTTCACCGCGCCGCGGTGCATGATCACGGCGTGATCGCAGACGCGGTCGACGTCGGGCAAGAGGTGGGTCGACAGCACGATCGTGCAGCCGCGCCGCGCCGGCAGCTCGACGATCAGGTCGAGCATCTCCTCGCGCGACTGAGGGTCGAGGCCGTTGGTCGGCTCGTCGAGGAACAGGATCTCGGGGTCGTGGACCAGCGCCTGCGCGAGCTTCACGCGCTGCTTCATGCCCGTCGAGTAGCCGTCGATCGGCTGGTAGCGCTTCTCCTCGAGCCCGGCGTAGTACAGCGCGGCGTGCGCCCGCTGCATCGCCTCGGTGCGCGGCAGGCCCGACAGCTCGCCGGCGTAGGTGCACAGCTCGACCGCGCTCATCCCGGACAGGAACGCCTCCTGCTCCGGCATGTAGCCGACCCGATCGCGGATCTCGGCGCCCTGGTCGGCCGCGTCGAGCCCGAGCACGCGGGCGCGGCCCTGGTACGGCAGGAGCCCGAGCAGGCACTTGAGCAGGGTCGACTTGCCCGCCCCGTTGGGGCCGAGCAGGCCGATGATGCTGCCCCCGACGACCGCCGTGACATCGTCGAGCGCGGTGATCGGTCCGTAGCGCTTCGCCAGTCGTTCGAGCTCGATGATGGCCGTCACTTGAGCACCTCCACGATCACCGGTACGACGCCCGCAGCGATCATGTCGAGCTGCCGCGCGGCGGCCTCCGACAGATCGATGATGCGGGAACGATTGCCATAAGGTCCACGATCATTGATCCGGACGTCGACCGAACGCCCGTTCCGGGTGTTGGTCACGCGCACGCGGGTGCCCAGGGGCAGCGTCCGGTGCGCCGCGGTCAGCTGGCGCTTGTCGAACCGCTCGCCCGACGCCGTCGGCCCGCCTTGCTGCTCGTCGCCGTAGAAGGTCGCCATGCCGCGCTGGACGCCGGGCTCTCCGCCTGGGGACGTACCGTGCCTGGGTGGGCCACCGCACGAGGCGACCGCGAGCGCGAAGGCGAGCCACAAGCCCCGCGGAGAGCCGGCCTCTGGCCCGCGACCCGGTGCGACGACGCGCGTTGTCCTCAGCGCGTACACCCGGCTCCCAGCGTCCGGCCCGCCTTGTCGAGCGCCGCCTTGCGGAGCTGTGCGCCGGTGGGGCCATCGCCGAGCTGCTTGCGCCGCGCTTCGCCGTGGCCGGGCCCGAGCACGTCGCGCAGGTACGGCTCGAGCTGGAAGGTGTCGCTGTGTTCCTTGGTATGACATTGCGACGCGCACAGATCACCGGCGGGGCCACGCTTGATGGCCGCGGGCTTCTCCAGCCCACCCTTGGCGACGTGGATGGAGCCGGGGCCGTGGCAGGTCTCGCATTGCACGTTGCGCAGCTTGCTGTTGTTGGCGAGGTTCGAGCCGCCCGGCTTGTCCCAACCGGTGACGTGGCAGCCGATGCAGTCGAAGTCGAACTGCTGGCCGCGGTCCACGAGGGTCTTCCAGGCGGTCGCGTGCACCGTCCTGGCCCAGAACGTGGCCGCGTCGGCGTGGCAGTCGGCGCACGCCTCGGCGCCGGTGTACGCGGCCTCGCCCTTCGGCGGCGGCATCACGGGGGTGCCGGCCGCGGCCTTGACGTTGGCTTCGCCGGTGGCCAGGTAGAACTTGCTGACCGAGTCCTGGACCGAGGCATTGCACGCCAGCGCCTTGCCGATCCGGATCTGGTCGAGCGTGAGGTAGCTGCCGTGCGGCGGCACCGCGAGCGGGTGCGCCTTCAGGCGATCACGGTCGGCGGCGAGCTTCGTTCGCTCCTGCTGCTTCTGGGCGACGAACGCCGGATCCGAAGATCGGTCCTTTGCGAACGCCGCGAGATCGGCGTCGAGCGCGGCAAGTTGCTGGTCGAGCTGTGCGAGCTTTTCGGCCGCGGCGGCCGGTCCAACCGCGTCGGCGAGCGGGCCCGGCCCGCGCAGCGTCACGTCGAGCCGGGCAACGATCTGGCCGCGGTTCGCCGGCACGATCAGCCAGCCGTCGCCGACCCGTTGCGGCTCGATCTGGATGTCCTTGGGTTCGGGCGCTTCGGCGCCCAGCCCGGCGATCGCGAGATCGATCCCGCCGATCTCGCGCACGAGCTTGGCGGCGTCCTTCTTGCTCCCCGCCTGGATGAGCCCGATCACCACCTGCGCGCCCTGGCCGCGGAGCTGCGCGACCGCCTGCTTGCCGGCCGCCACGGGATCTGTGAGCTTGAGCCCTCCGATCGCGCCCTCGGCGATCACCCCGAACACGCCGGCCTTCGCGCCGCCGATCTCGATCAGCTTGGGCGGCTCCGCCGGGATCTCCGGCGCGTTGGAGGCCAGCCGCGGCAGGCGCAGGTGCTGGACCCCCCGGGGCCCCTGGAGCCCCCCGGGCCCTGTAGCGCCATCGGGCAGATCCGCCGGTCCCACCCCCAGCGCATCGACATGGAGCGCCTTCTGATAGGTCTCGGCGAGCAGGTTGGCCTTGAGATCTTCCTGCACCGCCAGCCGCGGCGGGATGGGCGCCTGCGAGTAGAGCAGCCCGCCGGCATCGACGAACAGGACCGGCCCGGCCGCGCGGGCCTGGGCGACCAGCTGCACGGTCCGCGAGAGGTCGCCCAGCGGGTCGCTCGTGCAGCCGCACGGGCCGATCTGGCCACGGACCTCGGCGACCGCGAACACCGTGAAGGTCGGCCTGGGGGGCACGGGGTCGTCGGGCGGGGTCGCGCCGGTGGGTTTCACCTCGGATTTCGAACAACAAGCGGCTGCCGCGAGCATGGCGAGCAGCCCGACCCGACGGAACATCCCGGGTCTATAGCACGGTTGACAGGGGGTATATGGATGGGTAGATTGCCGCGCTCTCGAACACCGCTCGAGGAACCATATGTCCGTTGCGATTCGTTTTTCACGTCAGGGTAAGAAGAGATCTCCGTTCTATCGCATCGTCGCAGCTGACAAGCGCTGCGCACGTGATGGCCGGTTCATCGAGCTGCTCGGAACGTACCACCCCGTCACCAAGGTCCTGAAGCTCGACGCCGAGCGCTACGAGAAGTGGCGCAAGGTCGGCGCGCAACCGAGCGGCACGCTCGCGGCGGTGATCCGTCGTGTCGCGCGCGCGGCCGCCGCCGCGACCTCGGGCGCCGCATCGGGCGCCAAGAAGACGGCCTAGGATGTCCGACGACGATCACGATCACGATCACGATCGCCCCCATGGGGACGGCGCGGGCCCCAGCCCTGACCTCGCCGAGCTGATCCGCTACCTCGCGGTGAACCTGGTGGATCGGCCGGACGAAGTTCGCGTCGAGCTCGTCGAGGAGCGCTCCGCGAACGTGTACGAGCTCGAGGTCGCCGAGGCCGATCTGGGCAAGGTCATCGGTCGCGGGGGCAAGACCGCGCGTGCCCTGCGCACCGTGGTGCAAGCCGTGGCGCCCAGGTCGCGCAAGCGGACCCTCGTCGAGATCCTCGAATAACGCCGGGGACGCTGGTACCGCCGGCCCAAGGCGTCGAGGAGCGTCGAACGAGATGCGTGGCGATCCCCGGATCGAGATCGGCCGGATCGCGCGCGCCCACGGGATCCGCGGCGAGGTCGTGATCGTGACCCACGATCCTGAATCGGGCGTGCTCGACGAGCTCGAGACCATCTGGGTCGCCGGGGTCGGCAGGCGCGTGGTCTCGGCGCGCGACACGCACCGCGGCTGGCTCGTGCAGTTCGAAGGCGTCGCGACCCGCAACGAGGCCGAGTTGTTGCGCGGCCAGGTCGTCGAGGTCGATCGCGACGCGCTCGCGCTGGGCGACGATGACATCCTGCTCGACGATCTCGTCGGCTGCCAGGTCAAGCTCGTCGACGGTACCCCGTGGGGCACGATCCACGCGATCAAGGGCGGGATGCAGGATCTGCTGGTGATCCACGACGGCGAGCTCGAGCGGCTGTTGCCGCTGGTCGACGAGTTCGTCAAGCAGATCGACCTGCCGGCCGGCGTCGTCACGGTCGATCCGCCGGAAGGCCTCCCTACGCACAAGAAGTGACCCGGATGAACTTCACCGTCGTCACGATCCTCCCCGAGCTGATCGAGCCCGCGCTCGCCGCCGGCGTCGTCGGCCGGGCCCGCGAAGCCGGCACCATCACGGTCGCGACGGTCAACCCGCGCGAGTTCACGACCGATCGGCACCGCACCGTCGACGACACCCCGTACGGCGGTGGGCCGGGCATGGTGATGAAGCCCGAGCCGCTGCTCGCCGCCATCGCCCAGGCCGGATCGCGGGGGGCAGGGGAGGTGCACCGCATCCTCGTCACCCCGGCCGGCACGCCGCTGACCCAGGCCCGCGTGCGCGAGCTGGCCCAGCTGCCCCACCTGATCCTGGTCTGCGGCCGCTACGAAGGCATCGACGAGCGCGTGATCGAGCTGGCGATCGACGAGCAGCTCTCGATCGGCGATTACGTGCTCTCGGGCGGCGAGCTCGCGGCGCTGGTCGTGATCGACGCGGTGGCGCGGTTCGTGCCCGGCGTGCTCGGCGAGGCCAGCTCGGTGGAAGACGAGTCCCACAGCGCGGGGCTGCTCGAATACCCGCAGTACACCCGGCCGCTCGTCATCCCTGGCGGCCCCGGCGGCCCTGGCGGCCCGGGCGGCCAGGGCAGCCCCGGCGGCCCCGGCAGCCCCGGCGGCCCTGGCGGCCCTGGCGGCCCCGGCGGCGAGCCGGGGGAGCCAGGTGCGGCGGCGGACGCGACCCCGCCGGAGAAGCGCCAGGTGCCCGCGATCCTGACCTCGGGCAACCACGCCGCGATCGCCGCGTGGCGGCGCCGGCAGGCGATCGAGCGCACCGCGCTGCGCCGGCCGGATCTGTTCGCGCGGTTTCGCCCGACCGCCGCCGATCGCAAGCTCCTGCCGCCGCCGCTCCACGCCCGCACGCACCTCGCGCTCGTGCACCACCCCGTCGTCGATCGCACCGGCGCCGTGATCACGACCGCCCTCACCAACTTCGACATCCACGACCTGGCACGCTCGTCGCTGACCTACGGGCTCGCCGGGTACCACATCGTCACGCCGATCACCTCGCAGCGCGACAAGGCGGCGCACATCGCGAAGCTGTGGATCGACGATGCGCAGGGCGAACATCGCGCCCGCGCCCTCGCGCTCGTTCGCACCGCTGAATCGATCGAGGCGGTCATCGCGGAGCTCACGGCGGCGCATGGGCTCGCGCCGCTGGTGGTCGCGACCTCGGCGCGGGCCGCTTCTTTTGCTCAGATCCCCCGAAGATCGGCACCGGAGCTCCACGCCGAAGCCAGCCTCACCCCCGCGCCGCTCCTGATCCTTCTCGGCACCGGTTGGGGGCTCGCCGAGGCGCTGATTCCGTCTGTGTCTCGCATACTTGCGCCGATCGAGGGGGCGTCGGCGTGGAATCATCTGTCGGTCCGCTCGGCCGGTGCGGTGCTCCTCGATCGGCTGTTCGGAAGGCCGGCAGAACACGCGCTCGGCGGGTAGCTCGACCGACCCACGCCGACGCTATCGGGTCGCGCGGCTTGACGTGTAGGGGTGATCTCTGGCAGAACCCTGCGTCCCAACGACTTTTTCCGGAAATCGTACCCATGAGCGCGCATCGGATCCTCGAGTCCATCGAAAAGTCACAACGCCGCCAGGCGAGCCTCCCCGCGTTTCGCCCGGGTGACTCGATCAAGGTATGGGCCAAGATCCGAGAGGGGGAAAAGACCCGTCTGCAAGCCTTCGAGGGCGTGTGCATCCGCCGCGTCACCAAGGGTGTGCGGTCGACCTTCACCGTCCGCAAGATCTCGTATGGCGTCGGCGTCGAGCGAATCTTTCCCGACAACTCGCCGAACATCGACAAGGTCGAAGTGATCTCGCGTGGCCGCGTGCACCAGTCGCGGCTGTATTACCTGCGGGATCTGTCGGGTAAGGCCGCACGCATCAAGGAACGCGAGGGCACCGGAGAGGAGCGCGCGGCAGACGCCGCGGCGCGTGCCGAGGCGCTCGCCGCCGAAGCTCCTGCGGTGCCTGTCGTGGCCAAGGTGAAGGTGAAGAAAGAGCGCAAGAAGGACAAGAAGGACAAGAAGACCGCGTAGGGGCGGTCGGTCGTGCTGGATCCACGGGATCCCTCCGGTCGCGCCACGTCGGTACGGTGGAAATTCCGGCTCTGGGAGGAGAAGGGGTTTGTGCGTCGTGGACAACAAGATCCAGCGGGGTGCCTCAGCGGAGGACCACGCCACGAAGTTGCTCGTCGCCGCCGGCTACCAGATCGTCGAGCGTAACTTTCGCTGCAAGGCAGGCGAGCTCGACATCGTCGCGCGCGACGGGGACGTGCTGGTGTTCGTCGAGGTCCGCAGCCGATCCGACGACGAGCACGGCAGCGCCGCCGAGACGATCCGGCGCTCCAAGCAGCGGCGCGTGGCACGGGTCGCGACGCACTACCTCGCGCTGGTCGAACCGGTGTTCGAGCAGTGTCGGTTCGACGTCGTCGCGATCACCGCGGGCGACGCAATCTTGCTCAAGGATGCGTTTCGCGTGAGGTAGCCGGTGTGCGGGGATGGGCAGGGCAGGCGAACAGCCCAGCCCATCTCGCCTCAGCTCAGGTCAGCTCGCCTCAGCTCAGGTCAGCTCAGGCACCACAGAGAGGGTAGTCCGCGTTGCCCACGCGGTTGGGCAAGTTGCAGCACGCGTTCGTGTTGTCCGCAGGATCGCAGGCCTTGGGCGTTGCGAGCTCGCCGGACTCCGGGACGACGATGTAGTCCTTGCAGATACAGAACTTCCGGCAGCAGAACGGGCCGACGGTCACCGCGACACCGCACGTGAAGCCGGTGGCGCAGGGCGACTCGGGCACGCGGTCGCAATCGCCATCGTTGCTGCACTCGGCGGTGCACAGCCCCTCGTTGGGCTGCAGGGGGCGATCATCGCCCGGGGGAAGCGAGCGCGACGATGGGACGCGCAGGCACGTGCGCGACACACAGTCGAGCGATGGCGACGCCACTACCACCTCGCCGGCTTCCGGCGTTGACGGACCGAGATCGCAGATCCGGCCGACCGGGTTGCTCGTGCAGCCCGTGTAGAACACCGCCATCGGCAGTAGAGCCACGAGCACGGCGAGACGGCGTCCAATCATCTGGGACGATAATAGGAGGCGTGAACTCCAAGTCAAGCGAACGGCCTCACTCAAAGGCAGGCCCTCGCGTGGCTCAAGGCGGGTACGGTGGACGTGATGCATCGTGGGTCTGTGCGCTGGTGCCCGGGGATCCGTCAAACTGTGCAGGGGTTTCACAGACCCACATCGGCTCCGTCACGTCGCCGCCGCGGGCGCGGAGATCGCGTGCAACACGCGCCGCGCGTGCGTGTCCCCCCGGGTGCGTGTCCGAGCACCGGACCCCGAGCCGAATCGATCGAATTTGCGGTCCGCGCGAAAGCACGGATCGGTATCCCCTTGCGGCCAGGGCTCCCCTGTGGAGGACCGCCGTTGCCTTGACAATGCTGGTCGTCGTTGTCGATGATTCCGTGGCCTCATCCCCCCTCCTGGGGGCAGGCTTCGCTCGAAGGAGGAACGTGATGCGCCCCCTGCAGTTCTTATCACTGGTCATGATCGTGGCGCTGGTGGCGCTGGGCTCCGGGACGGCGAACGCGGCCCCCAAGGGAAGTGGCGGCAAGGCCCCCGCGCCCGCAACCCCGGCCCCGACCCCGATCGCCTCCGGGGCCAAGCCCGCGAGCGACATCGAGTTCGAGCCCGAGAGCGCCGCGTCGACGCCCCCGTCCAAGACGCTCGATCGTGCGATCAAGCTCTACGACAAGAAGGACTTCTTCTCGGCCTCGATCGAGTTCAAGAAGGTGCTCGACGGTGAGAGCAACGACGACGCGAAGAACAAGCAGCGCGCCGAGTTCTTCATGGCCAAGACGCTGTATCACATGGCGTTCTACGCCGGTTCGCTCGCCTACTTCGATAAGATCGTCAAGGCGGGTGACGCCCACACCTACCACTCCGTCGCGCTCAAGTGGCTCGCGGAGCTGTCGCGCGTGTTGCCCGAGACGTCCGGCATCCTCGAGAAGATCGGCACCTACGACATCTCCGCGCTCTCCGATCCGTCGCTGGCGGCGGTCCATGACGAGCTCCTGTTCCTGCTCGGCCGTCACTTCTACCGGCGCGGCGGCGACGGCGACTTCGACAAGGCGATCTCGCTGTTCAAGCAGGTCTCGCGGGACAGCGAGTTCTTCATCAAGGCCAAGTTCTTCGAGGGGGTGACCTACGTCCGCAAGTACGAGGGCAAGCCGGCGGTCGAGGCGTTCAAGAACATCCTGGTGATCGGCCAGGAGCACTCGACGCGGTACAAGCCCGACGACATCGCGACCTACAACGAGCTGGCCCAGCTCCAGATGGCGCGCGTGTTCTACTCGACGCAGCAGTTCGACACGTCGATCAAGTACTTCGAAAAGCTCGACCAGAACTCGCTCGACTGGGCCGAGTCGCTGTTCGAGGCGTCGTGGGCGTACTTCATGAAGACGCTCAACTCCAAGGCGCTCGGCAACATCCACACCTTGAACGCGCCGTACTTCGAGAACCAGTTCTTCCCCGAGTCGATGCTCCTCAAGAGCGTGATCTACTTCCGGTACTGCCTCTACGACCAGGCCGAGGAGGCGGTCGCCGACTTCAACGCGAAGTACGCCCCGCTGACCAAGAACCTCACCGACCTGGTCGCCAAGTACGACGACAACGCCGAGTTCTACGAGTACGTGAAGAAGGTCAAGGCGGGGAAGGCGGGCCTCGATCCGATCACCCAGCGCCTCGTCATGAGCGTGCTCAACGACAAGACGCTGCTGAAGACGTTCGCCTGGGTCGACGAGCTCAACCTCGAGCTCGAGATGCTGCAGAAGTCGGACAAGGCCTGGCAGCAGACCCACGTCGCGACCGATGTCCTGGCGGAGCTCACCCTGCAGCAGTCGGTCGCCTCGGGGGATGCCGGCAAGGTCGCCCGCGATCGCGTGGCGCGGCTCGCCCGCGAGCTCGGCGCGCTGTCACGCGACGGCTCCAAGATCAAGATCGAGATCCTCGAAGCCAAGGGAAATCGCCTGACTGCCGAGGCTGCGGGGACCCGCGTTTCGGCCGACCACCGAGAAGAGCCGATTATCGTTGACGACGAGCACTTTCAATGGAAGTTTGATGGCGAGTACTGGAAGGACGAGCTGGGCTACTACCGGTTCAAGATCCGGTCGCGGTGCCCAAAACAATAGTTTCATCAGCCGGCGCCATCGCCTCGCCCAGGTAATGACGGCTGATCAAACGTACGATACGAGACCCGGCCTGGCTCCCGAACAGAGTCGGGCTGGTCGTCGTTCCGGAGTGATCGCACCTGATCCTCGCCCGTGCTGTCGAGTCATCCCGCCGGAAGAAGGGAAGCGTACATGTCGATGTGGAAGTTGAACCTCGTGTTTGTAGGTGGAGCGCTGGCGCTTGGCACCAGTGCGTGGGCGCAGAAGGCGAAGTACACGCGCCAGCAGGACATCAAGGTCGACGTCAAGCTGTCGGATCGCGTCAAGCCGATCGTCGCCAAGACGCCCGCCGAGACCAAGGAGCAGCAACCGGAGCTCAGCGCCGATCAGGTGCTGACGGTCGAAGGTCTCGTCGGCGACATCCGCATCGAGCAGGAGCAGGAGTTCGTCAAGCTGATCGACGGGACCCCGGACTCCGAGGTCGAGGAGAAGTCCGACTACTACTTCCGGCTCGGAGAGCTCTACGCCAAGCAGCAGCGCTACTGGCGGATCAAGGGCACCGAGCTGACGATCCAGTCCGATCAGGCCAAGAACCCGCAGCAGAAGGCCAAGTTCAAGGCCGACTCCACGGCGGCCGGGAACAAGGCCAAGGAGTACCTCCTGAAGGCGGTGAAGACCTACAAGGGCCTCACCGACAACGACGCGTTCCGCAACTACCCGAAGATGGACATGGCGCTGTTCTACTACGGGTTCACGCTGCAGGGCGGCAAGTACATGAAGGAGGCCCGCAGCGTCTACGACAAGCTGCTCAAGAACTACCCGAACTCGAAGTACGTGCCCGAGGCTCACCTCGCGTTCGCCGACTACTTCTTCGAGATCGGCCAGCTCGACGATGCCGAGGCGCGCTACCGGATGGTCCTCAAGTTCCCGAAGTCGCCCGCGTACTGGTACGCGATGTACAAGATGGGCTGGATCGACCTCAACAAGCAGCGGTTCCAGGACGCGCTCGAGACGTTCTTCCAGGTCGCGCAGGCCACGCGGAACGACAAGAAGGAGGAGGTCTTGAACCGCGCCTCGAAGAAGGACTTCGTTCGCGCGTACGCCGAGATCGGCAAGGCCGACAAGGCCTACCCGTCGTTCCAGCGCGTCGATCAGAAGTACGCGTTCGACATGCTCGAGATCCTCGCCGATCTCTACCTGTCGCAGGGCAAGAGCGACAAGGCGATCTACGTCTACCAGGAGCTGATGAAGCAGGCGCCGACCAACAAGAACGTCTGCCTGTGGCAATACAACATCGCCCACGCGACGCTGTCGATGACGGGCGCGCAGAACGGCGACAAGGTGAAGGAGATCGAGAACCTCGTCCGCCTGTGGGGCGCGCTCAAGGGCAAGAAGACCCTGCCGTCGTCCGAGGCGCAGGAGTGCCACGACAACGCCGCCGCGATGTCGGGCGAGCTCGCGCGCGCGTATCACTCGGAGTCGTCCAAGACCAAGAACCCCGAGACGCTCGCGTACGCCGACAAGCTCTACAAGGTCTACCTCCAGGTCTTCCCCGACGCCGAGGACTTCGCGCAGACCCAGTACTTCTACGCCGAGCTCCTGTGGTCGCGCGCCGAGAGCGAGAAGCAGGCCCGGCTGCAGACCGAGCTGTGGGAGAACGCCGCGGTCGCGTTCACCGACGTCGTCAAGCTCGGCAAGGTCGAGCCGCGGCTGATGAAGGAGTCCGCCTACGCCGCCGTGCTCGGCTGGAAGAACGCGCTCAACGTCGATCCGCGCAAGAAGGAGGACATCGACATCAAGGGCGACAAGAAGGCGGAGCCCAAGCCGATCCCCGAGCGCGAGCAGAAGATGCTCGCGGCGTTCGACATCTACATCAACTACATCAAGGACCCCAAGGACGACGATCTGGTCGCGATGAAGTTCACCAAGGCGAACATCTATCGCCGCTACAACCACTTCGACGAGGCCATCCCGATCTTCATGGACATCCTCGATCACCACCGGCAGCACGAGACCGCGGAGTACTCGGCCAACCTCCTGCTCGATACGTACAACAACCAGGGGAGGTTCGACGACATGCTCGTGCTCGTCGACAAGCTCGACGGCGACGCCAAGTTCCTCGAGGGCAAGGACGATCTCAAGGCGACGCTCGCCAAGATCAAGAGTCAGTCGCTGCGCAAGCGCGCCGAGAGGACCGAGCAGATCGCCAAGGACAGCCACGACTTCGCGAAGTATGTCGCGTGCGGGCAGGCCTACATGGACATCTATAACCGCAACCCGGAGGCCTCCGAGAACGACGAGGTGCTCTACAACGCCGGCGTCTGCTTCGGCGAGGGCAAGTCGATCGGCGCGGAGATCTCGGCCTACAACACGCTCGAGAAGTACTACCCGAAATCGAAGCTCACGGCGCGGGCGGTCGCGCTGCTCGGTAAGGCCTACGGCGACGTCGCGTACTACGACCGCGCCTCGGACAAGCTCGAGCAGTACGCGAAGGCGTACGCCGGCGAGAAGGACGCCTACGACGCGATGAGCAACGCCGTGTTCTTCCGCAAGGGCATCGGCGACGACACCAAGGCGATCGACGACACCAAGTACTTCATCAAGACGTTCAGCCAGAAGAAGCCCCAGGAGGCCGCGAGCGCGATGTTCTCGCTGACCAGCATCTACGAGAAGCAGGGCGATCCCGACGTCGTGATGAAGCACCTCCGGGATTACATCCGCACGTTCGGCGACAAGGGCGGCGCCGACCGCGTCGTGGTCGCGTACGCCAAGATCGGCCAGATCCTGTGGCACCAGTCGTGCCCGCTGAAGAGCGAGGTCGATGGCTCGTGCGTCCGGATCATCCGCGAGCGCGCGATCACCACCAAGAAGGTCAAGAAGACCAAGAAGGGCGTCGTCGAGCAGCCGCTGCAGTGCGGCCCCGAGTCGAAGATCAAGCTGACCGTGGTCAAGCGCGACGAGGTCAAGCAGAAGCAGGCGCTCCAGGCGTTCGCGGCGGCGGCGAAGGAGTACGAGAAGCGGCAGGGCAAGACCGGCGGAGAGGAGGCCGCGGCGCGCTACTACTACGGCATCGCCAAGATCGCCGAGGCCGACAAGGAGTTCGAGGCCTACCTCGAGCTCAGGTTCCCGAGCGGCCTCAACTTCGACCCCGCGCCGGAGCACAAGGCGATCGCCGCCAAGTCGCGCAAGCGGTTCGACGAGTGGATGACCCAGAAGCAGAAGGTCGGCGGCCTCGCGAGGAGCAAGTACGACGGCGTGCTGGCGATCAAGGATCCCTCCAACTCGATCACCGCGGCGGCCCGGATCGGCCAGATCGCCCAGAACTTCTCGGACGCGCTGTTCACCGCGGAGATCCCGAACAACGTCCGCACCGGCGAGTTCGCCGACGAGAAGGTCGAGGCGTTCTGCGACGCCCTCACCGAGAAGGCCGAGCCGCTCGAGGCGCTCTCGCTCGAGGCCTACGGCGTCTGCCTCTCGAAGTCGACGGAGCTCGGCTGGTTCAGCGACTGGTCGAAGCTGTGCGAGCGCGAGCTCGGGCAGATCAAGCCGGAAGAATTCCCGACGGCGTCGGAGCTGCGCGGCGAGCCCAACGAGGTCGCGCCGGTCACCGAGGTCGAGCCCCCCATCAAGCTGGACTAGCCGGACGACCAGGAGAAATCCCATGATGATGTTCCAACCGATTTCCGATGCGGCCCGGCGAGGCCGATCCCGCGGGTGGGTCTCCGCGTTGCTGGTGCTGGCAGCGGCGTGCGGCGGTGCCCAGAGCGGCGCCAAGGGCGGCCGCGTCCCGCCACCCCCTCAGAACACCAGGTCCGAGAACGCACCTCCCGGCAAGGCGGAGGTCAAGCGCGAGGTGTCCAAGGACGCCAAGAAGGACTACGAGGCCGCCGCGGAGTTCTTCACCGCGACCGACAAGGCGCACGGCTGGAATGACGGGACCTGCCGGCAGGCCGCCGACCGGTTCGCCCAGGTCGTGCGCGCCCACAGCGACGTCGTCGAGGCGCAGTTCATGGTCGGGCTGTCGTATCACCGCTGCGGCATGGTCGACGACGCCGAGAAGGCCTACCAGCAGGCGATCCGGAGCAAGCCGAACCACGGCGCGTCGCTGTCGAACCTCGGCGAGCTGTACTACCGCGCCGGCAAGCTCTCCGAAGCCCGCCAGTACTGGGACAGCGCGATCAAGGCGAACGGGAAGCTGATCGGCGCGCGCATCAACGTGGCCTCGCTCGAGCTCGAGCAGATGCGCAAGATCGGCAACCCCAAGGACGCGACGTGGAAGAAGCTCGAGGAGGACGCGCGGTTCAACCTGTCGAACGTGCTCGGCGTCGACAGCGACAACGTCGCCGCGTACACGGTCTACGGCCTCGTCTACATGGAGGGCTGGCAGGCCAACAAGAACCGGCTCGATCTCGCCAAGCTCTTGCTCGACGAGGCGAAGAAGCGCAACGACAAGTACGCCCCGCTGCAGAACGCCTACGGGCTGCTCTACATGCACAAGGCGTCGCTCAACCAGGCGCTGCAGGCGTTCACCGCCGCGGTCGAGGCCGATCCGAAGTTCATCGAGGCGCGGGTCAACGTCGGGCTCGTGACGCTCGGGTTCCGCAAGTACGACACGGCCAAGGAGATGCTGAGCAAGGTCATCGAGCTCTCGCCCAAGAACTACGACGCGTACATCGGCCTGGGCATCGCGCTGCGCGGCCTCAAGGATCTCGATGGCGCGGAGGCGATGTACAAGAAGGCCAAGGACGTCGATCCGAAGCGCGGCGAGGCCTACTACAACCTCGCGGTGCTCTACAAAGACTTCCGCGCGAGCAAGAACACCGACCTCGGCGCGTCGATCGGCACCTACAAGCAGGCCAAGGACTACTTCCAGCAGTTCATGACGATGGCGGCCGAGCAGGCCGACAAGACCGAGGCCAAGGAGCAGGTCGCGCTGATCGACAAGACGGTGACCCAGATCCAGGCGTTCATGAAGGCGCAGGCGAACCAGCCCCCGCCGCCCACGCCGCCTGCCGGGACCTCACCTGCCGGGACGCCGCCGGCCGGCACCCAGCCGCCTGCAGGCACTCCCGATGGCCAACCACCGGCGCCTCCGAGTAACAACTAGTGGAAATCACTCGGCGACATGAGGTGAAAACCTCGGCGTTTGTCGGGTGTCTGGACGACGCGAGCTTTTTGGAACAATTTCGGAACCTGGAACCGAGCCCTGTTGTCGGACCCTCCGTGCCCACGGATCCCTGCAACGCGGCTCCCTCAAGAGGGAACACCACCATGCAGAAGATCCTAGGCTTCGCCGCGGCGATCATGTTCGTCCTTGTCACGAGCCGCGCGCAGGCGCTGGCGGACGACAAGAAGGGCGGGGACAAAGGCGGCTCCAAGGTGAAGGTGTACGACTTCTCCGGTGACGACATCCAAGGCGATCTGGTCAAGCCGGAGGGCACGACGGTCGATGCCCGTGACTTCGCGAAGCATTCTTCTCTGATCCGTATCCGCAAGGACTTCATCCCCGAGATCATCAAGTCGGCCGAAGACCTGTAGATCATTGGCGCGCGAGCGCTCGTGATCAATCGTCGGCCGAGCGACATCGCACCAAACTGCGCTCCGAACTGGAGAATCGATTATGGCCGGCGCCAAGGTTCCTCTCACGTTTCGCATCTTCAAGGGTAACCAGCTGCTTCGCGAGGAGCGGCTCTCGCTGTCGGTCATCAAGCTCGGCAAGGTCCCCTCGGCGCACCTGAAGCTCGATGACGAGACGGTGAGCCGGATGCACGCGATCATCGAGGTCAACGGCCCCGGTGATGTGAGCATCATCGACCTCGGCTCCACGAAGGGCACCTTCGTCAACGGCCAGAAGGTCAACAAGGCGAAGCTGCAGTCGGGCGATACGATCGTCGTCGGCGAGACCCGGATCGAGCTGGCGATCAGCTCGGGCGAAGAGGATGAGCCGACCCGGGTCGGCCGCGGGGCCACCGGGCCCGCCGAGGTGATCGCCTCGACGCCACGGCCGACGCCGACGCCACGGCCGACGCCGAGGCCGCAGCCGGCGCAGCCGAACCCGCTGGCGCAGACGATGCCGGCCGGGCCGCCCGCGCCGGCCACGCCGCCGCGCCTGCCGGTGCCGCCGCTGTCGGTCACGCCGCCGCAGGCGTTCACGCCGCCGCAGACGTTCACGCCGCCGCAGACGTTCACGCCGCCGCAGAGCTTCGCGGCGGCGCCACCACTGCCGTTTGCGCCGCCGCAGGCGTTTGCGCCGCCGCAGACGTTCGCGCCGCCGCCGGTGCCGCCGGCCGTTCGGCCACCTCCCGGCCTCCCCGGGGCCGCGCCGCTGTTCGGGACGGCGATGGCGCCGCCGGTCGGCTTTCAGCAGGCGATGGCCGAGTCGGTCGACGACCACGGTGGCGCGCGCGCGGTCGAGGTCGCCGCGATGCTGGGCGACTCCGTCGTGGGGGTGAAGCACTGCATCGACCCCCGGAGCGGCAAGATCACGCCCGCGACCTGGGCGTTGTTCATCGTCGGCGTTGCGACGCTGGTGCTCTCCATCGGGGCGTTCAAGACCTCGGTCAACAACGCGGCGTACAACAAGGGGCGCTACGACTACGAGACCCAGCAGCTCAAGAAGCCGGGCTACTCGGTGCGCCCGCGGGTGCTGTCGGTCGGCTACGACTGGATGGCGTTCGGGGGGCTCGCGATATCACTGAGCTCGCTGACGTTCGGCCTCGCGCGCATGCGCAAGGAGCGCCTGAGCCCGTTCTTCCGGATCGGCATCGCGCCCGGCGTGGAGTTCGCGACCGAAGGGGCGCCCGCGCCGAGCTTCCCGATGATCGCGCCCAAGGGCGACGAGTTCGCCTTCAACTTCGGCCAGGGCATGGACGGCGAGATGGTCGTCAACGGCCAGACGACGACGCTCGGCGAGCTCGCCTCGCAGGGCCGCACGACGATCTGCCCGATCCCACCGAGCGCGAAGATCCGCGTCCGGACGGGCCGCAACACCACGTTCCTGATCTCGGCGGTGGCCCAGCCACGGCGCCAGATGATGCCGCTGTTCGCGTCGTTCGAGAGCCGCGTGGCCGCGTACTTTGCCGGTTCGCTCGCCGTGCACCTCGGGTTCTGGGCGCTGCTCCAGCAGATCCCCATCGAGGACAACGGCGCGAACATCGATCTCGCCTCGCTCGAGGACACCTCCACCCGCACCAACAGCGCCTCGCAGGACGATCCGCCGCCACCGCCGCCCGAGGACAAGCCCGACGACGGCAACGACCAGTCGGGTGGCAGCGGCACGGCGATGCAGCTCGACGAAGGCAAGATGGGCAAGAAGGACTCCGATCGCGCCGCGGGCCAGTACAAGATGGCCAAGACCCAGGAGGATCCGCAGCTCGCGCGCCAGCAGGCGATCGAGCAGGCACGGACCGCCGGCATCCTCGGCTCGACGGCGCTGTCCCAGGGCGGCGCGTTCGCCTCGCTGACCGGCACGGGCGACATCTCCAGCGGCTTCGACGACGGCAACATCTACGGCGGCCTGCTCGGCAACGAGGCCGGCGAGATGCAAGGTGGGTTCGGCTACGGGCGCTCGGGCTTCGGCCCCGGCGGCGGCGGCACGGGGTGGGGCACGATCGGCACCGGCCGCTACGGCACGATCGGCCACGGCTCGGGCACCGGCGCGGGCTACGGCGTCGGCGGCGGTCGCGGCGGGATGCGCGGCCGCACGGCGGCGGTCCCGTCGGTCTCGATCGGCCAGCCCAGCTCGCAGGGCGATCTCGATAAGGCGATCATCCGGCGCTACATCAAGCGCAACCTCCAGAAGATCCAGTACTGCTACGAGAAGCAGCTGCTCGCCAAGCCGACCCTCGCGGGCACGGTGCAGGCGCAGTTCTTCATCACGCCGAACGGGACCGTCGCCTCGTCGACCGGCACCGGCGTCGATGGCGAGGTCTCGAGCTGCGTCGCCGACGTCATCAAGAACATCGAGTTCCCCAAGCCCAAGGGCGGCGGCGGCGTCCAGGTGAACTACCCGTTCACCTTCCACTCGTCCGGCGGCGCCTAGCCCGTCGGCGCCTCGCCTGGCGGGCGCCTGGCCCGTCGGCGCCTCGCCTGGCGGGCGCCTGGCCCGTCGGCGCCTCGCCTGGCGCTCCTCGCCTCCAGACATAGATCGCGGAGCGCCGCGCTTGTGCGTGGCCCGCGCGGCTGCCACGCGAGGGTTCCTCCTCGGACCCGCTTCGCATAGGCGCTGGATCCCCCGGGCGTTCTCTGCTTCGCAGTTTCCTCCCGGGCCGCGGCCACGGCAACCTCTGTGCTGCCACCGCCGGTGAGCCCCGGGGGGCCCCCCCAGCGCCTCGCTCGCTCTCCGAGGAGGACCCTCGCGGGCGCGCCGCGCGGTGACGAGAATGCGTAGCTGGCTAGCCACCAGCTGGTTCACCGTGATTCGGCGCTTACGGTCACCGTGATTCAGCGCTTATATAGACGAGACCCCGTGGCCGTCGGCCAGGCCACCCGTAGACGAGACTGCGTGGCCGTCGGGCCAGGCCAGGCGACCTCCTTGGACGAAATGCGGTGGCGCGCGAGCCGTCTTCTCATCTGTTCCGCGAGGACGACAACGCGCCGCGCAGCGACGCGGGCTGGGTTCGGCGCGAGATAAATTGCACGGCCGGGTGGTCGTGCGCCGGCCGGTCGTGGAGATGGCACGGACCGTGGGTCGCAATACGGCCGTCGACGGACGAGCGACGGGCCCAGACCCGCGGCGCAAGCAAGCGTGTGCGCGGTCTCCAGGAACTGCGCGCGGGAGCCGACCGCGGCGCAATCAAGCGTGTGCGCGGTCTCCAGACTGCGCGCGGGGGAGCGCCCAAGGCATTCCTCGACGAGATGGACTTGCGAGGGCCGCGGCGGCGTTCTACCGTTGCGGCATGAAGCTCGTCGGGATCATGGCGACCGCGCTGCTCGTTGTCTCGGCCGTGGCGTCGACCGGCTGTCCGAACGAGGCCCGCAACGACTCGATCAAGGCCGCGAACGAGGGCAACAAGGCGCTCGGCCAGAAGCAGTACGAGACGGCCATCCCGGCGCTCAAGAAGGCGGTCGAGCGGTGGAGCGACAACCACACCGCCTGGTACAGCCTGGGCGGCGCGTACGCCGGCAGGTCGGACTGGACCAACGCGGTCGACGCGATGTCGCACGCCGTGCAGCTCGTGCCCGAGCAGGGCATGTACCAGCTGCTCTACGGCCGCTGCCTCTACGAGAAGGCGATCCAGAGCGCGCGCGATGAACAGGCGCGGCGCGAAAACAAGAAGCCGGAGGAGGTGATCCCCGACCTCACGAGCGTCAACTTCGAGAAGGCGCTCCAGCACCTCAAGGAGGCCGTCAAGCTCAACAACGAGCTGTGGCGCGCGCACTACCTGATCGGCCGGATCTACCGCGACACCGGCAAGAGCAAGGAGGCGGCCGACGAGCTGACCAAGGCGGTCACGAGCGGGCCCACCGATCCCGGCCCCTGGGTCGCCCTGGCGGAGCTGTACCGCCAGTGGGACTACACCGATCAGGCGATCCAGATCGCCGAGGTCGGGACGACGGTCGTGCCGGGCACCAACGAGAAGAGTGACATCTGGTACGAGGTCGGCATGGGCTACGACGACAAGCGCCTCGATGACAAGGCGGTCGACGCGTTCACCAAGGCGATCGAGTCGAAGAAGGACAACCACAAGGCGAAGTTCCAGCGTGGCCAGGCGTACTTTCGCAAAGGCGACTACCCCAATGCCAAGCGCGATCTCGAGGAGTTCGGCAAGACCGGCGGCGCGTCGGTCGAGTTCGCCAAGCAGCAAGCGTCGAAGATGCTGATCGACATTGCCGCGAAGTCGGTGACGCCGGGCAGCACCCCGGCGGAGAAGCCATCGCCCGAGGACTCCGTCAAGAAGGGCGGCGCCAAGGGCCAGAAGGGCCACAAGGGCAAGTAGCGACGGGCGAGCGATTCGCCCGGGGAGGATTACCGTTGGGCGTTGTACGGCAACGTGGGCACCCAAGGTAGTGGGCGGCCCTGTCACAGTGGGCGCGCCGTCGGAGATGGCCAGGCAGAAGGGGTGGCACGCGGCGCGAAAACCCGTACGGGCGGCCCCCCACGTCCCGGTTTTCCCATGATATACAACTCAAAGGATGACGACGGGGTTTTCTATTGAGTTTGCGGGAGGATAGACCGCAGATGGATACGCGTACACAGCTTCGGGAACGTCTACGCCGATCGCGAGATTGGGCGATAGCAATCGATGAGCTCGAGAAAGAACTGGAGGCGTCGGGCTCAAAGCCCGAGCAGTCGGAGCGGTTGTTCGAGCTCGCCGCGCTCGTCGAGGATGTGATTCCCGAGCGTGAGCGAGCGCTCGGCTTGTATCAACGCGCCTGGAAGCTCCATCCGGATAACCTCAAGGCACTGTCGCGTGCACGCGAGGTCTACGGGGAGATCGGCCGCTTCGAGATGGTCGCCAAGCTCGGCGAGATGGAGCTCCGGAGCCCCGCCGCGGCGAACAACCTGGCCGGCATCGTCGGTGAGGCGCTGCTCGACAGCGGCCAGAAGGACCGGGCGCTCCCGATCCTCGAGCGCGCGCTCGAGAACACGCCCGACTCGGTCCGCGTCAAGGATGCGCTCGCCGCGGCCACCTACGATCCCGAGTTCTGGACCGATGAGGTCGAGCGGCTCACCGAGGAGTCGGATCGGTTCGACGAGCCGACCTCGGTGCGGATGCTGGTGCGGGCCGCCCGGATCCTGCGGCACGAGGCCCCCGAAGACGCCCGGCTCGAGCAGGTGCTCCGGCGCGTCCTGGCCAAGGACATCGAAGAGCCGACCACGAACTTCCTGTTCGAGACGCTGCTCGCCGGCACCAACCGGCTCGACGAGCTCGAGGATCATCACAAGCGGCGCGCCGACCGCGCGCCCGATCACGGCAAGAAGATCGAGGCGCTGCGCACGTTCGCGCTCGAGTGGATCCAGCGGTTCAAGGATCGCGATCGCGGCGCGAGGTTCTTCGACGCGGCGATCCGCGCGACCGTCTCGAACGGGGCGGTGCCGATGCGGTCGGTCGTCGCGGCGTTCACGCTGCTCCGGCAGGTCCAGGGCGACCGCGGCGAGTGGAACGAGCTGCTCGACACCGCGGCCGCGCTGCTAGATCGACCCCCTGGAGCGTCGGGGCTCGGCGGGGAAGACCAGCTGTACATCGCGATCCAGGCCGGTCAGATCGCGTTCGACAAGGCCAATGATCTCGCGCGCGCCCGCAAGTTCTTCGCCGCGGCGGCGCGGATCGAGCCGCAGAACCCGAGCGTGCAGGACTTCCTGGCGGCGGTCGGGCTCGGCGATGACCAGGCCGCGATGGCGGCGGGCTCGATGCCGATGCCGGCGCAGACCGAGGACCCGCGCCGCGAGGCCGCCGCGCCGGCTCCTGTTGCCTCGCCGGCCCAGCCCGCGGCCGAACCGGTGCGCGCGCCGGCGCCGAGCGCGGCTCCCGCTCCCGCTGCCGCTCCTGCTCCTGCTCCTGCTGTCGCCGCCCCGGTCGCGGTCGCCAAGCCGGCGGCCCCGGTGGCCAAGCCGGCGGCTCCGGCCGCGGTCGCGATGCCGGCCGATCTCGAGGGCGCGATGCAGGTGGCGAAGGGCGCCGAGGGGGGCGCCGATCGCGGCGTCCTGGCGTGGAAGGAAGTCGTCGCGAAGCACCCGCAGGCGCGTGAGCCGCGCCGCGAGCTCGTGCGCGTGCTGCGGCAGGCGCAGTCGTGGGCGCAGCTCGCCGACGCGCTCAAGGATGAAGAAGCCAAGGTCGTCCAGGGCGGGCCGGACAAGGCCGAGATCCTGCTCGAGCTCGCCGATGCTTACGGCAAGCTCAACAACGATAACCAGGTGATGACGGCGCTGTCGTCGGCGCTCGCCCAGGATCCGTCGCGGCTCGAGATCTACGACCGGCTGGGGGCGCTGTACGAGGCGAAGAAGCGCTGGCCGGACCTCGTCAAGATCCTGCTCGAGAAGGCCGAGCGCGTCCCGCTCGAGGCCGGTGCGTCCGGTGAACCGGGCAAGGTCGAGATCTATCTCCAGGTCGCGAACCTCTACCTCGAGCGGTTCTCGAACCAGGCCGAGGCGATCAAGGCGTTCGAGCGCGTGCTTGAGCTCGATCCGAACAACCAGCCCGCGGTCGATCACCTGCTCGCGGTCTACGAGAAGCGGCGCGACTGGGAGAAGCTGATCAAGCTCAAGGAGGCGGAGGTCGAGCGCACGCCGGTGGCCGAGCGGGCCGCCAAGGTGATCGACGTCGCCAAGATGGCGGCGACCAAGGTCAAGAAGCCCGAGATCTGCACGTTCTGGTGGGAGAAGGTCCTCGAGTACGAGCCGACCTACGAGGAGGCGCTATCCGAGCTCTACAAGCTCTACGAGCGCAACAAGGAGTGGGACAAGCTCGCCGACATCTGCAGCCGGCAAGCCGACGCCGCGTCCGATGACAAGCTGCGCGCCGATGCGCTGCAGCGGCTGGGCCTGCTCTATACCGAGAAGGTCGAGAACAGCGCCAAGGCGATCGAAGCCTGGCAGCGGCTGCTCCGGATCGACGAGAACAACCGCCGCGCCCAGGACGCGCTCAAGAAGCTCTACGTCACCGAGGCCCGGTGGGACGATCTCGAGGAGTTCTATCGCTCGCGCGCCAAGCTCGACGAATACATCCGCGTGCTCGAGCGCGAGGTCGAGGCCGGCAGCGAACAGCACCGCCTCGCGCTCGCGATGAAGATCGCCGTGCTCTACCGCGACGAGCTGGCCAAGCCCGATCGCGCGATGCGCGCGTTCGAGAAGGTGCTCTCGCTCGACGAGCACAACCTCGAGGCTGCCGAGGCGTTGATCCCGCTCTACGAGACCGGGAGAGATCCGCGCGCGCTGGTCCGCGTGCTCGAGATCCAGCTCCGCGCGACGCCGATGGACGATGTGTCCACCCGGCAAGACCGCATCAAGCGGCTCGCGCAGTACAACGAGGACAAGCTGCGCGACAAGGGCGCGGCGTTCGGCTGGTGGCTCAAGGCGCAGGCCGAGGATCACGAGGCCGAGTGGATCCGCACCGAGCTCGAGCGGCTCGCCGCCGAGACCGGTGGCTGGAACCAGCTGGTCGACGCCTACGGCGCGGCGTTGCCGAAGTTCTCGCGTAAGGCCGACGCCCTGCCGCTGATGCTCGTGATGGCGGGCGTCATCGAGCGCGAGCAAGGCGACATCGAGCGCGCGCTCGACATGAACCGCCAGATCCTCGCGATCGACGAGGGTAACGAGCAGGCGCTCGACGCGCTCGAGCGGCTGTACCTCGGCAAGGGCCAGTTCCAGGACCTGCTCGACATCTACGAGAAGAAGCTCGCGCTCACCACCGACGGCGATCAGCGGATCGCGATCCAGTCGAAGATCGGCCAGCTCTACGAGGACGAGGTCAAGGACGACCACAAGGCGATCGCCGCGTACCAGGCGATCCTCGACGCGGCCGGCGACGAGCCCCGCGCGCTCGGCGCGCTCGATCGCGTCTACCTCCGCAACGCGATGTGGAAGGAGCTCGCCGACATCCTCGGCCGGCAGCTCATCGTGGTCGGCCCCGACGACGACAAGCTCGCGCACGTCGAGTTCAAGTACCGGCTCGGCCAGGTTCGCGAGCAGCACCTGGCCGACCTCCCGGGCGCGATCGATGCGTACCGCGACATCCTCGACCTCATGCCGGCGCACGAGCGCGGGCGGGCCGCGCTCGAGAAGTACCTCGTTCCCGGCGCGCCGGGCGGCGAGGCGCACAAGCTCACCGTGGCCGGGATCCTCGAGCCGGTCTACGAGCAGCTCGGCGAGTGGGCGGCCTTGATCGGCGTCCACGAGATCCAGCTCGCGGCGGACAAGGATTCGCTGCGCCGGACCCAGCTCCTGCTCCGGATCGGCGAGCTGTGGCGCACCAAGCTCCTCGACGCCGAGCACGCGTTCGACGCCTACGCGCGCGCGTTCCGCGAGGATCCCTCGACCGAGGCCGCGAAGAACCAGCTCGAGGCGCTCGCCGCGCTGCTCGAGGACGGCTGGGTTCGCCTGGTCAAGCTGTTCGAGGGCGCGCTCGGCCCGAGCGAGGCGGACGCGCGCGCGAGCGAGCTCGACCCCGCGCTCGCCCACGAGCTCGCGACCAAGGTCGCCCGATCGTACGAAGACCGGCTCGGCAACACCGACAAGGCCGTCGAGATGTACAAGCGGGCGCTCGCGATCGAGCCCGACGATCTCGCCGCGCTGACCTCGCTCGAGGCGATCTTCACCCGCGACGAGAAGTTCCCGGATCTGCTCGATGTCTATCGCCGTCGCGTCGACATCGCGAACGAGGCCGACGAGCGGCTCGCGTTCCTGTTCCGGATCGCCGCGCTCCACGAGGAGATGCTGGGAAGCCAGGACGAGGCGATCGCGACCTACATCGAGATCCTCGGCCAGGCCCCGGACGACGTGAAGGCGCTGCGCGCGCTCGACCGGCTGTATGTCGCGCGCGGTGCCTGGCGCGACCTGGGCGACAACATCAGCCGTCAGCTGACGCTGGTCGAGAACCCGGGCGATCAGGTCACGCTCCTGGTCCGCCTGGCACAGCTGCGCGAGACCCACCTGGGCGAGACCGCGGCGGCGGTGGAGACCTACCACCAGGTCCTCGAGCTCGAGGATCAGAACCGCGACGCGGTGCTCGCGCTGGAGCGCCTGATCGGAGCATCCTCCGGCGAGCACGAGCTCACGATCGCCAACATCCTCGAGCCGATCTACCGGTCGCGCGGCGAGTGGAAGAAGCAGATCGGCGTGTACGAGATCATGGCGCGCCACTCGTTCGATCCGGCGCGCAAGATCGAGCTGCTCCACAAGATCTCCGAGCTCCACGAGATCGGCGGCGACGACTCCGAGGCGGCGTTCGGGACGTTCGCGCGCGCGATGCGCGAGGATCCGCGCAACGAGGTCACCCATCGCCAGCTCGACCGGCTCGCGCGCGGGCTCGACAAGTGGGCCGACGCGGCGGATCTCTACGATCAGGTCGTCGGCGAAGCGCAGGAAGAGGATCTCAAGGTCGCGCTCCTGTTCCGTCGCGCCCAGATCCAGGAGCACGAGCTACGCGACGACAAGGCCGCGGTCACGACCTACGAGCGCATCCTGAAGGTGGTGCCGCAGACGATCGAGGCGGTCACCGCGATCCAGACGATCCACGAGCGCACCGGCGACTGGCCGAAGCTCGTCGACGCGCTGAAGCGCAAGTCCGAGATCATTCCAGAGGTCGACGAGCGCAAGGCCCTCTTGTATCGCTCGGCGCAGATCGAGGAAGAGGTCCTGGGCGACGCCGACGCGGCGATCGCGACGTTCCGGCAGGTGCTGTCGATCGACGACATCGACATGGTCGCGATGGACGCGCTCGAGCGGCTCTACGTGCGGCTCGCCCGCTGGGAGCCGCTCAAGGACGTCTACGCCAAGAAGGCCGATCTCGCCGAGGATCCGAGCGACAAGAAGGCGATGCTGTACGTGCTCGCGCAGGTCTACGACCGCGAGCTCGGCGACGTCGCCAAGGCGATCGAGACCTACCAGGGCATCCTCGATCTCGACGCCGACGAGCTGCCGGCGATCCAGTCGCTCGATCGGCTCTACGGCCAGGCCGAGCGCTGGTACGACCTGCTCGGCAACCTCGAGCGCCAGGTGGAGCTCGCCGAGGCGACCGGCGAGACCGTCGCGCTCAAGTACCGGATCGGCCACCTGTGGCAGATCCGGCTGGGCGACGTCGCGCGCGCGATCGAGAGCTACCGCGAGGCGCTCGAGCTCGATCCGCAGCACGCCGAGACGCTGCACGCGCTCGACGGGCTGGTCCACGGCAAGATCGAGCCGGTGATGGCGGCGCGGGTGCTCGAGCCGATCTACGAGACCACGGGCGAGTTCCCCAAGCTCGTCGACGTGCTCGAGGTGATGGTCGCGCACAACGACGATCCGCTGGCCCGGGTCGAGCTGCTCCACCGGATCGCGAAGCTGCACGAGCAGATGATCGGCAACTCGAGCGCCGCGTTCGACGCGTTCGCGCGCGCGCTGCGCGACGACGCCGGCAACCAGCTCACGCTCGGGCACCTCGAGCGGCTCGCCGAGATCAACGCGAGCTTCGATGCCCTGGCCAAGCTCTACGAGGCCCTGGCGGAGCCGGCGCTCGACGTACCGCGCCAGGTCGACCTGTGGTCGCGGCTCGCCCGCGTCCACGAGCAGGAGCTCACCGACATCCCCAAGGCGATCGCGACGTATCGCCGGATCCTCGACGTCGAGTTCGACAACAAGCCCGCCGTGCTCGCGCTCGATCGGCTGTACAGCGCGACCGCGGCGTGGTCGCAGCTCACCGAGATCCTGCGGCGCGAGATCCAGCTCGCCGACGGCGACGCCGAGGTCTGTGCGCTGCAGTTCCGGCTCGGCCAGACCCTGCAGGACCGGCTCGGCGACCGCAAGGCCGCCGTCGAGGTCTACCGCGAGATCCTGTCGAGCCAGCTGGCCCACGCCGAGACCCTGGCGGCCCTCGAGGACATGTTCCACGCGGGCCACCTCCAGATGGAGATCGCCCAGGTCGTCGAGCCGCTCTACGAGGCGACCGGCGAGTACCACAAGCTGCACGGGATCCACGAGGTCACGCTCACCAAGCTGACCGGCACCGATCGCAGCGCGATGTACCAGCGGCTGGCCGAGCTCGCCGAGGGCAAGCTCTACGATCAGCCCAAGGCGTTCCACTGGTGGAGCGAGGCGCTCGTCGAGGACCCGCGCTGGGATCGCGCCATCGAGGAGAGCGAGCGGCTCGCCGGCGCGACCGCGGCGTGGGACGAGATGGTCGCCGCGTACACCCGCGCGATCGATCGCACCAAGGACAAGGACGTCCAGCGCCAGGCCCTGCTCCGCATGGCCCGCGTGTACGAGTTCGAGCTCTCGGACGCGGCGCACGCCGTCGAGACCCACCTGCGCGTGCTCGAGCTCGAGCCCAAGGACGCCGACGCGCTCGGCGCGCTCGACCGGCTCTACCTCGGCGCCGGGATGTTCGACGATCTCGCCGAGATCCTGCGCCGCCGCATCGAGATCACGCAGGACACCGAGGAGCAGCTCGAGCTGTACTTCCGGCGCGGCGCGATCTTCGCGGACGCGATCGGCGATCTCGATCAGGCGCTGGCCTGTTACGTCGCCGTGCTCGACCAGGAGAGCCGCAACCGCAAGGCGCTCGAGTCGATCGAGGCGATCCACTTCCGCCGCGAGGCCTGGCCCAAGCTGTACGAGACCTACGAGAAGTTGATCGACGTCGCCGACGCCGACGAGGAGATGGCCGGGATCTACGCCCGCATGGCGCGGATCGCGTCCGAGGCGCTCGCTCGTCCCGGGGCGGCCGGGGCGGCCGGAGCGGCCGGAACGGCCGGGTTCGACGAGGACAAGGCGATCGAGCTGTGGGGCCGCGTGCTCGACATCCGCGGCGAGGACCCGCAGGCGCTGCAGGCGCTCGGCGAGCTGTGCACCCGGCGCAAGCGCTGGGAGGAGCTCGTCGAGATCATCGAGCGCCAGATCGCCGCGACCCAGGGCGAGGCGGACCAGATCCGGCTGTACAAGCACCTCGGCCGGGTGTGGGAGGACAAGCTGTCGCGCGAGCGCAACGCGCTCGATTCGTGGCTCGCCGCCGATCGGCTCGACGGCCAGGACCTCGAGACCCTGCGCTCGCTGGCGCGGCTGTACCGGTCCACCCAGTCGTGGGACGAGCTGTCGCAGACCCTGCGGCGGATCATCGAGGTCGGTCAGATGACCGACGCGATCGACGAGAACGAGACCATCGAGCTGTACGCGCAGCTCGGCGCGCTCGAGGGCGACGTGCTCGGCCGCGTCGACGACGCCGTCGAGGCCTGGCGCCGCGTGATCGCGATCGATCCGAGCGACTTCCGCGCGCTCGCCGCGCTCGAGAGCCTGTTCACCCGCGAGGGCAGGTGGGAGGAGGCGATCGACGTGCTCGAGAAGCGCGCGCTCGTGCTCGACGACGAGATCCAGCGCCGCGAGACGCTGCTCCAGGCGGCGTCGACCTGGGAAGAGAAGGTCGAAGATCTGACGCGCGCCGCGGTGGTCTACGAGCGCGTGCGCGCCTCGGACCCGGCGAACACCACGGCGAGCGATCGGCTCGACGCGATCTACACCCAGCAGTACAAGTGGGTCGAGCTCGTCGAGGTCCTGCTCGAGCGCAGCGAGCTCCGGCCCTCGGTCGACGAGCAGATCCAGATCCTGAACCGGGTCGCGCGGATCTACGAGGTCGAGATCGGCGATCAGGAGTCGGCGTTCTACGTGCTCCAGGCCGCGTTCAAGCGCGACTACGCGCACGACCAGACCGCCCACGAGCTCGAGCGGCTCGCCACGGCGACCAACCGCTGGCAGGAGCTGCTCGACGAGTACACCAACCGGGTCAACGAGCTCGAGCGCGAGGATCGCGGCTCGGCCGCCGACCTGTGGGTCAAGATCGGCCGGTGGTACGCCGAGCACCTGTCGCACCTCGAGTACGCGATCCACTCGGTGCAGCAGGCCCTGCGGATCGATCCGAGCCACACCGGAGCGCTCGGCGGGATGGCCGAGCTGCAGCGCAAGCGCGGCTCGTGGAGCGAGCTGATCGAGACCCTGCAGCGCCACGCCGCCGTCGAGCCGGCGCCCGAGAAGAAGACCGAGCTGTATATCCAGCTCGCCGAGCTCCTCGAGCGCCAGATGCAGGACGCCGCCGGGGCGATCCACGCCTACCAGCAGGCCCTGGTCTACGATCACGCGTCGCGCACCGCCCTGGTCGCCCTCGACAAGCTGTACCGCCGCACCGAGCAGTGGGAGCCGCTGATCGACGTCCTGTCGCGGCGCGCGGAGCTCGAGACCGAGGAGGCCGGCATCGTCAAGCTCCGGCTCGAGATCGGCCAGATCTGGGACCTCCGGCTGTACGACGCCGGCCAGGCGATCAACGCCTACCAGGCCGTCCTGCACGTCGATCCGACCAACCTGACCGCGCTGCGCGCCCTCGAGCAGCTGTACGAGAAGACCAACCAGTCGGAGAAGTACCTCGAGGTCCTCGAGGCGCAGCTCGACGCCTCGCCGTCGGACGCCGAGCAGATCGCGTTGTACGAGCGCATGGCCGCCGCGTGGGAGGAGCGGTTCGGCAAGCTCGATCGCGCGGCCGAGTCGCTCGAGAAGATCGTCGCGCTCGACAACCGCAACTACAACGCCTACC
>Ga0308175_100000459_pt1 | contig 28513 bp, 19 predicted proteins | sample PhyCR1_3_FD_203893 | JGI IMG/M metagenome (GOLD analysis project Ga0308175, IMG submission 203893) | Soil microbial communities from UC Gill Tract Community Farm, Albany, California, United States - DLSLS.C.R1 | ecosystem: Environmental > Terrestrial > Soil > Agricultural land | place: USA...
ACGCCCGCTACTGGGCCGCGCACGGCGTGCAGGTCGTCCGCCAGGGCGAGGCCTCCCAGATCGTCAAGAACGCCGAACTTTTCCTCCTCACCGACCCCCGCTCCCTCGCGCTGTTCCACCTCGCACCCCTCATGGACGCGCTCAACTGGATCCAGCCCAGCGTCCTCTTCGTACGCCTGCACGACACCCGCGAGAAGGGCTACCACGAGCGGATCGTCACCGACGACGCCGGCCGATTCGTCCGCTTCGAGCGGCTCTACGACGCCTCCGACGACTCCCGCCTCGCCCGCATCGCCCTCACCAGCGACCGCGAAATCGCACAGCTCTGGCAGTGCGCCCCCGACCCCCTGGCCGGCTGGCGACGCCTCCGCAAGTTCATCCCCCGCATCGAGCGTCTCACCATGTCCGTCGAGGGCAACGTGTACGAGTGCACCGTGGACCGCGAGCTGGCCAGCTTCGTCCACGACCTCATCGCCGCCTGGCAGCGCCCCGACGCCACCATCGCCCGCGCCCGCCGCGCCGAGGCACAGGTCTGGCGCGACCCCCTCGCCGAGATCGACGCCAACGCAAAATTCATCGGCCCCGTCTGGGTCGGCGCGGGGCGCCACGTGGACGGCGGCACTACCGTCATCGGCCCCGCCGTCGTCTGGGACGACCCCGCCGCACGCCCCGCCACCGAGGCAATCCAGTGGCTCCAGATCGAGCCCACCGAGCCCCCGGAAGAGCCGGTGCCGGTGAAGGACGTGTCACATTTCGACAAGGCCTTCAAGTTCATCTTCGACATCCTCTTCGCCGCCTTCGCCGTGGTGCTCACACTCCCGCTGTACCCCTTCATCATGCTGGCGATATGGCTGGAGGACGGCCGACCGTTCTTCTTCGCCCACCGCCGCGAGACCCGCGGCGGGCGCGAGTTCCCCTGCATCAAGTTCCGCTCCATGCGCAAGGACGCCGAAAAGCTCAAAGAGCAGCTCGCCGCCCGCAACCAGGCCGACGGCCCCCAGTTCTTCATCGACAACGACCCGCGCCTCACCCGCGTCGGGACCTTCCTCCGCAAGTACCACCTCGACGAGCTGCCCCAGTTCTTCAACGTCCTCGCCGGGCAGATGTCCATCGTCGGCCCACGCCCCAGCCCCTACAAGGAAAACCAGTACTGCCCCCCGTGGCGCGAGGCGCGCCTCTCGGTCCGACCCGGCATTACCGGCCTCTGGCAGGTCAGCCGCACCCGCCGCACCGGCGCCGACTTCCAGGAGTGGATCAAGTACGACATCGAGTACGTCGAAAATCGCAACTGGAGGCTCGACCTGCTCATCATCTGGAAGACCGTCCTACAGATCCTCGGGAGGGTGAGCCGATCCTAGCGGCCACGGCCGAACCACTCCCCCGCCTCCAGCACCTTCCCATTCCCCGGTCCCGCGGTACTAAGTACTATCGGTCCAGCCGTTCCCCCTTACGTTTAAACGCCAAAAGGTAACCCATGAGCGCTTTGAACATGCGACCCAAGACCGCCCGCAGGCTCACAGTCATCATCGGCGGCGCCATGCTCCTCGTCGCCTTGGGCGCCGGCGGGTGGGCCTATAACCAGCACGTTAAAGAGCAGAAAATCCAGACCGCCCGCGCCGAAGGCGTCGCCGCCTTCAAGGCCGGCGATTACCCCGTTGCCATGTTCCGCCTCGGCTACTACCTCATGTACCGCCAGGAGGACCCCGAGGCGCTGATGGACTACGGGCTGGCCCGCATGCGCGTCGAGGACCCGACCTACAAGCACGTCTTCGAGCCCATCGCCGTCTTCCGACGCTACCTCCAGGTCAAGCCCAACGACTTCGACGCCCAGCACCTGCTCCTCGACCTCTACCTCCAGGCCGACTACAAGAACGAGGCCATCCAGCTCGGCGGCGACATCCTCCGCAACCACCCCAACGACCCCGCCGCCCTCCGCGGCGTCGCCAAGGCCTACGCCGGCTTCAACGAGCGCGACAAGTACGCCAAGGCCCTGGACCTCGCCAAACAGCTCAACAAGATCGCCCCCAACGACGCCCAGGGCTGGATGCTCACCGTCCAGCTCATGTGGCAGCTCCGCAAGCCCGGCGAGGAGGCGCAGAAGCGCCAGGAAATCCGCGACCTGGCCGACGGCATGCTCGAAAAGAACCTCGACGACCCCCGCGTCGAGATGCTCGACGGGTTCGCCTACCTCTACACCGCCGACCCCAGCAACCCGCTGGACATGAAGACCGCCCAGCAGTGGCTGGTCAACGCCGCCAATTCCTCCACCATCAACGACCCCGAGTTCATCACCGAGCTGGCCAACCTCCTCGACCGCATCTGGATGTTCGAGAAGGCCGAGAAGCTCATGGAGGCCGCCGCCGACCGCAGCAAGGACCCCAAGGTCATGCGCCTCCTGATCCAGCGCCTCTGGCAGAACCAGCAGTACGCCAAGGTGATCGAAAAAATCGGCGGCCTGGATCCCTGGTCGCCGATGTCCAACACCCACCTGCTCGCTTACCTGGCGCTCTCCTACTACGAGACTTCCCCGCGCCAGGCCGACCGCGGCAACCTCCTCGTGGACGCCCTGTCCACCCGCACCGGCGACGAGGCCGCCCTCGCGTGGGCCGCCGTCCTCGACACCCGCTTCCGCAAGCCCGGCCTCGACCCCCGAAAAGCCCGCGACGCCTACAGCGCCGCCATGGTCCGAGACCCCGGAAACCCCGTCATCCGCTACCTGCTCGCCGACACCTACGCCAAGCTCGGCGAAAGCGAGCTGGCCATCCAGTCCTACGGCGAGGCCATCAACCGCGCGCCCAGCTGGGTCCAGCCCCGCCTCATGCGCGTCGAGGCCCTGCTCAAGGCCGGCCGCACCCAGGAGGCCACCGACGAGGCGCTGGCCGCCTACAACGCCTCGCCCAGCTACGCCGCCGCCATCGCCGTCGTCGTCACCCAATTCGCCCAGCTCCAGCCCAACGACGACGCCACCGCCCAAGGCATCCTCCGCAACGTCGAAAACATCCAGAAGAACATCCCCGGCGAGCCCGAGACGCTGCCCATCTACCTGACGCTGCTCTGCCGCACCGGCCAAAAGGAACTCGCCGCCCAGAAGCTCCAGGAGGCAATGTCCTCCGGCCGCAAGTACTCCCCTGAGACGTTCCTCCGCCTCTCCCGCGTCGCCGCCGATCAGAAGCTCGTCCCCGGCGCAGACCAGAAGCTCCGTGACCTCGCCGGGCAGGTCGGCGGAGCCACCCCGCAGATCGCCATGGCCGACGCGATGGCCGAACTCGCCGCCGGCCGCCCGCAGGACGGCCTCAAGAAACTCCAGGACGCCGCCGCAAAGGACGCCGTCAAGACCAACATCCCGATCTGGCACGTCGCCGTCGCGCAGTTCCGCGAGCAGATCAAGGACGACGGCGCGCACGACGCGTGGGTCGCCGTCGGCGACGCCAACCCCGACAACCTCCTGGTTCAGAAGGCCATCCTCGAGTCCGCCCCCTCCGCCTGGAAGGACCGCGCCTTCATCGACCGTACCATCGACCGCCTCCACAAGCTGACCGGCGACGAAGGCGTGGACTGGCGCATCGCCCGCGCCCGCTGGCTGCTCGGCACCGACACCGACAAGGACGCCGCCGCCGCCGCCAAGATGCTCATGGACATCGTCCAGACCTCCGCGCGCCTCCCCGAGCCGCGCCGCCTTTTGGCCGTCGCCTTGCGCAAAATCAACCAGCCCGAGGCCGCCGCCAAGCACCTCAAGGACGCCTTCGAACTTAACCCCCGCTCCATCGAGATCGCCTCGCTCTACCTCCAGTTGCTCCTGGAACTCGGCCGCTACGACGAGGCGATCTCGGTCATGGACAAGGCCGTCGATCTTCCCGGCGCCAACGACGGCTTCAGGCTCGCGGTCGCGCAGGAGTACGAAAACCTCGGCCGCCACGACCGCGCGGCCGCCATCGCCGAGAAGCTGCCCGACACGCTCTACCCCGCCAAGCAGCAGCTCCTTGCCGCCATTTACCGCCGGCAGGGCAACACCGCCGAGGCCGGGAAAATCTACGCGCAGATGGTCGCCCGCAACGCCCCGCCGCCGGACCCCGAGTTCGTGCGCCAAGGGGCTGATTTCTTCGCCTCCCGAGGCGACCCCGACCTGGCAAAAAAGCTGCTCGACCTGCTCTCCTCCCCCAACGCCAAGCTCGCACCCGGGACTCGGGAGCTGGTCCTGGCGCGACACGAGGAACACTGGGGCGACAGGAAACAGGCGCTGGCCGACTACCAGGCCGCCGCCAAGGCCGCCCCGAACAACCCCGACGTCTGGCGGTACATCACGGGATTCAACATGCGCCAAGGCGACTTCAACGCCGCCGTCGCCTCCGCCGACGAAGGCCTCAAGATCGCCCCCAAGGACCGCGCGCTCCTGGCGCTCAAATCCCACGCCTCCATACTCCAGGGGCAAGGCGGCCGGGCCGGCTTACAAGCCCTTATCGACTACCTCGCCGAGCGCCCCACCGACGACGCCGCCGTCCAGACCCTCCGCGCCGTGGACCAGGCCCGCCGCAGCCCCACCACCATCCCCGCCGCGATCCGTGCACTCACTGACGTCAAGAACCGCTTCCCCCGGTTTCTCCCCGCCTACACCATCCTGATGCAATCCTACATCGCCGCCGGCGACACCAAGGCCGCCGCGGACGTCGGCGAGACCGCCCTGCGACTGTTCCCCAACGACGCCGAGCCCGCGCGCCTCCTGGCAAGCATCTATCACAACACCGGCCAGTGGGACAAGCTGCTGACCGCCGCCCAGCAGTGGCGCGCCCGTTCCAGCGGTGATCCCGAAGTCGCCGACGCCGCCGTCGCCGACGCCTACATGCTCAACGGCAACGCCACCGCCGCCGCCGAACTCCTCAAACCCTACGCCGCCAAAATCACCCGGGACCCCGACGCCAACTACACGCTCGCCGTCCCCTACGCCCGCGCCCTTATCCTGACCGGCCACCGCGACGAGGCCGACAAGCTCTTCTCCGGCCTCCTGGCGCGCTCGCCGCGCTGGCGGGCGCGATGGATGGACCTGGCGAGCACCACCGCCAACCCCCGCACGCTCCCGCAGGCCCGCGAATGGCTCCGCCGCCTCGATCCCCTCATCCCCGCCGGCGCCGACGACGAACAACTCGCCCTCTCCAAGGCCTGGTACGACCTCTCCGGCGTGACCCTCCCCAAGGAGCGCGACCCCGAATGCCTCCAGACCGCCCTGGCCAAGTCCACCGCCGTCTCCCAGCATCACCCCCAGCAGATCCCCCCGCTGCTGGTCGTTTCCTCCTGCTACCAGGATATGGGCCAGATCGACAAGGCCGAGGATGCCTACCGCCAGATTCTCAAGCTCAAACCCGTCGAGAGCTACTTCATCCTCAACAACCTCGCCTACCTCCTGGCCACCCAGGGACCCGCCAAGGCCGCCGAAGCGCAGGACCTGATCGAAAAAGCCGTGAAGGAGCGCCCCGACGACGTCAACGTTCTGGACACCCGCGGCCGTGTTTACTTCTCAATGGGTAAGTACGACGTGGCCCGTGCGAGTTTCGAACGTGCCCGAACCCTCCAGCCGACGAACCTCAGTGCCCTGGTCGGACTGGGCCGCACCTGGGTGAAGCTCGGCAAGATGGCCCAGGCCAACGAGGTCCTGACGCAAATCGATCGGCTGCTTGATGGGTCAAACATTCCGGCCTGGCTCAAGGATGAGCTCGATCAATTGCGGGAGTCGCTCGGCCGGAACACCAAACTCAGTGAAACTGACAACAGTCGATGACCCGACACGGTGACGGGGACCTGATTCACAGGTGTGACATTAGCCCGTACGGCTCGGTCCGCTGAAAAGTATTTCACCGTCAAGCTGACGTATCGCTCAGGCCGGTTGCCCTCGCCAACCCCGTTGCCAGCAGCGCCCGGGCACCTTACCGGTCTCTGGCATACTTGTTGCTCATCCCATTTCCGCCTGCCGTACTCCGGCGACGAATCCACCCGGCAGGCAGCCAAAACTGGATACGTTATAAGCACTGGAATCGCGTCGCCCGCTGCGGCTTAAGTCTTTTAATTACCGCAGTTTCCCGTAAGTCTCCATGTGCTTGAAAATCTGATTCCAACGGGCGGCAATGGCCGATCTGAGATGGCCGCCTCACCTGCGCGGTTTTCGTCTGTCGTTGTTTGGTCGCTAGCGTTTATAGGGTCTATCCGGCCCCGTCCCGCTGGATTGTGTAAAAAAAATTCCTTGTGCGCCTTGTGTTTGTCCAGATATCATGATCGCAACCAAACGCCGGTTAACCGCAACCGGCAAACGACTCGCCACGACGGCTCGGCTTCGGCAGGGATCGTCACCAGGAGAAGGAGAAGGCGGTAGAAAGGGGATGATGTAGGAAAATACACATGTGGGAACTTTGGTGTGGGTATCGTGCGTGTGCGGCAGGCCGCTGCCGCGGAAAACCGGGAATTTTGTTCGCTCCCGTTTCCGTTCAAAGCCAGTAGGCTCTGACGTACACATGGGCTTGACGGCCTGGATGGGCCCCAAAGCCCAAGCCAAGTACGCATGTGATTCAGTCCGCGATGTGCTGGACGTCCAGTGCAACTTGGACTTGAAAAGTGCAGTGTGTAGTACCCCCCTCAAGTGGGTTGTTGTGCGTGAGGGGTGGCCCCCAAATCGATTTGCGGGGCCGGTAGTGTAAGGAGGTCTAGATGTTCTCGATGTTACGGAAGTTGGGTCTGATCACGGCTGGCGCGCTCGCCTTGGCGATCGGCGCCGGGTCGGCCAGCGCCGCGACGCTCACCCTCGGTGGTTCGGGGTGGGTCGCGACCTGGGACAGTTCGCTCGACGACGCGGTTGGCAGTCAAGTCAGCCTCGCCGTCGACGGCGAAAACGCAAACTCGGTGACGATCGAAAAATTCGCCGTCTTTGCCGATGCCGTGCAGTCCGACGGCACCATTCCCCCGATCTCGATCACGTTCCAGGCAACGCGGTCCAACGCCGCCCAGTTCATTGTCATCGGCGACGAGTCGGTGATCAATCGCTCGGGCAGCGCGTGGAGCGGCTTCCGCTTCACGATCCAGGACGGGAACACCGGCACGAGCCAGGACGTCCAGTTCGACGTCGCCCAGTCGTCCGGCTTCGCCATCGCCCCGTTCACCAGCGCCGTCTATAGCTCCAACAACCAGGTCCTGACGGTTGATGGCGGCGGCGTGATCCCCAGCGCGCCCCCGGGCGTGGTTGGCCCGAACGTGTGGTTCCCCGGCGTCGGCCCCGGCGCCCTCGTGATCCGTGCCGACCCCGTGGCCGGCACGCTGCGGAACTTCACCCTGAAGGAGCAGCCCCTGACCGCAATCCCAGTTCCCGCCGCGGCGTGGACCGGCCTCAGTGGCCTGGTCGGCCTGGCGGTAATCGGCTCGGCCAAGAAGCTGCGTAAGCTCATCTAACTGTCAGCCGTCACCGGCCCACCGCGGCCGGATGATCGGACCCCCCAACGATTGCGCGAGGGTTGAGTTTCTCAACCCTCGCTTTCTTTTTGCGCCGCCGTGGACCATCGACTCCCCCGCGCCCCGCGCCCAAAACATCGCCCCTTCCCGGCTCCGTTCGCAAGATCGAAGCCGGGAAGGGGCGCGTGTACTGGTTCGATTAGAACGTTCAGCCTTACGTGGGGTTCTCATCGCCGCCGCGGGCACCCGCCTCCTGCTCGACCCCCGGAGGATTGCCGAAATCGCCCGACTGGCTCTTGTCCTGTCCGGATTCGGATTGGCCCTGGTGCCCCTCGTCAGATCGCTGACGCCGCGACGCCGAGGTCTTGCCGCCCATCCGCCCGATGTTGGCCATGTGGCTCCGGTCGGCGCTGACCCGCTGCCCGCCCTTGCGGCCGGCCTCGCGGGCCTCGTCGGAGGTGAACTGATGCGCGGTGCCCTTCTCGTGGGCCGCCCGCCCCCCCTTTCGCGCGATCTCGCGTTGTCGCTCCGCATCCATCGATGCGAAACCGCGGTTTCTGGTACTGCTGGTACTGTTTGTCATGGTACGGCCTCCAAGCCGTGCCGGTCGGGAGTCGGAACGCGCGGGCCCGCAGTGCGGCCCTCGGTGCCTGATGTTCCAGCCGTCCCACCAGCGCGGTGCAAAAAAAGACTAGAAGTGTCCAACCTCCATTCCCCCGCGTGGATGGTCGGAGTGTTTGTCACGTCAACACCTTGAACAACCGTGATCCGCGCGCGAAGCCCACCGAATTCCGATCGATCCCGCCATCCTGGCGGTGTTTGGCCGGCGTTCGCAGCGGACATTACTCCTCCTCACCCGGCACCGGCACCCGTGCCGCCGTGTGGGCGTAATAACCGTTATAAACGCCGCCGCCTGCAACCGATGTACCAAGCGGGGCAGCAACGCCCCCTTGCTGCCGCGCCTTTGGGCAGTTCGGATCGCCCGTGCCCGCCCGCAGCGCACGCGACAAGATGCCCGGTGCCGATCTACTGCCCGCGCAACGGTTTAGCGGGCTACGATCTCATGTTTGAACTTTCGCCGGCGAGGCCATCCCCGTGAAGAATTGTCTAAAAAATCCGAATCACGCCGCCCGGCAACTTCCCCGCTGAGGTCGTTCAGCCATTCGGTCGCCGGGGTGCCACCCACCGGGTCAGAGCGGCCGGTCAAATCGAACAACCTCGCCGGTCTCCCCCGACCGCACCGCCGCCTCCAGAACCCCGACCACCCGACGCACCTCCTCCGGCTTTACCAGCAGCGGCTCACCGCGCGTGATCGCCTCGGCTACGTTTTCGTAATACGACCGCCATCGTCCCGGCAACGTCGGAACGACGCGCGCCGACTTGCCGTCGTGGACGAGAGCGTACTCGTATTCGTCCTCGCGCGCCGAATCGATCGACTCGCTCGCCAGCGCCGCCTCCTGCGGGTCCACGCCGTGCTTCATGAACGTGGCCGCCGAGCCCAGCGCGTAAAATCGCGGCTTGTGCAACGCCGCGAAGCTCGACGCATCCGCAATCCCCGTCCGCCCGCCGGCGAACCCGATCGTCACCGTGGCCTGACTCTCCACGTCCACTCCGCTCGCGGGGTCGAAATCATGATGCATGCGGCAGTACACCGACTCGACCGGCTCCGGAAAAAGCTGAAGGAGCTGATCGATCATGTGCGCGCCCAGGTCGTAGAGCCTTCCCCCGCCGCTGGCGCGCTTCGCCCGCCAATTCCGCGGCGGACCCCACCGCTGCCACGCCATCTCAATCCACCGCACCTCCCCGAGTGTCCCCTCCGCCAGCACCTGCTTGAGCGTCAGAAAATCGCCGTCCAGCCGCCGGTTGTGAAACACGCTCAGCACCACCCCCTTCCGCCGCGACGTCTCGATCATCTCGTCCGCCTCGGCCATCCTCAGGCACATCACCTTGTCCGTCACAACATGCTTCCCCGCGTTCATCGCCGCGACCGCCAGCCGCGCGTGCGTGTCGTGCGGCGTCGCCAGCACCACCAGGTCCACCTCCGCATCCGCAATCACCTGCTCAAAGCTTTCGTACGCACGGCATTTCCTCTCCGCCACGATCTGCTGCCGCACCGCCGGATCGCGCGAGGCAACGCCGTGCAGCCGCAGCCCCGGCGTCAGCCCGATCAGATAACTGTGAAACCGCCGCCCGGCATAGCCGTAGCCGATCACGACCGCGTTGGGGATCTTCTCGCTCATGGCGTCACTGGCAATTCCCCCCCAGCCGAAGATACTCCAATCCATCGGCCGGTTCACACCGTATGCCCAACCGCCACCCCGAATCCCTCCGGATGCAATCGGTCCAGTCGCCGATCATCCCGGTCGTCGCGGAACTCATCCGCCGCCACCCCGGCACCATCTCCCTCGGCCAAGGCGTCGCCTGGTACGGCCCCCCGCCGCAGGCCATCGCGCGCCTCTCCGCCTGCTTCGCCGATCCCAACAACCACAAATACCAACCCGTGGACGGCATTCCCCAGCTCGTTGACGCGCTGGCGGAAAAGCTGCGAACCGAAAACCACATCCCCACCACCCCGTCCACTCGCATCGTCGTCACCGCCGGCGGCAACATGGCCTTCATGAACGCCGTCCTCGCCATCGCCGACCCCGCCGACGAGGTCATCCTCCAGGCCCCCTACTACTTCAACCACGAAATGGCCGTCACCATCGCCGGCTGCAAGCCGGTCGTCGTGGACACCGACGAAAACTACCAGCTCCGCCCCGCCGCCATCGATGCCGCCATCACCCCGCGCACGCGCGCCATCGTCACCATCTCCCCCAACAACCCCACCGGCGCCGTCTACCCCGAGCACGCCTTGCGGCAGGTCAACGACATCTGCCGTCGCCGCGGCATCTACCACATTCACGACGAGGCCTACGAGTACTTCACCTACGGCGTCGCCAAACACTTTTCCCCCGGCTCGATCGACGCCGCCGCCGCCCACACGATCTGCCTCTTCTCCATGTCCAAGGCCTACGGCTTCGCAAGCTGGCGCATCGGCTACATGACCCTCCCCGAGCACCTCCTGACCGCCGTCAAAAAGATCCAGGACACGATCCTGATCTGCCCCCCGGTCGTCTCCCAGTACGCCGCGTTAGGCGCCCTCGAAGCCGGCAGCGCCTACTGCCGCGAAAAACTCAAAACCATCGAAGAAGTCCGCGGCATCGTTCTGGCCGCCCTCTCCCGCCTCGCCGGCAAAGTAGACGTGCCGCCGGCCGACGGCGCCTTCTACTTCCTCCTCCGCGTCCACACCGACCGCCCCGCGATGGACCTCGTCGAACAACTCATCCGGGAGTATGGCGTCGCCGTCATCCCCGGCACCACCTTCGGCATGACCCACGGCTGCTACCTCCGCGTCGCCTACGGCGCCCTCCAAAAAGACACCGCCGCCGAAGGCCTCGGCCGGCTCGTCCGCGGTCTGACGGAATTGGTCTGAGCCGCCGTGATATAATCGCCCTCATGCACGTCCTCGCCCTCCAACTCGACATCGCCTGGGAATCCAAGCCCGAAAACTTCGCCAAAGTCCGCCGCCTGCTCTCCCCCGGCGTGCCTAAGGGCTCCCTCATCGTCCTCCCCGAAATGTTCGCCACCGGCTTCAGCATGAACGTCGCCGCCACCGCCGAACCCCCCGGCGGCGAGACCGAAACCTTCCTCTCCCACCTCGCCAAACAGCACGGGGCCTTCGTCCTCGCCGGCGTCGTCTCCCGCGGCGAGTCCAAGCGCGGCTGCAACGAGGCCGTCGTCTTCTCCCCGGGCGGCGACGAAATCGCCCGCTACTGCAAGCTCCACCCCTTTACCCCCGGCGGCGAAATGAAAAACTACTGGCCCGGCGAGCAGATCACCCTATTCGACTTCGCCGGCCTCAAAGTCTGCCCCTTCGTCTGCTACGACCTCCGCTTCCCCGAAATCTTCCGCCACGCCACCCGCATGGGCGCCCAGATGTTCTGCGTCATCGCCAGTTGGCCCTGCGCCCGTGCCGACCATTGGGTCACCCTCCTCCAGGCCAGAGCCATCGAAAACCAGGCCTACGTCGTCGGCGTCAACCGCTGCGGCAAAGACCCCAACTTCCCCTACCCCGGCCGCACGATGATCATCGGCCCCCACGGCGCCCCGATCGCCGACGCCGGCGACAAGGAAGGCGTCATCAGCGCGCCCGTGAACGCCGAAGCCGTGACTCAATACCGGGCGGAGCTTCCCTTTCTCCAGGACATCCGCCCGGACTTTGTCCCGGGAAACCCGAATGACGAAACCCGAAATCCGAATCAAGCCCGAATGACGAAGTCCGAATGACGGAACAAGAAGCTCCCTTTCGTCATTCGGGTTTCGGGTTTGATTCGGGCTTCTGGTTTCGGATTTCGGATTTCCGCGGCCCTACCGCGTCGCTTGTCACATTGTGAAGAAACTGTACAATCCCCTCCCCTGCTCGACGGGCCGCTCCCGTTGCGCCCGCACGCGATCTGATACGACGAGGACTCACCATGCCCGCCACCGGTAAAATCTCCCAGGTCATCGGCTCCACCTTCGACGCCGAGTTCCCCGAGGACCAGCTCCCCAAGATCTACAACGCCCTCCGCATCGACGCCCAGAACAACGGCCAATCCATCCGCCTCACCGGCGAGGTCGCCTCGCACCTCGGCGGCGGAAAGGTCCGCGCCGTCGCCCTCGGCTCCACCGACGGCCTCCGCCGCGGCATGGACTGCCTTGATACCGGCTCGCCCGTCTCCGTCCCCGTCGGCAAAGAAACCCTCGGCCGCGTCTTCAATCTCCTCGGCGACCCCATCGACAACCGCGGGCCCGTGGACATCCAGCAGCGCCGCCCCATCCACCGCGAACCCCCCGAATTCGTCGACCTCACCCCCAAGGCCGAGGTCTTTGAGACCGGCATTAAGGTCATCGACCTGCTCACCCCCTTCATCCGCGGCGGCAAGGCCGGCCTCTTCGGCGGCGCCGGCCTCGGCAAGACCGTCGTCATCCAGGAGCTCATCGCCCGAATCGCCCAGCAGCACGGCGGCTACTCCGTCTTCGCCGGCGTCGGCGAACGCACCCGCGAAGGCAACGACCTCTGGCTCGAAATGCAGCACGCCGAGATCGGCAAGACCGGCAAGCACGTCATCGACCAGACCGTCATGGTCTTCGGCCAGATGAACGAGCCCCCCGGCGCCCGCCTCCGCGTCGCCCTCAGCGCCCTCACGATGGCCGAATACTTCCGCGACGAGACCGGCGCCGACACGCTGCTGTTCATCGACAACATCTTCCGCTTCACCCAGGCCGGCTCGGAGGTGTCCGCCCTCCTCGGCCGCATGCCCAGCGCCGTCGGCTACCAGCCCACCCTCGCCACCGAGATGGGCGAGCTCCAGGAGCGCATCACCAGCACCAAGCACGGCGCCATCACCTCGGTGCAGGCCGTCTACGTCCCCGCCGACGACCCCACCGACCCCGCCCCCGCCAACGCCTTCGCCCACCTCGACGCTTTCATCTACCTCGAGCGCTCCATCGCCTCCAAGGGCATCTACCCCGCCGTGGACCCGCTCACCTCCGCCAGCCGCGCCCTCTCCGCCGACATCGTCGGCGAGGAACACGCCCGCATCGCCCGCAAGGTCCAGTCGATGCTCCAGCGCTACCGCGACCTCCAGGACATCATCGCCATCCTCGGCATCGACGAGCTGAGCGAGGAGGACAAGCTCATCGTCTCCCGCGCCCGCAAGATCGAGCGCTTCTTCTCCCAGCCCTTTTTCGTCGCCGAGCAATTCACCGGCAAAAAGGGCAACTACACCAAGCTCGCCGACACACTCCGCTCCTTCGACGAAATCACCGAAGGCAAAGCCGACGACCTCCCCGAGCAGGCATTCCTTTACGTGGGCGACATCAACGAGGTCCGTGAGAAGGCCAAGGAAATGGCGAAGTAGCGCATTCCAAAAGAAGCAATCGATAAGACAATAGCCGCGACGCGTAGCCTCGCGGCTACTCCCTCGAACCCAAGCGCAACGTGCGTGAGGTCACTCCCTCCTGACCAATAATCCGCCAAGCACCCCTTCACCCGTTCAAAACCCGAACATTTTGCTTGACGAGCCCTCGTCGGTCTACTATCGTGCATATTGCGAAGGGGGGCAAACATGCGGGGGATCTCACAAGCTCACCATCTTAACACCAGCACGAGAAGCCCATTTTTCGGCGTTGGCGTGTCCCCGTTTGTCCCGATTTGTCCCGAAATGTCCGCCTTTGTCCTCTCACAGCGAATACGCAAAACGAACCCAAAGTTAAAATAGGTAAAGATTCCAAACCCGGCCCTCCGATACCTTCTCTGTCGCAAGTTACCCAAGTTAACGTGCGACAGGAAAACCGGCGGCACGGACGCCTCCGAATGTTAAACTGGAGAGTTCACGGTCGGAACCGAAACTCCCCTCAAACGTATCGGAGCCCGTCCATGTCGCAGACCAATGCCACCCTCGCCTCCTTCGCCCGCCAGTACATCGAGCCCCTCCTCGCCGGCGACCGCGCCGCCTGCCGCAAGCTGATCGACTCGGCCACCGAGGCCGGCCACACCGCCTACGACCTGCTCAACCACCTCGTCTGGCCGACCATGGAGCTGCTCCAATCCCTCTACCGCGAAGACCGCATCTCCGTCTCCGCCCTCAATCTGGCCACGCGGCTCAACCGCTACGTCACCGACCAGCTCACCGCACGCCTCGAGCGCCAGCCGAGCAACGGCAAGACCGTCCTGCTCTTCTGCGGCAACGCCGAACCGGAAGAACTCGGCGGCCAGATCTGTGCCGACCTCTTCGAAGCCGACGGCTACACGGTCAAGTTCGCCGGCGGCGGCGTCCCCGACGACGAGGTCCTCAAGCTCATCGGCGAGACCCGCCCCGACCTGCTGGTCATGTTCGCCACCCTACCGGCCAACGTGCCCGCCGTCCGCAAGCTCATCGACTACCTCCGCGAGGTCAACTCCTGCCCCAACATGCAGGTCATGTGCTGCGGCGGCATCTACAAGCGGGCCGAGGGCCTGGCCGAGGAGATCGGCGCCGACCTCTACGCCCCCGACGCCGCCACGGCCATCAAGATCGCCAACGAACACCCGACGCGCAAGGCCACGGTGGACCAGCAGACCGTCGGCCGGACACGCCGCATCCGCAAGGCCGCCGCCCGCCGCGACGCCCAGACCCCGCGTGCCCCGCGGATCAACGTCGAGCTGCCCGCCGCATAACGAGCCACGGGAGGAGGGGGGAAAATGCATCCGCTGTCGGAGAGAGTGAAAGGTTCTGTCAGCCAGCCGTCGATCGACCATTCCCGAACGACAACACTGTCAGACAAGAACACGCCGGCGGCCCCTGGACAGGGCCGCCGGCCACTTTTATTGGAAGCGCAACTCTTGCGCGTTTACCAAGATCAACGGCCGTTACAAACGGCCGCCGCGCAGCTTCTGCGCCTCCCCGGCACACCATTTCGTCCAATAATGCAAATCCCCCTCCGCGACCCCTTGAGACCGGCCGCGCGCCCCATTAGAAGGAACAATCGTCACGGATCGACTACCGGCGGCCGCGGGCTTGAATCTTTCCCCGCGCCCCTTGGCCGGTCGGTGTATAGTCCGTCCACCAATGACCCACGCGACGGCCAACACGAGCAGCCTTCAGACGACCGCCCGCCGGGCCCTTTCGGCCGTCTGCGTCATGATGGCCATTGGCGTCGCCACCTCCGCCGCCGACCGGGCCGCCGTCGCCAAGTCCCGGCCCTCGGCCACGGTCTCCATCGAGTCCGCCACCCCCCTGGCCGCTAGCGAGCTGCTCCACGACATCACGACCGATAACTCGATCAACGATTCTCCTCCTGTGAATGGCGAAAAGGCGGGGACGGAACGCGAGCCGTCCCCGCCCACCGCCTCTCTTGCAAAAATGTCTTTCACGACCGGCCGCAACGCCCGCACGGTCTGGATGGAAGTCACCGCCTACTGCCCCTGCCCCAAGTGCTGCGGCCCCAAGGCCTCCGGCGTCACCGCCAGCGGCCGAAAGGTGACCCACAACGCCGGCAAGTTTGTCGCCGCAGACAACAACCTCCCCTTCGGCACCCGCCTGGCCATCCCCGGCTACAACAACGGCCGCCCCGTCGAAGTCCTCGACCGCGGCGGCGCCATCAAGGGCAAGAAGCTCGACCTCTTCTACCCCACCCACGAACAAGCCCTCCAGTGGGGCCGCAAGTGGGTCGCCGTCACGATCTACGAATAACCGCAACAAGCCATAGTCTTTCTCCTCCTTACGCAAGCCGGTGGACTCGAAAGTCCACCGGCTTTCGTTTTTGCGCGGCCGCGCCTACAGTCCCACGTCCGATGCTCAAAGCCACCGTCGCCATCGTAGTCGCCGTCGTGGTGCTGCTGGGGGCGCTGCTTCTCAGCCAGTGGCGGCACGAGCCGTTGAAAGTTTCCGGATTTATCGAGGCGCACGAGATTCGGGTCGGATCGCGTGTCGGCGGCCGCACTTACAAAGTGCAAGTGGCCGAGGGGCAGAAGGTCAAGGGCGGGGACGTCCTTGTCGAGCTGGAACCGTTCGATCTCCACGAGCGCCGCGCGCAGGCCGCCGGCGATCTGGCGGCGCGGCAGGCGGATTACCAGCGGATGACTAACGGCCCGCGACCCGAGGAGATCGCCCAGGCCCAAGCCCGGCGTGACCGGCTGGCGACGGAACTGGCCAAGCTGCGTGCCGGCCCGCGCAAGCAGGAGATCGCCGCGGCCGAATCCAACCTGAACCTGGCGCAGGCGCAGCTCGACTGGGCGCAGCAGAACTACAACCGCATCGCGCCGATGTTCGAGAGCCACACCGCCAGCGAGGCGGAAATGAACAAGGCCAACGAGGACCTCAAGGTCGCGAAGGCGACGGTGTCTGTCCGCCGGCACGAGTTGGACCTGCTGAAGGAGGGGACGCGGGCGGAAGACATCGCGGCGGCCGAGTCGCAACTGGCCGAGGCAGAGGCGGGTCTGAAGCTTTTGACCGCCGGCTACCGCGAGGAGGACAAGGCCGCGGCCAAAGCGGCGATGGATGCCGCGGCGGCGGCAGTCCGCGCGATCGACGAGCAGATCGCCGAGCTGACAATCAAAGCTCCCTTGCCCTCGATCGTCGAAGCACTGGAACTGCGGCCGGGTGATCTGATCGCGCCCAACGCGCCCATGCTCTCGCTGCTGGACACCAGCGAGCTGTGGGTGCGCGCGTACGTGCCGGAGAACCGACTGAGCGTGCAGGTCGGGCAACAGGTAACCGTCACGGTGGACAGTTTCCCGCGGCGCAAGTTCCCGGCGGTGGTGACCTTCGTCGGGCGGCAGGCGGAGTTCACGCCGAACAACGTGCAGACGCCGGAGGAGCGGTCGAAGCAGGTGTTCCGCATCAAGGTTTCGCTGGAAAATGCGGAGGAAAGAGACCTCTTGCGGCCGGGGATGGCGGCGGACGTGTGGCTGGATTCGAAAGGCCCTGGCGCGACGCAGGCGAGCACGGAGTCCGCCGGGTGAGCGACGCCGCAACGAGTCCGGTTATTTCCCTCCGCCACCTCACGCGACGGTTCGGCCACCTCACGGCCGTGAACGACGTCTCCTTCGACGTGCACCGCGGCGCGATCTTCGGCCTGCTCGGCCCAAACGGGAGCGGCAAGAGCACCATCATCCGCATGCTCTGCGGCGTCCTCGAACCCTCGGCCGGCTCGGCCACGGTCCTCGGGTATGACGTCGCCACGCAGGCCGAGGCGATTAAGCGGCGCATCGGCTACATGTCGCAGAAGTTCAGCCTGTACACCGACCTGTCGGTGCGGGAGAACCTCGAATTTTACGGGCGGATTTACGGCCTGCCGCCGCAGCGCCTACGCGATCGGTCGCGCGACGTGCTCCAGCTCACCGGCCTCACGGATCAACTCGACAAGCTCGCCGGCAACCTCTCCGGCGGGTGGAAGCAGCGGCTGGCGCTGGCGTGCGCGCTGATCCACGAGCCGGAGGTCGTCTTCCTCGACGAGCCGACGGCCGGGATCGATCCGGTCGCGCGGCGGCAGCTCTGGGACCTGCTGTTCGACCTCTCGGCTCGCGGCGTGACGCTCTTCGTCACGACGCACTACATGGACGAGGCCGAGCGGTGCACGGACGTAGGGTACATCTACCTGTCGAAGCTGCTGGTGCAGGGCAAGCCGCAGGAGCTGAAGGAATTGCCCGACGTGACGCCGCCGGGCACGCGGCGGTACGAGATTGACGTGCCGGCCGCGACGGAGAAGCTCTCGAAGCTGCGGCACACGCCGGGGGTGCTGGACGCGACGCTCTTCGGGCAGACCATTCACCTGCTGGCGTCGGACAAGCTCGGCGAGGGTGAACTCGTGCGCGAGCTCGGTGAAGGCGCGCAGCTCCGCCCGATCTCGCCGACGCTGGAGGACGTGTTCGTGACGTTGACCGCTCGCGCCGAGGAGCGGCGGGCGCGGGGGGAGCCGCCCCCACCCCAACCCTCCCCCGGCGCAGCCGGCGAGGGGGAAAGGAAGGTGGCCCGCGTCAAATCGAATCCGCTGAACGGTTTCCCGGCAATCCTGATCAAGGAATTCCTCCACGTCCGCCGCCAGCCTTCGACGCTCTTTTTCATGCTGGTGATTCCCGTCATCCAGATCCTGCTGTTCGGGTACGCGCTTCAGACGCAGATCGACAACATCCCGCTGGTCGTGTACGACCTCGACGGAAGGCAGAGCGCGCGCGAGCTGATCGATTCGCTGGTGAACACGCGGAAATTCAAGGTGGTCGAGCGCGTTCACGACGACGACTCGTTCCGCCGGGCGCTCACGTCCGGCCGGGCCAAGGCCGGCGTGAAGGTGCCGCCGGATTACACCGAGCGGCTCGTGCGCGGCGAACAGGTGCAGGTGCAGGTGCTCATCGACGGCAGCGATTCGCAGGTGGCGACGACCGCGCTCAACACCGCCAACCTGCTGGGGATCACGTCGTCCATCCGGCTGGCGAAAACGGTGGCCGAGTCACACCAACTCGCGCCGTCGCGCGACCCGACCGGCCGGTTCGCGATTCCGATCGAGGTCCGCCCGCGGCTGCTGTACAACCCGGACCTGGAGAGCGCGCACTTTTTCGTGCCGGGGCTGGTGGGGATCATTCTCCAGCTCGTGACGCTGTTCCTCACGAGCTTCGCCGTCGTGCGCGAGCGCGAACTCGGCACACTCGAGCAGCTCTTCGTCACGCCGGTCGGGCGGGCCGGTCTGCTGCTGGGCAAGCTGGCCCCCTACGCGATCGTCGGCGAGGTCGAGACGCTGCTGGTGCTTGCGGTGATGACGTACCTGTTCGGCGTGCCGATCCGGGGCAACCTGTGGCTGCTGCTGGCTCTGGCGACATTATTCCTGGTGTGCGCGCTGGGCCTGGGCCTGCTGATCTCGACGATCGCGCGGACGCAGGTGGCGGCGGTGCAGGCCGCGTTCGTCATCATGCTGCCGTCGGTCCTGCTGTCGGGGTTCGTGTTCCCGCGGAGCGAGATGCCGCTGCCGATCTACCTGGTGACGTTCATCATTCCGGTGACGTATTTCATTGAGATCCTGCGTGGGGTGGTGCTGCGGGGGGCGGATTTGCTGGATCTGATGCCGCACGTGGTGGGACTGTCCGTGTGCTGCATCGCCGTCCTGGCGGTGAGCATCGGGAGGTTCAGGAAGCAACTGGCTTAGGCGCGTGCGAGGGAGCGGACCACCGCCGGAGCCGGGCGGTAAGAAGGCGGCGCAAAAAAAGACCGCCGCCCCGCTCGCGGCTCGCGTCCGTCGGGCGAGTGTGGTTGGGAGGGCACCAACCGTTTGCTCGCGACGGGACGCGCTCCGCGGGGCGGGGCGGCGGTTACAAAAAACCGGCATCGAAAAACTGAGCCTTCCAACCCTCCCGGTGCCGGTTACCGGGGACTCGGCGCGGGTTCGTGTGGGATGGCGTCGCCGGCTTGGGCTCCGGCGGCGCCGATTCACCCGCGCCGGGCCCTGGATCGTGCGTGCTCCAGACGCTCGCTGGCGGAGGAGAGCCTGGACAGCAGGCCGAGGAACCCACCGGCGACGTCGGGCTGCGCGACCCGGCGCGACGCGGCCGGCCGCGCCGTGTGGCGGACCGGGGTGGTTCGACGGACGGTTGAAAATGTCTTTCGGGACATCAGACACAACTCCTTCCTGACCGGTGCGACCGTGCACACTTCCTGACGGCGAGGCACACTACACGACCGATTCCAGAACAACACGATGGGGAAAGTTTTCGCGACAGACCGATAATGCGGGATAGGACGACCGGGCTATTCCCGCAGGAAATCCGCTATGCAATCACCGGCCAACCCGCTGCCGTTCGCACCGCTCGACCCGTGGCTGACGGCGGCGCTGGTCGTCGCAGTGGTGGGCTTGGCGGTTCTGGCGCTGTGGAAACTCCGGCGCCAGCGTCGCCCGCCGTACCGCAAGGCGCCGTCGCTGCTCACGCCGGCGGAGCTGGTGTTCTTCCGCACCCTGGAGCGCGTCGTCGGGCCGGCGTATTACCTGTTTCCCAAGGTGCGCCTGGGGGACCTGATCGTGGTGCCGGAGGGCACGGAAAATGCGCGGGGGTGGTTCGCCCGCGTCGGCCAGAAGCACGTCGATTTCGTCCTGTGCGATCGGCAGACACTCGCGGCCGTCCTGGCGATCGAGCTGGACGACAGTTCGCACCTGACGGCGCGGCGGCAGGAGCGGGACCGCTTCGTGGACGGTGCGCTGGCGGCGGCCGGATTGCCGATCGTGCGCGTCGTCGCCCGCCGCGAGTACGACCCGTTCGAAGTGGCGGCGGCGGTGGCGGAGAAGCTTCGCGGGTTCCAGCGCCGGCGGGGCGGATGGGGGGCGAAACTTCTCGGGCAGGCGACCCCCACCCCCGCCCTCCCCCGGACTGCCGGGGGAGGCGGAGGGGCAAGAAGTGCTCACGTGTAACACGCCTCGGCCTCGTCGAGCCGGGCCTGCAGCTCCCTCACGACGGCGCGGTACAGGTCGAACTCGGTCTTGTAGTTCAGGTTGGCCTCGGAATTCACCGTGCCGACGAGGATCGACTCCAGCACCTCGGCGACGTGCGGCACCACCCACAGCTCGCGGTCGCAATCGGCGGCGAATTCCTCGTCCCACGAGACCGTCGCGCGGAAATGAGAACCCCCGGTGCGGTACTCGTCCCACCCGCGCAGCCGCTCCTCCCGGTGCGGCCGGAGCATCGTGAGCACCGCGCGAACGTCTTCCTCGAATACCTGCTCGTCGCGCCAGCGGCGCAATTCCCCGTGCAGGTGTCGGAGCCGCGCGTCTTCGGCGGCGGGATGCTCGTTGCGGCCGTGACATTGATTCGAATTCTCTGCGATCATGCAAACCCCTTCCTTCGGCAAAGGTACAACAGTGCGATTCGGTAACGCCGTCCCGCCCGGGCGTCGGTGGTCGGATAAGATCCGCCGCGCCAGGTTTGGGACGCACGGGTGACATCGGCAGCCGACTGCGCCGCCCTTCACGGCGACATTTCCGCCGCGCGGCCGGTCACGGTGTCGGGCGCGGCGGCGGGTAAGATCGCACCTGTTCTGCCGACGCGTCCCGGCGCGGCGCGGCAACTTTCGGCGCATGGATCCTTGTCGGCGTGACAAGAGGACGGAGTTCGTGGACGTGGAGATGACGCAATCCGCCGCGGCTTTGGACGACCAACGGGCCTCCGAGCCCCGCGCCGGCCGGCTATGGGCGGCGTACGCGGCCGAGGGGCTGACGTCGATCGCGACCACGCTGCTGATGATCGGGATCTTCTTCTTTACCAGCCGCTGGTTCCGGTGGGGCGTGGGGCGGAACTTCCTGCTCGCGGTCGGGCAGGGCGTGACGTACATCTTTGGCGCCCTGTCGGCCGACGCCGTGGCGCGGCGCCTCGGCGGGCGGCGCGCGGCGCTGGTGTGGCTCTACTCCGGGATGGGACTGGCGGCCGCCGTCGCGGCGGTCCGGCCGACGCCGGTGATTGTCGTCCTCGTGCTGCTTGCTTACACGGTCCTGGGGGCGATGAGCTGGCCGATGCTGGAGAGCCTGGTTTCCAGCGACGCCGACGCGCACACGCTCTCGCGGCGCGTCGGCGTGTACAACCTGGTCTGGTCAGGCGTCGGGGCGGTCTCGCTGGCGGGAGGGGGGTCGGTGATCGAGTTCTGGCCGCGCGGCGTGTTCCTCATTCCCGTGTTGGTGCACGCGACCTCTGCGGTGCTGCTCGCCCGCGCGAAGCGCGGGGAGGCGGCGGCTGCCGCCGCGGCCGCGACGCCGCCGCACGGGCACGCGGCGCCCGAGTCCGGCCTCATCGCCAAGCGCACGCTGGCCCTGTGGCTCTCACGAATCGCCCTGCCGGCGGTGTACGTGGTGATCTACAGCCTGGTCGCGATGATGCCGTCGCTGCCGGTGCTCAACGGTTACGACACGTCGGTGCAGACGGTCATCGGTAGCGCCTGGCTGGCGGCGCGGTGGCTGACGTTCGCGGCGTTGCTGGCGACGACGTGGTGGCACACCCGGCCGCTGGTGCTGCTGGCGGCGGCGGCGGTGATGCTCGCCGGCTTCCTCGGCGTCACCGTCCCCCCGCGGTGGTGGCTGCACGCGTTCGCCGCGTTTCCCCCTCACGCCGACCTGCTCTGGATGATCGGCTGGCAACTGGTCCTGGGCGCGTCGATCGGCGTGATTTACGCCGGCAGTCTGTACTTCGGCATGGTCCTCAGCGAAGGGAGCACCGAGCACGGCGGGTATCACGAGGCGCTGATCGGCCTGGGATCCGTCCTCGGGCCCGGGGCGGGCGCCGCGGCGCAGTGGGCGCGGCCGGGGAGCATCGGGACCGGAATCGCCGCGGTGGCAACGGTGGTGGCGGCGAGCGTCGGCCTGGCGGCTGCCGCGGCGCTGGCGCTGCGGGCGAGGCGCGCGAAATCGTAATCGAGCTTGTCCCCGCCCGTTTTCCACAGGTACCATGTCGGGCATGAAGACCAACGACTCTTTCACGACGTCGCCCCGGCGCGTGGTGATCGCGCTGGGCGTTTGCGCCGCCGCCGTTCTCGCCGCGGGATGCGCCACCGACAAGGCGGTCATCAGCCAGGCCGCCGACGTGCACACCGGGCTCCAGCCGGCGGTTATGGACGACCCGCAGCTCAGCAGCTACCTCCAGCAGGTCGGGCAGCGCATCATCGCCGCCGCCGTCCAGGCCGACAAAAACCACGTCGGCCCCAAGTCGCACTTCAACAAGAAGGAGCAGAACGACTGGATGTTTTCGCAGAACATGAAGTTCCACTTCGTCAACAGCAAGACGCTCAACGCCTTCACCACCGGCGGGGAGCACATGTACGTGTACAACCAGCTCTTCCAGACCGTGAAGACCGAGGACGAGCTGGCGGCGGTCATGGCGCACGAGTACGCGCACGTCTATTGCCGCCACGTCGAAAAGGGCATGAACCGCCAGATGGTCATGGCCGGCGGCACCGCGGCGGTCGGCCTCGTCGGCTCCGCGGCGGCGGGGAGTAGCAGCGACGCAAGCGGCGGCGGCAACAACTACGTCCAGCTCGGCACCGGACTCGCCTCGGCCGCCATGCAGTTCGTCGGCAACGGCTTCACCCGCAACGACGAGGCCGAGGCCGACAAGTACGGCTTCTACTTCTACACCCACGCCGGCTGGGACCCGAATCACTTCGCCGACTTCTTCAAGGCGATGATCGAGATGGGATACGACAAGACTCCCGAGTACATGAGCGACCACCCGAGCCTCGCCAACCGCGTGACGGCCGTGCAAGGCTACGTCGCCAAGCTCCCGCCGGATGCGAAGAACTGGCGGCGCCCGCCGATCGCCAGCCCCGATCAGTTCCGCGCCCTCCAGGCGCGCGCCGCCGAGTTGTCAAAGTCGATGCCGAACGACGAGTCGCTGGCCAAGGCGCAGAAGCTGCTGAACGCGTTCCCGAGCTGCGTCTCGCCGGCGGAGACGCCGCAGCAGGTCAAGGCGGCGCAGGACGTCGCCCGCGAGGCCAAGCCCAACGCCAACTCGAAAAAGAAGGCGTGACCGTTTTGCAATGGCCGCCTCCAGCCGCCCCCGGCCCAGCCCGCCAAACGCGCCATTTTTCACAAGAATCCGCGCGGTTTTTTCTTCCGTCTTCTACGGTCGCGCGGGATAATGCCGTCATGGGAATGCCCAGTCGCGTTCCTCGGGGGCTTCATACGGGGGACGGTCAGGATCAGCGCACGCACGCGAGGCTCACCGTACTTCGGCCCGGTTTGCTATCGTTCGAGTCATTATCATCCCTCATCCGCACACCCCGCCGACAAGCCGTTGACTTCGGGTCGTTCCCGCTGATGCGCAGAGGCAAAGGAGGCGACCCCACCCGGCGCACTCAGACGCTTTGACGGCTGTTCGTTTCTAAAACCCAGGTTTCCCAAGGCGCGCGAGGCGAGCACCGATTGCGGTGCGCCCGCGAATCCCGCCATCCCGCGGCGCGGGATCGGCCAAACGCCCTCCCGCGCCGCGCCAGGGATTCCGCGCGCCAAAGATCGCGGCCGCGGCCGCGATGGAGGCTTCGATGAACTCCCCGCACCCGCCGTTCGATTTCGACAACGACTTCAGCCAGGACGACAACCCCGCCGACCCCCTGGCCGAATCACCCCTGGTGGGCACCAGCGCCCTTCCGGCACAATCCGAAGCCGCCGCCGGGCGGCTCTACCCGTCTTACCGGCCGCGCCAGCGGCGCGGCAACCCCCTGCTCCGTTTCCTTTCAGACCATAACCCCTTCTACCTGCTGAGCGCCCTCTGCATGCTGGCCGGCTGTCTCGCGTTGACCAACTCCCTCTCCTGGAGCCCGATCAACCTGGACAAGCTCCTGGTCCTGGTCCTGACGCTCAACCTTTACGAAGGCCTGCTGATCGCGCTGGCCGTGTTCCTCGTCCGACGACGGGGGCTGGCGCGCGACGCCATGTGGCTCCTGCTGATCGAGGCGCTCTTCCTGGTGGACGTCACCTTCCTCAACGCCGAGATCTTCTCGCTGAACGTGAAGATCGGCGCCGCCGTCAACGCCGCCGTGCTCGCCGCCGGCGTGATCAAGGTGTACGCGATTTTCCGCGCGGCCGATCTCGTCTCCGGCCCGTTGCTCCTGTTCGCCGCCGCGCAGCTCGCCGTCCTCTTCGCGTTCCCCGGCCTGTTCGCCTTCCTTGACAAGCGCCACGAAGGCGTGGTCTCGCCGCTGGTGGTGTACGCCGCGTGGTGGGTCACGGGCTCGCTGCCGCTGCTGTACATCCTGATCGTCCCGCGCCACGCCGTCGGCCTGTCGCCGCCGCACATCCGCCCCCTCCAGCGGACGATCCTGCCGGCCATGCTCGTGCTCCCATTCCTGTCGATCACCGCCCACCTCGGCACCAGCAACTGGATCTACAAGGTCCCGTTCTGCGCCGCCGACCTCGCCCCGATTGCCTTGGCATTCGCCGTCCTCCTCAAGCGGGCCCGCCCGACGGACTTCATCCCGGAGCCGAACCTCAGCCTACTCCAGGGCGGCCTGCCGGTGCTCGCCGTCGTCCTTTCGGCCGATTACCCGCAGTCGCTGGTCCTACGGTTCGCCGGCGGCGAGATCACGCCCGCCAAGCTCGCCGTCGAATCGGCCTACCTCACATACGTTTACTGCTTCTTCGTCTCGCACGCGCTCTCGCTGGTCCCGGCGGGAATCGCGATGTTCGCGGCAATGGTGTTCGGGCCGCGCCCGGCGAGTGTCGCCCACTTTTACGTCGACACGTGGGACCGCGGCGCGACCGCCGGCCGATCGGTCTGGAACTCGGTGATCCCCGACACCACCGCCGGGTGGGGAGTCCTTTCGGTCATCGGCTCGTTCATCCTGCTCGGCGTAGGGGCCGCGATCAGCCTGCTCAAGGGCGGGCTAACGGATGACCCGGCTCCGGAGGCCGCCGCGCCGGAAAAATCCCGCGCCGCCGTCACACAATCGATTGCCGCGTGTAAATGAGGGAAGAGAGCTCGAGGAGAGCCGAGAGAAGTTCGTTCGAACACCCGTGCCCTTGGACCGATGGCTGTTCCCCGGGGCACGGAAACCTATGGGACGGCCGCGTGAGATCGCGCGGCCGTCCTTTTTCGTGCGAACGAGCCGGACCGAATTAAAAATCGCCACCGGAGGTGCCCGAATCCCCGCCGCCTCCGCCGGAGTCTCCCCCGCCGCCGAAGTCGCCGCCGCTGCTGCTCACGTCGCCACCGAAGTCGCTCCCGCCGGCATCGCCGCTGGGCCCGAAATCCCCGCCGGACGCCGAGCCGGAACTGTAAGTTGACCCGCCGTCGCCAGGCGGCGGCCCGCCGAACACGCCGCCCCCGCCGGTCGGCGGCGGCGCGGCGCCGGCTTGATGGTCGCGATACGCATTAGTGGCCCAACCGCCGAGCACGCCGCCCAGCAGCCCGCCGAGGAGCCCCCGGCCAAAACCCCCGCCGCCGGACGGGTAATTCGGCGGATAGCCCGTTCCCCCGCCGTAGGTGGGCCCGCCCGGATTGCCCGGCGACCCGCCGCCCGGATAGTTGCGATTCCCGCCGCCGCGCACCAGCCGCATGATGAGCATAACGCCCACGACGACCACGCCCAGACAGATCAGCCCCGAGAAGCTGAACCGCCCGCAAAGCCCGCCCGACGGCGCCGGCGTCGATCCCCTGGGCCGCGGTGCGGGCGACGCCGAAGGCGGCGGCGACGAAGACCCAGGCGTGGTCCGCGCCGATGGCGCCGGCACAGGCGCCTCATTGCTGCGGGTGCCCCTCAGGTGGTCCCCCATCGTGCGGTCCACCAGGTTCACCGCGTCGAGCAGCGCGTCATCGTACCGCTTGTCCTTAAAACCATTGACGATCACGTCGCGCAGCCGGTCGCGATCGGAGTCGGTAAACGCCTGCGCCCGCGTGTCCGATCCAACCCCGACCTCCACGCGCGCCGGGCTCTTGCAAATCAGCAGCTCGACACCGTTCAGCCCCTCGGCCCTGCCACGCTCCGTCACCCACTCCTGGAAGAATTTCTCCTTGCCGTCCCGGCGGTAGCGATCCTGCATGTCCGCCGGGATCTCGGCGAACGTCTCGATCATCAGGTCCTTCCCGTACCGCTGCTTGATGTCGGCGATGGTGTCGTTCGCCTTGCGCACCGCGCCTGAGCTGAAGAAGTTCGCCCCGTCCTTCACCTGCGGCTGCGCGCCCCGAGCCGGCGCGGCCGGCAACAGGAACAGCATCGAAGCCAGCAGCGAGATCAGCGACGGCATAACACCGCGTGCACGGTTCATAGGGTTTCTCCGGTGCTCCCCTCAAGCAACGCCTATACCATCGCGTCGATCGCCTGGACCGTCACTTATAAATCTTCAGAGATTCTCGATCTCAATCCGCCGCGACCGCTCCCCCGTCGCCGCGATCCGCACGTGAATCGCCCGCGCCGGCAGCAATTCCGCCACGCGTTCGGCCCACTCCACGAGCACGACGCCGCCCTGCTCCAGCAGCTCCTCGAACCCGATCCCCTCGAAATCCTCCGCCCCGCCGACGCGGTAAGCGTCCAGGTGATACACGACCAGCCGGCCGCCGTCGTACACGTTCAGCAGCACGAAGGTGGGGCTGGAGACCGCGCGCCCACGCCCGCCGAGCCCCCGCACCAGTCCACGGACGAACTGCGTCTTCCCCGCCCCGAGCTCGCCGTGCAGCGCAACGCACTCCCCCCCGCGCAGGCGACCTGAGAATTCGCCCGCGACCCGCATCGTGTCTTCCACGCTGTTCGACCTGAATACCACCACCGGCCGAGTTTACGCCGCCCCCAGCCCCGCCGAAACTGCCGCCGGTTCGGGCGGCTTCGCCGGCACCGGCCACCCGCAATAGCTGCACCGCCCCCGCGCCAGGCGCACGTCCTTGCCGCAATCGGCGCACAGCCCGAGCAACACACGCCGCCGGCGCACGAGCCGGCGGTTCAATTTGATCAGACAAACACCGGCGAATAACCCGGTGACGCCCACCGGAAACCACCACGGAATGAGGAAGTTGTAACCGTGCGTCCAGACCTCCACCCAGCTCGGCCGCGTGGCGTCGGTTGCGATCCGCCCCTGCTCGTCACGCTCCATCCTGCCCAAGTCCCCGCCGAATTGATAAAACCCGAGCCGGTGCGGAAGGCTGTCCTTCGGAAAATCCGGCGGCACCGGGTCCCGGTGATGCGCGACCGACAGACGCCAGACTGGGGAATGCGGCTTAATGCCGAGGTATGTGGCCCGGTCGGTTCCGGCGCGGTGCTGCCAGCGAGAATCGGTGCTCCAGTTGACCAGAACGGACCCGCCGGAGGACAAAACGTAATACTCCCTCACGCGCTGGAGCATGACCCTGCTCTGCACCCGATAGCTCGTCGCCCACAGTCCCGCCAATGCCAGGCAGAGGAGAACAGCCGCCCCGGCCGCAATCGCGAGAAACTTGGGCTGACGATACTCTGCAGCAACTGGTTCCGAAGGGGCTTTCGCCCGCCCGCATTCCGGACACCGCCCGCCGCTGCCGCGTAGGTCATAGCCGCACGTAACGCACCTGCCCCGCATGAGCCGGTCCGCCCCTCGCCGACGCCGCCGCAGCGACCATGCGAACGGAACAACCAGCACCGCAATCACGATCCAGTAAGGAATCTGGATCATCAGCGTCCGGGCGGTCCTGCCGCCCGCGCGGCCGGGTCCCTGTGGCTCCAACTTCACCTTCCCCGCCGAAATGCCAAACCCCCCCAGTCTACGCCCCCACGGCATGTCATAATAATCGTCCGCCGGCCAAGGCGTGTCGCTCGAATCAAACACCACCCGCCACGGCGGAGGATGCGGCGGCCTCGTAATCGGCCCCGCCGCCCGCCCGACGACAACGCCCCCCAGTTGCGAATCGACGTGATAATCAATCCCGCCCCGTCGTGCGCCCACAAACGGTCCCACTGAAAGTAACTCCGCACTGCCATCACCACAGACGCCGCCGCCAACCCGGCAAGCACCGCCAGCCACGCCGCCGACAAACTGGACCGCACCCAACCCCTCATCCCCCCATTTTATATGTGGCACGGGCGGCGCGCCCGTGTCTTGT
>Ga0308175_100000460_pt1 | contig 28483 bp, 21 predicted proteins | sample PhyCR1_3_FD_203893 | JGI IMG/M metagenome (GOLD analysis project Ga0308175, IMG submission 203893) | Soil microbial communities from UC Gill Tract Community Farm, Albany, California, United States - DLSLS.C.R1 | ecosystem: Environmental > Terrestrial > Soil > Agricultural land | place: USA...
GGTTAAGATGCTTGCCCTAAGTTTTTCCATAAAAAAAAAACTCAATCACAAAAAGCGTGATTGAGTTTTAAAAGTATCGTCGAAAAGCGAGGCTTGTGCTGTAGCCACTCTCTCCTTGGAGGGCAGGGAGGCTTCTTACATCTTCCGCGTGAATTTAATTTCCATATTCTTGTACTCCTTGCCGGTTCTCATGTCCGGTCCGTACATTTCCATCAGTTGCGTGTTGTCATCAATCATCTTAAAGGTTTCGCGTATGTTGCATTCTTTGTTGTTGGCCGGGCTAACTATCTTTCCTTTCAACGTAATGGTTTTGGTGGCTTCGTCCAACGGACCTTCCATGTTCATGATGCCAGTACCCATGTTGTCAACCCAACTGCTGACGAAAACCTTTTTGGCATTGTCGTAGCCTGTGGTGCCAATGCCTTCGAAGGGCATTCCCATCATGTTAGCTTTGTTGGTGGCTTGCTGGTAGCGGCCACCTAAAATCATTTTGTTGCTGGCTGTGCCTTTGGTAGTCATCGGTTGACCGCCCGGCTCCATCCACATGGTTATTTCGGCGTTCCACTCGCCGTCCGCTTTCGCCAGCATGGCTTGCGGTTGTCCGGGCGTCATATAGGCCATCCAGGCTTTATTTTCAGTTGCGCTGTCCACTGGCACCCATTCATCGGCTTTGGTTTTTGTATTGGTGCTTATGCCGGCTACTTTGGCATCGGCGGTTTTGTTGTCAGCGCTGTTGCAGGCAAATAAAAAAGCTGCGGCGCAAAAGAGAATGGCAAGCTGTTTCATGTGTTGGTTTTTAGACAATGAATTTAAAAAGAAATTAATGGAAGCCAACCACGTTGCCATATCATTTCTTCGACAGCTTTTTCAGAAAGTTTTTCACATTGCCACAGGCATGAAGTTGGCTTCGGCTTTTTTCAAGTTTGCCTCAAATGAAACCGGCAGCTAAAACTTAAAGTAAACAAACAGCCGCCCGTGATTTTTGGCGTCGTTCTCAATGCGGTGATAAAGCGGCTTGATGTGCGGGAGTTGTAAAAAGCGTTCAACTTTTTTGCGAAGTTGGCCGCTGCCTTTGCCGGGAATGATTTCTACCTCGCGGATTTTCTTTTCAACCGCATCTTCAAATGCCTTTTGCAAGGCTTTGTCAACGGCGGCGCTGTTGTTGTAGATGGGGTGAAGATCAAGTTTGATGCGGCCCATGTATTTTTATTGAAACACCTTTCGGTTAAAAGTTGGCAGTCAGCAGTTGACAATATGCAGTAAGGGAAACCGACTGCCGACTACTTACTCTCAATAGATTCCTCTGTCGCCTTCGTCTTCATCCACCAGGCGTTGGGCCATGCTGTTATCGCTCAATATCTGCCGCAGCAAGTCGTGAATGGTGATGACGCCGGCGAGGCTGTTTTCTTCGTTAAACACAAGCAGGTAGCGGGTTTTATGCTGGTCTATCAGGTGAATGCACTGCTCAACGGTCGCGTCCGCTTCCACAACGGGCAAATCGGTTGTCATCACTTCGGCTACCGTTGTGCTGTCGCTGTGGCGGCCCTTTAAAATTACATTGCGGCTGTAATCCCGTTCCGAAAAAATGCCTTTGTACTGGTCGTTGTCCATTACCACCAGGTAACTCATGTTAATGGAGTTGAGCATTTTCAACGCGTCAATTACCAGCGTTTCGGATGCGATTTCATTGAAGGGTTTGGCTTTGGACTGTAGAATGTCGTTTACGGTGCGCATAAAAACAAAACTTAGGTTGTAAATGTAATGCGTACACGCCTCATGCGAATGATTTGGCAGCTGGATTTTCCTGTTTTCTATCAGGATTTTTTCACACCCCTTCGTAAAAACACGAAGTAAAAAAACGCAGTCTTTTCCTGTTTCTGAAAAAAAGAGGGCAAAGGTTTAGAAATATAAATCCGGGAAAATATCTTAGGCCCCGAATTCTATCCTGCGTAAAACTCAACGTCCAATGTCCAATCCTGTAACTGTGTTGAAGAACCAGTGCCGTCTCTTGGCATTTCTTTTCTTTTTGTGCTGCCACGGTTTGGCTTCTGCACAACTTTCCGCTGCATTTAATGCTTTGCCTTCCCGTTCCGGCTGTTCGCCACTGGTGGTGAATTTTTTCGATGCGTCAACCGGTAATCCTACGCAATGGCGATGGGATCTTGGCAACGGCGTTACTTCGCTTTTGCGCAATCCTTCCACCACGTATTTCAACCCCGGTACTTACGCTGTAAAGCTAGTAGTGCGCAACGCAGCCGGCAGTGCAGACTCGGTAATTAAGACCGACTACATCACGGTGTTTCCCGCTCCCACTGCGGCTTTCACGGCCAGCAAAATCACGGGCTGCTTTCCCTTGTCGGTAAGTTTTAACGACGAAAGTGCGGCCAATAACGGAAGCCTTGTCTCCTGGTTTTGGGATTTTGGCGACGGCACCACTTCTTCCCGGCAAAATCCGCTGCACGTTTACACAAGCGCTGGAAGTTTTACGGTTACGCTGCGGGTAATCAACTCGGCAGGTTGCAGCAAGACCATTACAAAGCCGCAATATATTTCTGTGGCCAACGGCGTCGCCGCATCGTTTGGAAACACGGGCCCCGGCGCCTGTTCGGCTCCGGCTTTGGTAAATTTTACAAATACAAGCACAGGCCCCGGACCGCTTGCTTATGCCTGGAGTTTTGGCGATGGAGGAAACAGTACACTTCTTAACCCCACGCATACTTACACGGCAAACGGTTCTTATTCGGTGATGCTGGCCGTTACCAGTCCGCAGGGATGTACTGATACTGTTCGTAAAGCAAACCTGGTTACTATTGGCGATGTACACGCAGGCTTTGGTGTGCTGGACAGCGTTTGTGCGGGTACAACGGTTTTGTTTACCAATACTTCCGTACCGACGCCTGTTGCAAACGCCTGGGATTTTGGCGGGGGATCATTCTCAACCCAACAAAATCCGACCGTTGTTTACAACACACCCGGGACGTACACCGTAAAACTCAAAACCGATTTTGGCGGATGCTTTGATTCGGCGAGCAAACAAATTTTTGTTTCGGCAAAACCACAACCGTCTTTTGATGCAGCAAAAAAGGTTTTTTGTTCGGCGCCTGCAACTGTAAACTTCACCAATGCTACAACGGGCGGCGGAACGATGTTTTGGGATTTCGGCGACAGCACTACATCAACGGCAGTAAGCCCTTCGCATACTTATACAACGCCGGGAAATTATACGGTTTCGTTAACCGTGACCAACGCTGCGGGTTGCAGTCAAACACTTGCCAAAACGGATTTCATTCGCATTCAACAGCCGCAAGTTGTTCTGAACAACCTGCCGCAAAATGGTTGTGCACCCATCACCATTAATCCAACAGCGACGGCTCTTTCCAATCATGTTCTGACAAATTACTTATGGAAATTTGGCGACGGCTCGACCTCCACCCTGGCAACACCAACGCATACTTATACCAACGCCGGTACATACAGCGTAACGTTGGTTTTCACCACAAGCACGGGTTGTACCGACTCGGTTGCACTTGCCAGCGCCGTGAAAGTGGGCACCAAACCCAAAGCTGTTTTTACGCTGAATCCCACCAGGGTTTGCGCTTTTCAACCCATTTCCTTTACTGACAACAGCACGGGCACAATTGACCAGTGGTCTTGGACCTTTGGCGATGGCGGCACATCCTCGTTACAAAATCCAACGTATCAATATTCCGATACCGGTTATTTCAACGTGCAGTTAATTGTGTACAACAACACTTGCCCCGACACATTCCGCATAAAAAACGCGGTTTACATTAAACCGCCGATTGCCAGTTTTTTGGTACAGAACGATTGCGATCACAAATACACCAAAACGTTTACCGATGCATCCATTGGAGCTACATCGTGGTACTGGAACTTTGGCGATGGCGCAACATCTACCCAACATAACCCCGCACATACGTATGCGAACGCAGGAAGTTATCAAGTCACCTTATCTGTGAGTAATGACACCTGTCAGAATTCCGCTACACGAACAGTGCGCATTGTAAATGAAAAGGCAAGTTTTACAGTAGATACGGTGGTTTGCCGGAATACAACCGCAAGCTTTCACGCATTGGGCATAAATGCTTCAAACGTTTCATCGTGGCAATGGGATTTTGGCGACGGTACAACGTCAACGGCCGATACGCTTGCAACGCATATTTACAACGCAACCGGCACGTACACGGTCAGCTTAATCATCACCGATGTTTTAGGCTGCAAGGACACAGCAAAAGGCAGCGTTAACGTGTACGGTCCTGTGGCAAACTTTTCCGTGTCGGCTGGCGTTGCTTGTCTTTACAACAACAGCACAAGCTTTACCAACAAGTCAACAAGCGACGGCATGCACCCAATTGTAAAATGGCAATGGGATTACGGCGACGGCACGGTTGATTCAACCAGCCTTGCGCCTTACCAACACAGTTATGCGGCTGCCGGCAACTACACCGTGAGTTTGTTGGTGAAAGATGCCTTTGGCTGTAGCGATGTTTTATCGCAACCCGCTGCGGTTGTCATTGTTCAACCCAAAGCCGACTTTAATTCAACCGATACAGTTACCTGCACGGGCAAACCCATTTCCTTTATCAATACGTCAACCGGGAACAACCTGCAGCACGTTTGGAATTTTGGCGACGGCCTTGGCTCAAACGCTGTTAACCCGGTACACAATTACGCCGCTATTGGTACGTACGACATCAAGCTTGTTGTAACCGACAGTTACGGCTGTAAAGACTCGTTGACAAAGGCAGGTTATATTTCTATCTCTTATCCCAAAGCAAGGTTCACCGTTTCCGATTCATTCAGCACTTGCCCGCCATTGCTTGTACATTTTGCACATCAATCAACCGATTACACTTCCATCAACTGGGATTTTGGCGACGGCACATCATCAACACTTGATTCGCCTTCGCACTTTTACACAACAGCAGGCATTTACAATGCGGTACTTACCGTGAAAGGTCCTGGCGGTTGTACGGATATTGCCACAAAGCAAATTATCATTAAAGGCCCAAGCGGAAGCTTTACCTATGCACCGCTCACCGGTTGCAAGCCGCTGACCGTAAACTTTACTGCCACCGCAAAAAGCATTGCTACCTACACATGGGATTTTGCCGATGGAAATATTTCGCTGGTGAAGGACTCGCTCATCTCGCATACGTATTTGAACGCGGGAGATTACCTACCCAAATTAATCCTGACCGATTCGGGCGGATGCAGCGTGCCCATTTTTGGAAATGACACCGTTCACGTAACCGGCGTATCGGCGGGTTTTACGTTGAGTGAAAATAAATTCTGCAGCGAGAGCACAGTACAGTTTACCAACACAACCGTTGGCAACGATTTCATCACCAGTTACAACTGGAATTTTGGCGATGGCGCAACAAGCAATGCGCAACATCCTTCGCATTCTTACAGCGCACCGGGCTTTTACACGGTTTCGTTAAGCGTCACCTCGCAAAGCGGTTGTCTCGATTCGTTGCGCTACATGGACACGGTAAAAGTTTATGCCGCGCCGCGGATTTTTATCTCGCACGATTTATCAGGTTGCGTGCCGCTGCAGGTTTCTCTGAACGGCAACGTTTCATTTGGTGATGCGTCAAAACTTTCCTGGCTCTGGGATTTTGGTAACGGTCGTACCGATACGCTCCAAAACCCATCGCCGCAGGTTTACACGCTTGCCAATGCTTACAACATTACGGCGCTGGCGACGGATGATCACGGCTGCAAAGACACGGCCACAGCCGTCATAAACGCTTACCCGATACCAAAGGTTGATGCCGGCCCGGATGTATTTGTTTGTCGTGGAAGTATTGCGCAACTGAATGCAAACGGTGCAGCTACATACGCATGGAACACATCTACTACACTAAGTTGTACAAGTTGCGCCAGTCCTTTGGCTGCGCCAACAGATTCAGCACAATACGTTGTTACCGGCACCTCGGCTTTTGGTTGTGTGGCTTCGGATTCTATTACGGTGAGAGTGCATCAACCCTTTAGTTTGCAAGTTGAAGGAGGCGATACGGTTTGTGCAGGTTCAACGGTGCATCTTCGCGCCAGCGGCGCAGATCAATATACATGGACTCCGTCAACAGCGGTAGTAAACACAAGAGCCGGCGTCACCAATGCGGCTCCGATGACTACAACAAACTACCAGGTTATTGCCCGCGACAATTTCAATTGCTTTACCGATACCGGTTATGTTTTCGTCAAGGTCTGGCCTTACCCGACAGTGGATGCAGGCACAGACCAAACCGTTTCCATTGGAGCAACACTAACCCTGACACCCCGGTATTCAAGCGACGTGATTGGCTATCAATGGAACAACCCGATGCAAAGCCTGAGCTGCACGACATGTCCTTCGCCAACGGTACAAACCAAAAGCGCACAGAATACCTACAAGGTTCAGGTGATAAACGCCGGCGGATGCACTTCGATGGATGAAGTAACTGTTTACGCCATTTGCAACGGCGGCAACCTGTTTATACCCAACACTTTTTCGCCGAACAATGACGGCAAGAACGATGTGTTTTATCCACGCGGTAGCGGCATTCGCAAAATCAAATCGCTGCGGATTTACGACCGCTGGGGCGAGATTGTTTTCACGGCCGAAAACGTTGATGCAAATGATGCAAGCCTTGGCTGGAACGGAACCTATAAGGGCGCAACGCTTCCGCCCGATGTGTATGTGTACACATGCGAGGTGATATGCCTGAACAACGAAGTGCTAACGTATAACGGAAACGTAACCCTGTTGAAATAATGACGTTCACTTGTTAGTGTTGGCCGAAAAGCAAACACGTGAACAGGTAAACCGGTGAACAAGCAAAAATCCAACGTATGAAAAACATTTATCGCAAACTTTTTACACTTGCCTGCGGCTTGCAGCTAACGGCTTGTGGCTTTTCTCAAGACATTCACTTCTCGCAATTCTTTGAAGCACCGCTTTACCGAAACCCGGCGCTGGCGGGCATTGTGCACGGCGATTACCGCGTTCAAACCCTGTTTCGTTCGCAGTGGAACAGCATCACCAATGCGTACAAAACAACCTCACTGAATGCCGAATACAAACTGCCGGTAAAGGGCGACGATTACCTGACGTTGGCCATGCAGGTTTTTTACGACAAGGCCGGTACCACAAACCTTACCACAACGCAGTTACTTCCCGCTATTAATTATCACAAGTCGCTGAGTAATGTAAAAAGCACTTACTTGTCCATCGGTTTCATGGGTGGCTATGTGCAACGAAAAATAGACCGCAGCAAGATCACTACCAACACAACCTATAACAACGGCAGTGATGGCGAAGACGGCTTGATTCCCCAATACGGTTACTGGGACGGCAGTGCAGGCCTTAGCTTCAATACGCAGTTGGGCGATAACCCGGACAACAACCTTGTGCTCGGTGCGGCCCTGCATCATTTTATCAAGCCAAAAAATTCTTTTTACGACAACGCCGCGGTAAGCGTGAATCCGAAATGGGTTTTCAGCGGCGACGTAAAATTTGCGTTGAACGAAAGCGCTTACCTCACCGTTCACAACGATTACGTACAGCAAGGTTCGTACAACGAAAAACTCTCCGGTGTTGTTTATTCGCAAAAGGTTGGCGCCTATACCGATGACCCGGATTTTACCGTCGGCGTTGGCGGCTTCATGCGCTGGGGCGATGCGCTCATTCCGGTTTTTCAATTGCACTATCGTCCCTTTCAGCTTTCGATGAGTTATGATGTGAACGTGTCAAAACTTTCTACTACCAGTTACGGAAGAGGCGGATACGAGATGTCGTTGACTTACGTTGGCTTTTTGGACAGAGAAAATTCTGCGGCCAATGCGGTACTGTGCCCGCGGTTTTAGTTCCGTTGGCCGTTGTTTGTTCTTCGACCAACTACCAACGATCAACCAAATCTTAAGACAACCTTGACCTTTTTACATCGCCTCATTCGGTAAGTTGCAATACAACCCAATGCATGACAACCTACGTTCATCCACAATCCATCGTACGAAAAATTTGGGGCAAGAGCGACACCATTCTTTTCATCTTTGCCGGCGCGGCGGCGGAGTTTGCGCTCAACAAGGCGGTTGACTGGCTTTACTTTACCGGCCGCATTCCGAACGATCCAATCGGCCGTTTGTTTTCTACCGTTGAATACGCGAGGCACATTGTGTTTGCATCAAAAGAAGAAGCCGAAGCGACGATTGACAAAATCACATCCATTCACGGCGGTGTTGAAAAAGCCCGCGGCGCAAAGATTCCAGACTGGGCTTACCGCGACGTGTTGTTCATGCTCATTCATTATTCCATTGCCGCGTACGAACTGCTTGAGCGAAAATTAAACGCTGAAGAAAAAGAAGAGTTGTACGAAGTGTTTTTGCGCATTGGCCGCCGCATGAACGTTCCGGATTTGCCGGACACCTATAAGGCATGGCTCCCCGTACGCGAAGCGCACATGCAAAACGATCTTGCAAAAAGCCAGTACACGGATGATTTGTTTCAACAGTACAAAAAGCACTTGGGCCGGCTTCGTTACAAAGCCTTACGCGAAGCGCAGGTTTTGGTCGTTCCGCAACGCGTTGCCGCGCTGTTGCAATTCAAAAAAATTTCTCTACTTTACCCCCTCGTTCCGGCGTATAAATTAAGCCGCCGGTTAAACCTCGACGCTGCCATAAAGTGGCTCCTTCTGCCGCCTGCTTACAAAAAGCAGATTGAAGCCCTTGATGTACTGCCTTCATGAAAACAACTGCTTATGCTGAAAGAAGAATTTGTTTCTCTGCTTACAAAATACACAGATGACCGGCAAGCCGCTGCACAGTGGTGGAGCGAAATAGAAACGGCTTACACCGACAAGCAGCGCTACTTCCATAACCTGTCGCACATCGGACAAATGCTTTCTGCGCTGCAAGCGGTGAAATCCCGGATTGATGATTGGGACACAGCGGCCTTTGCTGTTTTTTATCACGATCTTGTTTATGACGTGGTGCGGTATGTAAACGAGAACGACAACGAAGACCTGAGCGCCGACGAAGCTGTAAAAGTCCTTCAGGCAGTTAACTATTCACCGGCTAAAATTGACCGCTGCAAGCAACACATTCTTGCAACAAAACACCACAAATTATCGACCGACGGCGATACAAATTTTATTACGGATGCTGACCTGCTTATTCTCGGCCAGCCCTGGGAAGCGTACAAAGAATACATGAACAGCATCCGCAAAGAATACGAAGTTTATCCCGACAATATTTACTATGCCGGCCGCACCCATGTGTTGAAAAATTTCCTCCAGACGGAACGGCTGTTCAAGACCGATTATTTTCACCAGCAGTTTGAAAACGCAGCCAAAGAAAACATCCGTCGGGAATTAGAAATCATTTCTTTTCATTAAGCCCTCATGGTACGCTGATTGCGTTTGTGCAGTAAACAATCGTTATGAAAAGTATACTGATTGCAGCCACTGTTGTGGGTGCCGCGATAGCCGGACTCATTCTTTACGCACAACAAAAGGACAAACCTTCAGGACAGTTAAAACAAACCGGAAAGGATTTAAAACAAAATTTTAAGGAAGCACTTGGTTTGGAAAGGCCGGCGGTGAGTTGAGGAAAAAGTTGATTAGTTGACTGGTTGATTAGTTAATTGGTTATTTAAAGTCTATGTTCCAACCAACGGATCAACTAATCAACCAATCAACCAACTACGCTTCAGCGTACATCTCTGTCGGCAGGCAAACACAAATTAAATTTCTGTCGCCGTAGGTATTGTTCACTCTTGCCACGCTTGGCCAGAATTTGGCCGTCTTCACGTACGGTAACGGGAAGGCTGCCATTTCGCGGCTGTAAGGTTTTTTCCATTCGTCGCTGCACACCATAAACATTGTATGCGGAGCATTTTTTAGCGGGTTGTCTTTCTTGTCTATTTGTTCTTCTTCTATCAATACAATCTCTCTTCGTATGCTCAACAAAGCATTGCAGAAGCGGTCTAATTCGGCTTTGTCTTCGCTTTCGGTTGGCTCAATCATAATCGTACCCGCAACCGGAAAACTCAACGTAGGTGCGTGAAAGCCATAATCCATCAAACGTTTTGCAACGTCTTCCGCTTCCACTTCGGCTGATTTTTTAAAGGGCCGCAAATCAACGATAAACTCGTGCGCACAAGCGCCGTGATGGTTGGTGTACAAAATATCGAACTGGTCTTTCAACCGGGCCAACATGTAGTTCGCATTTAGAATGGCGTACTCCGTTGCTTTGCGTACGCCGTCAGCGCCCAACATACGGATATAAGCATAAGAGATAAGAAGAATAGATGCGGAACCGTATGGTGCGGCAGATACTGCGTTGCGACTTCCTTGATTACCGATTGCCTCCTGAGCTTGCCGAAGGGGCCCGTTGCTTAATTCAACGTGTCCCGGCAAGTGCGGCGCTAAATGCGTTTTTACGCAAATTGGCCCCATGCCCGGGCCACCACCACCGTGTGGGATGGCGAATGTTTTGTGCAGGTTTAGATGGCAAACATCTGCGCCAATCAAACCCGGCGCGGTCAAGCCTACTTGTGCGTTCATGTTCGCACCGTCCATATACACTTGCCCGCCGTGGCTGTGAACGATCTCCGTAATTTCTTTCACCGTCTCTTCGTACACGCCATACGTTGAAGGATAAGTGATCATGATACCCGCAAGATTGGCGGCGTTTTGCTCGGCTTTTGCTTTCAAATCTTCTACATCAATGTAACCATTCTCCAAAGCTTTCACGACTACTACGTGCATCCCGCACATAACGGCCGATGCCGGGTTGGTGCCGTGTGCCGAAATCGGAATCAGCATCACGTTGCGGTGACCTTCGCCTCTGCTTTCGTGGTAAGCTTTAATGGTGAGCAAGCCTGCGTATTCGCCTTGCGCACCGCTGTTGGGTTGCAGGCTGCACGCATCAAACTTTGTAATCTCACAGAGATACTTGCTCAATTCTTTTACAATGAAAGCATAGCCTTCCGTTTGCTCCGCGGGAGCAAAGGGATGCATCTTGCTCCAGTGCATCCAACTCAACGGAATCATTTCCGAAGCAGCGTTCAGTTTCATGGTGCAACTGCCCAAGGGAATCATGCTGTGCACCAGCGAAATGTCTTTGTTCTGTAATTGCGTGATGTAGCGCATCATCTGTGTTTCGCTGTGATGCGTGTTGAAAACAGGATGCGTTAAAAACTCGGAGGTTCTCGTTAGCGACGTTGGAATAATGTCAAGCGTGTCCTCGTGTTGCAGTTCGTATGCGACCGGATCAACATCATTCACGAATGAATTAATGATGTCGAAAAGATCGGAAGGCGTTGTAGTTTCATCCAGCGAAATGCCGATGTGCTGATTGTCGTAATAGCGGAAGTTGAGGAACTGCCGTTCTGCTTTTTGGCGGAAAGGTGTTGCGTCGTTCACCTTTACAACAACCGTATCAAAGAAATATTCGTGCAACAAATCGTAGCCTCTTTCTTCCAACGCGTTGGCAAGCGTTTGCGTTAACAGCGCCACTCTCTTCGCAATGTTTTGCAAGCCGTCAGGGCCGTGAAAGACGGCGTACATCGCAGCCATGTTTGCCAGCAAAGCCTGCGCAGTGCAAATGTTGGAAGTTGCTTTTTCACGTTTGATGTGTTGTTCTCTTGTTTGCAGAGCCATGCGCAATGCACGATTGCCTTGTGCGTCCACGCTTACACCAATGATGCGGCCGGGAATGCTGCGCTTGAATTCATCTTTGCAGGAAAAGAAAGCAGCGTGCGGACCGCCATAGCCCAAGGCTACGCCGAAGCGTTGGGCAGAACCCAGTGCAACGTCAGCGCCCAACTCGCCGGGCGGCGTTAACAAGGTAAGCGCCAATAGATCGGTTGCCATTGCCACGTAAGCGCCAACGGAATGAACTTTGTTGATGAAGTCGCGGTAATCTTCTACCGAGCCTTTGTCGTTCGGATATTGAACCAAAGCGCCAAAATAAGTTTCGTCAATTTGAACAGATTTATAATCGCCGTAAACCACTTCAATGCCGACAGGGATTGCTCTGGTTACCACCACGTCTTTTGTTTGCGGAAAAACGTCTTCGTCCACAAAAAACTTTGGCCGGGAAACGCGGTGCTGGTCTTTGTGGAGCAGGTTAAAGAACATGGTCATTGCCTCTGCAGCGGCTGTCGCTTCGTCTAACAAAGAAGCATTGGCAAGCGGCAAAGCCGTTAAATCACTGACCACGGTTTGAAAGTTCAGCAGGCTTTCCAAACGGCCCTGCGAAATCTCGGCCTGGTAAGGCGTGTATTGCGTGTACCAGGCTGGATTTTCAAACACGTTGCGCAGAATAACACTCGGTGTAATGGTGTCGTAATAGCCTTGCCCGATGTAATTTTTGAAGACCCTGTTTTTAAGTGAGATCTCTTTTATGTGTTGCAGGTATTCGGCTTCGCTCATGGCCTGCGGAAGGTTCAGTTCTTCGTTCATGCGGATGGCCGGTGGCACGGTCCGGTCAATCAATTCCTGTAAGCCGGCAACGCCAATGGCCTTCAGCATTTCTGTCGTTTCAGCTTCGTTTGGCCCAATATGACGGTGGCGAAATTCTTTGCTTTGTGTTTCAAAAAGACTCATGTGTGTTTTCTCCTTTTTGGAAGGCGCAAAGATAGGGCTGAAACGAGTTAGAGCATAGCCGTTGCACAACCGCACAGGTTGCAAACGGCCGGTTCAACGAACGAAAAGAAATATTCGGGAGAAGAAGGGCAGGGATGTTTTGTTTGCTGCGCAGCAAAGTGCTTTCACGCGGCGTCACCGCTCCTTTGCGTCGCTGCGTAAAAAATGTAGAACAACGTTCTGAACCCCGAAGTGTGCGACCCTTCCTTCGTCAGGGTAAACTCCACAAACGACGCCATGAAAACCCAAAGCTGGCTACAAAATCCCTGCTCTTTCTGCAACATGTTTTAAATTGAGCGGATAAATTCTGCACATGAAGAAAATTCTTTTTTGCTCTTTTTTCCTGGCTGTTTCCGTCTTGTCGTTTTCGCAAAAAAAGCTCATGGGCTTTGCCGATGCGAATGCGGCCAAGCAAAGCGAATGGGAAAAAACCTTTGACGCACAATTGAACGCATCCAATCTTGATACCTGGATGAAATACTTAACCTCGCATCCACACCACGTGGGTTCGCCGCAAGACAAGCTCAACGCTGATTACCTCGCCAACCTTTTTAAAAGCTGGGGTTATCAAACGGAAATCAATACCTATTCCGTCTTGTTTCCCACGCCCAAAACAAGGCTGCTGGAACTTCTGGGGGACAAACCCTTCAAAGCAAGACTCGAAGAGCCGGTTGTTCCCGGAGACAACTACACCACGCAACAGGCCGAACAACTTCCTTCCTACAATGCTTACTCGGCCGACGGCGATGTAACCGCTGAACTGGTTTTTGTGAACCGTGGTGTACCGGCTGACTATGAAGAATTAGAGAAGATGGGCATTGACGTAAAAGGCAAAATCGTAATTGCCCGGTACGGCGGATCGTGGCGGGGTATAAAGCCAAAAGTGGCCTACGAACACGGCGCTGTCGGTTGCCTTATTTACAGCGATCCGGCCGATGACGGTTATGCGCCTGGAGACGTTTATCCAAAAGGCGCCTTTCGTCCTAAGGAAGGCGTGCAACGAGGTTCGGTGATGGACATGCCGGTTTATCCCGGCGACCCGTTGACACCGGGTGTTGGCGCAACGGCTTCGGCAAAACGGTTAGACAGAAGCGAAGCAAAAACCATCATGAAAATTCCCGTGCTTCCCATTTCTTATGAAGACGCACAGCCCTTGCTGCAAGCATTGGATGGCGCCGTTGTTCCGGCTTCATGGCGCGGTGGTTTGCCCATCACGTACCACGTAGGGCCAAGCAAAAGCAAAGTGCATTTAAAGCTTCAGTTCAATTGGGATTTAAAACCCGTGAACGACGTAATTGCGAAGTTGCCCGGCAGCGAATTCCCTGATGAATGGATCATGCGCGGCAATCACCACGATGGTTGGGTAAACGGCGCCGAAGATCCGATCAGCGGATTGGTAGCTGAACTGGAAGAAGCAAGAGCCATTGGCGAATTGTACAAAAAAGGTTTTCGTCCCAAACGTACCCTTGTTTATTGTGCCTGGGACGGCGAAGAACCAGCGTTGTTGGGTTCAACCGAATGGGCCGAAGACCACCAGCAGGAATTGCAAAACAAAGTAGTGGCCTACATTAATTCCGATGGTAACGGACGTGGTTTCATCGGTGCTTCGGGCTCACACACGTTAGAGCCTTTCTTCAATCAAATTTTGGATGATGTCACAGACCCGGAAACCGGCGTATCGCTCAAAGAAAGAAAGTACGCAGACATGATGGTGAAAGCCGATAAAGCCACGCGACAAAAAAATTATGGCAACAAATACATGAAGCTTGGCGCTTTGGGTGCAGGGTCCGATTACTCGCCGTTTCTTCAGCACTTGGGCATTCCATCCATGAACCTTGGTTTTGGCGGCGAGAGCGAAGCCGGCGTGTATCATTCCATTTACGACGATTACGATCATTACACACGCTTTGGCGATCCGGGTTTTGCTTACGGTATAACGTTATCAAAAACCGCTGGCCGCGTGGTGATGCGTTTGGCGAATGCCGATGTATTGCCTTTTGATTTTTCGGCTTTTTACAAAACCGTTTCCGATTACGCTACCGAAGTGAAAACGCTGCTGGATAACAAACGCACCGATGACGAAATGCAAAAAAAATTGGTGAACGATAAGCTGTTTGCGCTTGCAAAAGATCCAAAGAAAACCTATAACGAAAAGGCAAAAGAAGGCACGGTTCCTTTCCTTAATTTCAGTCCGCTTGACAATGCTCTGCAACAGTTGAAAGAAAGTGCGGACAGCTTTTCGAAACTGTATCCTGTGGCGCTTTCTTATCCTGCGCAGCAACAAAAAACAATCAACGAAGAACTGTACAAATCCGAAGAAAAACTAACCTCGGAAAAAGGTTTGCCGCGCCGTCCGTGGTACAAACATCTGGTGTATGCGCCGGGCTATTATACGGGTTATGGCGTGAAGACATTGCCGTACATACGCGAAGGCATTGAACAAGGCGCTTACACTGAAGCGCAGGACGGTATTGATGCGGTGACAAAAGCCTTGCATGATTACAATGCGGTGGTGCATCAGATAAACGCTCAATTAAAACGTGCAAATTAACAAGTTCACAACGTAGAAGCGAGTATAAGCATTTATGAAGTTTGCATTTTGCGTTTTTATTTTGCTGTTAACCGGTTTAAAATCATTCGAACAGACAAAACAAATTGATTCTTTGATACGGATGCTACACAACAATGAAATTAAACCGGATGGAAATTACTTTGGGCCAACATATTATTTGTCAAATGGACCAGCGGTAAAACTAATAACGATTGGAAAAGCAGTTACAGTGGGCTTATTGAACGTATTGACCGATTCCTCGAAAGGAGTTGTTGCCCATTTGATTTTGACAGAACTATGGAAAGATTCATTTCCGGGAGTGAACCCGATCCATATTGATAGAGATGACATCACAATTTTCACGGTAGATGGATTGACTTTTTTTATTAAGGGGGACCAGGTGTATGCAAACCGGCATGATCTTGAAATGAATTTGGTTCGTTGGAAAGAGTTTGTGAGGAATGATGATATTCTTGGAGAAAAAAGATTTTAAAACTTTCGTTTAAGAAGCGAGCACACAGGGATTGAAGCTCAATTTATGGCAGTATCTTTTACTGCATGTTCAAACTACCTTTGCCTTTTGGGCTAAAGGTTTTTTCGCATGAAATTTCCGCAGGATTTATTGGCTTCGTTAGAAAACGTTTCGGGTTTCAATAAAGAAGCCTTTATTGCCGTGCACGAAAACGGAAGTGAAGTAACATCCATACGAATGAATCCAAAGAAAGTCACCGCACTTGATCCGGCATTTCCCATCGAAGCAAAGGTGCCGTGGGCAGACGAGGCCTACTATCTTTCCACTCGCCCTTCTTTCACGTTCGACCCGCTTTTCCACGCCGGTTGCTATTACGTACAGGAAGCGTCGAGCATGTTTTTAGAGCAAGCCTTTAAACAACTGCTCGATCTTTCGCAACCGCTAAAAGTGTTGGATTTGTGCGCCGCACCAGGCGGTAAATCAACGCACATTCAATCGCTCATTTCGGCTGAAAGTTTATTGGTAAGCAACGAAGTGATTAAGCAACGAAGCCTTGTGCTGACCGACAACATTATTAAGTGGGGATGCAAGAATGTTTTTGTCGCCAACAACGACCCGAAGGCTTTTCAAAAGCTGCCCGACTATTTTGACGCAATGGTAGTGGATGCACCGTGCAGCGGCAGCGGCCTGTTTCGCAAGGACGAAGACGCTATTGGTGAGTGGAGCCTGAACAACGTGCAATTGTGCAGCCAGCGGCAGCAGCGCATTTTGGCCGATGCGCTTCCGGCCTTGAAAGAAGGCGGCCTGTTGGTTTATTCCACTTGCTCTTATTCAAAAGAAGAAGACGAAGCAATCGCCGATTGGCTGGTGCGGGAAATGGGAATGGAAAATGTGCCGTTGCGGGTAAACGATTTTGAAGGAATCATTGAAACGAAATCACCGCAAAGCGGCGACCTTGGTTATCGTTTTTATCCCGACAAAATCAAAGGCGAAGGTTTTTTTCTTTCCTGTTTTTGGAAACGGCAAGACGAAAGCGTCAGTAAATTGCGTCCTGCAAAACCAGAGTTCATTTCTGCAAAAGAAAAAAAAATTCTAAACGAATGGGTTATTGAAGAAGGCCTTGAGTTCAGCCGTTTTCGCGAATCCATCTTTGCCCTTCCGCAAAAGCATTTGCCCGATTTTTTGGCTCTTCAATCTTCGTTAAACCTTCAGTACGCCGGTGTGCAAATTGGCGATGTGATGAAAGATAAACTCGTGCCGCATCATGCGCTGGCCCAAAGCACCGTTATCAAAGCGTCAGTGCCTGCTACCGAATTGTCTTACGACGAAGCCATCAAGTATTTGCAACGGCAGGAACTTTCGATTTCACCGGAAACAAGCGGCTGGCAAGTGGTTCGCTACAAAGGCCACAATCTTGGTTGGATTAACGCACTGAAAAACCGCGTGAACAATTACTATCCCAAAGAGATCCGTATTTTGAAGCAACACAATAACACCGCTTTTGAAAAATAAGCGGCTATATTTGAAACCATTTTTTGAACAACACCAAAATTCAAAAAAAGACGTTATGCTAAATAGAGCGGTTCTGATCTTTTACTGAATTTGACTTTGAAAAACTCTATCCACCATGAAAAAATTTTTGTTTCTGACTTTTGCTTTGCTCTTGTGTGCCGGGGCCTTTGCGCAGGACGCGATTGTGCGTCGCGGCGACAAAGGATTGTACATTTCGCATTCGGTATCTCCCAAAGAAAATTTTTACTCTCTCGGACGTTTGTTCAACGTGGCACCCAAAGACATTGCAGCCTACAACAGCCTTGAAATGGAACGTGGCCTGAACGTGGGACAAACTGTGAACATTCCGCTGAATGCTTCCAACTTTACGCAGGAGAAAATGACAGGCCGCCCGGTTTATTATGTGGTGGGCGAACACGAAGGTTTGTACCGCGTAAGCGTGAACAACAACAAAGTGCTGATGGCCAGCCTGCGCAAATGGAACAACCTGCAAAGCGATGCGATTTCAGCCGGACAAAAATTAATCGTGGGTTACTTAACCGGAAGCGATGCGGCGGTAAGCAATGCCGTTGCAAAAAACAATCCGCCGGAACCAAAGACCGAAGCGCCAAAAGTGGAAGAGAAAAAAGAAGAGCCCAAGACTGACATAGTTAAAAAGTCCGAAGAAAAACCGGCGGTAAAAGAACCGGTTGTTGAAAAGAAAGCAGAGCAACCCAAGCCTGCAAATGCGGTAGCCAACGCAGCCGTGAACGATGGTGCCGGCGGCTATTTTAAAACGGCCTTTGACGAGCAAACAAAAGCACAGCCGCCGCACAAAGATGACCTGGTAACGGCTGGCATTTTTAAAACGGCCAGTGGTTGGCAGGATGCGAAGTATTATGCGTTGATTGACGGCGTTGAACCGGGCACCATCATTCGCGTGGTGAACCCGAACAACAACCATGCGGTGTACGCAAAGGTGTTGGACAAGATGACCGGCATTCGCCAGAACCAAGGTTACAGCGTGCGCATCTCCAACGCAGCCGCAACGGCGCTGGGCATCGGTGATACAGACAAGTTTTTTGTGCGGGTGAATTATTAAGAGCAATTCTGTTTCAGATAACAAAAGGCCAGCGAGTATTTCGCTGGCCTTTTGTTGTACTTGGATAAACGTATTTGCCACAACGAACAGGTCTTACTGAATTCTATAGTTTTGCCAAGTTTTTATCCATTTGCAATTTGTTCAGCTGCGACATCCAAAATTTGCAGGTATCTATCTAAAACTTTTTGATTAGGAGTTGACGATCTAGGGTCAATTGAAAAAAGTAACCTGTAAGCAGTATAATTCGTACAAGTTATATTTAAAATTCGAGTACTAAGCCCATCTAGTTTGCTTGATGTTGTTGATGAAGTGTGAGCCGCAGAGTTTCGTATGGTTTTCAAATCCATTAGGTCTTGATGAATTGCCCCTAAAGCAGTATTAAAAACATAGCCTTGGTGAAAAAATATTTGACTTATCTTCCTAATAGTCTCAGGATTTGACCAATCCATATACCGTTGGTTACCCATAATAATTTCATTTGCATGTTCCTTATTTATTGGAGTTGCCCATTTGGCTGGTCTGTTATTTAGAATTGAAGACTCATTAAGGAGATAATCTACAAAGCAATTTCCCACAAATATTTCCCATGAAATAAAAATTCTAAGAAAGGCTGACTCAGAAATAAATTCGCGAAGATTTGTCGGTATCTTATATGAACGGTTCGCATTAATCTTTTCTTGCTCATTTAGCACAACAGCATAAGAATTCAATCTGCTGAATATGTCTAAAATTTCTTTGTCTGGTAAATTCACTAAAAGGTCAACTGCAATTTCATAGTTTAAGATGGCTGATTGAATATCTGGGTCGATATTAGAAAGTTGGCTGAAAAAATAACCACCATATTTTTCATTATGCTTTTTATTAATAGCAAATCCATCATTGATAAAAGATAATATTGTTCTTAATCGCTGTTACCCATCTACAACTTCCCTTACTGATTGTCTATTTTCAACGTTTAATGTTTGTCTGATGAACACCTTTGGAATAGGTTTACCCCTAATAATCGTATCTATTAAGTAAGATTTCGCATCGTCAGACCAAACTGCTTTTCTTTGAAATTTCGGTGATAGTTGCAACTGTTTCTTATCGTTCCATTCAACAAAGTCATTAATACTATAAGCTCTTGAATCGAAATTTTTCATTATGAAGTATGTCTTTTAAAATTGCAATTAACAGTTGTGTTTCTGCAATTATACGCAATTTGCGTTTCCCCAAATCACCGATTCTCATCAAAACCCGCTGTGCAATATTTATTGCGCACTGCGGCAAGCAAACCTCTTACGGCAACCTATAACCTCTTAAAAACTCTTCAACACTCATTCGCTTTTTGCCTTCCAATTGTAATTCCTTCACTAACACATATCCTTCAACACAAGCAAATTTCAAAAACGTTTTTCCGTCGGTTTCAAATTCTCCAACTGTAATAGAAGGCTGCACCACTTCTTTTTCACTGCCGTAAATTTTCAGCGTCTTTCCGTTCAGCGTTGTAAAGGCACCGGGAAAAGGCGAGAGGCCACGGATTAAATTGTGCACGCCGGCAACATTCCTGTTCCAATCAATGCGGCAGGTTTTGGTAAAAATTTTTGGTGCATGTTTTATATCGGATGAAAGATGAGAGATGACGGATGACTGCGGCGTTTCCTGCAAGGTTCCTTCTGCAATTCCCTGAACCGTTTTTAACAACAGTTGTGCGCCCAATTCTTTCATGCGGTCGTGCAGTTCGCCAGCGGTTTCATTCTCGCCAATCGGCATTCGCTCCTGCAACAAAATATCGCCGGTGTCTATTTCGTGTTTGAGCTTAAAAGTGGTCACGCCGGTTTCTTTTTCACCGTTGATGATGGCCCAGTTAATGGGCGCCGCGCCGCGGTACTGCGGCAACAACGAACCGTGAACGTTTACAGTTCCCACCGGTGGCATATTCCATACAATTTCGGGCAACATGCGAAAAGCGACTACAATTTGCAAGTCGGCTTGAAGCGATTTTAATTCATCTAAAAATTGCGGGTTTTTTAATTTCTCCGGTTGAAGAATGCGCAGGCCTTTTTCAACCGCATATTTCTTTACGGCGCTTTCCTGCAGCTTCATGCCGCGGCCCCCAGGCTTATCAGGTGCGGTAATCACACCCACGACGTTACAGCCCGCCGTTACCAAAGCATTCAATGATGCCACGGCAAATTCGGGTGTGCCCATGAAAACAATGCGAAGACCCCCTGTCCCCCTAAAGGAGAGACTTAGTTTTTTGTTTTCTTTTTTTTCTTTGGTCATATCCTTTGTTCAATCACGAAGATATACGTTGTCGAATAGCGCTATGAACGCACAAGAGTGCGACGCAACGAATGCCAAATGGATAGAAGAAACTCCGGTCCATAAAAAAACATTGTGCAAAAAGAAAGATTGCGTGTTGTAAAGTTTCTCCGTCCCAAGTCTTCCCTTTGGGGCAGGGGCATTACTCAAAATCCGGGTACAACAAATACTTCTTCCGTATCGTTTTGAAGGCACTCAACTTCGGCTCCCAACTCTTGCGAATCTCTTCTTCCGTTTTACCGTCTTTAATCTGTTGCGCCAGTTCATCCGAGCCGGCTAAGCGGTTGATGCCTTTGTTGAAAAAGCTGTCTTTTTGCGGAAAGAGTTTGTAGGCATCAATCAAATATTTTACCTGCACTTTGCCGTCTATTTTTTCTAGCACCTGTTCGGGTGTGCCGCTTAAATTATAGCCGTAGCAAACGGCGTCCTTGTGCTTGGGCGAAGGTGCGCCAGCCGTGGCTTTCGGTGTAAAAGCAAACATGCTTTTCGGCATCAGTGGATGGCCAATGTACTGAAAGGGCTTTGGCGTTCCGCGGCCTTCACTGAACGTAGTGCCTTCAAAGAAACAAGTGGAACCGTACCAGTAAACCGATTGAATTTCGGGCAGGTTGGGAGAGGGGGCGATGGGCAAAACGTATTTGCTTCTGTGCGTGTAATTTTTTACCGGTATCACGTGCAATTGAAAATACTTTGCGCCGGCTGCGTAGCGTGCCCGCTTCAGTACATCGTAGGCTTTGTTTGCCGCCTCGCCAAGCCAGCCTTCCCCTAAAAGCATGTTCGCGTATTCGCCAATGGTCATGCCGTAAACAACAGGCACGGGTTGCATGCCCACAAAGGATTTAAACTTCATGTCAAGCACGGGTCCGTCCACATAAAATCCGTTGGGATTGGGACGGTCTAAAATCACGAGCGGAATGTTGTTTTCCAGCGCCGCTTCCAAAAAATATTGCATCGAAGAAATGAAGGTGTAATAGCGTGTGCCTACGTCCTGAATGTCGTAAACCATCACGTCCACGTCTTTCAAATCATCGGGCGTCGGTTTGTTCTTTTTGCCGTAAAGCGAAACCACCGGAATACCGGTTTTTGGGTCGGCTGTTGTTTCCACTTTTGCACCGTCGGGTGCATCGCCCCGAAAGCCATGTTCCGGACCAAAAATGACTTTGATGTTGATGCCTAATTTCAGCAAAGTGTCAATCAAATGCGTTCTACCCACAACGGAAGTGTGGTTAACGAGCAGCGCAACTTTTTTCCCTTTCAGCATCGGCAGGTAAAGGTTCATTTGGTCGGCTGCCGGAAGAATGGTTGTGCTGTTTGGTGAGGGGCTCTTCATTATTCTGGGTTTCTGTGCAAAGCAGGAGGCTTGCAAACACATCGTTGTGGTGAGTACGAAAAGATACCGTGCAATCATGTTGTGACGTTTAGTAGTAGTCAAATATCCGCAAATTAACGACGGCAAAAAGCGAAAGCTTCGTACCTTGCCGACCCTGCTTTCCCTTTTGCTTCCCCACCTGGTTTTGCAAGAAGTTGAGTAGCGTGTAAATTTTTAAACCCTAAAATTTCTTTCAACATGCAACAGGCAAACAACGGCGATAAAGTGAAAGTGCATTACCACGGACGCTTGCGATCGGGCGAAACATTTGATTCCTCACAAGGCCGCGAGCCGCTTGAATTTGAAGTGGGCGCAGGCCAAATGATCAAAGGCTTTGACGAAAGCGTAAAAGGCATGCAGGTTGGTGATAAAAAAACCGTTGAAATCGGTGCCGATGAGGCTTACGGCCAACGCGAAGCGGGCAACCTGATTGAATTTCCCAAAGACCAGTTTCCTCCGAATATGAATCCGGAAGTAGGACAACAGCTTATGTTGAGCAACGATCAAGGCCAACAATTTCCAGTGGTTGTAGCCGAAGTAAAAGAAGACTCGGTGGTGCTGGACGCCAATCATCCGCTTGCCGGACAAGATTTGATTTTCGATATTGAGATGGTGCACATCGAACCGAAGTCACGCATCATTTTGCCGTAATACTCTTTCAAACAAAGCGCTTTACTTTGACAATATAAAAGGCCCGATCAGTTTTATGATCGGGCCTTTTCTTTTTTTGAAACCAGCGGAAGAACATCTACTCATCGCCGGTTGCGTCGCACTCTTGTGCGTTCGGAACGCTGCGGAGCAAGAAGCAATTAGTTTTTAGCTATCGGCTGTCAGCCTTCAGTCTCTTACTATCGTGACGTTTCGTCCTTGTCATCCCGACGCAGGGAGATCCGTGCGTATTGCTTTGACAAAAGGAACAGGCTTTATTGCTGGCAAGATGCTGATGACGCAAAGTTGAAAGCTCATAGCCGAATAGAATTACCGAACGCACACGAGTGCGACGCAATCGAAGCTTAATGGATAGATGAATGCTTGGTTCCTAAAAATTATCTCTTACTTAAAACACTTTGAACCGCTCAAAGCAAGCCTTCTCCAATGTTTCCCGGTCATCGGGATGCGAAATGTTGATTAAAGCCTTTGCCCGCTGGCGCAAATTTTTGCCGTACAAATAGGCAATGCCGTATTCCGTAACTACGTAATGCACGTGTGCCCTTGTGGTAACCACACCCGCGCCGGGCTTTAAAAACGGCACAATGCGGGGAACGCCTTTGGCTGTGCGGGACGGAAGCGCAATGATTGGCTTACCGCCTTCGCTAAGAGCCGCGCCGCGCATAAAATCCATTTGCCCGCCTACGCCGGAGTATTGATAGGTGCCGATGGAATCAGAACATACCTGGCCCGTAATGTCAATCTCCACGGCGCTGTTGATTGCCACCATTTTGTTGTTGCGCCGGATGACGTGCGGGTCATTCACGTAATCAATATCGAGGAACTGGAAGGCCGGGTTGTCGTTTACATAATCATACATGCGTCTTGTGCCGAGGGCAAAGCCGCTCACGCCTTTGTTGGGGTGAATCTTTTTGTATTTGTTGTTAATGATGTCCCGTTCAAAAAGATCTACCACACCGTCGCTGAACATTTCGGTGTGCATGCCCAAATCTTTGTGATTGGTGAGGCATTTAAGTACGGCATCGGGAATGGAACCAATGCCCATTTGCAAGGTGCTGCGGTCTTCAATCAAACTCGCCACATATTCGCCGATGCGCAATTCATCAGGGCCAACTTTTTCACCAAAGCGGGCCTCGTACAAAGGTTCGTTGCATTCCACCATCGCGTAAAAACGGCTGCTGTGAATGAGTCCATCGCCGTGTGTGCGAGGAACATTTGGGTTTACTTGCGCAATGACATACCTGGCAGTGTTCACTGCGGAGCGGGCCACGTCAACCGAAACGCCGAGTGAGCAATAACCGTGTGCATCCGGCGGTGATACCTGCACCAATGCTACATCAATGGGCAGAATGCCCTGCGTAAAAAGATTGGGAATCTCGCTCAAGAAAACGGGCACATAATCCGCACGGCCTTCTTTCACCGCTTCGCGAATGGAAGCCGAAACAAAGAGCGAGTTTACTTTGAAGCTTTTGCTGAATTCGGGCTTGTCCACATAAATATCACCGTACACGGTGATGAAGACCAGCTCAACGTCATTAAGGCGGTGCGCTTGTTTTGCAAGTGCCCGCAACAAACAAGTTGGTGTTTGTGCACTGCCTTGGATGAACACACGGTCACCGGACTGAATAATGGAAAGGGCCTCTTCTGCTGATTGATAGTTAACGGGAACTTTCATAAGTGGTGCAAAGAGAAGAAAATATAGTCTGTTAAAGCTGACCATCATTAACGCAGCGGCTAACTTTACTCATCTTTTGCGGTGTAATTGTTGCGAAAAAGAAACCAATCCAAGGCTTATTAACAGATGAATCTTAGAGACCCGCTGAACAGTGCAAACGTGAACGTGACCGAAGTGCGTCATTTTTTTTACACCCAGGCTTTTGCCGACGGCATCAGGATTACGTTTGCCATTTTACTGCCGGCGCTGTTGGGCTCTTATCTCGGTTATTTTGACGTGGGCCTCACCGTGGCGCTGGGCGCAATGGTTGTCAGCCTTACCGATTCGCCGGGGCCGATCATTCACAAGCGTAACGGTTTGATGGCAGCAGCAGTGGCTGCCTTTCTGGTGGCGGTTCTTACGGGGCTTGTTCACGCCAATCCTTATTTGCTCGGGGCAGAAATTGCGGCGGTAACTTTTTTCTTTTCGATGTTTGTTGTGTACGGTGCAAGGGCAACCGCGGTGGGCAACACGGGCATTCTTGTAATGATCCTCACCATGGACCGAAAGATGGAACTTGCCAACGTGTTGCCTCATGCTTTGCTCATTCTTGCCGGTGCAGTTTTCTATCTCCTTTTCAGTTTGATGCTTTACCGGCTGCGGCCTTATCGCAACGGCCAAAGGGCTTTGGGCGAATGCGTCCGCGAAATAGCCAGTTATCTTTCCATCAAAGCCGATTTTTACGACACGTCTATCGAGCTTGATGCGAACTACAACCGCATGGTGGCGCAGCAGATTGTAGTGAACGATAAACAGGACCTGGTGCGTGAACTGTTCTTCAAAACACGGCAGATTGTGCAGGAATCAACCAACCAGGGACGGAAGCTGGTGTTTACGTTTGTGGAGACCGTTGACTTGTTTGAAGACATCACAGCGGCTTATTACGACTACCGTTCATTGCGGGATTTGTTTGGCAACAGCGGTGCACTGGACATCATTCACGAAAGCCTGAAAAAAATTGTGGTTGAGATAAACGCCGTGGGCGTCGCCATTCAAAGCAACGCTTCGTTCAGAAAAGGTTTTGATTACGACGAAGAAGTCAAACGCATCAAAACGGAGATTGACGCCATAACGGTTGACGGCAGGGACAGCAAACTGGTGCTTCGAAAAATCGTTGTCAACATTCGCAACCTGCTCACCGATTTGTCCAACATTGAGCAATATTTCGAAACCGGCATCAAGCGCAAGCGCTCCGGCGTTGACCATTCGCATTTCATCTCGCACCAGTCGCTTGACCCGAAAACTTTCTGGAACAATTTAAACTTTGAATCATCCGGCTTTCGTCACGCGGTTCGCGTTTGTTTGGCAAGCATAATTGGTTATCTCGTCACCCAAATTTTTCAGTACGGCGCCCACAGCTATTGGATTTTACTCACCATTGCCTTCATGTTGAAGCCCGCGTTCAGCCTAACGAAAGAACGCAACATTCAGCGCATCGTTGGCACGGTGGGCGGCGGCGTTATTGGCGTTGCGTTACTGCTGCTGGTAGAAAACAAAACGGCGTTGTTTGTTCTGATGGTCCTGTGCATGATTGGTACGTATTCGTTCATGCGCATCAATTATTTGGTCATGGTGATGTTTACCACGCCTTACGTTCTCATTCTTTTTGCTTTTTTGGGCACGGCGTTTAAACAAGTGGCCGGCGAACGCCTGCTCGATACCGTAATCGGTTGTGCCATTGCCTTCCCCATGAGTTATTGGTTATTTCCGGCCTGGGAGTCGCAACAGCTAAAAATAAACATGCAAGGCATTGTAAAAGCCAACGCTTTGTACCTGCAAAAAATCATACAAGCCTTGTCGGGCGAGAAGATCAGCGTGCTGGAATACAAGGTGGCGCGAAGAGAGGTTTACCTGAATTCGGCCAATCTTTCCGCAGCCTTTCAGCGCATGTTGTCCGAACCCAAGAGCAAGCAAGGACCAAGGTCGCAGATGCACCAGTTTGTGGTGCTCAACCACATTTTGTTTTCAAACATTGCTACTATCGCAACGGCTTTACTGGCGAAAGACCCAAGAGTGCATTCGGCAGAATTGATACAAGTGGCAAAGAAGACTTACGCAAAGCTGGAGGAAAGTTTTAAAAAGTTTGGTGACGGAGAGGCGCTGCCGAAATTGAGAGACTTGCCTTTAATGGAGGCGACTGTTTCTTCGGACGACGAGTTGATGAAAGAGCAACTGAATTTTATTTACAGCGTGAGCAAGGACCTTGACAAGATTACGGCATCAGTGAAATAAAAACCATTGCAGCGCCAATTCGTATCCTTTCAATCCCAAACCAAAAATGCTGCCCGCCGATTTGCCCGAAACGTGGGAGAGCTTTCGAAATTCTTCCCTTGCGTGAACGTTTGAAATGTGCACTTCAATCACCAGCGCTTTAATGGCCGCAATCGCATCGCCAATGGCAACCGAGGTGTGTGTATATCCACCGGGATTAAAGATGATGCCGTCGTAATCAAAACCGATGCGTTGAATTTCGTTAATCAACTCACCTTCCACGTTGCTTTGATAATAAGTGAAATCAACCTGAGGATATTTTGCTTTGAGTTCTTCAAAATAATTTTCAAACGGCTTGTTGCCATAAATATCCGTTTCTCTTTTTCCAAGAAGATTCAGGTTCGGGCCGTTGATGATGGCAATTTTCATTTAAACACAAATTTGAGACGCGAATTACATGAATTATTTTTTAATCAAGAAGCAAGGCGTAAACAAACAAACTGATGAACCGGCCGTCCTTGACCTCGCACTCACGCATCTTGCCTTCGCAAACAAAACCGGCTTTCTCCAACACTTTACTGCTGGCTTTGTTTTCTTCTTCTACAAACGCCTCTAACCGGTGTATTCCTTTTTCGTTGCGGCAGTAGCGAATAACCGCTTGCAAAACCTCCGAAACGTATCCCTTGTTCCAATGCTGCGGAAGAAGCCAAAAGCCGACTTCCGCCTTTCTGTGTTCGTGCTTATAGAAATAATACGCCACCACGCCTATCTTTTCACCAGAACCTTTTTCAATAATTTTCCACGGGCCGCCGGTGTCTTCCGAGTATGTCGTGGCATACCAATCCATTTGTCGTTTGGTTGCTTCAAAAGAATCGTAGTGCACACCGAAATATCTAATCACATCCGGATGACTCAATCCTTCGAAGATGAATTGTTGATCTTCGGGTTTTACTTGTTGCAAAAGCAAGCGTTCGGTTCTCAGTTCGGGAAACATAAAAAATCCCGTCGAAGGACGGGATGTAAATTTAAGCGACGTGTTCTTTTATCATGCCGATGAACTGGTCGAAGAGATAACGGCTGTCGTTTGGTCCCGGTGTACTTTCCGGGTGATATTGTACCGAGAATGCCGGCTTTCCTTTTACCCGGATTCCTTCAATGGAATTGTCGTTTAGGTTCACGTGCGTTATTTCGATGTGTTCTGCTTTTTTCACCGCTTCAGGGTCCACGCCGAAGCCGTGGTTTTGCGTGGTGATTTCGCATTTACCGGTCACCAAATTTTTTACCGGGTGGTTCATGCCGCGGTGGCCGTGGTGCATTTTAAAGGTCGGAATGTCGTTGGCTAGCGCAAGCAATTGGTGGCCCAAACAAATGCCGAAGGTTGGCTTTTCCTCTTTCAGAATCTCTCTCATTGTTGCCACGGCATAATCCATTGATGCAGGGTCGCCGGGGCCGTTGGAAATGAAATAACCGGCCGGATTAAAAGCTTTTAATTCTTCTACCGGTGTTTTGGCCGGAAACACTTTTACGTGTGCGCCACGCTGCACCATGCTGGTTAAAATGTTTCGCTTGGTGCCGTAATCAAGTACCGCGACTTTGATAGGGGATAAGGGATCGCCCAATTCATACGGAACGTTTGTACTGACAATGGAAGCCAATTCCAAACCATCCATGTTCGGCACTTCTTTTAATTTATTTTTCAAAACCTCCGCGTCTAAAATTTCAGAAGAAATGATGCAATTCATGGCGCCCTTGCTGCGAATGTGCGTTACGAGAGCTCGTGTGTCCACGCCTTCGATGGCAACAATGTTTTGCTTCTTCAGATATTCGTCCAACGAACCCTGTGCCTGGTGGCGTGAAAACAACTCTTCCAGGTTTCGTCCAATCAGTCCTTTGATTTTTATGCTGTCGCTTTCAGTATCCGCATCTTTTACGCCGTAATTACCGATG
>Ga0308175_100000461_pt1 | contig 28438 bp, 28 predicted proteins | sample PhyCR1_3_FD_203893 | JGI IMG/M metagenome (GOLD analysis project Ga0308175, IMG submission 203893) | Soil microbial communities from UC Gill Tract Community Farm, Albany, California, United States - DLSLS.C.R1 | ecosystem: Environmental > Terrestrial > Soil > Agricultural land | place: USA...
CGGGCCGTTCGAAGATGCTGCCGGCCACCGACCAGCCCTCGGCCCGCGCGGCCAGCTCGCCGCCCAGCAGCCCGGCCAGGCCGGTGATGAAGAGCCGCCCGCTCAGTTCTCGCTGACGATCCGCTCGGCCGAGAGGAGCACGCGCCGGCGGACGATCGCGTCGTTGAGGTCGAGGTTGCAGAGGATCGCGAGCGTGCTGGGCAGCTCCTCCCGCGCGCAGAACTCGTAGCGCGAATGGTCGCCGACCAGTCGCAGCGTGTAGAGCTCTCCCTCGAGCTCGGCGTGCACGCGCACGCCAGGGGTCACCTCAACCTCCATACACCGGAAAATCGGCAGTCTAGAGATGGAACTCAAGTGGTTTGCGTCCCCGACCACGAGGCAAGCGCGAGCAGCTTCTCGCGCGGCACGCTCGCCGGGCCGCTCAGCACGCAGGTGTGGCCGCCGCGGCGCCACGTCACGATCGTGCGGTCGCCGCGGGTGAGCACGACGTAGTGCTCCGAGCCCTGCCGCCGCCCGGGGCCGGAGGGCTCGTCGAGCGGGTCGCCCGCGACGATGGTGTAGCCGATGCGGGCGTGCTGCGGGTTGTCGTAGAAGACCGTGACGGCGCGCCTGCCGTCGAGCTTGTCCTCGCGCGCACCCGAGGCGCGCCACGGGAACGCGTCCTGCCAGGACGGATAGGTGACGCCGTCGACGCTGCGCTTCAGCAGGCTCGGCCGGGCGGCGTTCACCGCCGGTGCCGCGGCCGCCGGACCGAGCTGCGCGAGCTCCGCCGCCTGGGCCACGCTCGGCCCGGCGGTGCCGCCGCCGGTCGCGATCACGATCGCCGCCACGGTGGCCGCAGCGACGCCGGCGAACGACCCGCCCAGGGCCCATCCGCGCCGCTTGGGACGGGCCCGCGCGCGGTCGGCCTCGATGCGCTCGCGCAGCGCCAGCGGCGCCCGCGTCTGCGCGACGGCAGCCTGGACGATGGCGCGCCCCCGCTCGGCCTGCGCCTCATCAGTCGGATAAAGGTCGTGATCTCCCATCAGCCCTTCTCCTCAAGGACGCCAGAACGGCCCCGATCCATCCCGGCGGCCACCTGTCCACGCGCCCGGAACAGGCGGCTCGTGATCGTCGCCTCCTTCGCGTCCAGCAACTTGGCGGCCTCGCGGTAGCTGAGGCCTGCCACGTCGACCGCCACGAGCGCGTCGCGGAAGTCGGGAGCGAGCCCCGCGATCACCTCGAACACCTCGCGCGCCTCGAGCGCCTCCTCGGGGCGCATCGCCGTCCGCCGGTCGGCGGGCTCGAAGTCCTCGGGCATCGCCGTGGTCTGCGGCCGGCGCTGCGCGGTGCGGTGGCTCGAGTAGAAGGTGTTGCGCAGCACGCGCAACAGGTACCCGAGGTCGTCGCCGCCGCGCAGGAACCGCGGCTTGGCCAGCACTTTGGCGTAGGTCTCCTGCACAAGGTCCTCGGCATCCTCACGCGAGCCGCACAGGCCCCAGGCCGCGCGGTACAGCCGGTCGACGTGGTCACCCAGAGAATCAGGATCGAGCTGGCGCGACTCGCTCACGAAGTCAAGCATGACAACCCGCAAAGCCCCGTGATGTTGGCGCGCGGAGACTTCTACAGCCCACTCTCGGCGCGGCGCAGCCCACGCAGCGCATACCAGCCCATCAGCGCCGCGATCGCGGCTCCGCACGCGAACGCGAGCAGGCTCTTGTCCGGCGCGCCCGAGATGAAGCCGCGCCCGGCCTGCATCAGCGCGGTGATCGGGTTGTAGGAGGCGACCGTGTGGATCCAGCCGGTAAGCAGCTTGAGCGGCACGTACACCGGCGCCAGGAACAGCCCGACGAAGATCGGGATCTGCATGAGCGGGCCGGCCTGCAGCGTCTTGGCGCGCAGCGACACGCCCGCGCCGAACAGGGTCGAGGCGATGTTCACCAGCAGCGCCACGCCGACCAGCCCGGCGAGCTCGATGCCGTTGCCATGGACGTCCATCCCGGCGAGCACGGCGGCCACGCTGACCAGCACCGCGGTCACGCACCAGCGCACCATCCCCGCCGCCGCGTAGCCGAGCAGCATGCCCGACCGGTGCGGCGCGGCCAGCATCATCCGCCGCGCGAATCCCGACTCGAAGTCCGCCGCGATGCCGAAGCCGGTGAACACGCCGCCGAACGCCGCGGACTGCAGGAACACGAACACGAACTGGAACGCCGTGTAGTCGCCGTTGAAGTCGAAGCCCGGGACGTCTTGCACCGCCGACAGCCCGCCGGCGAAGGCGAGCAGGAAGATCAGGGGGAAGATGATCGACGGCACCAGCAGCGCCGGGTTGGTGAACGCGTGGATGAGGCTGCGCCGCGCGACGGCGCGCGCGACCGCGCGCGTGCCGGTCATGTGCGCGCCATTCTCGTGCGAAGCGACGAGCTGGCCCCGAGGAACCCCAGGATGCTGATGACGACCGCGGTGACCAGGCAGCGCCACAGCGCCGTCCCGTCCCAGCCGGTGATGACGAGGCTGCGCAGCCCCTCGACGAGGTAGCTGATCGGGTTCCACGTCGCGATCGTGCGGAACCAGTCGGTCTCGATCAGGTTTCGCGGCAGGTTCATCGACGACAGGAAGAAGAAGACGAACAGCAGCGGGAACATCCCCTGCACCGCCTCGGCCGAGCCGGTGCGCGCGCCGATGATCGAGCCCAGCCCGCCGAAGGCGAGCGCGACGAGCATCGCGAGCACGATCAGCAGGGCGGCGCCACCGACGCCCGCCGCGACGTGTGCGCCGGCGAGCAGCCCGACCGCGAGGTAGATCAGCGACGACATGAAGGCCACGCACATCGCGCCGGCCAGCTGGCCGACCAGGATCGCTGGCGCGCGCAGCGGCGTGAGCTGCAGGCGGTTCAGAAAGCCCGTCTCGATGTCGTTGGCGAGCTCGGTCCCCGCCGTCGTCGCCGCGAACAGCCCGCCCTGCATGAACGTCACGACCAGCGCGAAGTCCAGGTAGGAGTCCGCCGGGAAGTTCGGGATGTTCTTGGTGACGTCCAGGCCGCTGGCGTTGATCGCCAGCAGCAGGAGCGGGAACACGACCACGGGGACGATCAGCGCGGGCTGGCGCAGCGTGCGGCGCACCGAGCGCCCGGCGATCATCCCGATCTCGCGCAGGGCTTCGCGCTGCATCTAGGCGACGACCTCCTGCGCGAGCTCCTCCTCCGAGCCCTCCAGCGAGCGGCCGGTCTTGGCCAGGAACACGTCATCGAGCGACGGCGCGTGCAGCTGCAGGTGCGCGACCTCGAGCCCCTCGCCGTCGAGCGCGCGCACGACCTGGCCGAGCGATTCGCTGCCGCCCGCCAGCCGCACCGCGACGCCCTTCGGCGACGCCGCCGCAGGCTCGCCGAACTGGCGCAGCACGGCCTCGATCGCGTCGTGGTCGTCCGGGTTGGCGGGGATCGCCTCGACGCTCGAGCGGCCGATCTCCTCCTTGAGCTCGCGCGGCGTGCCCTCGGCCACGATCCGCCCGTGGTCGATGATCCCGACGCGATCGGCGAGCACGTCGGCCTCCTCGAGGTACTGCGTCGTGAGGAACACGGTCACGCCGTCGTCCTTCGCCAGCCGCGCGACCTCGCCCCACAGCGCGCTGCGGCTCTGCGGGTCCAGGCCCGTCGTCGGCTCGTCCAGGAACAGGATCGAGGGCCGGTGCACGAGCGCGAGCGCAAGGTCGAGCCGGCGCTTCATCCCGCCCGAGTAGCCGCCGACCTTGCGGTCGCCGGCATCGGTCAGGCCGACGCGCTCGAGCAACTCGGCCGCGCGCGCGGCGCGCTCGGGCTTCGCAAGGCCGTGCAGGCCGCCCTGGAGCTCGAAGTGCTCGCGACCCGTGAGGAAGTTGTCGAGCGCGGCCTCCTGCAGCGCGGCGCCGATGCGCCGGCGCACCTCCGGCCCCTGGGTGGACACGTCGAAGCCGGCGACCGTCGCGCTGCCGGCGGTGGGCGGCAGCAGCGTGGTGAGCACGTGGACCGTGGTGGACTTGCCCGCGCCGTTGGGGCCGAGGAACCCGTAGATCTCGCCGGGCTGCACCTGGAGCTCGATGCCGTCGACCGCGCGGATGGGCGGGCGGGACCCAAATTCGCGGACGAGGCCGTTGACCGTGATTCCGTCGTGGGACATGGGCGGGTACGTTACCATACTGATGGTTGAAGTTGCCAACTGTTTTGCCGAATAACTACCCTGCTTGGTGAGGCACCGATGGCGAACCTGGCCACCAGCTCCCCAGCCGCGGAGGCATGGGCGCTCATGCAGCGCCTCTTCGGGCCGCAGCGCAAGCGCTTCATGGCGCTCGCGTCGGAGTACGAGCTCTCGCCCCCGCAGCTCGGCGCCCTCAAGGCGCTGGACCCGCGGCGCCCGGTGGCGATGAGCGAGCTCGCCGGGATCCTCGGCTGCGACAACTCCAACGTCACCGGGATCGTCGACCGCCTGGAGTACCGCGGGCTGGTCGAGCGCCGCCCGGCCGAGCACGACCGCCGCGTGAAGCTGCTCGCGCTGACCGCCGCCGGCCAGGAGCTGCGCGACGAGATCGGCGACCGCCTGCACGCGCCGCCAAGCGAGCTCGCGGGCCTCGACGAGGCCGACCAGCGGGCGCTGCGGGACATCCTGCGCCGCGCCACCGGCCCCTGAGCGCTACTGCAGGTCCGACAGCGGCCGCGGCGCCGGCCCGATGTACTTCGCCGTGGGGCGGATGAGCCGCGCCTCGCGCTTCTGCTCGAGGATGTGCGCCGACCAGCCGGCCACGCGCGCGCACGTGAACATCGACGTGAAGAGGTCAGCGGGCACGTCGGCGGTGTCGAGCACGACCGCCGACCAGAACTCGACGTTCGTGGCGAGCACGCGGTCGGGCTTGCGCGCCTGCAGCTCGGCCAGCGCCGCCTTCTCCAGCGCCTCGGCGACCGCGAAGCGCTTGGAGCCGATCTCGCGCGACGTGCGCCGCAGCACCCGCGCGCGCGGGTCCTCGGCGCGGTAGACGCGGTGGCCGAAGCCCATCAGCCGCTCGCCGCGATCCAGCAGGTCCTTGACGTAGCGGTCGGCGTCGCCCTCGCGCTCGACGTCGTCGAGCATCTTCAGCACGCGCGACGGCGCACCGCCGTGCAGCGGCCCGCTCAGCGCGCCGACCGCGCCGCTCAGCGCCGCGGCGCAGTCCGCGCCCGTCGAGGCGATCACGCGCGCGGTGAACGTCGAGGCGTTCATGCCGTGCTCGGCGGCGGAGATCCAGTAGGCGTCGATCGCCTTGACGTGGTCGGGGTTCGCCTCGCCACGCCAGCGGATCAGGAAGCGCTCGGGGATCGAGGACGCCTCGTCGACGATCCGCTGCGGGACCGGCGGCGCGCCCGTCCCGCGCGCCGACTGCGCAACGAAGCTCAGCGCCATCACCGACGCGCGCGCGAGGTCGCTGCGCGCCTGCTCGTCCTCGATGTCGATCAGCGCGCGCATCCCCCACTCGGGGCCGAGCATCGCCAGGCAGCTCTGGACGTCCACGCGTGGGTCGCCGCTGCGCACCGTCAGCGGCCAGGGCTCGGCCGGGGGTAGACCCGGCTGCAGGGTGCCGTCGACCAGCAGGCCCCAGACCTGCTCGAACGGCACGATGCCGACGAGGTCCTCGATGTCGACGCCGCGATAGCGCAGGGCGCCACCCGCCTTGTCGGGCTCGGCGATCTCGGTGGCGAAGGCGACGACTCCCTCGAGCCCGGACTGGACGTCGGAGAGGTCGGGAGCGGTGGCGTCGGCGGTCATGCGGTTAATCGTCGCAAAGTAGGCTCACCGGCATGTCCGCCGACGCCACCACCGATCTCCTCTACCGCCCCGCCGCCGAGCTCGCCGCGAGCGTGCGATCGGGCGAGATCACCGCCCGCGAGCTCGTCCAGGCCTCACTGGACCGCATCGAGGAGGTCAACCCGCAGATCAACGCGTTCGTCGACGTGTTCGGCGACGAGGCGCTGGCCGCGGCCGACGCGATCGGCCCGGACGACCCGCGCCCGTTCGCCGGCGTCCCGATCGCGATCAAGAACAACCGTGCGATCGCGGGCAAGCGCCTGACGATCGGCGCCGAGTTCGCGGGCGACTTCACCCCCGAGCACGACCACAACGTCACGCGCCGGCTGCGCGACGCGGGCTTCGTCATCGTCGGCTCGACGACGCTGCCGGAGTGGGGGATCCTGCCGGTCAGCCAGGCGCGGCGGTTCGGGCCGACGAACAACCCGTGGGACGTCACGCGCACGCCGGGCGGCTCGAGCGGCGGCTCGGCGGCGGCCGTCGCGGCGGGCATGGTGCCGGTCGCCCACGGCAACGACGGCGGCGGTTCGACCCGCATCCCCGCGGCGTGCTGCGGCCTCGTCGGCCTCAAGCCCCAGCGGGCGCGCATCTCGGTGGCGCCGGAGATCGGCTACCAGTTCCTCGCACAGGACGGCGTGCTGACGCGCACCGTCGCGGAGACCGCGGAGCTGCTCGACATCCTCGCCGGCTACGAGCTCGGCGACACCGCCTGGGCACCGCCGCCTGCCGAGCCCTTCGCGCAGAGCGCGGCGCGCGAGCCGAAGCGGGCGCGGATCGCGTTCACGACGCTGCCGCCGATCCCCGACGCGGAGGTCGACCCGGTGTGCGCGAAGGCCGTACACGACGCCGCCGAGCTGCTCACCTCGCTCGGGCACGAGGTCGTCGAGGCCGACCCGCCGTGGCAGGACACCTCGCTGCTGCACACGTTCACCGCCGCGTTCGCGCCGATGCTCGCGTCGCAATGCACGTTCCTGGAGATGATGAGCGGCCGCCAGGCGACCGCGGACGACATGGAGCCGCTGAGCTGGGAGCTCTTCCAGCTCGCCGCGGGGATCAACGCGACGCAGAGCGAGATCAACATGTCGATCCTGCAGGGCGTCGCGCGGATGCTCGTCACCTGGTGCGCGCAGTACGACTTCGTCCTGACGCCGGCCCTCGCCGAGGCGCCCGTCAAGCACGACACGATCAACCCGTGCTCGGCCAACCCGATGGAGGACTTCGCGCGCTCGGGCCGCTTCACGCCGTTCACCGCGGGGATGAACATCTCGGGCTCGCCCGCGATCTCCCTCCCGCTCTACCACCGCGACGACCTCGACCTGCCCGTCGGCGTCCAGGTCATCGGCCAGCCCGCGGCCGAGGGCGACCTGCTCGCGCTCGCGGCCCAGCTCGAGGCGGCCCAGCCCTGGGCGGACCGCCGCGCGGCGATCTAGGACGCGCCGAGGACCGAGGCCATGAAGCGCGGCTGGACGCCGAGGCGCTCCGCGTCGGCGGTGCCGTGCTGCGTGAGGAGGGAGACCTCCATGAGCTCGGCCTCGTCCCACGTCGCCGGCGCCTTTGACTTCATCAGGGCCTCGACCACGCGCAGCGCGCGGGAGACGATCGGCGTCGGGACTCCGACGATGCGCCGGTGGCGGTGCTGGGAGCGCAGGGCGAGCTCCACGATCTGGCGGTGCGTCAGCATCTCGGGGCCGCCGAGCTCGTAGCGCTCCTGCGCGCTGGTGCCGGCCTCGAGCGCGGCCATCAGGCAGTCGGCGACGTCGTGGGCCCAGATCGGCTCGTACTGCGCCCGCCCGGCGCCGCTGATGGGCATCACCGGCAGCAGCGCCAGGCGGCCGAGCAGGGTCAGGTACGGGTCGCCGGGCGCGTAGATGATGCTCGGGGCGAAGACGGTGTGGGCCAGCGCGGAGCCGCGCACCGCCTCCTCGGCGAGCGCCTTCGCGCGCAGGAACCGTGTGCGGTTGTGCGTGCTGGCGTTCAGCGCGGAGAAGAACAGGAAGCGCTCCACGCCCGCGCGCTCGGCGGCCTCGACCATCCGCCACGTCGCGATGGCGTTGAGCTCCTCGATCGAGCCGTGCGGCTGGTCGCGGATCGACGCCGCGAGGTGGACGACGGTGTCGACGCCCCGCAGCGCGTTGCGAAACGACGGGGGGTCGGACAGGTCGCCGAGCGCGATCTGGACCCGGACGCGCTCGGGGCCCAGCCGGCGCGGGTCGCGGACCAGGCAGCGGACGGGCTCCCGCGCGGCGGTCAGCCGGCGCAGGAGGGCGGACCCGACGAGCCCTGTGGCGCCGGTCAGCAGCAGCACGCCACGCAGGTTTCCATAGAATCCGGCACTCCCGCACCCTGAACGAGGAATTCCGGACCAGACTCATGGCATACGTCATCGCAGAGCCGTGCATCGGGCAGAAGGACAACTCGTGCGTCGAGGTCTGCCCCGTCGACTGCATCCATCCGACGCCCGACGAGCCCGACTACGACAAGGTCGAGATGCTCTACATCGACCCGGAGGAGTGCATCGACTGCGACGCCTGCGTCGAGGCCTGCCCGGTCGATGCCTGCTTCGCCGAGGACCAGCTCCCGGAGGAGTGGCAGAAGTACTCGCAGATCAACGCGGACTACTTCAAGCAGTCCGCGTAGAGCTCTAGGCCTGGACGACGGGCAGCTGGAAGCCCGTGGGCGCCGGCGCCTGCGCCGGCTGCGCGGACGGCATCGCCTGCAGCATCGGCAGCTCCGCCGGGAACATCGCGACGAGCCCGCGGGCCGCGTGGCGGATCCCCTGCGCGGCCGGGTCGTCGGGATCGGTGAAGACCAGCGGCAGGCCGGCATCCGCCTGCTCGCGCAGCGGCATCGTCAGCGGGACCTTGCCCAGCAGCGGGATGCTCAGCTCGTCGGCCAGCTCCTGCCCGCCGCCTTCGCCGAAGAGCTGGAAGCGCTCACCGGAGGGCGTGGTGAAGCCGGACATGTTCTCCACGACGCCCGCGACCTCGAGGTTGACCTTGTGGGCCATCTCGGCCGCGCGGCGCGCGACCTTCTGCGCGGTCGGCTGCGGCGTCGTGACGAGCAGGAACTGGGCCTGGGGCAGCAGCTGCGCAAGCGTCATCGCGACGTCGCCCGTTCCCGGCGGCAGGTCGATCAGCAGGAAGTCGAGCTCGCCCCACTCGACATCCTCGAGGAACTGGGTGAGCGCCTTGTGCAGCATCGGGCCGCGCCAGACGACCGCGGCGTCCTCCTGCACGAAGAAGCCGATCGACATGATCTTGATCCCACCGGGCCCCTCGAGCGGGACGATCTTGCGCGCGTCGTTGACCTTCGGTCGCGTTGCGGCGAGCCCGTACATGCGCGGGATCGAGTAGCCCCAGACGTCGGCGTCCAGGATGCCGACCTTCTTGCCGTCCTCGGCCAGCGCGGCCGCGAGGTTCGCCGTGACCGTCGACTTGCCCACGCCGCCCTTGCCCGAGCCGACGCAGAGGATGTTGGAGACCATCGCGAGCGCACCTTCGGGCAGGCCGTTGCTGCGGCCGAGCTTGTGCTGCAGCGCGCCCTTCTCGGTGTCGGTCAGCACGTCGAAGGCGACGTCGACCTGCGTCACGCCGTCCAGCGCGCCCACGGCCTTCGCGACCGCGGTCTGGAAGTGGCTGCGGATCGGGCACCCCGGCGTCGTCAGCGACACCATGACGGCGACGCGGCCATCGTCGTGGATGTCGATCGAGCGGACCATGCCCAGCTCGACGATCGAGCTGCGCAGCTCCGGGTCGATGACGGCCTCGAGTGCTTTGAGGATCTCCTCGCGTGACGGCATGTCTGACATTCTCGCAAACGTGCGTTCGTTGACCGTGCTCGCGGTGCTCGTCCTGACCGGCTGCGGCGCCGGGCACCAACGCCGGACGCCCGCGCAGTGGCGCTCCGGCGCCGACGCGGCGTGCTTCAAGGCGCGCAGCACGCTCGCCCCGCTGGCGCCGCCCAGCGGCTTCAGCACCACGGAGCTGGTCGCCGGCGCCGTCGCGCTCGCGTTGCGCCAGGAGCTCGACCGGACCGCGGAGCTCGGCGCCCCGCCGGCGTCCGCGGCACGCCCCGCCGAGCAGCTGCGCCGCGCGCGGCGGGCGATGCTCGTCGAGCTGCTGGGCCAGATCCGAGCGGCGCGCCGGCACGATTTGCGCGGCGTGCAGCGCGCGCTTCGCCGCCTGACGCCGCTGAGCCACGCGGCCACGCACGCGGCCGGCGACGCGGGCCTGCGCATCTGCGGCCACGAGCTCGACCGCGGGCTCGCCGAGCCGCCCGCGTAGAAAGACCTACGGCCCACTCCGAGGAGCGGGCCGCAGGCGAGGGAGGAGAGGTACTGCTTCTGCCGGCGAGATATGAGGCCGGCAGGTCGACCGGTCGCGGCTCCTCTGGGCCGCGACCGGGGAAGCGAAGCCGCGTGCTACGCGACGTTCTGGACGCGCTTGGAGAGCTCCGTCGCCACCTGCGTGCCGGTGGTCTGGATGCTCTGCACGAGGTTCTCGACGCGCGCCGAGGCCAGCTCGGCCTGCGCGGTCACGTTCTTGCGGGTCGACGTGGTCTGCTTGTCGAAGTCGCGGCGGAACGCCTTGATCTCGCGCTCGAGGCGCGTGCGGCGCTGGCGCAGCGTGCGCTCGACGCGGGTGCGCGTCTTGCGGACCTCGCGCTCGAAACGGTTGCGGGCGGTCGTGCCGCGGCGCTCGAACTTGCGCAGGTCGGTCTCGATGCGGCGCTGGCGGGCCTTGAGCTCACGCTCGGCCTTCTCGCGCGTCGAGTACGAGTCGCGCAGCTCGGTGACGGTGTCGATCACGCGGTCACGAGCGACAAGGCTCGCGCCCAGCGGGACGAGGACGGCCTTCTCGGCGTACTCGGTGACGTAGTCGACCGGCTTGCGGGCGTTGTCGGCGCGCGTCTGCGCGGCCTTCGTCGCGGCGGCCGAGCGCTTGCGCGCGGCGGCGCTGCGCGTCTGGGCGGCCTTCTTGCCGGCCGTCGAGCGCTTCGTCGCAGTGGTCTTGGTCGTGGTGCTCTGCGTGGTGGCCATTGGTGGGTCTCCCTCGAATGGTCAGGATCGAAAGGTTGTTCGCGTCCGGTGCACATGCTACCGAACACATGTTTGTACCCTCGTCCTACCCAGGGGTTACAGCAGGAACACGCGTTCGGACCAGCCATTGCTGCGCGTCCTTCAGCTCCACCGGGGAGGGCAGGAGCTCGGGGGCCGACCAGGCCACGTTCAGGCGCTCGATCCCACCCTCGGCGACGACCGCGTCGCAGAACGCCTTGCCGGTCTCGTACTGGGCGAGCTTCATGTCCAGGCCGATGATCCGCTCGAGCAGGCGAACCAGCGGCGAGCGGTCCGCGCGACGGCGGTTCATCGCCGAGCGCAGCGCGGGCAGGTTCGGCAGGACCGCCTCGCCGACGGCGTCCATCACGTGCTCGGCGTGGCCCTCGATCAGCGCCATGACCGACTGGATGCGCTCCACGAGCGCGCGGCGCTCGGGCCCGGCGACCGCGTTGACGAGGCCGCCCTCCTTCAGGCCGTCGGCGAGCGCGCGCAGGTCGTCGAGCGACGGCAGCTTCAGCGCCGCCTTCAGGTCCACCTTCAGCTCCAGCGACTCGAGCAGCTCGGTCAGCAGCGCCGCCATGTGCGCGCGCAGCCACGGGACGCCGGCGAACTGGACCGCGTGGGTCACCTCGTGGAACGCCACCCAGGAGAGCAGCTCGTCGAGGTCGGCGTCCAGCGCGCGCGCCGCGTCGGCGAGGTTCGGGGCGACGAACAGCAGCCGCGGCGGGTACTCGGGGTCGAGCAGCTGCAGCTCGTACTGGCCGAGCACGCGCCGGCCGAGATAGCCGCTCAGGGCCCCGACCTCGGCGCCGATGAGAGCGCCGCCGACGGCGCGCACAGGTCCGGCCGCGACCGGCGAGCTCGCCAGCGCGCGCTCGAGCACCGGATCGAGCGTGGCCTGCATGCCGGCCAGGTTCAGCTCCAGCCAGGTGCTGCGATCGACCGACTCGGGCGGCGGCAGCGGCGACGCGGGGGTCAGCTGCGTGTAGGCGGTGACGCGCTGCGCGGCGTCGTCGCAGCGCGCCGGCAGATCGCCGGGAAGCGTGACGGCCGCCGGCGACCCGGCGACCTGGTCGGCGAGGCGGCGGGCGAGGTTCCAGTCGACCATCATCGTTCAGGGGTTCCCGTTCACGTCCTCGGCAACCCGGCGAGCTGCTCGAGCGCCTCCGGCGTCCGCGCGGCGACGACCGGCGCGCGCGGCTCGAGATCGAGCGGCGCGCCGAGCGGCTCGTCGCAGCCGACGAAGCGCACGAGCCCGCCGGCCTCGCGGACGATCAGCTGCGCGGCCGCGCAGTCCACGGCGCGCGACTTCCACAGCGTCGCCATCCCGTCGACGCGCGTCGGGGCGACCTGGCACAGCGAGATCGCGATCGAGCCCATCGCCCGCACCCGGTGGGCGACGTCGACCAGCGCCTCCGACGACGCCGCCAGCCAGCGCGGGTCGGCCGACTCGATCGCGATCACCTCGAGCTTGCCGGCCTGCGTGCGCCGCTCGGGCTGCGGCAGGACGGGCTCGTCGTCGAGGAACGCCCCGCCGCCCGACTCCGCGCGCCACTCCTCCCCGGGCCCGAGGTCGAACACGTAGCCGAAGCGCACGTCGGCCATCGTGGGGCCATCCGCGACGGCGATCGACAGCGCATGGTGGGTGAGCCCGCGCTTGGCGTTCGTCGAGCCGTCGATGGGATCGATCACCGCGAGCACCCCGTCGTCGCCGAAGTCCACGACGCCGCGCTCCTCGGATACGGCGGTGAAGCGGGCGCCCGCGTCATGCAGGCGCTCCAGCTGCTCGAACACGATGTCCTCGGCCTGCTGGTCGATCACCAGCGTGCGGTCGCCGCCCTCGCCGAGCGTCCCGGTCTCGATGATCCGCTCACGGCTCGTCGGGTGATCCTCGAGCACGCCGCGCAGCCCTGCGACCGCGGCGCGGCAGGCACCGAGCCAGTCCGCCTGCGACAGCGCCGGGGAGCTTGCCATGAGCGCCATATCCTAAGGAGGTGCCGCCGCTCACCCCGACCCAGCGCGCCGCCGTCGAGCACGCCGACGGCCCGCTCGCCGTCGTGGGCGGCCCCGGGACCGGCAAGACGACGGTCCTCGTCGAGCGCTTCGCGTGGCTCGCGGTGGAGCCCGAGGCGATCCTCGTCCTCACGCGCGACGCGGGGCTGCGGGCGCGCATCGAAGAGCACCTGGAGCACGGGTTCGAGGAGCTGCACGTCTCGACGATGCCCGGGTTCTGCGCGCGGCTGCTGCACGACGAGGCGATCGAGGCGGGCCTGGGACCGTTCGTCGGCACCGCCACCTCGGCCGACCGGCTGGCCCTGCTGCTGGACCGGATCGACGAGCTCAGCGTCCGGCTGCACGACTTCCGCGGCAGCCCGGCGGCGATGCTCGCCGGGATCGTCGCGCGAATCGACCGGCTCAAGGACCAGGCGATCAGCGCCCAGGCCTACGCGGACTGGGCGGCGACGCTGGCCGACGGGGAGCCGCAGACCGACCGCGAGCGCGAGTTCGCGCAGATCTACCTCGCGCACGACCGGATGCTCAACGACCAGTCGCTGCTCGACGAGGGCGAGCTGGTGCTGCGCGCGCGGACACTGCTCGAGGACCGGCCGCACGTGCGCGAGCGCACGCTCGCGCGCTTCCGCCACGTGCTGGTGGACGACGTCGAGGAGCTGACGCCGGCGCAGCGCGAGCTGCTCGGCCTGCTCGGCGACGCGATCACGGTCACCGCCTCGGACCCGGCCGCCGTCGGCGACCTGCCGGTCGTCGAGCTCGACCGCTCGCTGCGCTGCCGCGAGCAGATCCTGCGTGCGACTGGCGGGACAGTCCCAGGAGTCGCACCCGGCGGCGACGTGCGCTTCTGGCGCTGCGCGAACGAGCGCGCGCAGGCGCAGGCGGTCGCCGCCGAGGTCGCGCGACTGCTGCGCGAGGGGACGGCGCCCGAGCAGGTCGCGGTGCTCGTGCGCTCCGTGCGCAACGAGGGCCAGGCGGTCGCCGTGGCCCTGGAGGAGCGCGCCGTGCCGCACCGGATCGTGGGGGACTCGGCCTTCTTCCAGCGCGCGGAGGTCCGCGACGTCCTGGCATGGCTGCGGCTGCTCGTCGACCCCGCGGACGCGGGCGCCGCGGTGCGCGCCCTCGCGCGGCCGCCGGTCGAGCTGCGCTCCGTCGACCTCGCGCGCTGCATCCAGATCGCGCGCCGGCGCAAGCTCGACATGGTCAGCGCACTCGTCGCCGCGACCGAGTCGCCGCAGCTGCCGCCCGAGGCCCGCGAGCGGATCCTCGCGTTCCTGAAGCTGCACCGGGCGGCGGCGCGGGCGCTCGACAGCACGCGCCCGGACCTGTTCGTCCACCGGCTGATCGAGCGCCTCGGGCTGCGCCGGCAGCAGCTCTTCTCCGCGCAGGCCGACGTCGTCGAGCGGCTGCGCAACCTGTCGCGGCTCGGCGAGCTGGCGACCGGCTACGTGCGGCGCTCCCCGCAGGCCACGCCGCGCGAGTTCGCGCGCTACGTCAGCGCCGTGGCCGATGCGGGCCTGCGCGACGACACGGCGACCGAAGGCGACGCTCCCCGCGACGCGGTGGCGGTCATGTCGATGAGCGCGGCGCGGTCACTCGAGTTCACGCACGTGTTCGTCCTCGGCCTGCAGTCCGCCCGCATGCCGGGGGCCCGCAGCCGCCTCGTCGAGCCGATCCCGCCGGAGCTCGCGGGGGACGGCGACGGCTCGCGCGATTCGCACGTGACGGAGATGCAGAGCCTGCTGCACATGGCGATGACGCGCGCCCGCGACGGCCTTGTGCTCGCCTACGCCGCCCACAGCGAGCGCGGCGCCCTGCAGCCGCCGTCGCCGTTCGCCGAGAACGCGCGGGTGGCGGTCGGCGCCGAATGGGAGGACCGCGAGGAGGAGCTGTTCGGCCCCGAGGAGTCGCTGCACGCCACCTACCAGGCCCTGCGCGACGAGCTGGTCGCGGGCATCCCGCGCACCGGCAACCGGCTCGGCGAGCTGCGCCTGGACACCGACCTCGACGTCGCCCATGGCACCGTCCGCTACCTGGAGCTGCTGAAGGTGTCGGCGCTGCTGGCGCGGCCGGAGGGCCAGTCGGTCGCCGAGGCGCTGCCGGGCATCAACGCGGCGATCCTGCAGGCCGCGACCGCGCAGCAGCGCGAGATCCTCGAGTCCTCGCCGCTGGACGACGCGCTGCTGGACGCGGAGCGCGACGCGCGGGCGCGCGCGGCTGCCGTGGCGGCCCGCGACGAGCCATCGCTGGAGGCGTTCCTGCCGCGGCGCGGCGACGGCCTGCTGCTCAGCGCGTCGGACATCGACACCTACCGGACGTGTCCGCTGAAGTACAAGTTCGCGCGCGTCTTCCGGATCCCCAGCGAGCCGACGCTCTACCAGCGCTTCGGGATCTTCGTCCACCAGGTGCTCGAGCGCTACCACCAGGCGCGCGTGCGCAACATCGACGAGCTGCTCGGGCTGACCGACGCCGCCTGGCGCCGCGGCGGGTTCGGCACCAGCGAGGAGGAGCGCCAGCTGCGCGGCAAGGCCGACACGGCGCTGCGCCGCTACCACGAGCGCTTCGAGGAGTCCGACTCCGAGCCGGTCTGGTTCGAGCGCGGCTTCCAGTTCCGCATGGGCGCCCACACGCTGCGTGGCCGCGTCGACCGCGTCGACCGGCTGCCGGACGGCGGCTACGAGCTCATCGACTACAAGACCGGGCGGCCGAAGACCGCCGCGCAGCTGCGCGAGGACGTGCAGCTCTCGCTCTACGCCGTCGGCGCGCGCGAGGCGTGGGACCTCGACGCCTCGCGTCAGAGCTACCTCTACGTGCTCGACGACGAGAAGGTCCCGGTCCCCCACGAGGACATCGACCGCGACTGGATCGCCGACACGGTCGGCGAGGTCGCCGACGGCATCTCCTCACAGGGTTTCGAGCCGACGCCCTCCTACGCCGCGTGCTCGATCTGCGACTACCGGATCGTCTGCCCGGCGGCCGAGCGCTGACACGCCTGGCACAGGCCGCTGACGACGACCTCTGCGTGCTCGGCGGCGAACCCGGTGCGGCGCGCGCGGCGCAGGACGCCGTCCAGCTCAACCGGCGCCTCGACGTCCTCGACGGCGCCGCAGCGCCGGCACGTCACGTGGTGGTGAGGCTCCATGCGGGGGTCGAAGACCATCGTGCCGCCGCCGGTCTGGACGCGGCGGACCAGGCCGAGCTCCTCGAACAGCTCGAGCGTCGCGTAGACGGTCGGCAGCGCGGTGCCGGGCAGGGCGTCCGCCACGCCTGCGAGAACCTGCTCGGCCGTGAGGTGGCCACGGTGATCGCGCACGAACCGGTGGATGACCAGCCGCTGCGAGGTGACGCGCTGGCCGCGGTCGCGGAGCAGGCCGCTGAGGGCTTCGTCGGTCATGGCTGCCATTAGGGTACCCGAATTTCTATTATAAGTCACTTAGGATAAGCTGTCCAGCGCATGCCGCCCGACCAGCACAAGACGTTCCTCCTGCAGAAGGTGCAGCCTGGGCTGATCGGCCTGATCGACGGGACGATCTCGACACTCGCGCCGATCTTCGCCGCGGCATATCTCGCAAGCACCCACGCCGCGTTCCTCGTCGGCCTGGCGAGCGCGCTCGGGGCGGCGATCTCGATGGGCCTCAGCGAGGGCCTGTCCGACGACGGGGAGCTGACCGGCCGCGGCGCGTCGCTGCCGCGAGGCATCATCACCGGTGGCGCGACGTTCATCGGCGGCACCGTGCACTCGCTGCCCTTCCTCATCCATGAGCGCGCGACGGCGCTGACCGTCGCCTACGTCGTGGTTGCCTGCGAGCTGCTGGCTATCGCGTTCATCCGCAAGCGCTTCCTGCACGTCTCGCTGCCGCAGTCCCTGGTCCAGGTCACGCTCGGCGGCATCCTGGTCGCCGGCGTCGGCGTGGCCATCGGCCAGGGCTGAGGGAGAAGGGTGAACCTGCCTCGGTGCGAGGAAGTTGAGTGTGACGTTGCCCTCGTATATGGGGGTCAGCGTCACACGCGACTCGCTTGGCGGCTCGGCGTCCACAGCGGACGCAGCGGGCTTCCCTTGCCTCAATGCCGACGAACCACGCCAGCGCCCCGCGCCCGCGCACGTCCGAGCGGAACGCCTGCTTCGCCCGCAAACCGTGAGCGCCGAGCGAGTGATTCTCTCCTCCCGCCGGACGACCAAGAGGTCGTCCGATCGACGAGCCACGATGGTCCTCGTGGCCGATGGCACCGCTCCACGCAGGGGCGAGAGTTGACCTCACGAACCTAGGAGTCATCGTGAGCCCCGCAGCCAACATCCCCAATTCGTTCGCGTACGAGGCCTGCGACATCCCGGCCGGGATGACCATCCGGGAGTACCGCGCCAAGCGGGCGCGCAAGCCGAGCCGCACCCGTCGCCTGCGCCGCGCGCTGCGCGCCCGCAGGCAGACGCTGCGCCTGGCCTAGCCGCCGAGCGCGTGCCCCAGGTCCTCGGCGAGGTCCTGCGGGTCCTCGATCCCGCACGACAGGCGGATCAGGTCCGCCGGCACCGCGGCAGCGGAGCCCTCGACCGACTGGTGCGTCATCGCCTGGGGCACCTCGATCAGCGACTCCACGCCGCCGAGCGACTCGGCGAGCGTGAACAGCTCGGTGCGCGCGACCACGCCGATCGCGTCGTCGCAGCGGAAGCTCACCATCCCGGAGAACCCGGGCCAGCGCACGTCGCGCACGTCGTCGCGCGCCTCCAGCATCGCGACCACCGCGCGCGCGGACTCGGCGTGCGCGGCCATCCGTAGGTGCAGCGTGCGCAGGCCGCGGTGCACGAGGAAGCAGTCGAAGGGCGCCGGCACCGCGCCGACGGCGTTCTGGACGAAGCGCAGGCCGTCGCGGTGCTCCGGGTCGCGCGCGATCGCCGCGCCGCCGACGACGTCGGAATGCCCGCCGAGGTACTTCGTCGTGGAGTGCACGACGAAGTCGGCGCCGAGTTCCAGCGGGCGCTGGTTGACCGGCGTGGCGAACGTGTTGTCGACGGCGACGAGCGCTTCCCCCTTGCGCGCCACGACACCCGCGATGTCGACCACGTTGAGCAGGGGGTTGGTCGGCGTCTCGACCCAGACGAGCTTCGTCTCGGGCCGGATCGCGCGCTCGAGCGCGTCGAGGTCGGTCTGGTCGACCAGGTCGTACGACAGGCCCCAGCGGCTCAGCACCTTGTCGACCAGGCGATAGGTCCCTCCATAGAGGTCGTTGGGCAGCACGACGTGGGCGCCCGCCTCGCAGGTCATCGTGATCACGGCGTGCTCGGCCGCCAGGCCCGACGAGAAGGCCACGCCGTGGCCGCCCTCGAGCTCGCCCAGCGCCGTCTCCAGCGCGGCCCGCGTCGGATTGGCCGAGCGCGAGTAGTCGTAGTCCTCGACGAACTCGCCGGGCGCCGGCTGCGCGTAGGTCGAGGTCTGGTGGATCGCCGGGATGACCGACCCGAAGCTCGGGTCCGGCGTCAGGCCGGCGTGCACGGCGCGCGTGGCGAACTTCACGATGCGAGCGCTTCGAGGAGGTCGGCGCGCGTGACGAGGCCGGCGGCGCGGCCGTCGACCGTCACGAGCAGCGCCTGCTGGTCGCCCACCAGCAGCTCGACGGCCTCGCGAACCGGATCGGACGCGGCGACGGCAGGGAACGGCGCCTCCATGACGTCGACGATCTCGGCGCCGAGCAGCTCCGCGTCCTGCGCGGCGTGGCGCAACAGCCCGCGTTCGCCGATCGAGCCGACGACCGTGTGCGGGTCCTGCGGGCTGACGACCGGCAGCTGCGAGACGCGGTGCTCGTGCAGCAGCGCGACCGCGTCGCGCACGCGCGAGTGCGTCTCGACGGTCACCAACGGCGGGATCTCGCCGGCGTCGCTCTTGTGCCGCAGCACGTCGCCGACGGTCAGGTCGACCGTCCGCTCCAGGAAGCCGTACTGGCGCATCCAGCTGTCGTTGAAGATCTTGCTCAGGTACGAGCGACCGCCGTCCGGAAGCACGACGACGACCATCGCGTTCGGATCGTCGATCGACTTCGCGGCCTCGAGCGCGGCGTGCACCGCCAGCCCACCCGAGCCGCCGGCCAGGATGCCCTCGGCCTGCGCGAGCCGCCGCGTCGTCAGGAACGAGTCGCGGTCCGACACGCGGATCCACTGGTCGACGACCGACGGGTCGAACGTCTTGGGCCAGAAGTCCTCGCCCACGCCCTCGACCAGGTACGGGCGCACCTCGTCCTCGGGCCCGGAGTAGATCGAGCCCTCGGGGTCGGCGCCGATGACGACCAGGTCGGGATTGCGCTCCTTGAGGTAGCGCGCGGTGCCGGTGATCGTGCCGCCGGTGCCGACGCCGACGACGAGGTGCGTGATGCGCCCGCCCGTCTGCTCCCACAGCTCCGGCCCCGTGGACTCGTAGTGGGCCTGGGGGTTGGCCATGTTGAAGTACTGGTTGGGCTGAAAGGCGCCCGGGATCTCCGCGGCCAGCCGGTCGGCGACGCGGTAGTAGGACTGCGGCGACTCCGGCGCGACGTCGGTCGGCGCGACCACGACCTCGGCGCCGTAGGCGCGCAGCAGGTCGATCTTCTCGCTGGACATCTTGTCCGGCATCACGGCGATGACGCGGTAGCCCTTCAGCCGCGCGGCGATCGCCAGCCCGGTGCCCGTGTTGCCCGACGTCGGCTCGACGATCGTGCCGCCGGGCCTGAGATGCCCGTCGCGCTCGGCGGCGTCGATCAGCGCGACCGCGACGCGGTCCTTGATGGAGCCGCCGGGGTTCAGCGACTCGACCTTGGCCACGACCTGCGGGGTCAGGCCGGCGGCGAGGCGGGACAGGCGGACCAGCGGGGTGTGGCCGATCGCCTCGAGGATGGAGTCCTTGATCTCGGTCTGGGTGGCGGTGACGGGCATGGTCATAGGATGAAGGATCGCGGCGTCATCTCCAACCTTCCCGAAGATCCTTCGTATGTTGCCCTCCACATTCGCTGATCCTGCGGATTGGCGGGCTACACTGCCCTTCGTGCCGAACGATCCACATCCGCCGCTCGATGCCACCGATCGCGCCATCGTCGAGGCCGTCGGCCGCGACGCGCGCATCACCAACCAGCGGCTCGCCGAGCGGGTCGGGGTCGCGCCCTCGACGGCGCTCGCCCGGCTGCGCGCGCTGCGCGAGCGCGGCGTCGTGCGCGGCTTCCACGCGGAGGTCGACCTCGCCGCGCTCGGGCGCCCGCTGCAGGCCATGATCGCCGTGCGGCTCGCGGTCCACGCGCGCGAGGAGATCGACGCGTTCACGCGCGCGGTCCGCGCGCTGCCGGGCGTGCTCATGGTGTTCCACCTCACCGGCGTCACCGACTACCTCGTCTGGGTCGCGGCGACCGACGCGCAGGACCTGCGCGAGTTCGTCGTCGACCACCTCGCCACGCATCCGAGCGTCGCGCATGCCGAGACCTCGCTGATCTACGAGCACACGCGCGGCCCCGGCATATGGGGCGCCGCCGACGCCGCCTGAGGTAGGGTCGGCGCCATGCCGCTGCTGGCGGAACGGCGACCGGGAGAGCAGGCCTTCATCGTGCTGGTGCTGCCGGCGCTGTTCGGCGCGATCTGCGGCGTCCTCCTCGGCGTCAGCGGCGGCCTCTACACCGTGCTCACGCTGCTCGGCATCCTCGGCGGGATCGGGGCCGGCTACGACCACGCGACGCCGTCGGAGGGCGCGCTGCGCGGCATCGCGGGCGGCGCGCTGTTCGGCACCTTCATCCTGCTCGCCCACGCGATCGCCGGCGCGCACGCGAAGGCCAAGCTCCCCGAGCCGCACATCGTGCTGCCAATCGCCACGACGCTGATCTCGATCGCGCTCGGCGCTATCGGCGGGGCGATCCGCGCCCGGGCGTTGAGCAACGCGGCCGTGCGCGAATCCCGCGTCGGGCCGATTCGTCGCTGACCTAAGAGCTCTCGTCGGGTCCGCGCTGGCGCAGGAAGCGCTGGAACTCGCGGGCGAGCACGTCGCCGGACGGGAGGTTCGTCGGATCCGACAGCTGCTCGGCGGCGGCGTCCTCCTCGGCGGCCTGTTCGAGGCGCTCGACGAACGCCTGCACGTCGGGGTCGCTCTGCACCGCCAGCGACACCTGGCGCTCGTACTCGACCGAAGCGCTCTCGAGCTCGGTCGCGTCGACGGCCACGCCGAGCAGCGCCTCCAGCTTGCGGACGAGGGCCAGCGCCGCCTTCGGGTTCGGGGCGGCGGCGACGTAGTGCGGCACGCTCGCCCACAGGCTCGCGGTCGGGATGCCGGCGTCCTCGCAGGCGGACTGCAGCACGCCGACGATGCCGGTCGGGCCCTCGTAGTTGGTCGGGCGCAGGTCGAGGCGCTCGACCAGGCCCTCGTCGGAGGACAGGCCGTTGATCGGGACCGGGCGCGTGTGCGGGACATCGGCCAGCAGCGCGCCGAGCGTCACGACCATCTGCACGCCGAGCGCCTCGGCGAGCTCTACGACCGCGGCGCAGAACGAGCGCCAGCGGAACGACGGCTCGGGCCCCTCGAGAAGAACGAGGTCCCGATGCGCCCGCGGCACCCGCGCCTCGAAGATCTCGATCTCCGGCCACACGATCGAGCGCGTGCGGCTGTCGGTGATCTCGACCGTCGGGCGCTGGGCCTGGAAGTCGAAGAAGTCCTCCGGGTCCACGCGCGCAAAGCGCGCCGCGCCAAGCGACGAGCCGATCATGCTCAGCGCGGCCGACGCCGCGTCGCCCGCGTCGTTCCAGCCCGTGAACGCGCAAACCAGCGCGGGGGCGCGCAGGCCGTCCGGCCGCCGGTCCCAGATCAGGGGCTGCATCCGGTTCACGGTACAAGATGGGCACATGGCTCCTGCCGCCACCGATCCCGCGCTCGCCGTCGCCACCCTTCGCCCCGGACAGGACGTGATGGGCGTCTTCGCGTGCGCGCGCAAGGACCGGCTGGTCACGCGCGCGGGGACCCCGTACCTGGCGCTCGAGCTGCGCGATCGCACCGGGACGATCCCGGCGCGCGCGTTCCGCGACGCCGACGTGCTCGCCGGGCGCTTCGAGCGCGGTGACCTCGTGCGCGTCGCCGGACGCGTCGAGCGCTTCCGCGACGAGTTGCAGCTCGACGTCCGCGCGATCGCGCGCGTGGACCCGGAGACCGCCGACCCGGCGCAGTTTCTGCCGGTCGCCTACCGCGACCTCGACGAGCTCGACGGGTTCCTGGAGCACCTCGCGCGCGAGGTGCACGACCCGGGCTACTCGGCGCTGCTCGCGCGGTTGCTCGCGGACGCAGACCTGCGCGCGCAGTGGCGCCGCGCGCCGTGCACGCGCGGCGGCCACCACGCCTACCTCGGCGGCCTGCTCGAGCACACGGTCGCGGTCGGCACGCTCGCGACCGAGACCTGCATCCTGCACCCGCGGCTGAACAGCGACCTGCTCGTCTGCGCCGCGCTGGTGCACGACCTGGGCAAGACGCGCGAGTTCACCTACGGCGCCGAGATCGGGCTGACGGAGGCCGGGCGCCTGCTCGGCCACGTGGAGCTGGGCGTGCGGCTGATCGACGAGCACGCTCGCGCATCAGGGCTCGACGCCGACCGGCTCGCCGCGTTACTGCACTGCGTCCTGCTGCATCACGGCGCCGATCCGGCGGCGGGGCGGCGCTTCGCCTCTGGCGAGGCACTGGCTCTGCACCGGATCAACGCGCTCGACGCGAGCGTCAAGGGCGCGCTCGAGCACGGCCTGGCGCCTTAATCGGTCGCTTACCGCCGAGCGCATCATCTGAGGTGTGCGCGCGCCGCTTGCGAGCCCGCCCCTGCGCACGGCGCTGGCCGCCGCCGGCGGCGCCGCGCTGATCACCGCGTCGCTGGTCCTGGCGTTCGACGCCGCGGCGGCGCCGTCGTTCCTCGTGCCCGGCGGCGTGCGATCGTTCCCGGAGTGGCTCTCGGGCCCGTTCGCGGGGCTCGGCGAGCGCACGACGTGGACCGGCTTCGGCTGGCTGCTGGTGGTCCTGTTCGTCGCGTGGCTGGCGGTGCTGGCAGGCGCGCGCGGCGTCCCGGCACGAGCGCTGATCGTCGCGATCGTCGGCGTCCACGCCGTCTTCCTGCTCGCGCCGCCGCTGCTGTCGGCCGACATCTTCGGCTACGTCGGCCTGGGCCGGCTGCCGGCGGTGCACCATCTCGACCCGTACGTCTTCGGCACCGGCGCCGTGCCCGCGGACCCGGTCCACCCGTACCTGCGCTGGCACGACGCGAAGTCGGCCTACGGCCCGCTGTTCACGGTCCTCGCCGAGCTGCTCGTGCCACTCGGCATCGCCGGCGCCGTCTGGGCGTTCAAGGCGATCGCGTTCGTTGCGAGCCTCGCCACGGTCGCGCTTGTCTGGAAGCTGGCGGAGCGCCGCGGCCACGATCCGCGGCTCGCGGCGGCGCTCGTCGGGCTGAACCCGATCGTGCTGGCGTTCGAGGTCGGCGGCGGACACAACGACGCGCTGATGGTGGCGCTCGCCGTCGCCGGTATCGCGCTGGTCGAGCTGCGGCGGCCGGCGGGCGGCGCAGTCGCGTTCGTGCTCGGCGCCGCGCTGAAGCTGACACCCGGCCTGCTGCTGCCGTTCGCCTGGGCCGGGCGCCCCGACCGGCGGGGCGGCCTCCTCGCGGGGGCCGCGTTCGCCGCGCTTGCGGCCGGCGCCGTCGCCGTCGCCGCGTTCGGCGCGCATGCCGCCGGCTTCCTCTCGACGGTCCCGGGCGCGAACGGCGGCGTGGCACTGCACAGCGTCCCCAACGAGATCGCACTGCGTGTCACCGGCTCCGGGCTGAGCACCGCCGGGCGCACCGTGGCCACCGCACTCACCGTCGTCGCGATCGCCGCGGCGCTGTGGCGCGCCTGGCGCGGCGCGGACTGGATCACGTGCGCCGGCTGGGCCATGCTCGCCGTGCTGCTCGGCACCGCCTGGCTGCTGCCGTGGTACGTGACCTGGCTGACGCCGCTGGCCGCGCTGGGCACCAGCACGCGGTTGCGCGCGGCGACGATCCTGATCGTGGCCTACGTCGCGGCCACCCGGGTGCCGTTCCTCCTGGCCTAGCGATCGTCGCTCAGCGCACGATCGCCGTCATCCGCATGCCGGGTGCGTGGATCGAGCAGACGAACTCGTAGGTCCCCGGGTGCGTCAGGCGGACCGAGAACCGGCCGTGCACCTGCGTCGGGGACCGCAGCGGCAGGCTGCCTGCCGGGAGCGTCACGTGGTGGGACTGCTTCGAGCGCCACAGCCACGTCAGTCGCTGACCGGGCGCGAGCCGGATCGTCGGGCGGTCGCGGCCGTGGTTGAAGGCGTTGTCGAGGATGGCGACCTGGTGCGCCCCCAGGTCCGTTGGCGCGGCCTCCTCGGCCGGCGCGGAAGCTGCGCCTCCGAACGCCGGCTGCGGGCGCTCGGCGGCGGACACCAGCCGCGTCGTCGCCCTGCGCACGTCGCGCACGAAGACGCCGCGGCGGTCGTCGCGCTTGCCGGCGGCGAGGTTGGTCGCCGTCGACGAGAAGGCGACGACGTTGCCGTCCGCCGAGATCGACGGGTCCGTCGCATCGCCCGCTGCCGCCGCGCCGCGTGCACCGGTCGCGCGCGAGACCACCACGGCGGCGGCCCGCCGCATGTCGCGCCGCATGACGGCGCTGCGCCCGTCGCGCGTGGACGTGTAGGCGACGAAGCGGCCATTCGCGCTGATCGCCGGGCCCAGGGCGGCGCCCTCCTTCGCGGCGCTCACGGGCACGGTCCTGTGCGCCAGCAGGTCACGCCGGTAGACCCGCGCGCGGCCGCCCGCCTCCTCGACGAACGCGACGTAACGGCCATCGCCGGAGATCGCCGGGCTCGAAGCCGATGCGCCACGACGCACGCGGCTCACGAGGACCGTCGCGCCGCGCGCGCGATCGCGGACGAAGACCTGCGAGCGCCCTCCACGAGCGCCGAGGTTCCCCGCGGCGGTCGTGAACGCGACCCGGTGGCCGTCGGCCGAGATGCTCGGCTCGTACGTGTCGGCGTCCGCGGCCGGCCCGGCGCGCCCGCGGCGGCTGACGAGCTCCGTCCGCCCCGCGCGCAGCCCGAACACCAGCACCTGGCTATGCCCGCCGCGGTGAACCGCCTGATACGCGACGCTCCTGCCATCCGCGGCCACCACGGGGTTGAACTGCGACTGCGAGACGCTCGCCCCCGGCTCCCCGACCTCCCGCCGCCTGCCCGCGACGACATCGCGCACGACCACCCGGATCGAGCCATAGCGCTTGGCGAAGTTGCGATTGCCCTCCGCGGACTCGAACGCGACCATCCGCCCATCCGCCGAGACCGACGGGTTGTACGCCGACCGTGGGTTGAGGCCGGGATGCGGGGCGTTCGTCTGCGACACCTCGGTCGGCGGCGCGCCGCCGACCGCCCGGGCCTGGACGCTGATCTCGCCGCGGGCGAGCGCCAGGGGAAGCTTCTGCTGGTAGGCCTCGAAGACGACGTGGCGCCCGTCGGCCGAGAGCGCTGGATTCGCCGCGTAGTCGCGCGGCACGGCGACGAGCTGGCCGCGATGCGTCGGCGGCGGGCCGTTGTAGCGGACCTGGGCGAGCCAGCGTGGCAGCTGGGCGAGCTGGCGGGCGAGGAGCAGCCTGCCCTGCCGCGTCGTCATCGCACCCGTCCGGGTCCCGGCCCTGACCCGTTCGCGCAGCACGCCGGCCGCGAGCGCCTCGACCTCCGACGGCGAGCGTCCGTGCAAGCGCGCCACGTCCAGCGGGCTCTGCTCGCCGCGGCGCAGCGCGCGGAACTCGGCGTCCGTGACGCCGAAGATCTCGGGCGCCTCGCTCGGGATCGCGAACTGATGCAGCGAATGGAAGAAGAGGTGCTGCGCGAGATGACCCTGGGTGATCGTGCGCAACGCCCGGCTGCGCAGCACCTTCAGCATCGCCGCCGAGACCTGCCCGCGACGGGGCGCCACGAGCGCCGCCGCCAGCGCCGCCGGGTCGGGCCAGCCATGCGCGCGCGCCAGCTCGGCGAGGTTGTGGTGGTCGTCGCGCAGCTGGCGCCAGATGTCGCCGCGCGTCACCTTCAGCAGCGCGTACAGGCGGCCCTCGTCATAGGGCAGCCAGTGGTCGTAGACCCAGTCCTCCGGCGGCAGCCAGTGCGCCGGCGCGCCCACCGGCGCCAGCGAGTCGAACGACGCCTTCGTCGCCGCCTGCGCCGCGTCGCTCCCCCGGTGCCAGGGCCGGGCCCCGGCCAGCACCGCGACGATGGCGCAGGCCGCAACCAGCACTGGCACCACGAGCCACCTCCGCCCGCCACCGGACACGGCGCCATCAAACCATCAGCTGCCCGTTCCGTCCATCGTCGCCTAGCCTTGCGCGCGGAGCGGCAGGGGCCTGGTGGCCCATCCGGTCTTCAAAACCGGCAGGGCGTCGCAACCCGGCGCTTGGAAGGTTCGACTCCTTCGCCGCTCCGTGCCGTGAGATTTGGCCGCCGGTTCGAGTCGGGCAGAGGGCGTCTCCGGCTACGGCCGGACGCAGGTCAGGTCGCGTCCGTCGTCCTGGTCGAGCAGCACCTCGTCGTAGCCGGCGTAGGCCCTGGGCCATCGCTCGCGGGCAGCGTCGCAGACGCGCTCGGCGTGTTCCGGGCCGCTGACCGGCGCGATGTAGCGCACCTCACCGTGCGGGCCGTCGGGAGCTCGGCTCGGCTCGGGGGGGTCCGTGGGCTCCAAGCACGTGAAGTCGATCCCGTCGGGCTTGTCGAAGAACACCCGGTCGTGCCCGGCGAAGGCCCGCGGCCACCGCTTGCGGGAGACATCGCAGAGGCGCACCGCCTCGGCTTCGCTCCCCACCGGGACGACCAGCATCTCCGCGCCCTCGGGGGCGGCGCTCGTCGGCGCGGGCGCGGTTTCAGCCCGCGATGACACCACCAGCCCAAGCGGCGGCGTGAGCACACCGTCCAGCACCAGTTCGCCGTCCTTGAGCTCGTAGATCGTCACCCGGTTCGCGGTGGTGTCGCCGGTCGGCGTGACCGAGAAGTCGCCGAGCACGCCGCCGCGGACCTCGCTGTTGAACAGCTCGCGGACGACGGATCGGCGGGTCCCGTCCGAGCGCGCGATGGCGTCGAGCAGCAGCTCCGTCGCCTGGACGGCGTTCACCGTGTACGGGTGCGGTTCGCCCACCGTCTCGCGCAGGCGGTCGATCAGCTCGCGGCCGCGGCCGGTCAGCGCCTTTGGATCGACCCCGGCGACGGTCGCCCTGATGCCGTTCGCGGCACGGCCGACCTCGTTTCTGAAGCGGGGATCCGAGAACCCGTCCCCGCCGAGGAGCAGGAGATCCCGCCCGTGCCTCGCGCGCAGCGCTCTGATCAAGCGGCCGCCGTCCGCTGCCGCGGTGATCGGCAGGTACACCGCGTCCGCGCCCGACCGGGCCACGCGCCGCGCGAGATGAGCCGGGTTCCCCGACGTGTCGTTGTAGAAGGCGCAGCCGGCGACCTGCAGCCCGAGGCGCTGGGCGGCGGCGCCAAACGGCCCGCCGTCGGTGTCGCACTCCGGGTCGTCAGTGATCAGGAAGATGGAGCGGACGCCCGCGCGCTTGGCGTACATCGCGAGTGCCGCGAGCTGGAAGTCGTCGGCGGCCTGGAGACGGACGAAGTTGCGGATGCCGGTGGGGTAGAGGCTGTCCAGTCGGCGGGGGGTGGCCGGGGACGGGCGCGTGAGCCCGACGCGCGTGGCCGTCGCGCTCACGAGCGCCAGCGGTCCGGGCCGAGCGCTGTTCGCGACCGGGATCTGGGCTTCGGCGCAGGTCGACGTGAGCGGGCCGATCACCCCGATGACGGTCGGGTTGTCCGCGTAGGCCTTCGCCGCCTCGTCGCACTTGCTGGGATCGCTGTCGCAGACCTGGTAGGCGACCGGCGTCCCGCCTGCCTCGAACCCGCGCTCGCGAATCACGAACTCGACGGCCGCCGCCACCTGCGTGCCGAACTCGCCGGCGTCGGACCACTGGTCGGAGACGATCAGGTGACGCGGGCGGGTCCCCGGCCGGTAGTCCATCGGCGAGCAGGAGCGGGCTGTCAGCGGCTTCACGGCCGCGACCGCGGGGGTCTCGTCGTCTTGGCCGACCACGGCGGCCACGCCGATGCCGACGACCGCGAGCAGCGCCGCTCCGGCCACGGCCACGAACCTGCCCGAGCGCCCCCGGCGCCTGGCCGTCGTCGCCCGCGCCGGGCGTCCCAGCGACGGGTCCTGGCGCAGCATCGCGGCCTCGAGCTCGCGCAGGGCCGGTGACGGCTCGAGCCCAAGCTCCTCGTCGAGCCGCCGGCGCTGCTCGCGGTAGACGTCGAGCGCCTCGGTCTGACGGCCCGAGCGGTAGAGCGCGAGCATGAGCTGGCCGAGCAGTCGCTCGCGGCCCGGGTTGCGCTCGACCAGACCGGTGAGCTCGCCCACCAGCGTCGCATGGCCGCCGACCTCGAGGTCGGCGTCGATCCGCTCCTCCAGGGCCGCCAGTCGCAGGTCGTCGAGGCGCGCGATCTCCGGCTGCGCCCACGGTTCGTAGGTGAAGTCGGCCAGTGCCGGGCCTCGCCAGAGCGTCAACGCCTCGGTCAGGACCTCGGCAGCGGCC
>Ga0308175_100000462_pt1 | contig 28436 bp, 18 predicted proteins | sample PhyCR1_3_FD_203893 | JGI IMG/M metagenome (GOLD analysis project Ga0308175, IMG submission 203893) | Soil microbial communities from UC Gill Tract Community Farm, Albany, California, United States - DLSLS.C.R1 | ecosystem: Environmental > Terrestrial > Soil > Agricultural land | place: USA...
CGGGCTCAATCGTTGTCTGACCCGAAGGTGGTCGCTCCGAGACGCGACCACGCTTCGTCCTCCCTCTGTTCGGAGGGAGTCATGGCCTGATAGTAGGCGACGGTCGCGTTCTCGATGTCCTTGGCGGCCGATCGCTTCGCCCAGCTGCGCACCGCCTGCTCGACCACGCCGCTACGCGTCTCGCCCCGCTTGCGAGCGGCTTGGCGATCGATCCAGTCGACCAGGTCGGCTGGCAAGGACAGGCTCACCTTGTGCTTGCGCTGGGGCATACCAGCTATCCTACTATGTTTCCTACCACTCGCAATGACGCCGCATGTCCTCCGTCGAAACGGTCGTTCGCAGCATCGGCATCATCGCAGCGCTGGTGCTCGCGTCGCACCGGGCCCTGGCCATGCCATGAGGCTTGTTCGAGAGCATCGTGGTGATTACTGCGCTCATGCTCGTGATGCGTTGTGCTCGGGAGCGTCGTCTGGGGCGACCGCGTCGCGTGACTCACGGGGTCAGGGAGACGAGGTACGGCCACTTCGGGAACAGCGGCCATTGGGTCTGGAGGTTCCACCACACGCGACCCGAGGCGCTGATCGCCACGCGGCCGCTGACGCCGTGCTCGCCGAAGCCGGTGTTGAAGCTGGTTGGCGTCGATGTCCCGGCCTCATCCCACATCTGGAAGCGCAGGTAGGTGAACTGGGTGCGCTCGGTCCCCGAGACGATGATGCGCGAGCCGTTCGAGGCGATGCCGCCGACCAGCGAGTAGCCGGTGCGCTGCGAGAACACGTGGCCACCGGTCGCCGACAGCTCGACCACGAACCCGTTCAGGTGTTCCCCCTCGAGAGTCGATCGCAGCGGCAGCGTTCCGCCGCCGAAGTCCATCGCGGTAAACAGCTCGCCGCCGAACAGCACATGGTGGGTCGGATCGACCGCCATCGCGGTGATACCGGCGCTTCCGGTGAACGCCCGCGCCCACACGACCGCGCCCGTGGCGTCGAACCGGGTGATCCGGAGCGTGCCGCTGTCGTTCCAAGCGACGATCGGCTGATCGCCATCGAGCGCGACGGCCTCCCCGCCGACCACCTGCTGCGACGTGAAGCCGCACGTGGCCGTGAAGTGCGCCACGGTCACCTGCCGGTTGACCAGCGTCGCGAGGCCGACCACGACGCCGCCGGTGGGATCGCTGGTCATCGCCTGGATCGTCGAGCCATCCAGCACGGGCTGGGTCGCCTGGCAGCGCGCGCCGAAGCTCGGATCGTACTTGTCGATGGTGAGCGTGGTCCCCGCGACGCTCGCGACGAACGTGTTACCGGCCGCATCGACGGCGAGCTCGCCGCCGCGCGCGAGCTGGGCGAGGGTGTGGCCGGCGCTGTCGATCCGTCGGGTCGTCGCGCCGTCGCTGATCAGCGCCTGGTTCCCCGCGAGCGGGACCACGGCGTAGTTACCTTCGCGGCTGAACGCGACGCCGGTCGACGGCGTGCTGAAGGCCTGACAGATCTTGATACGGCCCTGCGTGCCATCGACGATGGCGGACAGTCGATCGAGGTGGGTGACGCTGCTCTGCTCGGTGCGAAACCGGTACTGGCGCACGACCTCCTGGGTGAACTGGTACGTGCCCTGGAAGACCGAGTAGGTGTGAGACGTGAGATCGGCGATCATCCGGAACCCGAGGGCGCTCGTGGTGTAGGGACGCGAGACGTCGGCGCGATAGGTGCCACCGTCGCGCGCATCGATGAACCCGCTCGGGGCCAGGCGGGCCGCGGTCGCCAGATCCGAGAAGCTCGCCGCGGGGCCGGACGAGAGGCCGATCACCGCATCGATGTTCAGCGCGCTCGGCGTGACGGTGTAGGTCAGCGTGTCGAGCACCGTGGCGTTGGGCAGCGGCGCCGTCACGAAGCCATCGCCCGCGCTCGCGATCAGGCAGTTGTCAGCGGTGGTGTTGTCCGCCACGACCTGGAACGCGCAGATCTGGAGTGCGCCGGCTGCCGAGTCGATCGTGCTCGCGGCATTGTCGAGGTGCGTCACGCCGGCCTGCTCGGTGCGAAACGCATAGTCCCGGGCCAGGGCCGTGTAGCCACCGAAATCATCGCGCAGCCACACCGAGTACGTATGCGTGCGGACGTCGACGTCGAGCCGCAGGTGGTACGGCCGGCCGGCCTGGTACGGCTGCGTCACGTCGGCGCGGTAGGTCGATCCGTCGCGCGCATCGAGCGTACCGCCGGGATTGAACCGGACGATCGCGGCGAGCTGGGCAAACTGCGAGGCGCTCCCGGCGCCGAGCCCGACCACGGCGTCGAGCGCGCCCACCGACGGCGTCGCGTCGAACTCGGCATGAAACATCCGCGCCTGGTCGGGAAATGTCTGATTCCACCACGGCCCGCCGGCACTCACGATGGTACACGCCGTGATCTTCTGTTCGACCTCGGCTTGATCGGCATCCACGCCACATGCGAGCCCGAGCGCCCCGGCGGCAACGCACATGAGGAGTTCCCCGATCGACGGTAGTTGGTGACGTTTCACGAAATGTGTTCTTGCCATCATGAGATTCCGCCAATGGAGCAAGAAGCGCTGCAGTTCCGTGTTCGGTGGCTCAGCGAACGTCAGTGAACGTCACCGAGCGTTACGGAGCGTCACAGCGTATTACGGCGGGTTACCGAAGCGTCACGGATCCGGCCGGCGGGCGAACGTGGCGTCGTGCGTCGCGAGCGCCTCATCGACGAACCGCACCGCCGCCGCGACCGCGGCTTGCCGATCGGTGGCCTGGGGCGGCGCCGCCGAGGCGTGCGCGGCGATCGCCTGGACGTCGACCTCGAGGCCCTCGGCGACGATCCGCATCGCGTGCACGGCGCCGTGCGCGAGCGCGAACAGCTCGCCGAGCACCGGCGCCTCCGCCTGCCAGCCACCGAGCCCGCGCTCGAGCTCCTGGGGCATGCCGGCGAGCAGGGTGGCCACCAGGCCGGGCGTGCGGATCGCCGCCGACAACGCGACCTGGCACCCCGTCGGGTTGCGCTTGTGCGGCATCGCCGACGAGCCGCCGCGGCCCGCGATCGCCGGCTCGGCGACCTCGGCCAGCTCGGCCTGCATGAGCAGCGCGACGTCGCGCGCGAGCTTGCCGGTCGCCCCGACCGCGATGCCGACCGCCGCGCCGAGGCCCGCGATCGCGTCGCGCCGGCTGTGCCAGGCCGGGGCGGCCACCAGGCCCAGCCGATCGGCGACGGCCTCGCGCACCCGCGGCCCGGCGGCGCCGAGCGCCGACAGCGAGCCGACCGCGCCGCCGAGCTGGAGCTGGCGCGCCGCGGCGTGCTCGCGGATGAGCCGCACCCGCGCGGCGTCGATGCCCAGCAGCCAGTTGGCCGCGCGCATCCCGAAGGTCACCAGCTCGGCCGGCTGGAGCAAGGTGCGCCCGAGCGCCGGGGTCGACGCGTGCGTGCGGGCGAGCGCCGCCAGCGCCTCGGCGAGCGCATCGAGCTCACGCTCGAGGATCCGCATCGCTTGCACGATCTGCAGCGCGAGCGCCGTGTCGGCGACGTCCTGGCTGGTCGCCCCGAGGTGGACCGCGCCGGCGTGCTCCGGCGGCACCGCCGCGCGCAGCCGTGCGACCAGCGGGATCGCCAGCGTCCCGGCGTGCGCCGCGGCATCACCGAGGCCCGAGGCATCGAACTGATCGCACGCCGCCGCGACCGCCGCGGCCGACGGCGCCGAGATCACGCCGTGCTCGGCGAGCGCCGCGGCGAGCTCGCGCTCGAACGCCAGGGCGGCGCGCACCAGCGCATCGTCATCGAAGCACGCCAGCATCTCGGGCGTGGAAGCCATGCGCGCGGTGATCGGAGGGGGCATCGTGCGTCCTTCCGCCCATCATCACACAACCCTGCTGCATCCAAGCCACCGCCCAGGCCGCCGCACCGGTTTCGCCAAGGTTCACGCGGACGCGCTTCATTTCGCCACCGCGCGAGCGGTATGGTCGTGGCCATGGCAAATGCGTTTCGTGCCGACCACATCGGGAGCCTGCTCCGACCTGCCGAGCTGCTCGAAGCGCGCCACGCGGGGGCCGCCCCCGAGGCGATCCGCGCGATCGAAGATCGCCAGATCCTCCGGCTGCTCGCCCGGCAGCGCGAGGTCGGCCTCGACGTCGTCACCGACGGCGAGCTCCGGCGCTCGAACTTCATGAGCGACCTGACCGACGCCGTCGACGGGTTCGACACCGCCGACGCGATCCCCAGGTCGTGGAAGGGCGACGGCGCGAAGGTCTCGAGCGTCACCGGCATCGTGACGGACAAGCTCGTGCAGCGCCGCGCGCTCACCGCGAACGAGCTGCCGTTCCTGCGCGCGCACGCGACCGGCCCGTGCAAGGTCACGCTGCCCAGCGCGACGCAGTTTCCGGCGATCGCCTACAAGCGCGGCGTCACCGATCGGGCCTACCCCACCCACTCCGAGCTCCTGTGGGACATCGTCGCGATCATCAAGGCCGAGATGGCGGCGCTGGCCGAGGCCGGCATCCCCTACCTCCAGATCGACGCGCCCCGCTACAGCTACTACATCGATCCGAAGTGGCGCGCCTGGCTGACCACGGAGCTCGGCGTCGATCCGGACGCCGCCCTCGACGAGGCGATCCGCGCCGACAACGCCTGCTTCGACGCCGCGCGCCGGGCCGGCGTGACCGTCGGGATCCACCTGTGCCGCGGCAACAACCGCAGCCACTGGTACGCCGAGGGCGGCTACGACGCGATCGCCGAGAAGCTGTTCGCCGAGCTCCGCGTCGATCGCTTCCTGCTCGAGTATGACGACGCGCGGTCCGGCGGGTTCGAGCCGCTCCGGTTCGTCCCGCGCGGCAAGCTCGTCGTGCTCGGCCTGGTCAGCAGCAAGGTCGCGACGCTCGAGTCGGCGGACGAGCTGCGCCGCCGGATCGACGAGGCCGCGCAATACGTGCCGCTCGACGAGCTCGCGCTCAGCCCGCAGTGCGGGTTCGCCTCGACGATGGAGGGCAACCTCGTCACCGAGGCCGATCAGTGGGCGAAGCTACAACTGGTCGCCGACACCGCGCGCGCGGTCTGGGGCCACCCGGGATAGCGCGACGTCCCGGGTGAGCTCCTCGCGGCCGTTCCGTGCCGATCGGCTCAGGCGGTCTGCGCCGACGGAGTTCCCGCGCGGAGCAGCGCGGCGGCCGCGGTCACCGCGACCGGTCCCGAGCTGCCCGGATCGCCGTGCGAGATCGTCCCGGCTTCGGAGACCGATACCACTGCGCCTTGCGGCAGCGTCGCGAGCGCCTTCGGCAGCACGAGGATCGGCACCCCGGCCTCGCGGCCGACGATCGCGGCGTGTGACAGGTACGCGCCGCGTTCGGAGATGATGCCGGCGATGCGGCCGTAGTACTTCACCAGGCTCGGCTGCAGCATCTCGGTGACGAGGATGGCGCCGGAGAGGTCCTCGTCGCGCCCGAGGGCGGACAGGTGCACGACCCTGCCCGAGAACGCCCGCTTGGTGGCGACGAACTTGGCAGCCGAGGCGGCCTCGCCGGCGGCCTCGCTCTCGGCGAACGCCCCCATGAACTCGAGGCCCACGAGCGAGACCTCGTCGGGGAGGGTCACCGACTTCCACGCCGCATGGCGCTGCACATCGGCGCGGAGCTCGTCGGCGAGCTCCCGGGCGGACCGCCGCCCCTCGGCCAGGGCCTCGAGCGCCCCGATCTCCACGGCGAAGATCGCCTGGGCATCGATCTCGAGCATAGCCGCGAGCCGCAGCAGCGCCGGCCTTACCTGCCGGAGGTACCTGACCGCGCGGTCCTTGGTGATCTCCTTGAGCTGCACCAGCTCGGCGTAGACCGACGTCGCCTGGCCACGCCCGTCCCGCGAGACGTGCACGCCGCGGAACGCCTCGGCGTAGGCGGCGAGCGCCTCGCGATCCTCGCCGAAATCGGCGACGGCGGGATCGTAGTCGCTCTCGCTGCGATGGCCCCAGCGCTCGACGAACGCCTCGACATTGCCGGTCTCGGCGGCGCACGCCAGATCCTCGAACATATCGACCGTGATGGTATGGACCCGGGGCAGCTCCTCGGGCTGCGCGATCTTGGCCAGCACCGTGGCCTCGACGGCGACCGGGTACACCTCGCGGATGAAGGTCTTGACGTGGGCGACGATCTGTCCCGCGAGCGCGCGTGGCTCCGTCGCGTCGAGCCGCGCGGGCGGCAGGGGCCGGTCACACTCCGCGCGCAGCTTCGCCGGCCAGCCGGCGCTCTCGATCCCGCGCTGGAGGCGCCGCGTGCCGAGCTTGAACCGCAGCGCCGAGGCAACGCTCGCGGCGCTGCGCTCGTAGAACTGCCCGAACAGCGAGACGACCTTCATGTCGCCCATGTGCAGGCCGAGCGACCGGGACGCGATGGTGAGCGCCCCGCCGGACGCATATGTCTCGCGAATGATCGAAGCCGCCAGGCCGCTCGGGTTCTCGACCACCTCGCGGACGTCGCTGCGCTTCCACTGCACGCGCGTTCCGTCGTCGCCCTTGGCGAGCGCGTCGAGCGACGCGATGTGCCGCTCCTGCTCCTCGAGGACCGCCGGGTCGTACTCGACCGCGGTGATCGGCCGCGACTGCAGCAGGTAGAGCGTATCGCTCGCCTCCTGGTAGGCCCACTCGATGTCCTGCGGCTTGCCGAACAGCTGTTCGACGGCAAGGCCGGCGAGGAACAGCCGCTCACCGAGCTTGGCCTTGGCGCCCGCGGGCTGCAGCGTGCCGGAGCGGCGCGCGATGAACATCTCGGTCGCCTGGACCTCGCCCGACACCAGCCGATCACCGAGCCCCTCGGCGTAGTTGATGTGCGTGAGCATGCCGTTGCTCGGCGAGCGCGTGAACATCACGCCCGCGAGGTCGGCCGGAGCCATCGCCTGCACGAGGACGCCGACGCGGTAGTCGCGCTTGACCGCCTCCTCGCCGTACGAGGCCAGGACCTTGCGCAGCGCCTCGGGCACGCCGTCGAATGGGACGTTCAGCACCGAGATGTAGCGCCCGGCCTGGCTCTGGCTGTCGCCGTCCTCGCCCGGCGCGGACGACCGGACCGCGAACGTCATCCGCGCGGCGCCGGGGAGCTTGGCCGCCAGCAGATCGCGAACCACGCGCGCAAACGCGTCGTCCTCGGTGATGAGGAGCTCCTGGAAGTTGCGGAACACCACACCCGGCGGGACCGAGAACAGCCCCGTCGAGACGCTGGCGCTCGCGACCTTGCCCAGCGCCGACGCCTTGCCGCCCACCTCGACGAGACCGCCGGCCTCGGCGAGCGTCAGGCACGCGCCGGAGGCGGTGGTGGGCCTACTGGGCGTGCCGAGCACGAGCCGGCGCAGGGCGACGCGCGCGCCGCGGATCGCGAGCAGCTCGCCGGTGATCGTCACGACGAGCCCGCCGCACGCGTAGAGGCCGATCCCGGCGGGCACCGCGAACATGGCCAGCACCGCGAGCCCGACGACCGAGACCAGCACCGTGATGATGATCTTGGCGCGGCTCGCCGGTGCGACCATCAGCGCGGCGACGACGCCGAACAGGACCGCGAGCGCGACCGCGACCACCGGGTCGGGCTTGCTGAGATCCGCGATCCACGCAAACGACCGCCCGGCCAGCCACGCGGACGGCGCCGCGAAGAACGGGACCAGGAACAGGATGTTCGCCAGCGCGCCGGGCGTCTCGTGGAGCGGCCCCATGCGCAGCGCTCGCTTCGCGGCCGCCAGCCGCGGCAGGTAGTCGAGCTTCAGGGTGGTGATCGTGCGCTGCAGGCGCTTGACCCGCCGCGCGCTCACGATCAGCGGCAAGAGCACGAGCCGCAGGAGCAGGCCGAACAGCACGAGGGCGGCGCCTGATGACTGGGCGACGCCATGGAGCGCGTCGAGCGCGCGCACGATCGCGCCGGTGATCCAGCCACGGGCCGAGCTCACCACGGAGACCGACTTGAGATCTTGCTCGACCATCGCGACCGCTTCGGGCATAGAGAGCGTCGTCCCGAGGTAGCGGAACGGCTTGCCCTGGACGCGCATCGCGTGCTCGACGGCGCGCGGCACGTCGGCCCCGAACACGAAGTGCATGGACGAGATCGGAACGGTCAGGAACGGCCGGTCGCCGATCGCATCCGCGATCTGCTTGAGGTTCGCCTCGCTCGCGTCGAGGATGTCGAACAGGTAGACGTCGACCTTGCGGAGCGCCGCGATCAGGCGCGGGCCGTTGCGTGGGTCACGTGTATCGATGTTTCGGTCCGGACCCGACATGCGTACGCTGAACAATCCGTAGGCGAATTCTGCCGCCACGTCGGCCTCCATCGGATAGCCCGCGCCGAACTCGTACACGATCGGCGTCTTGAAGACATGATCGAGCGCCTCGTCGACGGGCACCAGCCGCTCCATGTTCGGGAAGTGGATGTGCGCTTCATCGAAATGAATCTTGAACGCCGGGACCGTCCAGTACGTGCGCTGCGAGCCAGGCAGGAACACCGCGGGGCGGATCGTGCCGTTGTCCTCGCGCACGAACAGCGTCGGCTCGTGGTTGGGACCGGCTCGTCCGTATTCGGCTTCTTTGCCACCGCGAATGGACGCGTAGCGCTCGATCAGGCGCACGCTCTTGAACGAGTGCGCGATCTCGAGGAACCCTTCGATGTCTTCCTCGCGCACGTTGACGATCTCGACGAGGAGGTCGCGCGCCGCTCGCTCGGCCGGAGGAATCCGCTCGAGGTACGCGGTGATTTGTTTGGGCGGGACGTATTCGAAATAGTGGCGATGATCGGTCGGACCCAGGCCCAGAAACCCCGCGTCGTAGGAGGTTCGCGTATTGAGCACCGAGACGAGGACCGGGTCGTATCCCGGCTCGGTCGCGAATCGCTGATCGAGCTCCTTGGCGAGCGCGGCGACGGTCACGCGGGGCAACAGCACGCCGTTTTCCAGGTCGATGGTTCGCTGGGCGCGACGTGCGTGGAACCCCGGATCGCAACGCAGCATCTGTCCGAGATTGAGGCTGTCCGACAGGGCACGCATCCGCGACCACTGCATCGCGTAGGCGCCGGCCATCACCACGAAGCCAACGCCGAACACGATCGCCATCGTGGCCAGCGGGCGGCGCGCGTCCTTGTGACCGCCGAGCAGCCGCCACAGCTTGCGGCCCGCCCATGCACCCGCGGCGCCGACCGCGCCGAGCAGCACGGGGAGCATCTGCACCGATCCGATGACCGCGTCGGGAGTGGGCAGCGCGAGCGCCTGCGCCGGCCACAGCGCGATGAGGAGCAGCACGAGACCTTGCCAGCGCCGCATCGTCATGACTCCTCGCCGTGCGCCGGGCACGCCGGCCGCAGGGGGCGCACCCTCGCCTCGCCGACCGCCCGCAGGTGGAACCTCGCCTCGTCTTCCCGACAACAGACTTCCGGTCAGGACGTCGGTTCCTGCGGAATGAGACTCCTTATCTACGGCCGTGAACATCCTCGTGATCGTCATTACGGCTCCTTTGTGTCACTGCCGGGTCGAAGTGATCTCGTGCCAGATTCGACGAGCGGTTGCGGTAGATCCTGGTATCGTGCCACCATCGAGGAGTCCATGCAGGGCCTGGAATGTACCATAGTTCGCGGCGGCACGAGCAAAGGCGTCTACATGGAGCGGAGTCAGCTTCCGCCGCCGGGCGCCGAGCGTGACCGGATGATCCTGGAAATCTTCGGAAGCCCCGACGTGCGTCAGATCGACGGTCTGGGTGGCGCCGACAAACTCACCAGCAAGGTCGCGGTGATGGGGCCGCCGACGCGCGACGATTGCGATATAGATTACCTGTTCGGTCAGGTCGGGACCAAACTGCCCACCATCGACTGGAAGGGAAACTGTGGCAATCTTAGCGCAGGGGCCGCGCTGTATGCCGTTCATAAGGGGTATCTGCCGAAGCATCGCTCGGAAAATGCAGCGCTGCTTACAATTCACCAGGTGAACACCGGACGCCGTCTCCGGGCGCGCGTGCCGATGGAGGACGGTCGGGCCGCGCTTCGCGGTGAGTTCGTGATCGGCGGCGTTCCTGGAACCGGTCCGCAGATCGACCTCGACTTCGGCGATTTCGGCGGCGGCACGATGCAGCGGGGCATCTTGCCCACCGGCAACGTCGTGGACCACTTCGACGTCCCCGGCCTGCCCCGGCTCGAGGCGAGCGTGATCGACGCGGCGAACCTGTGCGTGTTCGTGCGCGCGGGCGATGTCGGGCTGGATCCGCTGGCCGGCGTCGAACAGCTCCAGGCCGACGCCGCGCTGGTGGCGCGCCTCGAGGCGATCCGCGCAACGGTCGCGCGAGAGATCGGGTTCGTGACCGAGGACGTCGAGTTCCAGATGCAGGTCCGCTTGAACCCGCTGTTGTTCGTGGTCGCGCCGCCGCAAACCTACAAGGCGCTCGGCGGCAGCGTCGTCGACGCCGGCGCGCACGATATCCTGTCGCGCTCGATCGCGCGGTTCGCGTTCTCGAAGGCCTACCCCGGAACAGGATCGATCGGCACCGCGGTCGCGGTCGGACTCGATGGCTCGATTGCCAATCAAGCACTCCGGGGACATGCCGCACCTGGTCCAGAATATCGCGTCCGCATCGGCCACCCCGGCGGCTGCATGGAGGTCCAGGCGCAGCTCGCGGCCCGGGGCAACGCCGCCCCCGAGCTCATCTCTGCCGTCGTCGGCCGCACCGCGCGCGTCATCATGGAGGGCCGGGTATACTTGCGAGCGTGACGCGGCGCCGCCCGATCCGCAGGACGATGACGCTGGCCGACAGGCACACGATCCCCGCGCCGATCCACGCCGGAGTGTAGGTATGGCCCTCGGTGCGGATGACACCCGCCGAGAACGCTCCGATGCCCGCTCCGATCTGGTGGGCGGTGAAGATCCAGCCGAACGCGATCGGCCCATCCGTCGGCCCGACCGCGTCGACGGTGAGGCGCATCGTCGGCGGGATCGTCGCGATCCAGTCGAGACCGTAGAACACGGTGAACGCCGGTAACCCCATCACCTCGGCGCCGAACGCGGCCGGCAAGTACAGCAGCGCGATGCCGCGCAGGCCGTAGTACAGCGCGAGCAAGCGACGGTTGTCGTACCGATCCGACAGCCACCCGCTCGTGATCGTGCCGATCAGGTTGAAGATGCCCATGACGCCGAGCAGGCCCGCGGCGACGTGCTCGGGGATGCCGTGATCCATGCAGGCCGGGATGAGGTGGGTCCCGATCAGGCCGTTCGTCGTCGCCCCACAGACGAAGAAGCTGAGCGCGAGCAGCCAGAAGTCGCGGTGCCTGCTGGCTCGCTGGAGCGCCTGGAACGCCAGGGCGAACGGGTTGCCGACCGGGCGAGCGGGTGGACCGGCATCGGCGCCGACTCCATAGGCGCGAAGCCCCATGTCCTCGGGGCGATCGCGGATGATCAGCGCGATGACCGGGATCAGGACGAGCACGATCCCGGCGATCACCTGCGTGAGCGAGCGCCAGCCAGCCGTCTCGACGTAGCGCCCCATGAGCGGCAAGAACACGAGCTGACCGGTCGCCGCCGCCGCGGTCAAGATCCCCATCGCGAGCCCGCGGCGGGACACGAACCAGCGCTGGACGATCGTCGCACCGACGACGTTGGCCGTCGCACCGGTCGCGACGCCGACCAGGATTCCCCAGCACGCGTAGAGCTGCCAGGACGCTTGCATGAAGCTCGCGCTGGCCGTGCCGAGCACCATGAACACGAGCGCGCACAAGATCGTTCGCCGGACGCCGAACCGCTGCATCAGCGCCGCGATGAACGGACCGACCAGGCCGTAGAGCACCAGATTGATCGAGATCGCGCCCGAGATCAGCGCGTGACTCCAGCCGAACTCGTGCTGGAGCGGGACGATGATGATGCCGGGGGTCGAGCGCACTCCCGCCGAGCACAGCAGCACCACGAAGGTCGTGGCGACCACGACCCACGCATAATGCACGCGTGGCGGCTTCACGGCGCCCCACCCTCGCCGACGACAGTCAAGGAAGCCCTCTCCACCATCTTACTCTTCACGAAAAACCGTCACCCCGCAACCATGAGCGAGCTTCTCGCAAATCATCATAGCTGCAGCGATAGCATCGTTCGAAATTCGCTCACGCCCTCCCTGAAGTTGCCGATGAAGATGCGTGCGTAGTCGGCCTGGATCTTGAAGGAATGGCCGACGAAGTAATAGCTGAGGCCGCCGACCGCCTCACGTAGATTGCGGACATCGGCGAGCTGGGCCTGGGTGAAGCCTTCCGCCTGATAAGGCGCCGTCGCGACCAGCCCGGCGGGTCTGCCGATCTGATACAGCGCACCGATGCGAGACGCGACCTCGAGGCGATCGGTGAGCATCATGCTGGCCACCGTGAACCAGCCCCAACCATTACGCGAGTACTCGGTGACGGGCAGCCCACTGCTATCCTGCACCTCATGCGACAGCGTGGTCGCGCGGCGATAGATGCTGGTCGCGAGCAGCGAGAACCCGTGCCACTTGAAGACCAGGTCGGCGCTCGCGTGGACGTAGTTGAACGGTTGCTGGAAGGGCACCTGGCCGGGCGCGAACCAGTCGCTCATCGGGAAGATCGCATTCTGGTTGTAGGCCCCCTGGAGCGCGAGCGAGAACGCAGGCTTCTGCCGCCGCGCCTGATCGCCCAGGCGGGTGTTGTCGAACGCCCCGAGCGGCGAGACCTCGACGCGCCCGTAATACAGCACGCTGAACACGGTCGGCTGGGTGAGGTAGGTCATGCCTTTGCCGCTGCTCAGCTCGAAGATGTATTTTAGCTTATCCGTCCCGAACGGCTTGTCAGAGTAAACTCGGATTCCGACATCACGGAACAGGTCGAGTTCGTAGTGGACGATCGAGTCCATCGTGAGGACGTTGTTCGCGCTCGAATGGCGAGGCGCATGCTTGTCGAGCGTGCCGATCCTCACGTGCGCCTCGGGAATCTGGCGAAAGTCGATCCAGGCGTCGAGCAGCGGTGTCGGTGAGTAGTATCGCTCCTGCTCCCCGAAGCCGAGTTGCATCATGTAGAAGATGTCACGGCTGACCACATTTCCCGTGAAGATGAACCGAGCGCTGTAGATGTCTGGCCAGAATTGCGTCTCCTGATTTCCGTCGAGGAGGACGGTCCCGATCTGCAGGCGCCCCGTCATCGTCAGGGAGTACTTGCCGCCGTCGCTGGACGACAACAGGAACCCCTTGCCCGAATACGGGGTCAGCTTGTCGCCGCCGGCTGGGCGTGGCGCGACCGCGGGCTTGGTGGCCGGTTCGGCCGCGGGCTGAGGTGCCTGCCCGGAACCGGCGGTCACGGGCGCGTCCGTGGCGGGTACCGGCGGAGGCTTCGAGTCCTCCGGCGCCCCCCCCTCCGGGGACGGTTGCGGATCCGATGGTCCAGGGGCGGGACCCTGCGCGCTCGGCGCGGGGTTCGTAGCTGCCTGCCCGATGTCCAACCGCGCGGGTTGCGTCGTGGCCTGCGGATCGGAGGTCGCGGGGGTCGCTCCCGGCGCTGCGAGGATCTCCGTGGGCATCACGGACAGGCTGATCGCAACCAGGAGCGGGTGCCAGGGAGAAGTACGTTTCATGATCGAGGTCACCTTATACAGGAAAACAAACGTAAGCGAGCTTCACAGTGGGATCATCACGTGCCGCCGAAAGGCGTCACGTTCCAGCAAGCGTTCGTACCAACGCTCGAGGTTGTCCAGCGGAGCCCGTTCGACCCCCAGCGCATGATAACGATAGCATAGCGTTCCCACCGGGATGTCGCCCATCGTGAGCGTGTCTCCTACGATGAAGTCTCGTCCCTTCAGATGGGCGTCCAGCCGGCCCCACATCGCCTTGATGTTGTGGATTGCCGCGTCGATCTTGGGCTGATCGCGCTCGTGCGCGGAGGTCCGCGCAATTCCCCAGTACAGGGTGTGCATATCGGGCAGCAGGGTGGTCTGCTGCCAATCCATCCACTGATCGGCAACCGCGCGCCTCGCGAGATCGGTTGGCCACAGGGTCCCGGCGCCGAACTTCGCTGCCAGGTAGCGGACGATGACGTTCGACTCCCAGAGCACGAAGTCACCGTCGCGCAGCGTCGGGATGCGTTGGTTCGGGTTCAGCGCCTCGTACTCCCGTGTGTTCACGAGCCCGAACTCGCGACCGGCGTCGATCCGCTCGTGCGCCAGCCCCAGCTCGGCGATGGTCCACATCACCTTCTGGACGTTGGATGACTTGGTTCTTCCCCAGACCGTCAGCATGCGCGGCGATGATGCTACACCACGCCTGCACGGAAGCACTAGACTGATCGAACTTCATCAGGGATTTTTGCATTTGCGCCCGTCAGCGCATGATCCGGGACCAGCGCGGCAGGGGTGCGACGAGGTTGCGACCCCCGCCGCTGCGTCGACTCGCATTCTGATAGCGATGTATACCCTCCGCCAGTCTTCATTGATGAAGAAGAGCTTCGCAGTTGGCTGAGTGAGGTTCCGGATGCCTCGGGCCACCACCCTCTGGCGATCGGTAACGAATTCGCCTCCAGCGCACCGCCGAGACGCCACAGCCGGCACACAGCCTGCTCGGTCATTCATCAATGATTCTCGTCGGATAGATAGGCAGAGTTGCAATCCGGAGTCGCGCTGGTCGTGCGCCACGGCCGCTCGCCGGTCCTGGCGTGGCGTCACCCGTGGCATGGCGTCGCCTGTGGGTGCGAGTCGTAACCCCCCAGCGCCGTGCTCGTCGGCCCAGCCTTGCCGCATGGGATAATGTCCATTGCGCTTCTTGCACGGTGCAAGAACGACTCGCTCGTCGAGCGCGACCAGATTCCGCTGTTCAGGCTTACAGCACCGAGCCAGGTCGGCCCGGCAAATGACGAACGCCCGTGGCAAAGGGTGGAAAAGCAACGAATGAAACCGCCGAATCAGGCGCAGTCAACGTCATTCACATTGTGAGCATTCGACACGATGTTGATTCACGCCTGGATGAGACTCATTTTCTCAAGAATACGTTTTGGTGTGGACAGGCAAGAATGCTTCATGTAGTTTGACGACCAAGACACGAAGGAGTGCGTTCGATGGAACAAGAGCTATTTGAACCGGAGCGCGGTCCGGATCTCCCCCTTGGATACGAGGCCCAGGATCTTCAGGTATGGGAGAAGAAGGGCGCGAACTACGCCGAATATGACGAGACGTTCGCCTCGAAAGAGCGCCGCAGTGAAGATGCGGAGTGGCACAGAAACCGTGCCAAGGCGATGCTCAAAAAATACCCGGCGCTGATCGCGCTACGCGGTCCACGTCCCATTGTCAATACCCTCTTGTGCCTGGGTTGCGCGGCCGGCCACGTCGGCGTCGCGATCGCGGTCGCCCATCAACCGATCTGGGTCGCGATCCTGGCGGCGTGGCTCGTCGGCTGGTGGTTCGTCGTCCAGATGATCCTCCAGGGTCACGAGTGCCAGCACCAGATGGTCTACAAGAGCAAGCGTGCCAACAGCTGGCTGTTCCTGCTCACCACGCTGCCCAAGCTCGGACCGACCTACTACGACTGGTGCTTCTACCATCACCCTCACCACTTCAAGTTCGGCACCGACGATGACGTCGTGATCAAGCGCCGGGACTGGCTGCTGCGCGGCCGGCCGCTGTCGCCGCTGTTCATGCCGTACACCGTGCTCAACTTCCCGCGCGAGGTGCTGCACTTCGTGCTCAAGGACGGGCCGAAGTACTTCGGTCAGCTGTTCGACTCGAAGCTGCCGATGAAGCAGCGGCGCGCGGCCGGCTGGGCGATCGTCTACTTCTTCGCGGTGGTGGGCCTTGCCGTGGCGCTGTTCATGTTCTTCGGCATCAGTCCGGTCATCTACCTGCTCGCGGCGACCTGCTTCCAGACCGGGTTCTTGCACCCGATGTCCTACGGGATGCGGTTGTTCATCTCGCACTTCGGTCCGACCACGAACAAGTTCCAGGCGTCGTACATCTACGAGAACACGTGGTTCAACACGCTGTTCAACTGGCTGACGGTCAACTGGGGCCTTCACTGCCAGCACCACGACTTCCCCAACATCCCGTGGACACGGCTCGGCAAGGTCGCGAAGATCGCACCCGACTTCTACCAGGACATCGTCCGTGTCAAATCGTACCTGGGGTTGACCTGGCTGTTCCACTTCAGCGGCGCCAAGCGGGGCCACCTGTCGCTGGAGACGCTGAAGAACGCGGCCAAGGGCGCAGAAACGGCGGCCTGATCGATGAGCGCGGACAAGCTTTACGTCTACGACTGCACGCTGCGAGAAGGCTGTCAGGGTCACGGCGTCTCGTTCTCGAACGAAGATCGGCTCGCGATCCTCCAGGCGCTCGATCGCGTGGGGTTTCGCTGGGTCGAGGGTGGCTGGCCGGGCGCGAACCCCGCAGATGATGAGCTGTTCGCGCGGGCGGCGGAGCTGAAGCTCGAGTCCGTCAAGCTGGTCGCGTTCGGCAGCTGCGCCAAGTTCGGGACCTCGCCGTCCGCTGACAAGCAGCTGGCGCTGGTCATCAAGTCGAAGGCGCCTTCGCTCCACATCTTCGGCAAGGCCTGGGATCACCACGTGACCGCGGCGCTGCGCATCGGGCTCGACGAGCACCTGCGCGCGATCGAGGACTCCGTGCGCTGGCTCAAGCAGCACGCCGAGGAGGTCAGCTTCGGCGCCGAGCACTTCTTCAACGGGTTCGCGAAGAACCCCGAGTACGCGCTGTCGGTGCTCGAGGCCGCGCGCAACGGCGGCGCGGATTTCATCGACCTGGCCGACACCAACGGCAGCGCGCTGCCGACCCAGGTATTCGAGGCGGTCAGCGCCGCGCGCGCGCGCGTCGATGTTCCGTACGCGGTGCACTGCCACAACGATTGCGGGCTCGCGCTCGCGAACGTCGTCGCGGCCGTCCAGGCCGGCGCGCGGATCGTCGAGGGTACCATCAACGGCTACGGCGAGCGCTGCGGGATCACCGACCTCTGCGCCGTGATCCCCACGCTCCAGCTGAAGTACGGTTACCAGATCCTGAGCGAGGACGCGCTCGCCCAGATGACGTCCTTGTCGCGGATGGTCGCACAGGCCGCTGGATTCCCGATCCCGTGGTTCTCGCCGTATGTCGGCCACGCCGCGTTTGTCCACAAGGCCGGCGTGCACGCCAACGGTCAGGCGCGATCGAAGGTTGCCTATCAGCACGTGGAGCCAGAGGTCGTCGGCAACCGCTCGTACACGACGCTGTCCCAGATGTCGGGCCGCACCAACCTCCGGATGTGGCTCCACCGTCACGGCATCGACGACTCGTCGGTGAGCGAGGACAAGCTCGGCGAGATCCTGGAGGCGATCAAGATCGCAGAGCACGAGGGCTGGCAGTTCGAGCTCGCGGAGGCCTCGCTCGAACTGTTCATCCTGCGCGCGCTCGGCCGCTATCGCCCGCACTTCTCGCTCCTCGGTCATGTCGTCACCACCGAGTTCGAGGCCGGCAAACACACGACGATCGGCAAGCTGCAGCTCCTGGTCGATGGCAAGACCGAGACGGCCGACCTGACCCGACACGTTGGTGGCTACACCTATGCGCTGCGGCAAGGGTTCTCCCAGATCCTGGCTCGCTATTACCCGTGCCTGCCGATCATCAAGCGCGAGGGGTTCAAGCTGTTCACGATCGATCGGGGGCTGCACGAGGACCCCAAGTTCCGCGTGCTGATCGGCTTCAGCTGCGAGGGTGAACACTGGACGACGACCGGCGTCGCCGCGAACACCCTTGAAGCGCAGCTGATGGCGACGGTGGAAGGGTTCGAGTGGATCCTGCACAAGCTCGAACAGAAGACCATGCTGGAGGCCGCTGAGACCATCGTCGGCGAACCCAAGCTCGCTTCGGCGTTGGGCATGTGAGCGGCCCGTGACGATCCTCGATCGGATCGGGCAGTTCATCACCCGGACGCCCTGGGAGGCGATCCCACCGCAAGCCGCGCGCGCGGCGAAGATCGCGATCCTCGACAGCGTGGGTACCACGCTCGCGGGCGTACGGACGGCGACGGCGCGCTCTCTGCTCAAGGTCGCGGAGACCGAGGGCGGCGCCGGCCCGTGCGTCGTGTTCGGCACCCCGCTGCGGACGACCTCGACGTGGGCTGGCCTGTGCAACGGGACGCTCGGCCACGCGCTCGACTTCGACGACACCAACATCGTCATGCTCGGACACTCGAGCGTGCCGCTGTGCGCCGCGGCGTTCGCGTGCGCCGAGCTCGTCGGCGGCTCGGGGCGAGACGTCGTCCAGGCGTTCCTCATCGGCTACGAGGTGGAGTCCGCGTTCGGTCGCTTCCTGCAGCCCAGGCATTACCTCGAGGGCTGGCACCCGACGTGCACGATCGGCACGCTCGGCTCGACGATCGCCGCCGCGAAGCTCCTCGGCCTCGACGCCGCGCAGATCCAGCACGCGCTGGGGATCGCCATCTCCCAGGTGAGCGGCGTCCGCGCGAACTTCGGGTCGATGACCAAGCCGTTTCACGCCGGTCACGCGGCGCGCAGCGGCATCCTGTCGGCGCTGCTGGCCAAGGAGGGGTTCACGAGCTCGCCGCACGCGTTCGACGGCAAGAACGGGTTCGTGCAGCTGTTCAAGAGCGAGCACGCCGACCCCGGACCGATGTTCGATCAGCTCGGCGTGCGCTGGGAGATCGTCGAGACGCCCTCGGCGGTGAAGCAGTACCCGTCGGCGGCGCCGACCCACTCGCTCATGGACGGGCTGCGCGAGCTGAAGCAGAACCACGGCTTCACCGCGGCAGAGGTCGCCGGCGTCACGATCGGGGTGAGCCCGCTCGTCCCGGAGATCCTCCCCTACTCGCGGCCCAGCTCGGGCCTGCAGGGAAAGTTCTCGATCGAGTTCTGCGCGGCGATCTCGCTGCTCGACGACCACATCGGCCTGTCGTCGTACAGCGACGAGCGCGTCGGCCGCGCCGACGTGCAGGCGATGCTCCCGAAGATCCGGGTGCGGATCGACGAGACGATCCCACCCGGCGTCGACAGCCGGTTTCGCAGCCGCGTCCAGGTGTCGCTCGCGAGCGGCGCGACCGTGGAGCGCGCGCCCGGCGCCGTGAAGGGCGATCACGCCGCCCCGCTGTCGCCGGAGACGCTGTACGCCAAGTTCCTCGACTGTGCCAGCGAGGTGCTGTCCCGGGGCGCGGCGGAGACGCTCAGGACGAGGCTGCTCGCGCTCGACGACTGCGCGCGCGCCGCCGATGTCACGGCCCTGATGGCTTGTGGCGGCTGACCGCCGCTCGAGACGCCGTGTCCCCCGAGCTCGCTTTCCAAACCCGCGACGACCTGGTAGCTTCGCCTTGTGCTGCTCGAGCTTCGAGCATGCCAGTCGTGCCTGACTGACGAACCATGGCGAATCCGGAATGGCAGGCTGACGTTTACCACCGCGTCTCGACGCCTCAGCGCAACTGGGGGATGAGCGTCCTCGACGCGATCAGCTTTCGTGGCGACGAGAGGGTCCTCGACGCCGGGTGCGGTACGGGCACACAGACGGCCCAGATCCTGGACAAGGTACCGCGAGGGCACGTGGTCGCGCTCGATGCTTCGAGCGCGATGCTCGAGGTCGCACGCCGAGAGCTCGTAACCTTCGGAGACCGTGTGAGCTTCGTCCACGCCACGCTTGCCGTCGATCCGCTTCCGGCGAGCCTCGATGTCGTGTTCAGCAACGCGACGTTTCACTGGGTGCCGGATCACGCCGCCCTGTTCCGCAGCATTCACGCGGCGCTCGTCCCGAACGGGCGGCTCTACGCACAGTGTGGTGGGGCCGGGAATCTACGGCGGACACGGGAACTGCTGGATGAGGTGATTCGACGCGAGCGTCATGCCGGGTTCTTCGAAGGGATGCAGCCACCGTGGTTGTTCGCGAGCGTGGCGGAGACCACGAGGCACCTCGAAGAAGCTGGCTTCGCGGAGGTCGAGGTCTGGCTCGGGGACGCGCTGACGCCGTTTCCAGACATCGCGGCGTATTCGGAGTTCGTCCGCGTCGTGCTGCTGGGCGCGTTCCTGCCCAGGTTGCCGGAGCCGCTGCGCACCCCGTTCGTTGCCGATCTCGCCCAGCGAGCCGCGCTCGACGATCCCCCCCTCACGCTCGACTACGTGCGCCTCAACATCCGCGCGACGCGGCCCGGCTGATCGTCAACGTCTCTGACAGCGGTCGCTCGGGTCGCTCACCATCAGGCCAGCGCCGCGGGGACCACCTTGCCGGTGGTGATCGCGGAGGAGATCACCGACGAATCGACGCCGACCGCGGCGAGCGCCGTCTTCCCGAACGACGCCAGCGTATCGCCCGGGGTGACATCGCCGCCGGATCCGGCCGCGCCGGACGTCGAGTTGAACGCGACCGCCCCGTAGTCGCCGGCGAACGGCGCGACCCCACCGATCACGCCGCCCTTCCACGGCTTGCCGATCGTGAGCGAGACCTGGTGGTTCTGGTTGTGGTTGCGGCCGTCGACGTTGCTCGGGCCCAGCGTGCGGCCGAACACGTTGAGCGACATGAACGTGACCTGATCGGACAGCCCCGCCGAGGCGAGCTGCGACATCAAGGACCCGATCGCCGCCACGCCGGACACCGTCTGCAGGGCCTCGGTTGCCAGCGCGGCATCGTTATGGTTGTCGCCGCCGAACGGGATGTGGATCGCGATCACCGGCGTGACGTTCATCTGGATCAGCGCGATCGCCGCGGTGATCTGCGACGTGATGCTGTTGTCCTTGATCGACGACAGCGAGCTCAAGAGGTCCTGGCGGATGTTGCGGACCTCGGTCTGCGAGTTCACCAGCGCGTCGAGGTACGCCTTCTGGCCCGCGTTCGCGCCGTTGCGATACAGGTCGCCGAGCTGCGTCAGGGTCTGATCGCGCAGCATCTGAAGATTGGCGAGCGGGCCGGTCGGGCTGGTCAGGGTCGCCTTGAGCGCGAGCGGCGGGATGATCGGCAGGGCCTGGCCGCTGAAGCTGAGCCCCTCGCTGGGCGACGAGGCGCCGATCGTGATCGGCTGCGCCTGGACGGTGCCCAGGCACGGCGCGAGCTGCTTGGCCAGGAGCGACGGAAACATCTCGCCGGCATCGACCACGCCCATCAGCTTCAAGACGTCGGGCTCCTTGGGGTGGATCGGCGTGTTCGTCATCATGTGCCAGAAGCAGGTCCGATCGAGCACGCTCTGCGGCAGCGTCGACCACGGCAGCGCGGCCATCGTCGACTTGCCTCCGATCTTGAGGGGCGTGGCCGCCATCGTCGGATCCTTGCTGTGCGTGATCAGCGGATCATCGTAGGTCCCCGGCACGTTGGCGTTGATCGGATCGCCGTTGCCGGATGTATTGAAGATGATGAACTGGGCCTTCGACTTGTCACCGCAGGTGACCCCGGTGGCCCCGGTGGCCGCGGCGGCGCGGCGGCCCTTCATCAACACGCCCGCGGGGATGCCGGTGGCGAGCGCGCGGAGCCCGACGTAGCCGGCCCCGAACAAGGTAGACATCAGCGCTTTGCGACGCGAGATAATCATATGGAAGCTCCTTACATCCCGATGCCGATAAACGACGGTGATAGACACGCAGCGACGAACGTCGACTGCAGGGCGTCTTTCGCGGCCGCGCCGGTTTGCACGGCGGCATCGAAGTGCGACCTGAGGATCGTGGTGGCCTGGGGCGCCCGCGGATCGGACGGCGGCATCGCCATCAACGTGGCGACGAAGTCGGCGATCGCCGCGTCGGGCTGCGAGCTCGACCAGTGCTTCGCGCCGGGTTGCTGGGGGTTGGCCGGCGCATCGATCACCATCGCCGCGACCTGCGCGCACACGTTCTCGACGCCGGCGCGATAGAACAGCGTGGGCTGGTTCGGCAGCACCGGGATCGTCGCGCCGCGGCCGTAGCCGTCGGACGGCAGGCCGCTGACGATCAGCGCGATCGGCGACACCGCGCGGGTCCGGTTGGTCGTGTCGAGCTGGCAGATGTCGACGAAGCCGAGCCGGTTGTTGAGCGCGGCGCACATGTGATCGCGGCGGCTCACGGCGACCACCGCCCCGTTGGTCATCGCGGTCGCGGTCTTCGCCGCGTTGGTCGTGATCGGCGACGCCAGGATCTCGTGGACCAGCGTGGTCCACGACCCGCCCGACCTGGTGAACTGGTCGAGGATCCGGGTGAACTCGGGGTCGGCCGCGCTGCACGGCGCCGAGTTCACGTAGTAGCAGAGCTTCTGGCCCCAGGCCTGCGCCATCAGCGGGTGGGTCGCGAGGGTCTGCGCGAAGTCGTCGATCGTGTGCATCGGCGCGATCACGTTCTGGAACGCGAACAGCCCGGGTTGCTTGATCAGCGTCTGATCGGTCTGCGGGTAGTAGAACCACGAGTACGTGCTCGCCAGGATCGATCGGGTCGGGTCGAGCAGCTGGTGGCAGCCGAGGCACGGCGTGTTCGGCAGCACGTGCTCCCCGTCGAGCCCGGGCGTCGACGACGGCACGGTGGCGTCCGACCCGTCGATCTGCGCGCCGGTCGCGACGATCAGCGACTGGTTGGTCGTGACGCGCATCTGGTTACTCGCGTTGGTCGGCCAGTTCGCCGCGAACGCCGGCGTCGAGAAGAACCCGACCCGGGGCGTCGTCAGCACGAGCTCGTTCGCCGCGCGCAGCGCCGGCAGGTCGAAGAACACCGAGCGCGCCTCGCCCGCGGCGGGCGGCCGGATCGTGATCATCTTCCACGCCGTGAAGTCGGTGGCCGCGACCTGCTCGCTCATCACCGAGCCGGGGCGGTTAGCGCAGTTCCGCGTCGCGGTCGGGTTCGGGTGATTGGGGATTTCTCCGTATAACAGCGCGTGCAGCGCCTGCGAGTTCACGTTGAACGAGATCGGATCCATCGCGTCGCACGTCGAGTCCGGGAACGTGGTCAGCGCCGGGAGATCCGGGGTGTACCAGTGCATGTAGTTCGGGCTCGTCGGATTGAGCGAATCCGTGATCGGGATCGGGCCTCTTGACGTCTCCATCACGATCTTGAGCCCGCGGCTGGCGATCGCGAACGTATCGGTGATCGCGGCGGCGTCGTCGACCCGCCGGGTGTCGAGGAACGCGTACAGCTCCATCAGCGCCGGCGTCATCATGAACCGCCGGGTCGTGAACGCATCGCTCAACGGCCGGCCCTCGGCCGTGAGCTCGAGCACCGTGCGCGCGAAGCTCTCCCGGACGTTCTGCACCAGGAGCGGGATCGCCCGGCCGTTGCCCAGGCCCTGCGGCGGCACGAGATCGACGAAGTCGGTCGCGTCGATCTGCGTCTGCTGGAATGCCAGCTCGAAGAACACCATCATCTTCTGCTGGTACTCGGGCAGCTGCATCCAGCCGTCGATCAGGCCGCCGAGCGCCTTCGGATCGGCGGTGACCTGCGCGAGCTCGGCATCGCTGGGCGGCAACCCGACGAGGATGTTCTTGACCTTCGCGACGTAGACGGAAGGCGGGTCAGGGGTGAAGCCGGCGTTGGGGTCGGCCGTGTCGATGCCACATCCGAGCACCGACGCGACCGTGACCGCGAGAGCAACGCCATGCGCTGCGGGTCTCAAGGGGAGTCTCCTGTTCATGGAGCCCGTCTTGAGCAAGCCTCCTGCCAGCCAGCTATCTGGCTTGAACTGCTTGGTAATGCGTCAGATCGACGAGCTCGGGCGGCCGGGCTGTCGGCCTGACCCCACAGCAACTGCAGGGTCCACCCGACAACGCCCGCCGACGATCGATGTGAGCGGATCACCGCCGAGCTACGGAGATGTACGCGGCCTGGACGCGGCGCACACGAGCACGCGCCCCGCCTGCCTCGTGCCGATCCGGAGCTGCTCAGTACGGCTGACCGTCTTTGTGCGTGAAGCGCCACTGCCCATCAATGAGCGTGGCCTGAATGTCATCGTGAGGGTAAGTCACCGAATCACCGGCCGTTCGATCTCCAACCTCCAGCAAGATGACCTCGTGGGCACTCTTGTTTACAAAGTGGTGGCTGTTCGGATCGCCTGCCTTGAAACCCACACACATGCCGGGCTCGAGCAGCCGCTCTTCGGTCTCGGTGACGAGCGTTGGCGTGCCCGAGACCACGTAGATGAACTCGTCCTGCCGGCTGTGATGATGTCTCAGCGCCGTCACCGCGCCGGGAGCAAGCTTGGTGTGGTTGACGCCGAAATTGGTCAGGCCGAAGAAGTCGCCCAGGGGCCGCTTGAGCCGCCCGCTCACCCGGGCGGCGAACGGCTCTGGATAGTTGGTCTGCTTGGCCTTGGGGGGAGCGTCAGATGCTGCGATGGGCTCGGACTGCCGGGCGTTGGCCGCCATGGGTCTCCTTTGAAACGCGGTGGGTGCCCGAATTTACACCAGCTGCGGTGACACGCTACCGCTTCACTGCGCGGCCCCCCCGGTCCGTCGAGGAGCGGTGTCCTCATCGCGAGGATGCACGCCGGGACCTTGACATCACGGCGCGCGAGCCCGGCGCGCCGCGCGCCGCGCGCGCACCGTCGGCGCATGACAGTGCGAACGCAGGGTGCGCGCCGGGCAGCGAGATCGCGAGCCCGTGTTCGAGGAGGCGCCGCCGCATACCCGATCGCGCGCCCGCTCTCCGGCGGCGGTCCAGTGGCGCGCGAGCGCGTCCGCGTCGGGGGGGGCCTCGGCTTCGAGCGCCAGGGCAAGCCGGCCGTGAAGCGCACGTGCCTCCTCCTCGCCGAGGTGCACGAGGACCGCCGCGCGGATGCGATCGTGATAAGGCTCCAGGTAGCCACGTCCCGACGGGCCGCCGGTGCGTGCCAGGTTGGCCGCGCACAGGAGGCTCAGGTGGTGCTCGAAGCTGCTGCTGTCGAGGCCCGCGGCCAGCGCCGCCGTACGCTGCAGCAAGCGACCGTCCGCCAGCGCCGCCAGGTGCAGGACGGTCCGGGTGGCCGGGGCCAGCTGCGCGACGCGGGCCCCCAGCGCCTCCTCGAGCCGGAGCGGCCGCGTCGCCCCGGCGGGGCTCGCGCAAATGAGCTCGGCGATGAACCGCGGGTGCCCCCGCGCCTCGTCGGCCACGGCGGCGGGATCGAGGTCGGCGCCGCCGGCGCCTTGTGCGATCAGCCGTGCCGCCAGCGCGCGCGCCTCGCCGTCGACCATGCGCGACAACGGCAGCTCGCGCACGTCGGTGCCGAGCATGTGGCGCGCGGCGGCGAGGTCCGCCTCCGGGGTCGCCCCGGCGCCGCCCCGCCCCGTCACCACGAGGAGCAGCGCCGGCGCCTCCGGTGGGTGGAACAGCTCCGCCAGCAGGGTGAACGCGTCGGCGTCTTCCCAGCGCACGTCGTCGACGACCAGCACGAGGGGGTGGCGATCGGCCAGCCGCGCCAGGAGCTCGCGCAGGGCGCCGAACAACGCCGCGCGCAGGTCCTGCGGATCGTCCACGTCCAGCCGATGCGGCGCCTCGGCGATCGGCTTCACCCGGGCGAGCACCGGAAAGCCGCGCGCGAGCAGCGCCGCGCGCCGCGGCAGGACCGCCGCCGCCTCGACGGGGGGCAACCGGGTCAAGTGGCGGCTGAGCGCATCGACGATGCCGTCGACCGCCTTGAACGGCATCGACTCGTGCTCGTAACAGCGGCCGGCGAGGGCCACGCCGCCTCGGCCGCGACAGTCGTCCGCGAAGCGCTGGCCCAGCGTGGTCTTGCCGATGCCCGGCTCCCCGGTCACGAAGACGACCACGGGCCGGCCCTGCCGGGTGTCGGCGAGCGCGCGGGCCAGCGCGGCGAGCTCGTCGCCGCGACCGACAAACGGCGCCGTGTGGGGCGGCATCGCCGGCATGGGCGTCGCGGGCGCGCCGTCGTCGAGCGCGCGCAGGATCTCGGCTGCCGGCGGGCGCGCGGTGGGCGCGGGTTGCAGGAGCGCGAGGCACAGATCGTTCCAGGCGGCGGGGATCGCCGGCACCAGCCCGCCCGGCGCCACGAGCTCCCCCCGCTGCTTGTGGGCCACGATCTCGAGGGCGTCCCCCGTGAACGGCTGCCGCCCCGTGAGCGCCTGGTACAGGATGACGCCGGCCGCGTACCAGTCGGCCTCGGGGCCGACCCGCCGCCCCAGCGCCTGCTCGGGCGCCATGTACGCGACCGTGCCGAGCGCGTTGCCGCCGGTCGACTCACTGTCGGTCCGCTGATCGAGCACCAGGCCCAGATCGATCAGCACGACCCGGCCGTCGCCCGTGACGAGGACGTTCGACGGCTTGACGTCGCGATGAACCTTGCCGGCGGCGTGCAGCGCGGCCAGGCCATGCACCAGCTGCCGGAACGCGTCGCGCAGGCGCGCGTCGTCGAAGCCGAGCTCGCCGGGCGCGGCGGGGTTGGCCGGGCGGACGTGGTCGAGGAACCGGACGCCGTCGAGCAGCTCCATCGTGAAGCACCAGCGGTCGCCCTCGGCCACCAGCTCGTCGATGCGCACCAGGTTCGGATGGTGCAGGCTGTGCAGCGCGCGAAACTCGCGCTTGAACCGCAGGATGGTCTCGGGGCCGGCGTCCCGGAGCACCTTGAGGGCCACGCGCGTCTTGCGGTCGCGGTCGAGCGCCTCGTAGACGGTGCCCATGCCGCCGGCGCCGAGGCGGCGCACGATGGCGAACCGCGTGTGCGATGCCGGCGCCTCGCCCTTGAGGATCGCGGCGACGATGGCGAGGCAGGCGGGGCAGCGGTCGAGGTGGGCCTTGAGCGCCTGGTCATTGGCCGGGACGACACCCGACAAGAGTTCCGCGATCTGGTTCTCCGAAAGGCATTCATCCATCGGCGCTATTCAGCGATGCGGCGCGAGGTGCACGCCCTCCCCGAGGCCCGTCCCGGCCGCCGCGGCGAGCCGGTACGCGGCCCGGATGGTGGAGATCGACTGGAGCGAGAAGTCCTTGGTGTCGATCGCCTCGCCGCGCTGCTCCTCGACGAAGAAGAAGAACTCCAGCATGGCGAGCGAGTCGAGGACGCCCGAGCCGACGAGGTCGGTGTCCGCGTCGAACCTGGCGCCGTCGCCCAGGCGCTCGGTCAGGAAGGCGTTGGCGCGCGAGATGAATTCGTCTTCGGTAAGCGTTGTCGTCGTCATCATGATTCTGTCATTCCCTCGTTGGAGAGTCGATCCATTCAAGATTGGTTCGCGTGGGTCGTGGCGCTCGCCGCGGCCGCCGGGCGCCCCGGGGGCCGCGTCTTCTGCAGGTATTGCTCCACGGCCTTCTCCACGGTGGTGCCTCGGAAAAACGCCGGGTTATTGTCCGCCCAGAGGTGGACCGGGGCGTCGAACACCATGCGGCGAAAATCCGCGGGCGAGAACACTCCATGATCCACCAGCTCGTGCGCCTCGTGGAGGATGTCCTGCAGATCGGGCACGTCCCAGTGACCGATATCCGAGCCATAGATCGGATTGAGCTGGACGCCGATCTCGCGACCGAACTTCTCGGACGCGCACGCGTTCATCGGATCGTCGCCCTCGCAGCCGAGGAACAAGCTGCGTTCGAACACCGCGCGAATGTCCTCGATGCTCGTGAGCCCGGTGCGGGCGAAGTCGTCGGGGATCGGATCCATCGGATAGCTCAGCGGGAGCAGCGCTTCCTCCAGCCGATCGAGGCGCGAGGTGATCGAGGCATCGCCGTACTTGCGAGCGAGCTCGCCGATCAGCCCGACATCCATGTTCTTTGGATTGTAGTGCTGGATATCGTCCTTGTTGCGCTTCGCGAAGTGCGCCACGAGCGAGGTGAACAGCGAGGCGCCCCAGGCGGCCCCGCCTTCGAGGAACGCAAAGCGCAGGCGAGGAAAGCGCACCGGGACGCCCGCGAACAAGAGCCCGCGGGCCGCGGCGTCGCCGGCCGCGCCGAAGTGGCCCAGGTGGTTGTGCATGTAGTTCTTGGTGAGCGCGCGCGACCCCCAGCTCATGCCGCCGGAGTGAAACGTGGCGGCCAGGCCGTGGGTCTCGAGGTAGCGCCAGACCACGTCGTAGTCGTACGGGCTCTCGAGGCCGAAGGTATCGAGGTACGTCCGGTCCGTGCCGGGGACCTTGCGCAGCACCCAGCCGGGGAGGACCACGGCGCGGTAGCCGAGCCGCTGGGTCGCGTGCTCGATCTCGTCGATCGCCTCCTCGGGCGTGTGCATCGGGATCGTGGCCACCGGGATCATCCGATCGTGCAGCCCCCGGAAGGTCTCCGCGACGTGCTCGTTCGTCGCCCGGCAGCTCGCGCGGCGGAACTCGTCGTCCTCCTCGACAGGGAACTGCACGAAGTACGACGGGTAGACCACGGCAAAGTCGATCCCGAGCTCGGGCAGGCGCTCGTAGAGCAGCCGGGGCAGCGTGGCCGTCGCGCGATCGAGCGCGTTGCGCGCGGGGTAGTTCCACCACGGCGTCCGGCTGATGCCGTAGCGGCGGCTGAGCTCCAGCGGGATCTGGACGCTCTTATCGACGCTGCGATACTTGCGCTCGAACCGCTGGGCGACGCGCGTACCACCGATGACCTTGATGCGATCGTAGACGTCGGGGAGATACTCGATGATGTGCGCGTCGGAGTCGAT
>Ga0308175_100000463_pt1 | contig 28385 bp, 27 predicted proteins | sample PhyCR1_3_FD_203893 | JGI IMG/M metagenome (GOLD analysis project Ga0308175, IMG submission 203893) | Soil microbial communities from UC Gill Tract Community Farm, Albany, California, United States - DLSLS.C.R1 | ecosystem: Environmental > Terrestrial > Soil > Agricultural land | place: USA...
GGCTCAGCAATCTGCCGGACGCGCGCGAGATCGAGCGGATCCTCTTCCGCTGGCGCGCCGCCAGGAACGGCGGCCTCGGCCTGTCCGCCAAGATCAGGGACTGGCACCAGGACCAACGCGTCCCCGAGCACCCCGACTTCCCGCACTCCGCGGTGCGCCAGGCCCTGTTCGCGGAGGGCGCCACGCCCGCCAGCCGGGTCTTCAAGGGCACCGGGCACCTCAACTCGGTGGTGCGGGTCCCCGGCATCGACTTCCCCGTCGTGGTCCGCCGCAAGGTGGCCAACGTCTGCCGCAGGGAGCGCGGCTTCCTGAGCGAGCACGCCGTGCTCCGGGCCATCGACCTCGCCGGCGTGGGCGTGGCGGCCCCCAAGTTCCTGGCCCTGGGGACCAGCTACCAGGGGGAACGGTTCGCCATCCACACCTACGAGGGACCGCGGGACGGCGAGCATCCCCCCAACCACCCCGTGCACGGTCTGCTGCCGCACGAGGCGGACCGGCTGGTGGACCAGCTCCACGCCCTGACGCGGGTGGGTTACAAGGAGCTCGACCCGGCGGCCGGCGAGGGGGACTTCTACGGCTGGCTGAGCGAGCAGCTCGTCCTGCTGGTGGAGGAGCTGCCCAAGGAGTCCCAGCAACTGGCACGGCTGTTCGGGCTGCCCGACGCCGGCCGGCTCCGCCAGATCCTGGCCCGGCACACCGTGAGCCGCCGGGAGCCGGCCCTGCTGCACGGCGACCTGAACCCCTGGAACCTCGTGCGCCGCGCGGACGAGCTGGCGCTGACGATCATCGACTGGGAGATGGCGGTGGTCGGCGACCCGCTCTACGACCTGGTCAGGCACATGCACCTCACCCCGACCCGCCCGGAGATCCGGGACCGCATGTTCCAGCGCTGGCAGAAGCTGCTGGCCCCCGGGCACACCGTCGACTGGCCGCAGGACTGGCGGGTCTACCGCTGGATCGAGATCGTGCGGTCGGCCTACGTGGACCTCGACCGCCTGGTGACCGGCGCGAGCCTGGACGCCCCCAACGTCCGCCGGGCCGTGGACTCGTACGCCATGACGCTGGCCGCCGCCACCGCCTCCCTCGGCCTGCCCACCCGCCGCCCGACCGCGAACCCCTATCTGGCCCGCGCTCTGGCGTGAGACCGGACGAGCCCTGCGCCTGGGCTCCCCCATGGAAGAGCTGGGCCTGCGTGAGCGCAAGAAGCGGCGGATGTACCAGGACGTGTCGGACACCGCCGTGCGGCTGTTCCTGGAGCGGGGCTTCGATGCCGTGTCCGTCGCGGAGGTGGCCGCCGCGGCCGGGATCTCCGAGCCGACCCTCTTCCGGTACTTCCCCGCCAAGGAGGACCTGGTCCTGCACCGGATCGCGGACCACGAGACGGAGGCCGCGCGGGTGGTGGCCGGAGCGGCGGAGCCGCTGGAGGCGCTGCGCCGCAACTTCCTCGACGGGCTGGAGCGGTGCGATTCGGTCACCGGTCTGAACGACCACCCGGCGGTGCTCGCCTTCCACCGGCTGCTGTACGGCACGCCCGCCCTGGCGGCGCGGATGTACGGCTGCCTGGAGCGGTCGGAGGGCGCGCTCGCCGAGGCGCTCGGCGGCGGGCTGGACGCGCGGCTCGCCGCGGGCCGGATCATCGCCGTGCAGCGGATCCTCGCACTGGAGAACTGGCGGCGGATCGCGGCGGGGGAGGGAGTGGAGGAGGTCCGGCCGGACGCGGTGCGGGCCGCCGAGCGGACCTTCGAGCGGCTGGCGGCGGGGCTGTACGTGGTGCTGACCCGGGCGGTCTCCCGTCTGGACGTCGTCCACGCCCGGCCGCTGCCCTTCTAGCCGCGGTCTTCAACCGGCGCCCGATCAGGGGCATCCTGAACGGTGATGCTGCTCTTCCTCGACGTCGACGGGCCGCTCATCCCGTTCGGGGCGGCGGACCGGGCCTATCCGGTGTACGACCGCGGCCTCGCCGGGCCGCCGGACGCGGGCGGCCATCCGCTGCTGAACCGCGTCGACCCGGCGCTCGGCGCGCGGCTCGGTGGTCTGGGCTGCGAACTGGTGTGGGCGACGACCTGGATGGACGACGCCAACGCGTGCCTGGCGCCCTGGCTGGGGTTGCCCGCGCTGCCGGTCGTGCGGTGGCCGGACGAGGACGAGCCGCCCGGCCTGCTGCACTGGAAGACCCGATCACTGGTCGCCTGGGCGGCGGGCCGCCCCTTCGTCTGGATCGACGACGAGCTGACCGAGGCCGACCGTGCCTGGGCCGCCGTCCACCATCCCGCGCCCGCCCTCCTCCACCGGGTCGACCACCGGTACGGCCTGACCGGCGCCGACTTCACCGCCGTGGCGGAGTGGCTGCGGCTGTCTGTCCAGCCGCTCAGCCGGCCGCCGCGTCGGTGAGGATCGCCTGGAGCCGGGCCCGGCACTCGGCGACGAAGGCGGGCCAGGTGTGCCAGTAGTAGGAGATCCCGCTGACCCCCACCGCGATCGCCCAGGCGCGGGCGCGCGCCCAGGTCGCGTCGTCGAGGTCCAGGGCGTCCCGGTAGGCCTGTCGCGCTCGCGGCGGCAGGTCCCACACGGGAGCGTGCTCGGCGTCGGGGAAGCCGACCGAGAGCGCTCCGAAGTCGATGACCGCGTGCAGTCCGCCGTCCCGGACCAGGAGGTTGGTCGGCTTCAGGTCGCCGTGGAGCCACACATGGGGTCCGGACGGGTCGGGCAGTGCGAGCGCCGCCCGCCACAGCCGTTCCAGGGTGTCGACGTCGAGCCCGGAGCCCACGGTGGCCCGGCAGTCCTCGAAGGCCGCACCGACCCACTGGTCGCAGGGCCCCAGGACGCCGCCGCGGTACCAGCTCAGGTCCCCGGCGCGCGTCGCTCCCATGAGATCGATGCCGTGCAGCTCCCGTACCACCGCCGCCAGGTCGGCGCCGAAGGCCGCCCAGTCCCGGACGGTGTCCGGGCTGGCCTCGTCGCCGTCGATCCAGCGGTGCACCGACCAGAGGACGGGGAAGGCGTCGGTGGGCGTCCCGGCGTGCACGGGCTCGGGGATCGGGCAGGGCAGGAGCGGTGCCAGGCGGGGGAGCCATTCCTGCTCCTTGCGCACGGACCGTCCGTCGGCGGTCCGCGGCAGTCGCACGAGCAGGTCGTCGCCCAGCCGGTACATGGTGTTGTCCGAGCCGGCGCCCGCGCGCGACAACGGCAGGCCGGCCCACTCCGGGCGCTGTGCCCGCAGCAGTGACCGGATGAGCGTCTCGTCGACCGGGATCTCGTCCTCGTGAAGCGTCACCGCGGCAGTCTCACGGCCGGAGGGAACGGACGCCAGTGAGTTTCCGCGGGGATCGAGGCCGGCGAGCGGGGCGGCACTGGGACGGGCGGGTGAAGTCCTCGGGTGGTGTGGCGCACTCTTGCAAGCAGGTGCTTGCAATTGTTAGCGAAGGTGCGGCATGGTGGAGGCATGGCATCGCTCAACGTCGGCAATCTCGGTGAGTACCTGCGCGAGCAGCGGCGAAACGCACAGCTCTCGCTGCGGCAGCTCGCCGATGCCGCCGGGGTGTCCAATCCGTACCTGAGCCAGATCGAGCGCGGGCTGCGCAAGCCCAGCGCGGAGGTGCTCCAGCAGGTCGCCAAGGCGCTGCGCATCTCCGCCGAGACGCTGTACGTCCGCGCCGGCATCCTCGACGCCGAACGGGACCGGGACGAGGTGGAGACGCGCGCCGTCATCCTCGCCGATCCCTCGCTCAACGAGCGGCAGAAGCAGGTGCTGCTCCAGATCTACGAGTCCTTCCGCAAGGAGAACGGATTCGGGATCGGCGAGCCGGCGGCGGAGGACGCGGAGGCGGCGGAGCGGACCGGCGGCACCGAAGTCCCGAGCGACACCGCCGTACGCGGCAACCGCACGGCCGGCGGCAGTGATGCCGGTCCGCGGCGGACGGCCGGATAGCCGGACCAGGGCCCGGCCGCCCAGACCGCGGACACACCAACCTCAGCCGAACGCGAATCCGGGAGGACCCTCACCATGGCCATCACCGACGACCTGCGCAAGACCCTCAGCGACCCGAAGCCGCTCTACTTCGCCGCCGGCACCGCCGACCTCGCGCTCCAGCAGGCCAAGAAGGTGCCCGCCCTGGTCGAGCAGCTGCGCGCCGAGGCGCCGGCCCGTATCGAGGCGGTGCGCAACACCGACCCGAAGGCCGTGCAGGAGAAGGCCGCCAGCCGGGCCAAGGAGGCCCAGACGACCCTGCAGACCAAGGTCAACGAGTTCATCGGCACCCTCGACGTCGACCTGAAGAAGTTCGGCGAGAACGCCCAGGACCTCGCCCTGCGCGGGGTCGGTGTCGCCGCCGAGTACGCCGTCAAGGCGCGCGAGGCCTACGAGAAGGTCGCCGAGCACGGTGAGCAGACCGTGCGGAACTGGCGCGGTGAGGCCGCCGAGGAGATCGAGGACCTGGCCATCGTCGTCGAGGGCAAGCCCGAGCCGGGCGAGATCCGGACGGAGCCGACGCCGGCCGCGGTCAGGACCGAGCCCGTCACGGTGAAGAAGCCCGCGGTGAAGGAGTCCGCCGTCAAGGAGCCCGCGGCCAAGGAGTCCGCCGCGAAGAAGGCCCCGGCGCCGCGCAAGGTCACCCCGACCGTCAAGAAGACGACCCCGCCGGCCAAGTGAGCACGTCCGGCAGGACCTGAACGGGCCGGGCACCCCTGGGGTGCCCGGCCCGTTCTACGGGTACGGTGGCCGCGTACGGATCGGGAGACAACGGGCGGTGGACAGCATGCTGATGTTGGGCTTCGCGGGGTTGATGGGGATCTTGAAGATCGTCATGATGGCCCTCGCCGCGTTCGGGCTGTTCGACGCCGCCTTCCGGCGCGAGGACGCCTTCCGCGCGGCCGACAAGCAGAACAAGGTCTTCTGGCTGATCATCCTCGGCATCGCGCTCGTGGTCAGCTACCTGTTCTCGCTCCTGTCCATCCTGCCGATCGCCGGTGTGATCGCGAGCATCGTCTACATCGTCGACGTGCGTCCCGCGCTCAGGCAGGCCTCCGGCGGCAACGGCTGGGGCCGCCGCCGCGGCGGAAGCAGCAGCGACGGCCCCTACGGTCCGTACAACGGCCGCTGAGCGGCGGACCGCCGGGTGGTCAGGACGTGCGGTCCAGCAGGACCACCGCGACGTCGTCCGTCAGCTCGCCGCCGTTGAGGTCGCGGACCTCGCTCACGGCGGCCCGCAGCAGATCCTCGCCGCGCAGCCCCTCGGCCAGCTGGCGACGGATCATGTCCACCATGCCGTCCTGGCCGAGCCGCTCCCCGTCCGTGCCGACGCGGCCCTCGATCAGGCCGTCGGTGTAGAGCATCAGGCTCCACTCGGCGCCCAGCTCCACCTGCATCCGGGGCCAGCGGGCGCCGGGCAGCAGGCCCAGGGCGGGGCCGTTGTTCTCGTACGGCAGCAGCTTCGGGGCCCGGCCGGGGCGGGCGATCAGCGGCGACGGGTGGCCGGCCAGGCACAGGCCCGCGCGGCGGCCGTCGGGGGCGATGTCCACCGTGCACAGCGTCGCGAAGATCTCCTCGTCCGCGCGCTCGTGCTCCAGCACCTCCTGGAGCGTGCCCAGCAGCTCGTCGCCGCACAGCCCGGCCAGCGTCAGCGCGCGCCAGGCGATGCGCAGCTCCACGCCGAGCGCGGCCTCGTCCGGGCCGTGGCCGCAGACGTCGCCGATCATGGCGTGCACGGTGCCGTCGGGGGTGCGTACGGCGTCGTAGAAGTCGCCGCCGAGCAGGGCGCGGGAGCGGCCCGGCCGGTAGCGGGCGGCGAAGCGCAGCGAGGAGCCCTCCAGCAGGGGCGTGGGCAGCAGGCCCCGCTCCAGCCGGCGGTTCTCCTGGGCGCGCAGCTTGCCCTCGGCGAGCCGCCGCTCGGCGGTGTCGGAGCGCTTGCGCTCCACCGCGTAGCGGATGGCGCGGCTGAGCAGCCGGCCGTCCAGCTCGTCCCGGAACAGGTAGTCCTGGGCGCCGACGCGCACGGCCTCGGCACCGCGCTCGGCGTCGCCGGAGGCGGTCAGCGCGAGCACGGCGTGCCGGGGCGCGAGCTGCAGCACGTGCCGGAGCACGGCCAGCTCGTCGGCGTCCTCGTCGTGCGGGCGGCCGGGTGCCGGGAGCGCGAGGTCCAGCAGGATGCAGTGGACGTCGTCGGTGAGCAGCCGCTCGGCCTCGGTGAGGTTGCGGGCTGTGCGGACACGGACCGGCTTGCCGGAGGGGTCCAGCATGTCGGGCACGATCGGCAGGCCCGCCGGATCGTCCTCGATCAGCAGCAGGGTGAGAGTGGCGCTGTTGGCGCCGGCCGTGGCGTTGCGGTGAGCCTCTTCCTTGAGGGGGCCGCCTTGGGCGACGGCCTGCGCCTGACCACTCTCCACGGCCGGGATCGCTCTCTGCCGCGGTACGGGTACGGGCATCGTCCTGTTTTCCTTCCCTCCCCCCGAGGGCAGGTGGGGCGAGGGACCTCGACCCACCGACGGGTGACCATAGCGGTACTGCCCGCCTGGATGGAATGGTGTGAGCCGCGTCGCTCCCGCGCAGGCCCCTGTCATATGCCGCGATTCGTAACGCAGTTGGACAGGCCGCCCGTGCGGCGGGGATGACGAAGCTCACGCATCGCCCCGGTTCGTGCGGGGGTTGGCCGTGCGGTGGGTCACACGGCCGGGGCTCGGCGGGGGCCGCAGGGGTCCGCGGGCAGGCGCGCGGCGCCCGACGTGCGGGCCGTCACATGAGCTGGGTCACGCGTCCGGACGTACGATGCCCAGGATCGGCATCGTGCCCGCGCCCGCGACCGTCACCGTCCGCCCCGGCCGCGGGGCGTGGATGATCCGGCCGTCACCGGCGTACATCGCGACGTGGCTGGCGTCGCCGAAGTAGATGATGAGGTCGCCGGGGCGCATGTCCTTGATGTCGACGTGCTCGAGCTGCTTCCACTGCTCCTGCGAGGTGCGCGGGATGGGCCGGCCGGCGTCGGCCCAGGCCTGGGAGGTCAGGCCCGAGCAGTCGTAGGAGTCGGGGCCCTCGGCGCCCCACACGTACGGCTTGCCGAGCTGGGCGGTGGCGAACTCCACCGCTTCGCGGCCCTGCTTGGAGGCCTTGGTCTTGATGTCGTTCAGGACGCCGGTGTCCAGCCACTCCGTCTGCGCCTTGTCGGCGGCCTCCGCCTCCAGCTCGGCGAGCCGCTCCTTCTCCTTCTTCTCGAGCCGGTCCTCGAGCTGCTCGGCCTCGGAGATCTGCCGCTTGATCCGCTTCTTGGCGGCGGCCTTGGCCTTGCGGTTGACCTCGAGCTTCTTCCACTGGGCGGAGGCGTCGTCGGCGTAGTCCCGCAAGTCCTGCTGGGTGCGGGTCATTTCGCCGATCAGCTTGCTGGTGGCCCGCTGGCCGTTCAGCACCGTCCCGGCGCCGTCGATGAACCGCTGCGGGTCGTCGCTGAGCAGGAACTGGGCGGTGGGCGGCAGTCCGCCGGTGCGGTACTGGGCCCGGGCCGACGCGCCGGCCTGGTTCCTGAGCCGCTCCAGCTTCTCCTGGCCCTCGGTGATCTTCTTGGTCAGCGCGGCGATCCGGGCGGACTGCTTCTTCGTCTTCTCCTCGGCCGCGTTGTAGGCGTCGGTGGCCACGGCCGCGTCGTGGTAGAGCCGGTCGAGTCTCGAGCGGACCTTCTCCAGGTCCTTGCTCTGCGGGGGCGTCGGGCTCGGGGACGCGCCCGGTGTCGCGCTCCCACTCGGTGTGGGTGTCGGAGCGGCGAACGCCGTGCCGGGCGCCGCCAGCACGGTCACCGCGCAGACCACGGTCACGGCGGCCATGAGCAGGCCGCGCTTGCCCGTCCCCATACAGTCCCCCAAGCTGGTTAACCGTCAGTAACTTGCGGTCGTCCGATGGATCGTGCCATGGCGGCACGCGAAACGACAGAGGTCATGGGAAGTCGGGTTTCCGCCCGCCCTCCGCGCCCTCGTGCACGTCTCGATCACTCACCGCCCCCTCCGCGCGTCTCCCCTGGCCGGCGTCGCGTACGACGATCTCCTCGCCGATGTGACGAACGACGCACCGAGATCGTTCCCGGCGGCCGCCGCACGCCGGTTCGCGGAGGTTCAGTGGGTGCGCGGCGCCAACGCGCTCCAGTCGACGGTCACTTCCCCCTGCCGCCAGCGCGCGACCGAGTCCGTCACGGGCCAGTCGGCGGTGAGGTCCCGCACCGCGCGGATCCAGCGCTGGCGGGCGCCGTACGAGGCGTACGGCGCGGCGGCGGCCCAGGCGCGGTCGAAGTCGCGCAGGAAGGCGTGCACCGGCTCGCCGGGGACGTTCCGGTGGATCAGCGCCTTCGGCAGCCGCTCGGCGAGGTCGGAGGGCCGCTGAAGCGAACCGAGCCGGGCCGCGAAGGTCACCGTCCGCGGGCCCTGCGGGCCCAGCGCCACCCAGACGTGCCGTCGGCCGATCTCGTCGCAGGTCCCCTCCACCAGCAGACCCCCGGGCGAGCCGCCGGCCGCCGGCGCGAGCCGCGCGCACAGCCGCTGCCACACAGCGGCGACCTGGTCCTCGTCGTACTGCCGCAGCACGTTGGCGGCCCGCACCAGCACCGGGCGCCCGGACACGGGGATCTCGAAGCCGCCGTGCCGGAAGGCCAGCCCGTCCCGCTCATAGGGTCGGGCGGCCGCGACCCGCTCCGGTTCGATCTCGACACCGACCACGCGCGCGCGGGGCGCGACGGTGCGCAGCCGGCCGAGCAGTTCCACGGCGGTCCAGGGCGCGGCGCCGTATCCGAGGTCGATCGCCACCGGGTCGGCCGCGCGGCGCAGCGCGGCACCGTGCGTGGCGGCGATCCAGCGGTCCATGCGGCGCAGCCGGTTGGGGTTGGTGGTCCCGCGCGTCACGTTTCCCACGACGGGGGTCCCCCCGCTCGAGCGAAGCCGAGAGGGGGGGAGGGTCGCGGCGCGGGCAGTCATGCCTACGAGGGTAAGCGGGGCCGTCCCGTGGAGCCCGCGCCCGTTGCCGTCGGCCACCCACGCACCACGCCGTCGAACGGTTGAGCGAGATAAGGTCATGATTCGGTAAAGGCGCCTGATCGGGAAATGGCGGGGCACTCATCGGCTGTTGCACCCCCTGGAGGGCGCTGTCGGTCCTCCGGCAGGCATGGCCGCACCGAGGAGGAACGCCACGTGAGCCAGTACGTCAGCAGGCTCGGGCGTCGCTCCCCGGCGGCACCCCCGCGACTCAGGCTGCACCGCAGGCCCCGCCGCGTCGCCATGCTCTCGGTGCACACCTCGCCGCTCCACCAGCCCGGAACCGGTGACGCCGGCGGTATGAACGTCTACATCGTGGAGCTGGCCCAGCGGCTGGCCGCGATCAACATCGAGGTCGAGATCTTCACCCGGGCCACCGAGGGCGGCCTCCCGCCCCGCGTCGACCTCGCCCCCGGCGTCCTCGTCCGGCACATCGACGCCGGTCCCTACGAGGGTCTGGCCAAGGAGGACCTGCCCGCCCAGCTCTGCGCCTTCACGCACGGCGTGATGCAGGCGTGGGCCGGCCACCGTCCGGGCCACTACGACCTCGTCCACTCCCACTACTGGCTCTCCGGCCACGTCGGCTGGCTCGCCGCCCAGCGCTGGGGCGTGCCGCTGGTGCACGCCATGCACACCATGGCCAAGGTCAAGAACGCCAACCTGGCCGACGGCGACACCCCCGAGCCCGCCGCCCGCGTCATCGGCGAGACCCAGATCGTCGCCGCCGCCGACCGCCTCATCGCCAACACCGAGGAGGAGGCCGGCGAACTCGTCCGGCACTACGCGGCCGACCCCGCCAAGGTCGCCGTCGTCCACCCCGGCGTGAACCTCGACCGTTTCCGCCCCGCCGACGGCCGCGCCGCCGCCCGCGCCCGCCTCGGCCTCCCGCAGGACGCCCTGATCCCCCTCTTCGCGGGCCGCATACAGCCCCTGAAGGCGCCGGACGTGCTGCTCCGGGCGGTCGCCGCCCTGCTGGACGAGCGCCCCGAGCTGCGCTCCCGGATGGTCGTACCGGTCGTCGGCGGGCCCAGCGGCAGCGGGCTCGCCAAGCCCGAGGGCCTGCAGAAGCTCGCCGCGCGCCTCGGCATCACCGACGTCGTGCAGTTCCGCCCGCCGGTCGGCCAGGAGCAGTTGGCGGACTGGTTCCGGGCGGCCTCCGTCCTGGTCATGCCGTCCTACAGCGAGTCCTTCGGTCTGGTCGCCATAGAGGCGCAGGCGGCCGGGACCCCGGTGCTCGCCGCCTCGGTCGGCGGTCTGCCGGTGGCCGTTCGCGACGGCGCCACCGGCTTCCTCGTCCAGGGCCACCGTCCGGCCGAGTACGCGCGCGTGCTGGCCCGTTTCGCCGACCAGCCCTCGCTGACGGACAGCATGGGCGCGGCCGCCGCCCGGCACGCGCTGGGCTTCGGCTGGGACACCGCGGCGGCCGCGACCGCCGACGTCTACACGGCCGCGACCCAGTCCCACCGCCGTCGCGTACGCTCCCAGCATGGGTGATGTCGAGAAGGCCACACAGGTCGTCGAGGACGTCCTGAAGGACGCGGAGCTGGAGTGGGAGAGCCCCGAGTCCGGGACGTACGTCGTCAAGCTCCCCGGCACCCGCAAACTCTCCACCACGGTCAGCCTCATCGTCGGCCGCCACACCCTCTCCCTCAACGCCTTCGTCATCCGGCAGCCCGACGAGAACGAGGCGGGCGTCCACCGCTGGCTGCTGGAGCGCAACCTCAAGCTGTTCGGCGTGAGTTACGCCGTGGACCGGCTCGGTGACATCTACGTCACCGCCCGTCTGCCGCTGGCCGCCATCACGCCCGAGGAGACCGACCGCCTCCTCGGCCAGGTCCTGGAGGCCGCCGACGGTGCCTTCAACACCCTGCTGGAACTGGGCTTCGCCTCCGCGATCCGCAAGGAGTACGCCTGGCGGGTCTCACGCGGCGAGTCGACCCGGAACCTGGACGCGTTCAGCCATCTCATCGAGCGCCCCGCCGACTGACGGGACCGAGGCCCGGGGTTCGAACCGGCGTCGGCGCGCCGCATCCGGCGCCCGGCCGACTGACGGGACCGGAGCCGGGGGCCCGAACCAGCGTTCGCACGCCTGCTGTTAGCCTGCGGCGGCCCGAATTCTTACCGGGCCCTCACCTTTCTCTCACCAGCAAGAGGTTGTGCATGCGCGCAGGCAGATCCGGCTCCGCGGTCGCGCTCGCGGGAGTGCTCGCCCTGGGGGCGTACGCCGCGCCGCCCGCGGCGGCGGCGGACACCGGCATCAAGGTGTCGAACCTGGTGGTGAACCGCGGCAAGCCCATCATCGTGGGCACCACCGCCGAGGTCACACCGGACTTCACGTATTACATGTCCTGGCCGTCCGGCCCCAAGCTGCCGGACGTGGACGCCTTCCCGTTCCTGTACCACGACACCACCGCCGCCAAGGGCGCCGACGACGGCGGCATCTACACCGGCTCCACCACCTGCTACGAGGACGGCACGCACGCCGCCGACTGCGACGGCGAGCTGTACATCGACCCGCCCTACCGGCTGGACTCCAACAACGACGCCACGACCTGGAAGATCGCGGTCTCCGCGCGCATCTGGGGCGCGGACGGCCAGCCGAAGAGCCAGGAGTACCTGACCGGCTTCGGCTCGGTGCAGGTCAAGCGCGCCGGGAAGGCCACCGTCAACGCCTCGCCCGAGCCCGTCGCCAAGGGCAAGAAGCTCACCGTGTCCGGCCGGCTCACCCGCGCGGACTGGGTGAGGCACACCTACACCGGCTTCGGCGGCAAGTCGGCCAAGCTGCAGTTCCGCAAGGCGGGCTCCAGCACCTACTCCACCGTCAAGATCGTGCAGGCCGACTCCGCGGGCTACCTGAAGACCACGGTCACCGCGGCCGCGGACGGCTACTGGCGCTGGACCTACGGCGAGACGTCCACGACCGGCGGTGCCACAGCCGCCGACGACTACGTCGACGTCAGGTGACCCGGCGCGCCCTCACCGGGCACTGAGCCGGTAACGCCCCGGCGGCACACCCACCAGCTTCTTGAAGTGCCGGGTGAGATGGGCCTGGTCGCAGAACCCGGTCGCCACCGCCACCTCACCCGGCGGCAGCCCGTCCAGCAGCAGCCGCCGGGCCCGGCCGACCCGGCGGGACATCAGGTACTGGTGCGGGGGAATGCCGTAGGCACCGCTGAACGCCCTCACCAGGTGGGCCGGATGGGCGTGCAGCAGCCGCGCCGCGTCGGCGAGCGCCAGCCCCTCGGTGACGTGCTCGTCGAGCAGCTCGCGCAGGGACCGGGCGAGACCGGGGCCGCGGCCGGGACGGCGGGCATCGGCGTCCCGGCCCCGCAGATGCTCCCGCAGCCGCTCCCCGACCAGCGCCAGCCGGCTCTCCGCCTCCAGCTCGTCGCCGGGCCGGGCCAGGACGGAGTGCAACTGCCCGACCCGCAGCCGCAGTACCGGATCCCGCAGATCGGGGCCGTCCACGGCCGGGCCGATCAGCTCGTCGCCGAGATGGCTGCCGTCGAGGTACAGCACCCGCTTGCGGAAACCGTGCGGGGTGGCGGGGGAGCCGTTGTGCGGCACGTGCGGCGGCAGCAGCGAGACGGTGTCGTGCGGGGTGCCGTGCTCATGCCGGTCGAGGTCGTACCGTACGGCGCCGTCGTCGACGATCAGCAGCGTCCAGGCGTCGTGGACGTGCATCGGGTACGCGTACTCGGTGAAGTGGGCGTGGAAGACCTCCACGACACCCGGGACGCGCGGGCGCCAGGCGGAGACGTCGGGCTGGTCGGCGGCCACGCAAAAAACGTACAAGACCGCGGCGCGCCGCGGTCGGCAGTCTCACTCCATGAACACCGAACCGCATGCCGAGCCGGCCGCCGCCCCCGTCCGCTTCGACACCAAGATCGCCGTACTGCTCCGCGAGGACCTGGCGCCCTGGCAGCGCCTGAACGTGACGGCGTTCCTGGTCAGCGGCCTGGGCAGTCAGGTCCCCGAGGTGATCGGCGAGCCGTACGAGGACGCCGACGGCGTGTCCTACCTGCCGATGTTCCGTCAGCCGGTACTGGTCTTCGAGGGCACCAAGGAGACGCTCACGGCGGCCCACGCCCGGGCCCTGTCCCGCGCCCTGCCCAGGTCGGTGTTCACCTCCGACCTGTTCGCCACCGGCAACGACCGCGACAACCGCGCGGCCGTACGGGCGGTGGGGACCGCCGACCTGGACCTCGTCGGGCTCGCCGTGTACGGGCCGCGGAACGGGGTGGACAAGGTGCTGAAGGGTGCCCGAATGCATCGGTGACCGAATCTGCACAGCACATGCGCAAGCCCGCGCGCGCGAGCGCGGTTGGTGCGGAGTTGTCCGGATCGGGGCCGCCCTGGCAAGAGCTACGGCCCCTGCGCGCCGAACCGCTTGTGGAGAAGCTGCCCTCAATCGATGACCAGGTGGGCACGGATGAGGAGCCGGTGCCCTCAACTGCCCCGTGACGCAAGCCGGTCGACTGGATGCCGGACACGCTCCGTGATTTGATCCATCGCGCCGCCGGGTTCAAGCCAGGGCGTCCGGAAACGGATGCCCCACGCCCGCGGTCGCGGCCAAGCCGTCTGTCCCCAGCGGGGCCGCTCCCCCCCTTGTGGAACCTCCAACGAAGGGCAGTTTCGACATGACCTCCGCTCCCCAGGTCCAGACCGCCGAAATCTCCGACGCCGAGCTGGACGGCGTCTCCGGCGGCCTGGACCCGCAGGCCGGCATCGTCGCCGGTCCCGCCGCGCTCAACAGCACGGACCTGCTGGCCCAGCTCGGCACCGTCACGGACACGGTCCAGGGCGCCGTCGGGCAGCTCCAGGGCGCCGCCGCCCAGTTCAACCGGGTCGGCGTCTACGCCTCCTTCTGATCGCCCGGGCGCCGGCCCCCCCGGCGCCCACGGCGACGAGCCCCCTGCCCGCGGAGCACCGCGCGCAGGGGGCTCGCCCCTTCGGTCCGTCCGCGCTCAGGCCGCGCTGAGCTCGGCCTCCGCATCCGCCGGGGCGGTCTCGGCCGGCCGCCGTTCGGCGGGCGGCCGCCGCATGAGCACCCCGTACCCGACCCCGGCCACGGTCCCCACGCCGGCGCACATGGCCCACAGCCACTCCGCGCCGAACCGGTCGATGACCGCGCCGGACATGAGCGGTGCCACCAGCGCGGCCACGGACCACGACAGCGTGTACATCCCCTGGTAGCGCCCGCGTCCGTGCACCGGAGACAGCCGTACCACCAGCCCGGTCTGGGTCGGGGCGTTGACGATCTCGGCGAGCGTCCACACGCACACGGTGAGCGCGAAGACACCGACCGACCCGGCGAAGGCGGTGAGCCCGAAGCCGTACCCGGCGAGCAGGGAGGAGACGACGAGGAGCGTGCGCGGGTCGCGGTGCTCGATGAAGCGGGTGACGGGGATCTGCAGCGCGACGATGAGGACGCCGTTGACGGCGACGGCGAAGCCGTAGTCGGCGGCCGTGAACCCGGCCCGGCCCATGGCCACCGGCAGTCCGACGGACCCCTGCTGGAAGACGAGGGCGACGAGGAAGGACAGCCCGACGACGGCCATGTACCGCCCGTCGCGCAGCACCGTGCCCAGCCCGACGTCACCGTCCGTCCGCTTGGCCGTGGCCACGGGCCGTGATTCGGGCAGCTTGAGGAAGACGACCACCGCGCACGCCAGGGTCATCACGGCCTCGATCAGGAACCCGGCGAGATAGCTGAACTCGGCGATGAACCCGGCCGCCATGGAGGAGACGGCGAAGCCGAGGTTGATCGCCCAGTAGTTCAGCGAGAACGCCCGCACCCGGTCCTCGGGCCGGACGATGTCCGCCATCATCGCCTGCACGGCCGGCCGCGAGGCGTTGGAGGCCATGCCGACCAGGAAGGCGACGCCGGCGATGGTGACCGGGTCCTGCATGAACCCCAGCACCGCGACGGACACGGCGGTGGCGCTCTGGGCGATCAGCAGGGTGGGCCGCCTGCCGAGCCGGTCGGCCATCACCCCGCCCCCGAGCGAGGAGACGACCCCGCCGAGCCCGTGCAGCGAGGCGACGAGACCGGCGTACGAGGCCGAGTAGCCGCGATCCAGCGTGAGGTACAGCGCCATGAACGTGGCGACGAACGCGCCGAGCCGGTTGACCAGGGTGCTCGTCCACAGCCACCAGAACTCGCGGGGCAGCCCGGAGACGGTTTCCCGGGCGGCACGTCTGAGACGGGCGACGGACGCGACGGACGCGACAGACATGGACGGGACCCCCCACGGGTACGGAAATGTAAGCGGCTCAAACGGTAAGCGCAACTTACATGTCTTGGGCGGGCGGCGGCCACTCGATTAACGGGAGCCGCAGGTGAGCCGTACGGGACGCCTGACGGGAACGGCCCGCTCGGTGGCCGGCCCGTCCGCCCACCGAGCGGGCCGGGCGACGGCCCGAACACGTGGATTACGCTCTGAGGCATGGCCGACGCACCGTACAAGCTGATCCTCCTCCGCCACGGCGAGAGCGAGTGGAACGCGAAGAACCTGTTCACCGGCTGGGTGGACGTCAACCTGAACGAGAAGGGCGAGAAGGAGGCAGTCCGCGGTGGCGAGCTCCTGAAGGACGCCGACCTCCTCCCCGACGTGGTCCACACGTCCCTCCAGAAGCGCGCGATCCGCACGGCCCAGCTGGCCCTCGAGGCCGCGGACCGCCACTGGATCCCGGTCCACCGCAGCTGGCGCCTGAACGAGCGCCACTACGGCGCCCTGCAGGGCAAGGACAAGGCGGCGACGCTGGCCGAGTTCGGCGAGGAGCAGTTCATGCTCTGGCGCCGCTCCTACGACACCCCGCCGCCCCCGCTCCCGGACGACTCCGAGTTCTCCCAGGCGAACGACGCCCGCTACGCCACCATCCCGCCGGAGCTGCGCCCGCGCACGGAGTGCCTCAAGGACGTCGTGTCCCGCATGCTCCCGTACTGGTACGACGGCATCGTCCCCGACCTCCTGACCGGCCGCACGGTCCTCGTCGCCGCCCACGGCAACTCCCTGCGCGCCCTGGTCAAGCACCTGGACGGCATCTCGGACGCCGACATCGCGGGCCTCAACATCCCGACGGGCATCCCCCTGTACTACGAACTCGACGCCGACTTCCACCCGGTGACCCCGGGCGGCAAGTACCTCGACCCGGAGGCGGCGGCAGCGGCCATCGAGGCGGTCAAGAACCAGGGCAAGAAGAAGTAAGCGCCCACGTGTAAGCCCCCTACCTGCGGTTTCTTCGCTGGGAGGGGGCTTTCCGCTGCCTCTGGGCCGTCTCTGGGCCGTCAGGGCGATGGAGCCGCGCGCGAAGGGAGCTGGGGAGGAGTGTGGCTGGTGTCGCTCAGCTTCTCCGGCCCGAGGAACAGACGGGCAGCCGTGAGATGGGCGCCGGGCGTCTCGCGCGCTGCCGGCAGGTGGGGCGGCGATTGGGACACGGTTCCTGGCACGTTCAGTGCTCGCTGGTGGAGATGTAGGTGCCGTGCCAGGTGTGATACCAGACGGCGCCTGTGGAGGCGTTGACCGAGAGCATGCCGTTGATCTTCCCGGTGCGCATGGTGTGGAGGGTGTAGTAGCCCGGGAACGCATCGGGTTTGGCGGCGGTCAGGTCGCTGCGCCGGTCACGCAGCCACTGCTGGGCGCGGTGCTGGGCCTGGTCGGGGGAGAGCCGGGTCTGTGTCTGGCTGCGAGGGTGCATACCGTAGTCGGCGTTCCACATCATTGCCGGGCCGTACTCGATCCCGGTGTCACCGTTGGCCGGGTTGACGAGGATCTCGGTGGCCGGCTTCCCGGAGGGGGTCTTCAGCTCGGCGTAGAAGTTCTTCGAGAACTGCATGACCTCGCCAACGTGCAGGTCGAGCCGGTGGGCGAAGGCGTCGGCGCGCTGTCGGGCTTGGTCCAGGGTCTGCACCGGGGTGCCGTCACCGCGTTGCCAGTAGTGCCCGCCCATCATGCCGGGGCCCCACGAGCAGTCGTTGCCCATCATGCCCGACCCCATGCCGGGTCCCCATGAATCCCAGTTGTCCCAGTCGTTGCCCGTTGTGCCCGACCTCCAGCAATTGCTGCCGGAGGGGCTTGGCGCGGCGGTCGAGCGAAGGGCGGCACGGCTGGACGTAGGGTCGGCTGCCGCGCATCCGGCAGCCACCGTGCCGGCCAGCGCGACGGCCACAAGCACCGAGACGGTCTGTCTGCTTGTGCTGCACACGGTCATCACCTCTTCAGGTCGGTCCGTTGGCGTCCGCCCGACGCAGCAGAGCGGGCCTGTCCCTTCCAGCCTCGCTCCGGGTCGGGCGATCAGCCCAGGGCCGTCCGGACCTGCTGTTGCCCCGACCGACCCGGTCCTTGACGAAACAGCGGTTCGTGGCGATCGACCAGATACGGATAGGCCGGACCTCAAAGCGTGTGTGCCAGCCAGAGGATGGCGTGAGAGCCGAGCAGGACCCAGGACCGGCTCAGGAGCGCAGAAGGGCTGAGAACGCGGCACAGAGCCATGCGTGCCCCCTGCGTGCCCGATGAGGGGGGACCGCACAGGGAGTAACGGGGAGTCACGGCAACCAGATCAAAAACGCGCCGGTCAGCATCTTGTCAGGTCACCGCGCAAGCGCATACGCGATCTTCCAAACTAGCTACGTGTCATTGCCGGCGCCAGCGTCTGTACGAGTCCGCCGAGCAGATAGACGAGCAAGCCCAGGAAGAGCACTGCCATCACCCCTGCCATGAACCTCAAGCGATCCGGAGTCATCATCGGCCTGGCAGTAACAGGGTTCCTCGGTTCCTCCGATCCAAGTAGTCGTAGACCCACAGACCAAAATTGCGATAGTCGACTGCAACGAGGAAACAGAGGCCTCCAAGCAGGGCGACCCAGCTCAGCATAAAGAGGGCCTCTATCCAATTAACGGGCGTAACTACCGGCTGGCCCGCAAGGACGAGAGACCCGCACACGATGCCTTCAACTTCCCACTGCTCCTTCAGCTCCCAGTGATGCCCAGACACCCGAGGGATCGGGAAGGTTGTACGGACCCGTTCGTGAAGCCGCGGGCGCTGAAGGGTGCTTGATGCACGCCTACGACGGCCCGGACTTGTCCGTCTCAGTTTCCGTCTCATTCAGCGACGGACGTCGCCGTTCAGGAGGGGCTGCTGTACCGCAACTCCCCACCCCGCACCGGCCGTCATGGGCCGCCAAGCAACCTGTATGACCGTCTCCGACCCATATCTCTAGAGCTACGGACCAGAAGGTGCCCGTGCCACTCTCGTGCCAGAACGGACGGGAAGCCGCGGGGAATCAAGGGCAACGACTGCGCCCGCGGGGTGCCTTGACCCAAAGCAGGTCTCCGCAGTCACGCCAGCGATCGCCGAACCTCGCTCCAGGCGCTTCGTGACTTGTACGGCCGTAGGGGTGATCAAAGCATGAATGACGTTACGCTCTGATCCTTTTGGTGCATCGTTCTCCAGGTGTCTGCCCGACCTGGGGCAGAGCAGCGGAGGAGAAAATATGAGGAACGTCCAGAAGATTGCAGCGGTGGCCGTAGCCACCTGCGGAATCCTCTTCGCCGGCATCGGCGCGGCCAGCGCTGACACCGGTAACGAGGGGGACAACATCCCCGTGCTCAGCAACATCAACACGCTCAACTGGGACGATTCGCCCTTCTGCGGAATTCAGGTCAAGACCAAGGACAGCGAGCAGAAGACGTCCTGTCCGGTAGTGCACAACGAGGGCAGTTCTAACAGCCCGGTCTACATCATCACCTTCAAAGACTGATCCTTCATAGCGGTCCGGCGGTTCGCCCGTCGGACCGTTTTGCCTGTCGGGGCATTGGCAGACAGGTCAGCGATCCGGGCTGTCGTGTCGGTGGGCTCCCAGGGCTTCGGCATAGTTCGGCCTCGTTATCTTGACCACGTCAGGCCGAGGAGGGCCGGGCGGTCGGGTTCGGTCCCGGGCTGCCCGGGGGAGACCGGAGGCGATGTTGCGGACGCCGGCCCGACTCCGCAAGCAGCTGCCAGCCCGTCACCCGCCGCGCGGTTCATCGCACCGCCCCCGGGTGCGGGCAGTTGCCTGTGAGGGCCACTGGGCCGTCCCCGGGCCGTCCGAGGTCAGCCGACGCCGACCGACAATGACAGAAGCCCACGGCATCTGAACTGGTCAGAGCCGTGGGCTTCTTCAGGCCCGCTGGTCAGCGGAAGAATTGATCAGTAGACCGGCTACTGATCACAGTTGCCGGCGCTGACACACCCGTTGAGGCTCCGCCGGCCTGTGGACGAAGCCAGGCTCTCTGGGGGGTGACTGACGTGTTTTGGGGGACAACTTTCTGCGCCTGTACTGATCGCGCCCGCCGCCTACGACCCGCCGTGGAAGAAGCCGGACTTCAGGTCCCTGATGATGACGTCGAGTGAGTGTCCACTGACGATGAGCGGTCCACTCCAGGGCGCGGTGAGTGCGAAGAGCAACGCCAGGCTCAGCCCGACCACACTCGCAACACCCGCGATGAGCAGTGACGTTCGCAGGCTGCTGCGGAAGACCAGTGCGCCGGCATTCACGATCAAGGCCAGTCCGCTGACCGCAAGCGTGACGACGTAGAGCGCGGGAATGCTGCGCGAGGCGGCCGCGACGCGGGCGCGACGATTGCTGATGACAGCGTCCAGGGAAGCCACCAGCTCCGTGCCGGTCGGGGTTCCCAGCTCGGACCGGGCCGCCTCGTCGCGCACGCTCCGCTCCAGCCGTGCGATCGCGCGGGCGGTGGCCGGGTCGTTACCGGACGCCGCTGCCGCACCCTGCCATTCCCTGGCACGTGTGGTCTGCAAGTAGTCCAGCAGTGCCGCATGGATCGGCTCCGACTGGACTCGCGGACTTGTCGCCGCCCACGCCAGGCGGGAGGCCGCGGCCGCCTCGTCGCTCACCAACCCCTCTGCTGCGCGCAGGTAGCCGGCCTCGCTGGCCAGTGAGAGTGCCGCAAAGATCGCGAAGGCAGCGCCGAGTGTCGGCATCAGGGGCGTGGCGATCTGCGGCACTCGGTCCCGTTCCCCGACCGGTACGAGCGCCCGGACGCCGATGCGCGCCACGGCTGCGACCAGGAAGGCGAGCACGAGCCCGCCCACAACCAGCACCACCGCCGGCAGCGAGGTCAACCAGTTCACCGCATCACCCACAACGCGTTTCCACGGGCACCCCACGGCGGCGGCACACCGGCCCCCGCGACCTGGAGCTCCTCGTCGATCACTTTCAATGAACGCTCCATGATCACAGGTCGAAGACCTTTGACGCCCGCGACGCTCGGCACGGCATCTCGCTTCGTCGGCCAAACAGCCGAGTACGGCCCAGTACGAGGCTGTAATGACACGACCGCCGCGCCCGTCTCACTTTCCGTCTCATTTCAGCCTGGTTCACCGCCCGTTCAGCCGAGACCGGAAGCCGATCCCAATCCGGTGACGAGCCGCCCATGAACGCAGGTGAACGCCCCCGTACACACACCCACACCCAACTGACACAGTCGGAAAGTGTGTCGACCGGGGGATGAGGGGGGTGGGGTCCGGGGCCTGCAACATAGTCCCGAGGTGGCTCCCGGGGACCTTTGTGCCCACCCCCCTTGACCGCGGACCTCGAAGGTTCTCTGACCGGTCTCACTCCACCAGGCAAGCTAGCAAGGAGCACTGACAACGGCCGGGTATGTGGGCTGCGGTACAGCAGTGAAGAAGTACAGCGACCCGAGCAACCGGCAGTGCCCCCGTACCTCATGGTCCTCAAGGCAGCCTCTATGACCTTTGATGACCGATCTCTACAGAGCTACGGATCAGAGGTTCCCCGAGTCACCCCACCGGCACCGCAGATGAGACGCCCACCTGCCCAAGGCCGGCCCCCACCCAAGTTGCTTCGGGACGAAGAGGTCGTGGGTTCAAATCTCGCCACCCCGGCGCTGAGTACGAGGTCAGAGGCCGGTAGCAAATTTGCTACCGGCCTCTGACTCGCTGGCCCCGGATCAGGTCGAACCTGAACACCACTCCCCTGGACGCAACCGTTTCGACACCCCCTTCCAGCACTCTTTCAGTCGTCGTGCCAAACTCCCTCCCTGGTCAGAGGGAGGGGCAGGGGCGTGGAGAAGTCCGAGGCGAAGCAGTTGCTGGAACGGGCTCGCGAGATGTGGGATGCGGAGGAGTGGCTGCGTTCCGCTGAGCTGTACGAGCAGGTCCTTGCTCACTATCCGGACGAGGGCCCCAGCGCGGTGTGGTGGTACGACGCAGCGCTGGCGTACAAGTTTCTGCGTAACTGGGCAAAGGCCTACGAACTCGGCCGTGAGGCTGCCGCCCGCTCGCCGCGCGGCGAGCAGGACCCGGCGTTTTGGAACCTGGGGGTCGCCGCCACAATCCAGCGTGACTGGGCGACCGCCCGTGACGCTTGGGAGGGCTTCGGGATCCCGATGCCGGCGGGCGAGGGGGAGATCAACGGCGCCTTTGGCCCGGCGTGCGTACGGCTGGACGCGGGTGGCGAGCGTGAGGTGGTCTGGATACAGCGGCTCTGCCCGACGCGAGGACGCGTGATGAACGTCCCTGCCACGAAAGGCCGTCGCTTCGGTGAGATCGTCGTGCACGATGGGGAGCCGACTGGCGAGCGGACGTACAACGGCCAGAGCGTCGCTGTCTTCGACGAATTGCTGCTCTTCGAGGCCTCTTCGCTGCCGACGCTGCATGCGACCGTAAACGCAGCGGATGCATCCGACGTCGACGCCCTGGTGGCTTCATTCTTCGCGCGGGACTTCGGCGCCGAGCCGGCGAGCAGCTTCCACATGCTGTGCGCATGCTGCAGCGAGGGCCGGGTCGACTGGGATGAGGCCAGCGTGCCGACACACGGCGGCTCACAGACTGTCTGGCTGGCCGCCCCTGAGACCGAGGCCCGGCAGCTACTGGATGCCTGGGCGACGGGTGGCGAACGCAGCTGGAACGGACTGGAGCTGTTTGGTTGAGCCCCGGGGAGTGAGCGGGGAGTGGATCAAGAGAATCGTGCCGCGCAGTAGTCACGTAGACCAACGCATACCAAGCCTCTGACGTGCACAGATACTCATTCTGGGTGGATGCGGCTGGACATGCTTGGGCCAAGATCGGACCACGCTTAATGCGTAGCTCTTCGAGGGCGCGGTGTGGTGAAGCCCCGGCCCGTCGGTGCGGGCCGGGGCTTTCGATCTCGGCTACCTGGCACTGGCGACTGTGATCGGGACGTCAGGGCAGTGGCTCAGTGCGTCGGTGAGGGCGGTCTGCTCGGAGGCGTCGATGCTCGGGGCCCAGCGGCGCCGGCCGGCCTCGTACTCGGCGGTCGGCGGAGCTCTACCAGTTGGTCAGGTCGACCAGTAGGTCGCAGTGCGGGTCGTCCGGGGCCGGGCGCCGGTACTGCTCCTCCCCGATGAGGGAGGGCAGGGAGGCGAGGAGGGCGGTCGTCGGCGTCCCGGTCAGGCGGATGTCGACCCCGATGACGCCCGGCCGGTCGGGGCGCTGCACGTACAGACGGATCAGGCCGTCGCCGTGCATGAGAAAGCCGATCAGGAACGGGTTCTCGTCGTCTCCGGGGTCGGAGAGGGCGCGTACGACGGTGAGTGCCTCGCCTTGTTCGGTTTCCGGAGTCGGGGTGATCTCCTGCGGGCGGAGGCGGATGAGCGTCATCCCCATGACCTCGTCGACGTCGCTGCTGCTGTAGATCTGGGGCCCGGTCAGGACGGTGCGCAGCAGGCCGGGGACGTAGTACGGCGTCACCGTGTCGTGGGGGATCTCGTACAGGAAGCTCATGGCGTACTCGTCCTCCCCGGCGCGGACGGCGATCCGTACGGCGCCAGGGGCGGGGAGGACGCCGCGCAGATGGCAGTAGTCGGCGACGGGCGCGTTCAGGTAGTACAGCAGCAGGCGGGTGACATCTGCCTGCTGCTCTCGGTCTTCGGGGTCTGTCACGGATGCATCCATGCGGGGCACTTGTTGTTGTGGTGATTGCGGCAGAAGGCGTTGATCACGCCGATCGTCTGTCCCCTGCCGGCATCGTAACGGCGCTCTTTCGACTACGCGTGTACTGAACGACGACGGTGAACTTGACCTGCCGCGGCCTGGGGCCTGTTTCGAAGTGGGTATCCCGCCGGTCGTCGCGAGCCTGCCTCACGGTCACGGCCCGAGGAGCCTGCGACGGCCGCCGAGCCATTGATCCGTCGCCACCGATGGTTCCTCTGCTGTAAATGGGCCGGGCCGGTCTCCGGGGCTGTCCAGGCGCCGGGTGGAGCCGTAGGTTCCAGCGAGGCAGGCTTGGTGCATGAAATCGCTCTTGCGCTCACCCTCGTGGCCTGGAGCAGGCGGTCATCACCGGGTCTTCCTCACGCTGATGCAGTGTGTGCCCTTCTTGATCGCGCTGGCCGTGCTGGTCATCGAGCTCACGCCTGCGCACTTCATCTATACAGGCCCCTTTCTCACCGCGGTCCCGGCGCTGGCGGCAGTGACGTTGGGGACCAAGGGCACCACCGCGGCGGCGGCCCTCGCGCTGGCGATCAGCGTGACCACCGCGACCTACAACGGGGCGTGGGGCACGCTGCAGGTCTACAGCAACTTCCTGGCTCTGGCCTTGGTCTCCGTGGCCGGATTCATCACCAGCCGCGCCATGCAGGAGCGCAGGCAGAGGGAGCTCGACCAGGTCCGCCGCATCGCGGTGGCGGCCCAGGAGGTCGTGTTGCGGGCCGTGCCCGCGCGCCTGGGCCCGCTGCGGGCCGGCAGCCTGTGTCTTGCGGCCGGGACCGGGGCACGGGTGGGCGGTGATCTGTACGAGGCCGTGCAGACACGCTATGGCGTTCGGATGATCGTCGGGGACGTGCGGGGCAAGGGACTGTCCGCGGTGCGAGCGGTCGCGGTGGCGCTGGGCGCGTTCCGGGAAGCCGTGCACTATGAGGAGGACCTGGTGGAGGTCATGAACCGCTGTGCGGCCGCCCTGCGACGGGAGATCTCCGTGCCGGGTGCCTATGGGCCAGAGGTTCTGCTGGAGGGTTTCACCACGGCGCTCATCGCGCAGGTGCCGGACCAGCCCGTGGTGCAGCTGGTCAACCGTGGACATCCACCACCGCTGCTGCTGCACCAGGGCAGGGCTGCACCCCTGACGCCGAGCTTGGAGTCGCCGCCGCTCGGCCTCGAAGACCTGATGACCGGTCTCCCCGAGAAGTCTGAGAGCTATGCGTTCCTCCCCGGTGATCGTCTGTTGTTGTACACCGACGGTGTGATCGAGGCGCGCAATCGCGACGGCGAATTCTTCGCCCTGCCAGAGGCCCTGGAGGGGATAGGCGCCGACCCCACCCCACCGGAATTCCTGGAGCGACTGCACCAGGCGTTGACCCGCCACACCGGCGAAAACCTGGCGGACGATGTGGCGATGATCGTCGCCGACCGGTTCGACGGCCTGCCACGCACACCTTCCGGTGGGGCAGACGTGGGGTGACCGTCGTTGTCGGCCACGAAAGCGCAGCTCGGGGGTTGTCCTGCACGGATGTAAAGCTGCTGGGCCGCCCGGTCACTCGTGGTCCCTGCCGCACAGGGCGCGGTGGTACCGAAGGCGTACTTCGTGGATCCGCTGGGCGGGATGCCGGCGGAGTACGGAGTCGTCGGGGCCGACGCGGATGGTGAGTGCGTCGAGAGGTCCGGGGCCTCTTGCGTTTCCCCATGGGCGAAGGGAAGGCCGTGCTCGCGAACCGGGTTGGAGGCTGCTCCTCTTCGTGACTGAGGGTCCGCGGCGACACCGCCGGGCCCCCTCTGGGCCCTCCAAGGGTGAACGCGCACGCGTCGAGGTCCGCGATCTGGGTGGGGAGATCGTCATCGAGACCGACGCCGCGGGCCTTCGGACACTGGCCGGCCGTCTGCTCACACTCGCCCAGGACGGCACATCCGACGGGACTCACCTCCATCTGGAGGAGGGCGACGGGCTCGATGAGGGGTCGGAGCCTGGTCCTGGAGAGGTGCGACGACGAATGATGCGCTCCGCCCCGTCCCTGCCGTGCCCGATGCAGGCGTCAGCCAAGGTCGGCGAAGAATAGCTACGGTCCAGTTTTGTCTCCGCAGGTCTCGAAACCGCAGGTCAGCGGCGTTAAGCGGTTGTTCTCGTGTGGATCTGTGCCGACGGCCACAGCAAACGGGCCTCACAAAGGCGCATACTGAGCCATGACAAAGCCTGCTGCGCCGAAGCGCCATCTGCCCACGAGCCCCTTCAAGGCGCCGGTCGCACCGGCTCCCAAGTACTTCGCCGTGGGCGACCAGGTCACGCACGACATGTACGGCCTCGGCCGAGTGGTCGGCATCGAGGACGGAGTCGCGGTGCTCGTGGATTTCGGCTCGGCGCAAATGCGGATCTTGAGCCCGTACGCCAAGATGACCAAGTTGTGAGACCGCTGTGCCCGGTCACGGCACAACCAGGTTCCGTCAGGGATCTGCAACGAGAGAGAGTCCTCCCATCATGACGTCGCTGTTCTCCGCCCTGGAAGGGCAACCCCGCCGCTCCTCGGCGGCATCGCCGCCTCCGGCGACCAACCCCTTCCAGGCCCCCGACTTCGGGGAAGACGAAACCTTGCCGTTCGAAGACGTACAGGAGCCCGCCCCGGGCGTAGGTGCGGCGCGGCGCAAGGCGGCTTAGCTCCACGAGTACCGGCCGGTGGCTCCGGCAACCGGCCGCGGGCTGTCCCCCTCGCTGCAGTGGTCGCCCGGCTTCGCGGCACGCGGCGAGCCGGCTCACTGACGGCTGATGTTTCTGGTCACGCCGGTGATGACGGTCGTGGCCAGGATCCAGCCGGTGATGACGAGGGCGTGGGACGCCGCCTGGTACCAGCCCTCCGACGCGAAGGCGTAGGCAGGAACACCGTCCCGGCGATGTGCGTCTCACCGAGCCGGGCTTGTCCGAGGAACTGCAGCCCGTGAGGTGCGGGATGCCGTCCACCTGCATGGTGGCGGCGAGGCCGGGCAGTGCGGAGCCGCTGAGGTTGAGGTGGCGGAGCCTGGAGGCGTACAGCAGGGGCGCGTCCTCGAAGAAGCGGTCGGTCAGCCGTATCGGATGCTCGATCGCGCCGTGCATCAGGCCGAGGACGCCGGCCGCAGTACGGCTGTGGTGAAGGGGGCTTCACCGTCCGGCCCACCGGTCGAACTCGGCCGAACGGGAACAGGGGCCCCTCGACCCCCGGAAGGTCCTGGCGCGAGCCGAGGTCACCCCGGCGGACAGCCTTGACGTTCCGTGGTGGGGTGGTCGGATCCAGGGCCGTTGACGGGCGTCCGAGTGCCCGTTTCTCGTGGTCACGCTGCCGGTCCGGTGGACGGTGCCGAGCGGACCGGGCGCGATGGAATCCCGGCTCAACCAGCCGCCCCGCGTGGTAACTTGAAGCACATTTGTCGGGGTGGCGTGGAGTGGGCGCGAGGGACGGATGACTGGTTCGCCGTACAGCGCGATGCGCGCCAGGCTGGCGAACAGGACTGTCCGGCACTACCTTCCACCCACATTCCGGGTCCGCGATTCCACGGACGAATCCGCCGTGGAGCGCCTCCGGTTCGACGCCCTCCTCGACCAACTGCCGTCGTACCTGACCAAGTACGAGCCGATCCCCAAGACGTGGCTGGTCACCGGCGGCGCGGGCAGTGGCAAGAGCACCGCCGTCCTGCAGTACGCGATCGCGCTCCTGGACCGGGAGACCCCCTGCGCCGTCGTCGACAACCGCATGATCAGGCACTTGGACGTGAACGGCCTGAGCGTCGAGGAGTTCGCCAAGCGATTTCGCCCGTCGGGCCTCGACGAGAAGTTATGGAAGGCGCACATCAAGAAGCACCGCGTGGTCTTCCTGGTCGACGCCTTGAACGAGTTGGAGCGCGAGTTCAAGTACACCGCCAAGTGGAGCTTCGTCTGGCAGTTACTGGCCGGATCGCACGACTTCACGGTGCTGGCGACGTCCCGCAGCGAATCCGATGACCTGAACTGGACCTTGCTGCGCGATGTCGAGACGATGTCCATCGAGCCGCTGGACGAGCAGGACATCAAGCGCTATCTGGGGATGCGCGACGGATCGGCCACCCAAGCGCTGGACGAGATCAGGTCGGGCGACATGCTGGGCGTGGCGTCCAACCCGTTCATGCTGTCGCTGCTGACCGACTGGCTGCTCGGCACCCGATCCGTGGAGGGCCGGGCCATCCCGCGCAGCCGTGCGGACCTGCTTCGGGAGACCATGGTCCGGCCCAGCAGCGGCACCGGGTCCGGCACGGCGGAAGAGGGCGAGGCGAAGCGCGGGCTCGGCATGGAGGCGGCGCTGTGCGCGGCGGCACTGGCCGCCATCACCACGGGCAAGGGCAACGCGGACTTCGTCGACGTGGACGTGGAGGCGCTGCTCGACCTGGTGTGGGACGACAAGCGCGAGACAGCCCACACGGTGAAGGCGTTCCTGCACACGCAGATGGTGGAGCCGGTCGGTGACGGGGCGGACGGCCAGTACAGCCTCATGCACCCGGCCTTCGTGGACTTCGGCCTGGCCCTCGCCTGGCAGAGCACCGGCCCGCCACCCTTCGTGCTGGACCCCGCCTACCTGGACCAGTGCCTCGGCGACTGGGTCGGCCTGCAATCCGACCCGGACAACGCCGTACTCGGGCTGCTCGCCCCGGACGCCAAGCCGCTGCCACCCGAGTTGGTGGTGGACGTCCTCGTGGCCAACCGGGGTGTGCTGGGCGACGAGGTGCGCGGGGCGCTGTGGCGGCGACTCGGCGGTTGCTTCGATCGGGGGCGCCAGATGCGCGACCGCCTGGCCGGAGCGCTGGCCGGCCTGCCTCCGACCGTGCTGCGCGACGGGCTCCAGCGCGGTCTGCTGCGGGCGCTCAACGCCAGGGACCCGGGGTTCGCGGACGACGTCCTGGCCGCCTTGTGGAACGGGTCGCTGGACGCCCAGACGCTGCAGCGACTGCTCCGGAAGCACGAGCGCAACAAGAAGGAGTCGGCACCGAGAAGACCCGATCGCGACGAGGCCCGGGCCGCGAAGCGGCGGGCGTGGCTGCGCGGGGACGCCGACCCGGACGCGCGCCGCCGCAGCGCGAACTGGCTGAGCGGCAACGGCGGTGAGGAGGACGTCGACGACCTGCGGACGACGATGCTGGAGGACTCGGACGCCACGGTTCGCGGCGCCTGCGCCACCGCGCTCGGACGCATCCGCTCGCATCGGGCCGTCCCCGCTCTCCTGGAGACCACCGGGGCCGACCGCGACGGCATCGTCCGGGGTTCGGCTGCCAATGCCCTAGGTCAGATCGGTGCTCCTCGGGCGGTGTCCACGTTGGTCACTGCGCTGGCGGGTGATGGGGAGGCCGGTGTTCGGGGTTCGGCGGCGAACGCGCTCGGTCAGATCGGTAATCCTCAGGCGGTGCCCGCGT
>Ga0308175_100000464_pt1 | contig 28385 bp, 28 predicted proteins | sample PhyCR1_3_FD_203893 | JGI IMG/M metagenome (GOLD analysis project Ga0308175, IMG submission 203893) | Soil microbial communities from UC Gill Tract Community Farm, Albany, California, United States - DLSLS.C.R1 | ecosystem: Environmental > Terrestrial > Soil > Agricultural land | place: USA...
GCCGACGGTAGAGCTCGACCGAGTCCATTATCATCCTGGTCAGGCTGAGCGAGCCGCGGAGCTGACCGACGAGGCCCGCCGAGTGGAAGGTCGAGCCGCTCGTGAGGTCGGCGCGCTCGCACAGGACGACGTCGTCCCACCCCAGGCGGGCGAGCCAGTAGAGGATCGAGCAGCCCCCCACTCCGCCGCCGATCACGACTGCACGGGCAGAGGGCTTCACCGGTGCGACGATAATCCCTCGGCGCCGTGCGAGCTCGGGCAGTCATCTTCGACTTCAACGGAACGCTCTCGCAGGACGAGCCGATCCTCCTCGCGATCTTCCAGGAGCTCTTCGCGGAGCACGGCAAGCCCCTCTCGGCCGAGGAGTACTTCGACGAGCTCGCGGGGTTGTCCGACCCCGAGGTCGTGCGCACCTGGCTGGGGGCGGATCATCCGGCGGTCGGCGAGGTGATCGCGCGCAGGATCGAGCGCTACCGCGAGCTCGCCGCCGACGGCTCGACCGTCCCGGAGGAGGTGCGCGAGGCGGTGCGCTACGCCGCGGAGCGCGTGCCTGTTGCGGTCGTCTCGGGCGCAGCCCGGGCCGAGATCGAGCCCGTGCTCGAGGCGGCGGCGCTCGCCGATCACGTGCGCGTGGTCGTCGCTGCGGAGGACGTGACCTGGGGTAAGCCGGCACCGGACGGCTATCTCCGTGCGCTCGAGCTGCTCGACGACGGGCTCGCCGCATCGGACGTGCTCGTGCTCGAGGACGCGGAGGCAGGCATCGCCGCAGCCAAGACAGCCGGGATGCGCTGCATCGCCGTGCTCGGGACGCTCGTGCCGGAACGGCTGGCCGCGGCGGACGAGATCGTCCCGGCGCTCGACGTGGGGCTCATGCAGCGCCTGCTGGACTGAGGGGGCGCCGGTGACGGCGCCCCGTGACCTCAGTGACCCAGTCCAACGCTCAGGGCGGCGCGGGAGCCGCCGTGGAGGTGGCCGGCACCGCATCGCCGGCCGGCGAGTCGCCTTTCTCCTGCGGCCGCAGGAGGATCATGTAGATCACCCCGACCGCGGCGACGGCGAGCGCGGAGACGATGACGATGTAGTTGTCGTACCAAGCCGCCCCCGGCGTGCGCGGCCAGCAGAGGTTGATGATCGCGCCGACGCCGTACGCGAGGGCGATGATGTTCACCGGCAGGCCCCATGCGCCGAGGCTGAACGCCCCTGCCGGCTTCCATCCGCGCGTCCGGGCCAGCAGCGCCGCGAGCACGACGAGCTGGAAGCCGATGTAGATCCCGACCGTCGCGAAGCTGATGATCTTCGTCAGGGCATCGGGCCTGCTGTACGTCGCGAGGATGATCGCCGCGGGGACGACGAACGCGACCGCGACCGCCCACGGCGACATGTGGAACCGCGGTGAGACCCGCGACAGGAGCGAGCTTCCCGGCAGGACGCCGTCGCGGCCCTGCGAGAAGAGCAGCCGGGCGGCCGCCGCCTGGATGGCCAGTGTGCAGCTGATGAAGGCAAGCACGATCACGAGCAGCGCGAACTTGTGCGCGACGTTCCCGAAAGATGCCGCGAAGACCGTGTTGACCGGGTCCGCGTCGGCGCCGCTCGTCACGGCGGTGATGCTCGGCACTGACAGCGTCAGCGCGAGCACGAGGAGCGCCGACACGGCGGCGCCTACGCCGAGGGTCATGAGCATCGCTCGCGGGATCCGGCGCGAGGGGTCCTTGACTTCCTCGGCGACGTCGCCGCAGGCCTCGAAGCCGTAGAAGATCCAGATCGCCATCAGGGCGGCGGCGAGAAAGGCGCCGAGATAGCCGCCGCTCCCTGTCACTGCGCCCTGGTGATGGACGAGCACACTCCACGCCTGCTTGTGCTCGAAGATCAGGAGGTAGAGACCGATCACGACCGCGCCGATGATCTCGGCCACGAGACCGATGAGCGCCGCCTTCGCAAGTAGCCGGGCGCCGAAGAGATTGATCGTGGAGGCGATTGCGATCAGGACGATCGCCGTCCCGATCACGAACCACTTCGACGCGTTTGCGCCGAACAAGTCGGCGACGTACGGCCCGGCGCCGTAGGAGACCGCCGCGACGGTGACGAGCAGCGCCCACGTGTACATCCAGCCGGTGAACCAGCCGTAGCCCCGGCTGTTCAACCGGCGCGCCCACTGGTAGATGCCGCCCGCGATCGGGAACTGGGAGACGACCTCGCCGAAGACGAGGACGACCATCAGCTGGCCGGCAACCACGATCGGCACCGCCCAGAACGACGCGCCGCCGCCTGTGGCGAGCGCGTACGCGAAGAGCGTGTAGATGCCTACGACCGGCGACAGGTAGGTGAAGCCGAGCGCGAAATTGGGCCAGATGCCCATCACGCGGCTCAGCTGCTGCCGGTAGCCGAGGCGCTCGAGATAGCGAACGTCGTCGTCGACTGCGACGTCCTGCCCTGGCTGAACGTCCATCCGTCCTCCTTGTGGTGGTCGTGAAGCGTCGATCGTGCGCACATGCACGAGCTGCGGTCAAGGAGATTCGTCGCGTACTTCGCCCCTCCTCTGCGACGCGACCGGAGTGTGCTCGCCGAATCTCGGCGCTAGGCTCTGCCCCCGATGGCCGTCCTGACCTCGCAACTCGACCGCGACGCCGGTGAGTTCGCGCATCGGCAGGAGCGGATTGCGGAGCTCGTCGCCGAGCTGCGCGACCGGACGGCGCAGGTCGCGCGCGGCGGCGGCGAGAAAGCGACCGAGCGACACCGCTCGCGCGGCAAGCTGCCCGCCCGGGAGCGGGTCGACCGCCTCGTCGACCCCGGCACCGCCTTCCTCGAGCTGAATGCGCTCGCGGCGTGGGAGCTGTACGACGGCGGCGCGCCGAGCGCCGGGATCGTGACGGGCATCGGCGTCGTCGAGGGCCGGGAGTGCGTGATCGTCGCGAACGACGCGACCGTCAAGGGCGGCTCGTACTTCCCGCTCACGGTGAAGAAGCACTTGAGGGCCCAGGAGGTCGCGGAGCAGAACCGGCTCCCCTGCATCTACCTCGTCGACTCGGGCGGCGCGTTCCTCCCCCTTCAGGCCGAGGTCTTCCCCGACCGCGAGCACTTCGGGCGGATCTTCTACAACCAGGCGCAGATGTCGGCCAAGGGCATCCCGCAGATCGCGGTCGTGATGGGCTCGTGCACCGCGGGCGGCGCCTATGTGCCGGCGATGTCGGACGAGACGGTGATCGTCCGCGGCACCGGGACGATCTTCATCGGCGGCCCACCGCTCGTGAAGGCCGCAACCGGCCAGGACGTGACGGCCGAGGAGCTCGGCGGCGCAGACGTCCACACGCGGCGCTCCGGCGTCGCCGACCACTACGCGACCTCCGACGAGCACGCACTCGCCATCGCGCGCGGCATCGTGCGGAACCTCGACGCGCCGCGCCCGGACGCGACCTGGGACGTCGCCACGCCCGAGCCGCCGGCGCTCGACGCCTCGGATCTCTATGGCCTCATCCCCGAGGACTTCCGCCATCAGGTCGATCCGCGCGAGCTGATCGCGCGCATCGTCGACGGCTCACGCCTCCAGGAGTTCAAGCAGATGTACGGCGAGACGCTCGTGACCGGCTTCGCGCGGATCGAGGGGTTCCACGTCGGGATCCTCGCGAACAACGGAGTCCTGTTCGCCGAGTCGGCGCAGAAGGGCGCGCACTTCATCGAGCTCTGCTGCAAGCGGCATATCCCGCTCGTCTTCCTGCAGAACATCACCGGCTTCATGGTGGGCACCGAGTACGAGGCCGGCGGGATCGCGCGCGACGGCGCGAAGCTCGTCATGGCGGTGGCGAATGCGCAGGTGCCGAAGTTCACGGTCGTCACCGGCGGCTCGTTCGGCGCCGGCAACTACGCCATGTGCGGCCGCGCGTACGGGCCGCGGCAGCTCTGGATGTGGCCGAACGCGCGCATCTCGGTCATGGGCGGCGAGCAGGCCGCGACCGTCCTCTCCATGGTCGGCGACGTCGATCCTCGCGCGCGCGATGCGCGCGCGAAAGAGCTCCGCGCGACGTACGAGGCGGAGGGGAACCCCTACTACTCGACGGCCAGGCTCTGGGACGACGGGATCATCGACCCGCTCGACACGCGTCGCGTCCTCGCGCTCGGGCTCGCGGCGGCGCGTAACGCCCCGATCCCGGAGACGACGTTCGGCGTCTTCCGGATGTAGCGATCTAGGCTTCGGCACATGACCACGATCGAGCTCACGGCCGAAGAACTCCAGCTCCTCCGCAGCGCACTGCACTCGTTCCTCGACGACTTCGGGCACGACGAGCTCGACGTCGTCCGCCAGATCCAGGCGCTTCTCGCAAAGCTCCCCGAGGAGGACGCCTCCTCGGTGGCGTGATCGCGCGCATCCTCATCTGGAACCTGTCCGACTCGAAGACGACGCTCGGCGAGCTGCGCGAGTACCTGCCCGAGCTGCCGGAAGGCGACGTCTGGATCGCGAACGAGGCGCAAGATCGCTTCGGCCTGATCTCGTTCGACGAGCAGCTGCCGGATCTCGGCGTGATTCCGGAGCTGCTCGGCAACGAGCCGGCGGTGGCCGAAGAGTTCGACGTCGAGTGAGCCGCCGGGGGACGTGGATTGCGGCCGCCGCGGCCGCCGTCCTGCTCGGGATCTCGTTCTACGCGCTCGGCCGCTGGCTCGAGAAGGGTCTCCTGTCGGACGTCGGCGGGTACCAGGAGCGCGCGACGAGCATCCGCGCCGGCGCCGTCCCGTACCGTGACTTCGCGTTCGAGTATCCGCCGGCAGCGCTGCCGCCGATGCTCCTGCCCGCGTACATGACCTGGAGCTACGCGACCTCGTTCGCGGTGCTCATGGGCGTCTGCGGCGCCGCGTGCATCGCGGCCGCCGCCTCGGTGCTGCGCGCGGTGGGCGCCGGAGCGGACCGCACGTGGGCGGCGCTGCTCGCGATCGGCGTCGCACCGCTCGTCCTGGGCTCGCTCTTCGACACGCGCTTCGACCTGTGGCCGACGCTGCTCGCCGTCGGCGCGCTCGCCGCCCTCGTCCGGGAACGCGCGGTCCTGAGCGGTGCACTCCTCGGGCTCGGCTTCGCCGCGAAGCTCTGGCCGGCGGTTCTCCTCCCGATCGCGCTCGCCTATCTCTGGCGGCGGCGAGGCCGGGCAGTCGCCCTTGCCCACCTGGCCGCGTTCGTCGCCGTCTCGGCCGCGTGCTTCCTGCCCTTTGCCATCCTCGCGCCGCACGGGCTCCGCTCGATGTTCGCCGACCAGCTCGACCGGCCGCTTCAGATCGAGAGCCTCGGCGCCGCTGTCCTGATGGCGGCGGAGCATCTCGGCATGCGCCCGCTGACGACCATCGACTCGCACGGCGCGCAAGCTTTGAGCGGCCGAGGGGCCGGACTCGCGGCGGATCTCTCGACTCTGCTCGAGGTCGTGACCGTCGTCGCAATCTGGATCGTCTTCGCGCGGCGCCGCAACCCCGATCGCGAGGCGGTGCTGCTCGCGGCCGCCTCCGCCGTCGCCGCCCTCGTGGCCTTCGACCGGGTGCTCTCGCCGCAGTATCTGATCTGGATCGTGCCGTTCATCCCGCTCGTTCGGGGTTGGCGAGGCCTGTACGCCAGTGCCTTGCTCCTCCTCGCGCTCGGCCTGACGCAGACCTGGTTCCCCTGGCACTACTGGTCGCTCGCAACCGATCACCGGCCGCCCTGGTCCTGGTACCTGCTCGCCCGCGACCTCGCCCTCGTCGCACTCGCGGGCGTGCTGCTGTTGGGGCTCAGCCGCGCACGAGATTCCGAAGCAGGAAGAGAACGTTGGCCGGCCGCTCGGCGAGCCGGCGCATGAGGTAGCGGTACCACTCGGGCCCGTACGGCGTGGCCACGAGGACGTCGAAGCCGCGCCCGACGAGGTCGAGCTGCAGGCGCGACCGGACGCCGTACAGCATCTGGAACTGGAAGCGCTCCTTCGGGATGCCGTGCTCGCGGGCGAACGAGATCGCATGCTCGATCAGCTTCTCGTCGTGCGTCGCGACCGCGGTGAAGCCGCCGGCTGCGAGCGACTTCTCCAGCAGCCGGACGTACGCTGCGTCGACATCACTTTTGCGCGGATGCGCGACCTCCGGGGGCTCGAGGTACGCGCCCTTGACGAGACGAAGGTTCGGATCGAGCGGAAGCAGCGCCGCGAGATCCTCCTCGGTGCGAAAGAGATACGACTGCAGAACGGCGCCGACGTTCTCGTGCCCGCTCTCGCGCAGCCGGCGGTAGATGCGGAGCGTGGCGTCGACGTGGGCCGACTCCTCCATGTCGATGCGGACGAAGTTGCCCCGCTGCGCCGCGTGCCCGACGAGCTCGCCGGCGTTCCGCCGCGCGAGCTCCTCGTCGATCGAGAGCCCGAGATGCGTGAGCTTGAGCGCGACGTTCGTCCGGAGCCCTTCGGCGTGGATGCGGTCGAGCACCTCGCGGTAGGCGAAGACGACCTCGCGCGTCTCGGCCTCGTCGCGCACACCCTCGCCCAGCAGCGTCGTGTTCGTCAGCAGACCCTGCTCGTTCAGCCGCCGCAGGACCGGGACGGCCGCGTCCAGGCTCTCGCCGGCGACGAAGCGCGCGGCGCCGAGACGAAAGCCGTACCGCCGCACGAAGCGCTGCAGACGCGGGCTGTCCGCGGCCGCAAGGACAAGGCTGCGGAGGGCGCTCATCGCTATCCCTGCCAGGCCGCGACGATCCGCTCGACCTCCGCGTGCTCCTCATCCGTCAAGCCGCGGAGAGGCGCGCAGACCTCGGCCGAGACCGGCACGCCGCGCAGGGCGAGCGCAGTCTTCGAGGCTGCATGGAAGGGAAGCCGGCCGAGCGAGACGCGGAGAGCGCGCGCGATCTCGCCCAGCTCCGGCGAGGGCGCGCGCACGAGCGGGACGACCACATCCGGAAAGCTCGCCGCAAGGCCCGACACCGCGCCTGCCGCGCCGGCCGCCAGGCCTTCGACGAGCAGCGCTTCGGCGCCGACGAACACGTCCAGCCCCTCGAGCAGGTAGGGCGAGACCTTCTCCCAGGGAGAGTCCGAGACCTTGAGGCCGGCGAGGTTCGGGGCCTGCTCGCGCAGGTGCTCGATCACCGGAAGTGGGATCGCGTACCCGCTGCGCGCCTCGAACTCGTAGAGGTAGAAGGGCAACGGCGCGCAGGCTGCCGCGGCAGCGAGGAAGTGCTCGAGCAGCTCCTCCTCGTCGAGGGCGAAGTACGGCGGCGCGATGACGGCCACCGCGTCGGCTCCGGCCGAGGCGGCGTGCTCGGCGAGGGCGACGGTGTCGGGCGTCGCTTGTGCGCCGGCGTGCACCGCGACCTGGATCCGTCCGGCGGCAGCGTCGAGGAAGGCCTGCGCGATCTCCCTGCGGTGCGCGGGAGGGAACATCACACCTTCCCCGGTCGTCCCGAGCGCGAGCAGCCCGTCGACCCCGTGTCCCGCCAGGAAGTCGACGTACGGCGCCACCGCGCCGGTGTCGAGGCGCCCGTCGCGGAGCGGCGTGACGGCGGCGGCGACGGCTCCCTTCAGCACGGCGGTCACTCTAAGCTCCTCGCCGTGCCCGAGAACCTCCGCACCGAGCGGGACGGCGACGTCCTGCGCATCACCTTCACGCGGCCCGACCGGCGGAACGCGTTCGACGCGGCCCTCATCGCCGAGCTCGCAGAGGCGTTCGTGGGCGTCGGCCGCGCCCGTGCGGTCGTCCTCGCCGGGGACGGGCCGAGCTTCTCGGCCGGCGCCGACGTCGACTGGATGCGCTCCTCTGCCGACCTCTCGTACGAGGAGAACGTCGCCGACGCGAACGCGCTGCGCGCGATGCTCGAGGCGATCGACGGCTGTCCGGCGCCGGTCGTCGCGCGCGTGCAGGGCCACGCCCTCGGCGGCGGGGCCGGGCTCGTCGCGGCGAGCGACATCGCCGTCGCCGCACCCGACGCGGTCTTCTCCTTCTCGGAGGTGAAGCTCGGGATCATCCCCGCCGTCATCTCCCCCTTCGCGCTCGCGCGGATCGGCCCCGGCGCTGCGCGCCGCTACTTCGTGACGGGCGAGCGCTTCGACGCCGAGACTGCACTCCGGATCGGACTCGTGCACGAGGTCGCGGAGGATCTCGACGCGGCGGTCGCGCGCGTGGTCAACGAGCTCCTCTCGGCCGGCCCGCAGGCGGCGCGCTGGGCAAAGCGGCTCGTCCGCGAGCGCCCGGACGGACCCGAAACCGCCCGCTGGATCGCCGAGCGGCGCACGAGCGACGAGGGGCAGGAGGGCTTACGCGCCTTCCTCGAGAAGCGCCCGCCGAGCTGGCGCGATTAGTCGGCCCAGCCCAGCTCTCGCAAGGCCCAGCCGGCATTCCAGATCTTCGTCATGTGACGGATCTTGTCGCCGTCGAACTCCATCACGTAGACGTAGTCGCTGCTGGTGCTCTTCCCGGTCGGCGGAACGGGACCGCCTTCGCCGGTATGCGTCGCGTGGAAGACGGCGTACGCGACGACACTCTGGCCGTCGGGGTCGACGGCGAACGCCTTCATCTCATAGCGGCCGTCGGGTGTGATGGACATCATCCCCTTCATCCACTCTGCGTAGTCCGCGAGCGTGTGGATCTCTGCGAGCGGCTCCGCGTGCGCGGCGAACGTCGCGTCGGGGTGGCAGTAGGCGCTACACGTCTCCCAGCCTTGGCCCGTGTCGACTGCAGCGAAGAATGCCTTCGCCGTCTCCGTCACGGATGCGGTCTCAATGGCTGCCATCGCCTCTCCTCTCGATCGTGGGGACACCGCGACCCTACAACCTCCCCGAGGACTTTCTCGGTAGCTCCGCTCGGCCCGGCGAAGCTACTGAGCCCAGCGGACGCTGAGCCCGCCGGGGAATAACTCGAGGCACTTCGGGCACGTTGTACGCGCGATGGGCTGGACGACGTTCCTCGAGAGTGCTCCTCCGGCCGGGCACGGGGTGCAGGTCTACGGCGAGCTCGACGAGCTCGCCGTCTCGGTCGGGAGGTTCCTCGACGCCGGATTCCGCTCAGGCGAGCCTGCGCTCCTGATCGCGACCGCCGGCCACAGGCAGGCGTTCTGCGGCGAGCTCGAGCGCCGCGGGTGGAAACTGGACGAGCTCCAGAAGCAGGGTCTCCTGACCGACCTCGACGCGGACGAGACGCTAGCCGCGCTCATGGAGGGCGAGCTGCCCTCGGCCTACCGCTTCGAGCAGGTGATCGGCGCGGCCGCCGAGGAGGTCGCGAGCCGCTTCCCCGAGCGGACGATCCGGGCCTTCGGCGAGATGGTCGACCTTCTTTTCCAGCGAGGAGACGAGCCCGCCGCGATCGCGCTCGAGGAGCTCTGGAACGGACTGCTCGAGAAGCGGAGGGTGGCGCTGCTCTGCGCATACGAGCTCGACGTCTTCAACCACGACGCGCAGACGTCGGTGCTCCCGGAGATCATCCGGACCCACACGCATACCCGCCCCGTCGCCGACCCCGCGCGCCTCGCGGCCGCCGTCCACGACACCCTAACCGACGTGGTGGGCTCGGACGCGGCCACGCGGATCTATCTGCGCGTGGCGGAGGAGGTTCCGCGGACGACCCTCGCGCGTGGGCAGGCCGTGCTCATGTGGCTCAGCCGGCACCAGCCGGCAACGGCGCAGCGTGTCCTCCAGGGCGCACGCTCACGCTACGCGCGCGCCGCCTAGCGCCTCCGCCTACAGGTTCTTGCGGCAGTCGGCGCAGAGGCCGGTGATCTCGACGCGGTGGTCGGTGGCGACGAAGCCGTGACGTTTCGCGGCCGTGGCGACCCAGTCGTCGAGCCCGCACTCCTGCACCTCGACGACGCGGTGGCAGCGCTGGCAGAGCAGGTGGTGATGATGCTCGTCGCCGCACAGCCGGTAGCACTGCTCGCCTCCGTGGTGTGAGAGGACGTCGACGACGCCCTTCTCGCTCAGGAGCGCGAGCGTCCGGTAGACCGTGGCGAGGCCCGCCCGGGAGTCCCGTTCGCGGAGGCGGCTCCAGAGTTGCTGCGCGGTCACGTCGTCGCGTTCCTGGGCGAGCTCCTCGAGCACCTCGAGCCGGCGCGGGGTCGCACGGACACCGTTCCGCTCGAGCAGCTCCGAGAGATCCTGCCGTGCCGTGGCCATGTCCACTATCCTAGCCGTTATGCGAATGAGAACCGTTATCGTTCTCGCTATGACCTTGCTCGTCTCCGCGTGTGGAAGCTCGACAGGAGCCGCGGGCAAACTCGACGTCGTCGCCGCGGAGAACGCCTACGGAGACATCGCCGCGCAGATCGGCGGCCCCCACGTCTCGGTCACCTCGATCCTCACGAGCCCGAGTGCGGACCCGCATCTCTTCGAGCCCGGAACCTCCAGCGGCCTCGCAATCGCCGGCGCGAAGGTGGTACTGCAGAACGGGCTCGGCTACGACGCCTTCATGCCGAGGCTCGAGGACGCTGCGCCGAGCAAGAACCGCGTCGTCGTGACGATGGCGGACGTCCTCGGCGTCCACGGCAAGGACACGAACCCGCACCTCTGGTACGACGTGCCCAAGCTCGATCGCATCGCGGCGGCGATCGCCGCCGCCTACACCCGGGCCGATCCGCCGCACGCGGTCGCGTACCGCCGCGGCCTCCGCCGCTTCGAGCGCTCGCTCGCACCGCTCAGGCACGAAGTCGCAACGATTCGCGCCCGCTTCCGCGGCGCTCCCGTCGCGTACACGGAGCCCGTACCGAGCTACCTCCTCGCTGCGGCAGGGCTACGCAACCTCGCGCCGGACTCGTTCACACGGCTGATCGAGGAGGGAATCGAGCCGTCCGCCTCCGCCTTCGCCGCCATGAGCACGCTCGTCTCGGACCACCACATCCGGGTGCTCCTCTACAACAGCCAGGCCGTCTCCCCCATCACCGCGCAGCTGCGTGCCGCTGCGCAGAACGCAGGGATTCCCGTCGTGCCGGTGAGCGAGACCCTGCCGCCGCACCTGACCTTCCAGCAATGGCAGCTCGACCAGGCCCGCGCAATCGCGGCCGGCCTCGCGGGATGAGCATCGCCGCGGTCGACGACCTGGCGCTGCGATTCGGCGAGCGCACCCTGTTCGAGGGGCTCGGCTTCGAGCTCGAGCCGGGCGAACTGCTGGCCGTGCTCGGGCCGAACGGCACCGGCAAGACGTCGCTGCTCCGCATCCTGCTCGGGCTGCTCCGGCCGACGACCGGCAGCGTCGTGGTGGAGGGCTGCCCGCCGCAGGAACGCTGCCACCGCATCGGCTACGTGCCGCAGCAGCGCGTCTTCGAACGCGACGTCGTCCTGCGCGGCCGCGACCTCGTGCGGCTCGGTCTCGACGGCCACCGCTGGGGGTTCGGCCGCTTCCGCCACGAGGATCGCGCGCGCGTCGACGCCTCCCTCGCCGAGGTCGGGGCGACGGCGTACGCGGACGCGCCCGTCGGCCGGCTGTCGGGCGGCGAGCAGCAGCGGCTGCGCGTGGCTCAGGCGCTCGTCGCCGACCCGGTGCTCATCCTCGCCGACGAGCCGCTGCTCTCCCTTGACCTCGCCTCCCAGCGCGGCGTCGTCGACCTGCTCGACGCGCGGCGGCAGAGCGCCGGGACGCCGGTCGTCTTCGTCACCCACGACGTGAACCCCGTGCTGCATACCGTCGACCGCGTCCTCTACCTGGCGCCCGGCCGATGGGCCATCGGGATGCCGGAGGAGGTGCTGACGTCGGGGACGCTGTCGCGCCTCTACGGAACCGAAGTCGACGTGCTCAACGTGCGCGGCCGCGTCGTCGTGGTCGGCACGCCGGACGACCAGCACGTCCACCACGTGGAGAACGGCCACTGATGTTCACGCAGCTGCTCGCCCAGCATTTCGTCCATACGGCCCTCTGGGCCGGCGCAGTGGTCGCGGTCGTGTCGGGCTCGATCGGCGTGTTCGTCGTGGCTCGCGGGATGAGCTTCGCGGTGCACGCGATCTCGGAGCTCGGATTCACCGGCGCTACGGGCGCGCTCGTGCTCGGCATCGACCCCGTGCTCGGGATTTTCGGCGGCTCACTGCTCGTCGGGCTCGTGCTCGGGCTCCTCTCCCTGCGCGGCCGGGAACGGGACAGCGCGATCGGAGCGGTGCTCGCGTTCGGGCTCGGTCTCGGCTACCTCTTCTTCTCGCTCTACCAGGGCTACGCGACGGAGGCGCTGAACCTCCTCTTCGGCAACATCTTCGGAGTCTCCGACACGCAGTTGCGCAACCTCGCGATCGTCGGTGCGGTCGTGCTGCTCGGTCTCGCGCTGCTCTACCGGCCCCTGCTCTTCTCGAGCGTCGACCCGGAGATCGCGGCCGCGCGGGGAGTGCCGCTTCGCGCCCTCTCGGTGGCGATCTTCCTCCTGCTTGCGCTGACCACGGCCGAAGCGATCCAGGTCGTGGGCGTCCTGCTCGTGCTGACGCTCGTGATCACGCCGGCCGCGGCCGCGCAGCGCGTGACGGGACGGCCCACGCTCGCCCTGCTGCTCAGCGTCACGATCGCGCTCGTCTCGACCGAAAGCGGGATCCTGCTCTCGCTCCTGAAGGACTGGCCGCCGAGCTTCTTCATCACCTCGATCTCGTTCGCCTTCTACGTCGCGGCCCGCTACTACGACTGGAGCCGGGGCCGTCAGAGCCGTCCGGCGACGTTACTGCGTGCGCAGGCCCTGGAGTAGGCGCCGCGTCACGTGGAGTGACGTAGAAGCAGCCGCGAGCCTGCCGGCGGCGACCGTGATCCGGTAGTCGACCGGCCGCAGCTGCAACGGCGTCCGGAACTTGCCGGTCGCGTCGAGGATCGGATGCGCGACGACCCGCCACCGGCCGCGCACGACGCGCCAGACCGCGACGGCTGCGTCCGGCCGGGGCGACACCGCCCCGGTCAGCAGGCGCGGGCTCTCCGCTTGCACCCGCACGCGCGGAGCGACGGCCACGGACAACGACGTCCCGTTGGTGCCGGGCGCGACGAGGCGGAAGGCGGTGCTCGCGCGCGGCTGCAGACGGAGCTGCGTCGGATGCTTGACGCTCCGCACGGCCAGCCACGCGCCGTCGGGGCTCCGCTGCTGCAGCACTGCTCCTGGCACGCTCGCCGCGCGCGCGGAGATCGTCACCGCGTTCCCGTACAGCAGGCGGGTACTGCTCGTGGAGAGCTGCAGCTGCCCGATCGAGAAATACGTCGACAGGAGATGTAGCGCCCGCGTCACCTGGGCGGCACTACGGCGCGTGACGGCGCCGGACGCCAGGTGGAAGGCGACCGACTCGGCGCGCAGGCTGCCGTCCCGCTGCACCTGCACCGACTCGACGCCGCTCCCCAGGCCCAACGCCGCTCCCAGGCGCGTCGAGGAGAAGTTGTACGGGCCCCAGTCGTGGTGCGGGGAGTACGTGTCGTACGGATCGGGCACCGAGCGCAGGTACGGAATCGGCCCCGCGCCGTGCCATGCATCCTGCACGGCCTCCGTGCGGCCGCCCGAGCTGGAGGAGTAGTAGGTGCGCGCGACCTGGCCGTCCCACGTCAGGACCTGGCCGAGGGTCGCGTACACGGCGCGGTCGGAGCGCGGCCGCTCGGCCATGACGCCGCCGTAGACCTGGTCGGCCGTGGTCGGGACGAGGTCGTACCAGGAAGTTGGGTGCAGCTCCGCGAGGGCGTATGAGCGAGCCGCCACAGCCTGCGCCTCGAGCGCGGCGAGCGGCCAGTGCGAGGGCGACTCGGACGGGACGACGCCGCGGAGGTACGTGTCGAGCGAGAGGCCGTTGACGACGGAGACACCTCCGCCCCGGCTCCAGAGCACGAGTGTTCCGTGGTACGCGCGGCCGTCGAAGGTGAGCGGCGCGCGTGGGCAGTCCAGGACGGCGACGTGGCCGAAGGAGAAGCCTGCGCCGTGGCGCCGCACGGGAAAGACGAGCCGCGGCCCGACGCCGTACGTCCCGGGCGGCAGCGTTCGCGTCAGGCGCCTCCCGTCGGTGACCCGGATCGGCGTGGCGCAACCGACGGTGACGGAAGACGCCCCGTGCGCCAGCAGGACGCGGACGCGCTGCTCGCCGAAGCGGCTCAGCTTCGTGCCCGGGTAGTAGTGCGAGAGGATCCGGCGGTACTTCCAGCCGTGCAGCGCGTAGCCGTAGGCGCCCCACTGACTGAGGCCGACGCCGTGGCCCCAGCCGTGGCCGGTGACGATCAGCGACGTGCCGGCGCGCGCCGTGCCCGCGGTCGCGCACACGACCACACCTATCAGGACCGCAACCCCCAACCTGAGCCGCACGGCGATGCTCGTTCCACCTCCTGGGTCGGTCAAACGAGGAAGAGTAGAGCCGAACCCACCGAGCCGCCCGGTTCTTTCGGCGAGGCGGAGCCTAGACTCGACTCGATGCGCCGCCTGCTCGTTGCCAACCGTGGGGAGATCGCGCTTCGCATCTTCCGCGCCTGCGCCGCCGAGGGCATCGAGACGGTCGCCGTCGCGGCTCCCGACGACCGCGGTTCGCTCCACGCGGAGTCCGCGGACGCGCTCGTCGAGATCTCGTCCTATCTCGACCCGGCCGAGCAGGTGCGCGCCGCCCGCGAGACCGGCGCCGATGCCGTCCATCCCGGCTACGGCTTTCTCTCCGAGAGCGCGGAGCTCGCCGAGGCCGTGCTCGAGGCGGGACTGACCTGGGTCGGCCCGCCGCCGGCCGCCCTGCGCGCCGGGGGCGACAAATTGGCTGCGAAGGAGACGGCGCGCGCGGCCGGCGTCCCCGTCCTCCCCAGCGGGACGCCGGAAGAGATCGGTTTCCCGCTGCTCGTCAAGGCGGCCGCGGGCGGAGGTGGGCGCGGCATGCGCGTCGTGCGCTCGCCCGAGGAGCTCGACGAGGCACTCGCGGCGGCGCGGCGCGAGGCCGCGGCGGCGTTCGGAGACGACTCGGTCTTCTGCGAGCGCTATCTCGAGCGTCCCCGCCACGTCGAGATCCAGCTCCTCGCCGACAAGCACGGCAACGTCGCGGCGCTCGGCGAACGCGACTGCTCGATCCAGCGCCGCCACCAGAAGGTGCTCGAAGAAACGCCGTCGCCCGCGCTCGATCCCGAGTTGCGGGCCGGGATGAGCGATGCCGCGGTCGCCTTCGCCCGCGCGATCGGCTACGAGAGCGCGGGCACGGCCGAGTTCGTCCTCGACGGACGCGACTTCTGGTTCCTCGAGCTCAATGCGCGGATCCAGGTCGAGCACCCCGTCACGGAGCTCGTGACCGGAGTCGACATCGTCCGCGAGCAGCTCCGGATCGCGTCCGGAAAAGCCCTGTCGAACCTTGTAACAGACTGTTACTTGCGAGGCCACGCGGTCGAGGTCCGGCTCTATGCGGAGGATCCGCGCTCGTTCCTCCCACAGTCCGGCCGGCTCGAGCGGCTGCGGCTGCCCGAGGGGATCCGCGTCGACTCGGGCGTGCGCGAGGGCGACGAGATCGGCACCGCGTACGACCCGATGATCGCGAAGCTCATCGCCGCAGGCGACACGCGCGACCAGGCGTTCGACCGCCTGGCGCGGGCGTTACAGGAGACGGAAATCGGCGGCGTCACGACGAATCTTCCGTTTCTCCGCTGGCTCGTCGGGCATCCCCTGGTTCGCGCAGGCCGCGTCACGACCGCGTTCCTGACCGAGAACCCTCCCCTGTCGGAGCCGCCGGGGGGCGCTCCGGCAGAGGTCTGGAGCGAGCCGTGGCGGCTGAACCTTCCTCCTCCGCCGACGCGGTCTGCGCCCGATGTCGACAGCGCCGTGGGCGCGGCCGGCTCCGGCGGGCACGAGCAGTCGGAGGTCGTGGCACCGATGCCCGGCACCGTGATCCGCGTCCTCGTCGAGGCGGGCGCAACGGTGGCGGCCCGGCAGCCGCTCGTCGTGCTCGAAGCGATGAAGATGGAGACACCGCTCGTCTCGCCCTACGCGGCGACCGTGCGCGCCGTCCACGTCGGCGAGGGAGATCGCGTGGCCGGCGGCGCCGTGCTCGTGGAGCTGGACGAGTAGTGGAAGTTGTGAGGATCGCCGATGCGGCGACCTTTCTCGCCGAGGCCGAGCCGCTCCTGCTCTCCGACGAGGCGCGCCATAACCTGATCCTCGGCCTCGCGGGCACGATCCGCGACTCGCCCGACCACTATCCGGCCCGGAGCCTCTGGCTCGTCCGCGACGAGGGCGAAGTCGGCGCCGCCGCGCTGCGGACTTCACCGTACAACCTCATCCTCGCCGAGCCGCGCTCCGAGGAAGCTCTCGCCGCGCTCGCGGGGGGCATCGCCGAGGACCTGCCGGGCGTCGTCGGAGCGGAGCCGGAGGCTGCTGGATTCGCCGACCTGTGGTCCCGGCAGACCGGCGTCCGGGCACGAACGAACATGCGGCAGGGCATCTACGCACTCGAGCAGGTTGAACCGCCGTCCGGCGTGCCGGGCTCGGCGCGCGTCGCAACAGTCGACGACCGCGAGCTCGCGCTGCGCTGGTGGATCGCCTTCGGCGACGAGGTGCTACATGGGGACGGACCCGGTCGCGACCGCGCCGAGGCGACGCTCGACCACCGGCTCGCGTCTCCCACCGAAGGGATCCTCCTCTGGGAGGAGGCCGGCCGGCCCCTCTCCATCGCCGGTTGGGGCGGCCCGACGCCGAACGGCATCCGCATCGGCCCGGTCTACACGCCGCCGGAGCTGCGCGGCCACGGCTACGCGACAGCGCTGACCGCGGAGCTGTCGCGGCGACTGCTCGACGGCCGCCTCTTCGCCGGCGGCCGACGCTTCTGCTTCCTCTACACCGACCTCGCCAACCCGACCTCCAACGCGATTTACGAGCGAATCGGCTACCGCCGCGTCGCCGAGTCGGCCGAGATCGTCTTCGGCTAGTTGTCAGGGAAGAGCTTCTGGAGCTTCATCGCGGCGCCCATGTCCCCTTTGAGCTTGAGCTTTCCCGTCATGTAGGCGCTCGTCGGGTTCTGCTCGCCGGCGATGATCTTGCCGAAGATCTCCTGGGAGGCGCTGATCGTGCAGTCCACCCCGTCCTCGATGCCGTCCTGCACGCCGACGCTGCCGTCCGTGACCTTGACCGTCCACTGGCCTGCGCCCTCGATGTCGAAGGCGTACGAGTTGTTCATGCCGGCCGTCTTCGACGTGTCGGCGCGGGACGGAAGCGTCTCGAAGAACTCCTGCACGCTGTCTGGCATCTGCGGCTCCTTGTCGGGGTCTCGGGCGAGTTTATGCGCCGCTGCCTGCGCGGCAGCGATACCATCGCGCCCCGATGACGAAGGTCGAGATCGCGCTGCCGGGGCAGGCCGGCGCGGACGCACTTGCTCTCCCCGTGGCGCAGCCTCTGGGGGGCGACGGCGCGAAGATCGTCGACAACAAGCTCGGCGGCCGGCTCCGGAAGCTCGGTGAGAGCGGCGACCTGCGCGGAGAGCGCGGCGAGACGGTTCTGCTCCACCTGAACGGCGAGCTCGACGCGCCGCGCCTCGTGGCAGCGGGAATCGGCAGGCGCGACCAGGTCGACGCGGACGCGCTGAGAACCGCGGGAGCGGCGACCGCTCAGGCTCTCTCCCGCGTCGGCGGCACCCTCGTGTGGCTGCTCGACGAGTCGCTCCCGGTTCCCTTGCCCGAGCAGGCCGCGGCGCTGGTCGAGGGCACCATCCTCGGCGCCTACTCGCCCGGCCGCTGGAAGTCGAACCACGAGCTGCGAGCGCCGGAGCGGATCGTCATCGGCCATTCGGGCGGTCCCGAGCTCGAGGAGGCCGTCGAGCGCGCCGCGATCGTCGCCGAGCGGGCGAACCGCTCGCGCGACCTCTCGAACATGCCGCCGAACGAGCTCACGCCCCACACGCTGGGCGAGAAGGCGCAGGAGCTCGCGCGCGAGCACGAGCACCTGACCTGCGAGGTCCTCGCCACCCGCGAGCTCGACGAGCTCGGGATGGGGGCGTTGACCGCCGTCGGCCGCGGCAGCCGCAACGAGCCGCGACTGATCGTCCTGCGCTACGACCCGCCGAGCGCGCGCGACGACATCGTGCTCGGGATGGTGGGCAAGTCGATCACGTTCGACGCCGGCGGCATCTCGATCAAGCCAGCCGGCGGAATGCAGGACATGAAAGGGGACATGTCCGGCGGCGCCGGGACGTTGCACGGGATCGGCGCCCTGGCCGCGCTCGGCACCCCGGTGCGGGCCATCGCAGCTCTCGCCGCCGCCGAGAACCTGCCGGGCGGGGACGCGTTCCGTCCCGGTGACATCCTCCGCGCCGCAAACGGCAAGACGATCGAGGTCGTCAACACCGACGCCGAGGGACGTCTCGTACTCGCCGACGCGCTCTGGTACGTCCGCCGCGAGGGAGCGACGCACGTGCTCGACCTCGCGACGCTGACCGGAGCGATGGAGCTCGCGCTCGGCGACCTCTACGCCGGCGGGTTCGCGAACGACGAGCAGTGGGGCGAGCTCATCGTCGAGGCCGGGCGCCGCAGCGGCGATCTCGTCTGGCCGTTCCCTCTTCACCCGCGCTACCGGCGGTACATCGACTCGACGTTCGCGGACATGAAGAACAGCTCGACCCTGCGCCAGGGCTCCCCGGCGCTCGCCGCCGAGTTCCTGCACGAGTTCGCCGGCGAAGGCCCCTGGTGTCACATCGACATGGCCGGGCCTGCGTTCCTCGAGCGCAGCCGCGGCGACTACCTGCGCGTGCCCGGCGGCACCGGCTGGGGCGTCCGGCTGATCGCCGAGCTGGGCAGGATGGTCGCTTGAACTTCGAGCTGAGCGACGAGCAAGAGCTGATCCGCCGCACCGTCCGCGAATTCGCGGAGACGAAGGTCGCACCCGTCGCCGAGGAGCTCGACCGCGAGGCGCGTTTCCCCTACGAGCTCGTCGCCGAGCTCGGCGAGCTGGGTCTGATGGGCCTGCCCGTCCCCGAGGAGTATGGCGGCGCCGGCGGCGACACCGTGTCCTATGCGATCGCGATCGAGGAGCTCACGCGCATCGACTCCTCCGTCGCAATCACCGTGGCGGCGCACACGTCGCTCGGGACGATGCCGATCCTGCTCTTCGGCAACGAGGAGCAGAAGCAGGAGTGGCTGCCGCGGCTCGCGTCGGGCAGCGCGCTTGCCGCCTTCGGGCTCACGGAGCCGGACGCGGGCTCCGACGCGGGCGCGACGCGGACGAAGGCCGAGCTGCGCGACGGCGAGTGGGTGATCGACGGCTCGAAGATCTTCATCACGAACGCGGGCACGGACATCAGCGCCTGCGTCACGATCACCGCGCGCACGGGTGAGGACGAGATCTCGAACATCGTCGTCCCGAACGGGACGCCCGGCTACGAGATCTCAGCGCCGATGCACAAGCTGGGCTGGCACGCGTCCGACACGCGCGAGCTCTCCTTCCACTCGTGTGCCGTGCCGGAGGGGAACCTCCTGGGCGAGCGCGGCCGCGGCTTCGGCCAGTTCATGGAGATCCTCGACGGCGGGCGCATCTCGGTCGCCTCGATGGGCGTCGGGCTCGCGCAGGGTGCGTACGACCTCGCCGCCGCCTACGCGAAGGAGCGGCAGCAGTTCGGGCGGCCGATCGCGAGCTTCCAGGCGATCCAGTTCCAGCTGGCGGACATGGCCACGGAAATCGAGGCGGGCCGGCAGCTCGTCTACCGCGCGGCGTGGCTCAAGGACGCAGGGAAGCCGTTCGCGCTTGCCGCGGCACAGGCGAAGCTCTACACGGGGCTTCTCTCCAACCGCGTCGTGAACACCGCGCTCCAGATCCACGGCGGCTATGGCTTCATGGCGGAATTCGCGATCTCGCGCCTCTTCCGCGACCAGAAGATCCTCGAGATCGGCGAGGGCACCAACGAGGTGCAGCGCATGGTCATCGCGAAGCACCTCGGCTTCTAGCGCCGAGCGCCGTCGATCGGAGGCACAATCGACGGGATGATTCCGGTCATCGCCGCCGCGGTCGCTGCGCTTCTGTTCGCGCAGGCAGTCGTTCGGCTCCGTCGGCGCGGTCGCTCCGATCTCGCCGGCTGGGACCGGATCGCCCTTTTCGCCTCCGGCCTGGGCGTGACGCTCTTCGCCCTCGTCGGGCCGCTCGACGGGCTGGCCGACGAGAAGCTGCTCTCGGCACACATGGCCCAGCACGTCCTGATCGGCGACCTCGGCCCCGCGCTCATGGTGACGGCGCTACGCGGGCCTCTGCTCGTCTTCTTCCTCCCGGCGACCATCCTCGCGCCGCTCGCTCGCAATCGACGCGTGCGCGCCGTGCTCGGGACGCTCCTCCGCCCCCGTGTCGCCTTCTCGCTCTGGGCCGCGAACCTCGCGATCTGGCATGTCCCCTATCTCTACGACCTCGCGCTCGAGCACCAGTACCTCCACAACTTCGAGCACGTCTGCTGGATGTTCTGCGGGATCCTCGTCTGGACGCTGCTGGTGGATCCGGGCTCGCACCGGCGGCTGACCGTCGCCGGCCGCGTAGCGCTGGCTGCGGCGATGTTCGCCGCGGGCCAGGTCCTCACGGACGTGCTCGTCTTCACGTTCACGCCGCTCTACCCCTTCTACCACGGGGCGTACGGGATCTCGGCGCTCACCGACCAGCAGCTCTCGGGGATCGTGATGATGGTCGAGCAGCTCCTCACGCTCGGCATCTGCGTCGCGCTGCTCCTGCGGCCGCGTTGGAGCCGCGCCCGCAGGGCACGCCTGGCCGCAGCAACGTGAAGGCGACGGCCTTCAGCTTCGAGCCGCTCTTCCTGGCGCTCGCCGTCGCGGTCGCTGCGCTCTACTGGCGCGCCGCGCGCACCGACCGGCCGCCGGCGTGGCGCATCGCCGCCTTCGCCTCCGGGATCTTCCTGACCGCGGCCTCGCTCAACTCGCCGCTCGAGACGATCGCGTCGAAGTACCTCCTGCTCATCCACCTGCTGCAGAACGGGCTCATCGCGGACCTCGCGCCTCTCCTCGTCCTGCTGGGTCTCACGCCGCGGATGCGGGCGGAGATCGGCCGACGAGGGCTGGACCGGCTCCGCACCCGCTGGATTCTTCCGATCTGGCTCGGCGCGTGGTACCTGACCCACGTCGCGGCGTTCTACAACTGGGCCCTGCGCACCGGATGGGGCCTGAACATCGAGCACGCGATCCTGATCGCGGCCGGCCTGCTCTTCTGGTGGCCGATCGTGAGCGGCCGCCTCTCGCCGCCGGTGGGGCTGGCCTATCTCGTGATCGCCTTCCTCGGCTCCTCGTTCCTCGGTCTCGCGTACATCTTCTCGAGCCGCCCGTTCTACGCGTTCTACGAGCACGCGCCGCGGCTGTGGGGGCTGTCGCCGATCCGCGACCAGAACCTCGGCGGGATCCTGATGAACGGCGAGCAGACGCTCGTCTTCCTGCTCGCGATCGGCTGGTTCGTGATGCGACTGCTCGACGCGGAGCACGCGCGGGAAGACGCCGCCCCGGCCCCACGGGAGCCGCTTTCGGATACATAGCGGAGGCCGGTGGTAGCGTCGCGCCGTGCTCTTCAAGCAGTTCCTGAACGACGATCTGGGCTGCGCCTGCTACCTCGTCGGCGACGAGCATGAGGGCGTCGCGGTCGTCGTCGACCCGCCGTACCACGTCGAGCCGGTGCTGGCGGAGGCGGATCGCCGCGAGGTCCGGCTCGTCGGCGTCGTCGAGACGCACACTCACGCCGACCACGTCTCCGGCCATGGACGTCTCGCGCTCGAGCACGGCGTCCCCATCCGCGTGCACCGCGACGCGGGCGCGACCTTCCCCCACGAGCCGCTCGACGACGGGACGGAGGTCGAGGTCGGCGCGGTCGTCCTGCGCACGATCCACACACCCGGCCACCGCCCCGAGCACTGCTGCTTCGCGGTGATCGACCGCTCCCGCAGTGACGAACCGTGGCTCGTCCTCACCGGCGACTCTCTCTTCGTCGGCGACGCCGGCCGGCCGGATCTGGCCGTCGAGGCACGGGAGGGAGCCGAGGGCCTCTTCCACAGCCTGCGCCGGCTCGTCGAGCTCGGCGACGGCGTCGAGGTCTTCCCCGGCCACGTCGCTGGGTCGCTCTGCGGTGCCGCGATGAGCTCCAAGGCGTCGACGACCATCGGCTTCGAGCGCCGCTTCAACCCGGCGCTCCAGGGCGAGCTCGCCGACTTCCTCGCCGCGCGGCTCGGCCCGCAGCCGCCGCGGCCGCCGAACATGGAGCAGATCGTCGAGCTGAACCGCGGCGAGCTGCTCGGCGCCCAGCCGCAGCTCGGGCGGATCGACTCCATACCGGACGAGGCGATCGTCCTCGACGTGCGCGCGACGGAGGCGTTCGCGGCCGGCCATCATCCGGGCGCCGTCGGCATCCCGGTCTCGGGGCCGAGCTTCGCGACGAAGGCGGCATTCGTCCTGCCGGAGCGTCCTATCGTCCTCCATGCCGCGGACGAGGAGGAGGCCAAGCGCGCCTCGCGGGCGCTGCAGGCCGTTGCGCTGTTCGTGCTCTCGGGCTGGCAGGAGGGCGGCGGGGCGGAGAAGCTCGAGCCTGTCTCGCTCGACGAGCTCGAGCGCCTGCTCGCCGACGACTCGATCGAGCTGCTCGACGTGCGTGAGGCCGACGAGCGCGACGAGAGCCACATCCCCGGCTCGCGCCACCTCCCCTACCGCACGGCGCGAGCCGCCGCGGAGGCCGGGCTGCTCAACGGCCGCCCCCTGGTGACGATCTGCGAGTCGGGACCGCGGGCGGCGGTAGCGGCGAGCGTGCTCCAGGCGGCCGGTCTCGACGCCCGGCCGGTCCTCGACGGCGGCGTCGCCGCCTGGCAGGGCGAGACGTGCTCGTTCCGCCGCTGCGGCACCTAGAAGAGCAAGCGCGCGAGAGCAGTCACGGCCGCGGCTCCGAGCACGACCACGATCATCGGCGCCCGCCTCCAGACCGCGATTGCGGCGAATCCCGCTCCGAGGACGCGTGCGTCGAGCACGAGCGAGCGTCCACTCCCGAACGTCTCGACCACGACCAACGCTGCGAGCAGCGCCGAAGCCAGCAATTCGACGACACTCAGCGCGCCCGGACGCAGCGGCGTGCCGCCGAGCGCCAGCGGCCCCGCCAGCTTCAGCGCGGCAGTGGCCAGGGCGAGCGCGGCGATCACGATCCACACCGCGGTCACGAGCGCAACCTCGAGGCTGCGACCGCAGCTGCCGCCGCGGCCAGGATCGGCAGGCCGGCCGGCACGAGCGGAGTCAGGACGAGCGCGATCCCGGCTCCGCCGGCGGCCGCGGCGAGCCGGCGCCGACCGCGCGCCTCTTCGAACAGCAGCACAATGAAGAAGGCCGGGAAGAGCGCGTCGAGGCCGAGCGCGTTCGGGTCGCCGAGCCGCGGCCCGATGAGCACCCCGACCGCGGTGCCCAGCACCCAGCCGACGTACTGCGGGATGCTGACCCCGACCAGGTACCAAGGGTCGAAGGTGCCGTCCCCCCTGCTTGCCGCCGCCCACGACGCGTCGACCAGCGGCAGCGCAAAGGCCGCGCGCGACGGCGCGCGTCCCCGCAGCGAGGGGGCGAGCGCCAGCCCCATCGCGAGATAGCGCGCGTTGAGCAAGACCCCTGCGGCGATCGCCGCGCCCGCGCCGCCGCCCGCGATCAGCACGGCGAGCGCACCGAACTGCGCGGCTCCCGAGAACACGAGGATCGACATGACGATCGGGGCCACCGGCCCCATCACCGGCCGGGCCAGCACCCCGAACGAGATCGAGATCGCGAACACCGCGACCCCGAACGGCAGCCCCCGCCGGATCCCGGCTCGCCGCCGCTCCCCTGCCCCCTCCATTGGCCCAACGTTATGGACGCGCTCTCGGGCTACGACGAGGACGCTGCGGAGAGGAGGCCCTCCGCGTCGCGCACCATCTTGGTCGCTCCGACGGCACGAAAGAACGCGAGCCCGCGTTCGAGCTGGATATCGGCCTCGCGGATGCGGCCCGCTCCCGCGAGCTGCCGTGCCGCCTCGATCCGGGCGAGGGCTTCGTCGTGGGGCGACACGAGCGCCCAGGCGTCGGCCGCCTCGACGACGCGGCCCTCGAGCAGCAGGAGCGCCGCGCGGACACGGCGCGTCTTCGCATCCCGTTGGTGGATCGCATGCCACTTCTCGGCGCCGCCGGTGCGGATGATCAAGACCGTGTTCTTCGCGTCCACGCCGGGCGCGCGATGCCGGATTTCCAACACGAGCGGATAGACCCGGTCGGCGAGCCGGCGGGTGAGATGCTCCTCTCCGATCACGAGGGAGGCCCATGCCGCGTCGAGAAGCCCGGGAATGGCCGACTGCGCGTCGGGAATCCTCTCCGTCAACGCCAATGCCTCGTCCCGGCAGGCTCGGGCGACGCCGAGCTGGTCTCGAGCCGCGAGCATGTACGCCTTGAGGCTCAGGAGGCCGTCGAGCGTGTAGTGCGGCCCGAGCGCGATCTGTTCCTCCGCTCGCCGCAACGCCTCGTCCCAGCGGCCGAGGAGACATGCGTTCGCGATGTTGGTCCACTCGAGCCACCGGAGGTTGGGCCGGTCACCCGCCCGCTCCGCCTCCTCGGTTGCTGCCGCCTGCAGCGGCTCCTGCGCCTCGAGGTCGCCTTCCGCCCACTCGAGCATCGCGCGATTGGCGAGCGCACGGAAGCGCGACGACGAGCCGATCGGCGCGACGGCAATGGCGGCATCGGCCAGACGCCGTGCCTTGTCGAGATCGCCGTCGTAAAACGCGACGACACCTTGGGTCGTGAGCAGCGATCCCCGCAGCTCATTCGAGCCCTGGCCCGCCGCCAACTCGACCGCCTCCGCCAGCTCCTTCTGGGCCCGGTCGTACTCGCCGCGGAACCAGTGGATGCGCGCGCTCTCGGCAAGCAACTCCGCGCGGGCGGGCGAAGGGGGTCGCCCCTCGAGCAGCTTCAGGCCACGCTCGAGAAACGCTCGGGGATCCCCGGTCGCGTACCACACCGTCATCGCTGCGGCGGCCGCGAACTGCACCCCTTCCTCCCAGAGGCCGGCCGCTTCGAGCGCATCGAGCGCGGCGCCGAGTTGCTCCGTGTCGCCGGTGGCGCGGGCGCGCGCCGTGGCGTGCGCCGCAACGAGCCGCGGGTAGTCTGCGTCCTCGACCGGCCACGACTCGAGCGCCTGCGCGTAGTAGCGCTCGGCCGTCGGCCATGCACCGAGCGCGCGGGCGCGGTCGCCGGCCCGCCGGAACGTGATCCGAGCGCGGTCGCCCACCTCGACCCCGAGCTCGGCGGCCGCCGCGAGATGGTGCGCGACGAGCTCGGCATGATCGTCGGCACGCCCGAGCGACTCGATCCAGTCGGCCGCGCCCACGTGCTTCTCGCCGCGCGCCGTACGCGGGATCTGACCGTACGCGACGTCGCGAACGAGCACGTGCCGGAACACGTACTGCGTCTCGCCTCCGACAGCCGATCGGCGCTCACGCCGCAGGATCCCCTTGCGATCGAGCGAGTGGAGCGCGTCGTCGTGCGCGTCGATCGCGCCGGCCCAGAAGACTTTCCCGTACACCGATGCGTCGTGGACGATCCGCTTCTCCTCCGCCGAGAGACCGTCGAGCCGCGCGGCTATCAGCCCCTGCACCGTCTCGGGCAGCGGCAGGTCGTCGGCCGAGCCGCGCTCCGTGTATAGGCGCGCGAACTGCTCGGCGTAGAGCGGATTTCCGCCCGCCCGCTCGAGCAGCGCCTGTTGCGTCTCGGCGGGGAGGGCGGCCTGGTCGAGGACACCGTGGATGATCTGCGCTGCCTCCTCGTCGCTCAGCGGCGTCAGCGCGACCGTCGAGACGTTCAGCTTTCCGCCGCCCCACGCCTGCCGCCGGTCGAGCAGCTCCGGCCGCGCCGTCGCGATCACGAGGAGCGGGACACCTGTCGCCCAGTCGACCAGATGGTCGATGAAGTCGAGCAGGCCGTCGTCGGCCCAGTGCATGTCCTCGAAGACCATGACGAGCGGACGCCGTTCGGCGAGGCTCTCGAAGAACGCGCGCCAGGCAGGCGCGCTGTCGCCGCCGCCGCTGCGCTGATCGACGCCCACCAGCGGAAGAAGATGGTCGGTCACCCAATCGCGCTCCGCCTCGTCCGCCACGAGCTGCTCGACGCTCGCGCGCAACTTCGCGGCGCATGCATCCGGCGGATCGTTCTCCTCGATCCCGGCCTGCGCCTTCACCATCTCTGCCACCGCCCAGAAGCTGACGCCGTCGCCGTACGGCAGCGCACGGCCCTGCCGCCACCACACGAGATCCGGCGCGCCCTCGAGGTGCGAGAAGAACTCGCCGACGAGACGTGACTTGCCGATCCCGGGAACGCCGACCAGAGTCACGAGCTGTGGTTCGCGGTCTGACTTCGCCCGCTCGAACGCGTCGACGATCACGCCGAGCTCGCGCGCGCGGCCGACGAGCGGCAAGGTCGCGCGCTCGACGTCCATCCCGAGGCGGGAGCGCACCTGTACGGCCTCCCAGACCGGGATGGGATCGGACTTCCCTTTCCCGACGACGGGCTCGTGCTCGGCGTACTCGACGACGTCGCGGGTCGCGCGATACGTCGTCTCGCCGACGAGCACCCCGTTCACCGGAGCGGCGGTCTGCAGCCGCGCAGTCGTGTTCACGACGTCACCGGCTGCCATCCCCTCGCCCTCGGCAGGCCGCGCACCGAGCAGGACGAGCGCCTCGCCGGTGTTGACGGCTATGCGCACCTGAAGGTCCTCCTCCTCGCGCGCCCAGTCCCGGATGGCGAGGCCGGCGCCGACCGCGCGCAGCGGGTCGTCGTCGTGCGCTGTCGGCGCCCCGAACAGCGCCATCACGGCGTCGCCGATGAACTTCTCGACGGTCCCGCCGCGTTTCTCGAGCTCACCGCGCAACCGCTCCCAGTACGGCGCGAGCACGGCGCGGACATCCTCCGGATCGAGCTGCTCGGCACGCGAGGTGAAGCCGACGAGATCGGCGAAGAGCACGGAGACAACCTTGCGTTCCTCGCGCGGCGGCTCACTTGTCAGCGCGGCGCCGCAGGCCGAGCAGAAACGCGCGACATCGGTGTTCTCCTCGCTGCAGACCGGGCAGAGGCGCATCTGCGCGGAGTCTAGGTCGCTGTGCCGCGCGTTACGAGCGCGGCTACCCGCCCGCAATCCAGCTCACGAGCGGGATCTCCAACTCGTTCGCGGTCATCCCACCGTGCTGACCCAGAAAGGTCTGCTCGAAGCGGCCCGGCTCGAGCCAGTACGCGGCCTGCCCAGGTTCGGGAAGCACGACGAGGTTCGCCAGGCGCGACGTAAGCGCCTCGGTCACGTTCGATCCGAACAGCCCGTCGTCGAGCAGCGCCTCGACCGTCCGCACCTCTGCGACGCCGGCGAGCCGCTCAGAGAGCCGCGCCTCGACCTCGTCCAGCCGCTCCGGCAGCACATGCAGGAAGAGGTCTCGACAGGATCCGGCGGGCGCGAGCGGCTTGCCGTCGGCGCCCAGAGCCATGTGCTGCTCGAGCTCGGGCCAGGCGACGTTCACGTAAGTCGTCCGCTCCGGCGAAATCCCTTCCATCCCGTGGTCCGCGGTCAGCAGGACGAGCGTCCCTTCCGGCCAAGGAGCGGACGCGATCGCCGAGAGGTGCTCCTCGATCAGCGCCGCGACCTCGGTCGCGCCCGGACCGGCCATGTGCATGAGCGCGTCCGCCTCAGGGAAGTAGATCGTCCCGTACGCGCGCTCCTCCGCTGCGAGCGCGCCGCACAGCCGAGCCAAGCCTTCGGCGTTGTCAGCGAACGGATGGACGGTCGCCGGCGCGAGGAGCAGCTTGCTCGTCTGCGAGCGGGCGATCCCGGCCGGCATCGCCACATGGCTCGGCAACGGCAGGAGCCGCCGGTAGAGGGTCTCTTCGGGGAAGAGATCGTGCGCGCTGAATCCGGCGTCGAAGAGCGTCCCGGGACGCTCGTCACCCGCGAAGCAGAACCAAAGCGGGGTGATGAGCCGGTTGAGCCGCGGCTCGAACACGTGCCACTCGTAGAGGCCGTGCTCGCCCAGTGAAAGGCCGGAGTGGATCGTCGTCGAATGGACGGTCGTCGTCGACGGGAAACACGACGACCAACGCTCGACGTCGGCACCCTCGAAGAGCGGATGGTCGGCGTGCCGTTCGAGAAAGCGCCACCCGAACGCATCGAAGTAGATGAGAGCGACCCGCGCGTGCTCGGCGAGCTTCGCCTCGATCAGCCCCGGCAACTCGTCGAAGCGGCGGGTCAATCGAGCCGCTCGACCGGATAGCCCCCCTCGCTCAGCTGGGCGAGAAGCTGCTCCTCGTGCTCCGGATCGCGGGTGAGCAGGGTCAGCTCCACGCCGGTATAGCCGACGGGGATGCCGGCCGCCTCCCGCTGGTGCTCCACCTCCACGACGTTCACCCGTTCCCCGGCGAGCAGATCCAGCAGTTGCGCGAGCTCGCCCGGCCGGTCGAGTACCCGCGTGCGTACGACGAGATAGCGCCCGGCGAGCGCCAGCCCGCGCCGCATCACCTGCACCATGAGCGACGCGTCGATGT
>Ga0308175_100000465_pt1 | contig 28375 bp, 38 predicted proteins | sample PhyCR1_3_FD_203893 | JGI IMG/M metagenome (GOLD analysis project Ga0308175, IMG submission 203893) | Soil microbial communities from UC Gill Tract Community Farm, Albany, California, United States - DLSLS.C.R1 | ecosystem: Environmental > Terrestrial > Soil > Agricultural land | place: USA...
CGCGGCGCACGTGCGCGCCGGGGAGGACGCGCACGGGATCTGGGTGGCGGGCGCGGCGCGGCCGGGCGTCGACCTGGACGTGCTCCGCGCCGCCCCCGTCTCCGGCGACTGGCGCACCATCGGCGGCAGCCTGGAGATGGTGGCGGCCCTGTCCGTCAACGTGCCCGGCTTCCCCGTGCCCCGGGCCCAGGCCCTCGTCGCCAGTGGCTCGATCCACAGCCTGGTCGCGTCCGGCATGGTCGAGGTCGAGGAGCGGACCGAGGAGGTCCTGGACCTGCCGTGGGACGACGACGCCGTCCTGTCCCTGCGGGACCGCTTCCGGGCCCTGGACCGCAAGGAGAAGGCCGACGCCCTGGCGGCCAAGGTGAGCCGCCTGCACGCCCTGGAGCGGGTGCGCAGGCTGCGGGCGAGCCTGCCCCAGGCGGCCTTCGCGGGCCACGACGACCAGTGGCGGGTGCCCAAGGGCAACCCGGACGGCGGGCGCTACATCGACATGCCGGACGCTGGGGTCAAGGACCTGGAGACCACCCTGCAGGACGCCCTCGACGGCGGTGGCGTGGACGACAACGCCGCGGCCGACATCGGGCAGAGCCTCGACAACGCGGTGCAGGCGTCGGAGAAGGCGTCCGACGCCCTGCGGAACAACGACGGCGCCGGGGCCACGGCTGCGGCGACCGAGGCGGACAAGCACCTGTCCGACCTGGAGGCCAAGTTGCAGGACGCGGCCGACAGCGGCGCGATCGACGAGAACACGGCGGCCACGATCGGCGAGAAGTTGGACGTGGCCCGGACCAGCGTGGGCGTCGTGAAGGACAGCGACCTCTCCCTGCTCGGCGACGACAGCGTCAACGAGGGCGGCACGGGCGACATCGGCGGAGACGCCAAGCCCGGCAAGGGCGCGGGCGACATCGGCGGCGGGGACGCCCCGGCGGAGCACCCGGCGGGCCCCGCAGGCGAGCACCTGAGCAAGGCCGAGGCCGGGCTCCAGCACGCCGCGGACAGCGGCATGGACGAGGGCCAGGCCGCGCAGATGGGCGACGCGCTGGACAACGCCCACGACGCGATCACGGCGCACAACTCCAACCCGACCGAGGCCAACAAGCAGGCCGCGCACGACGCGATCAGCAACCTGGAGGCGCACGCCGGGAACGCGGCCGACAGCGGCGCGATGGACGAGGGCACCGCGGCCGGGGTCGGCGAGGCCCTGGACAACGCGCACGCCGCCGTCGACGCACACCACGAGGCCAACGCCCCGAAGGCCCCGGCCGCGCCGGACGCGGGCCCGCAAGGCAGCGCGGCGCAGCAGGCGTCGACCAAGGCGCAGGACACCGCCTCCGCGCTGGAGGCCAACCTGCAGGACGCCGCAGACGGCGGTATGGACGAGGAGTCCGCGGCCCAGGTTGGCGAGCACCTGGACGCCTTCCGAAGCAGCATGGACAAGTTGCACGAGGGGATCCAGGGCGGCAACTACAACGCCCAGGACCTGGCCGACGCGCAGACCAACCTCAGCGCGCTGGAGGCGTCGATGATGGACGCCGCCGACAAGCCGGGCATGAGCGACGAGACGGCCAACGGCCTCGGCGTCGCCCTCGACGACATGTTCAACGACCTCGGTACGCTGGCGCAGTCCCTCCAGGGCTCTAGCGAGCCGCCCCCGTTCGCCACCCGGAAGTACGTCCGGCAGTGGCTCGGCCGCCGCGGCATCCGCCTCGGCACGTTCAGCCGCAGGGAGGGGTGAACAACATGGCAAAGAAGACGAAGGTCACCAAGATCGCCAACGGGGTCCGCAAGACCTCGGGCGTGAAGCAGCCCTCGACCAAGGGCCTCGGCAGCAAGCCGCCGAAGAACCTGTAGCACCTGCACCAAGCCTCGGGAAACCGAGGTATGATTGACCCAAGAGCAGTACTCCTGATGGCGTGAGGGCCTGGGATTCCGACCAAGTGGCCACCCCACCAGGAGGATTCTCATGGCCCGCAACAAGGACACCCAGTCCGACCAGATCACCATCCCCGAGGACCTGAGCACGCTCAGCGACTCGGACCTGACCGCGCTGCACGACACCGCGGTCACCGCCTTCCAGGCCATGCTGCCGGAGGACGGCTCCGCGCCGGACGACGCCACGCTGGAGGCGCTGAGCGCCCTGGCCGACGGCGTCGAGGCCCTGAAGGGCGAGGTCGCCGAGCGCGACAACGCCGCCCTGGCCCGCTCCGGCAAGGCCAAGGAGTTGGCCGACAAGGTCCTCTCCGCGGGCGAGACCGCCCAGGCCGTGAAGGACGAGGAGGAGGCCGCCGAGACCCCCGAGGAGGAGGCCGCCGAGCCCGCCGACGAGAACGACGACGAGGTCCCCGCGGAACTCGTCGCGGGCGCCAAGAAGCGCGCCCCGATCAACATCAACCTCTCCGGCCTCCGCAAGGACCGGCCCGCCAAGAAGGAGACGCCGGTGGACGCCGGACCCAAGAAGATCGGGTTCGCGGCACAGGGCGCCGCGGGCTTCAACGTCGGCACGGAGATGACGATCCGTGACATGGCCGAGAGCATCAACAGCCGCCTCGGCGGCTTCAACGCCTCGGCCTACATGGCGGCCCGCTCGAAGGGCAACCGGCAGACCGAGCGGTTCTCGATCGCCCGCCTGCCCCGCCAGTTCGACGAGAAGGCGGTCGTCAACAGCGAGGACCCGAAGGCCGCGATGGAGTTCGCGACCCGCGAGTCGGCGCTGCCCGGCGGCAGCCTCGTCGCCTCCGGCGGCTGGTGCGCCCCGTCCGAGACGCTGTACGACCTGGTGGACATCAGCGAGGCCGCGAACCTCGTGTCGGTGCCCGAGATCCAGATCAACCGCGGCGGCGTGCGGCACACCCTCGGCCCGGACTACCGCGAGGTCTTCGCCGACACCGGCTTCTGCTACACCGAGGCCGAGGACATCGCCGGGGACTACGACGGCGCGGGCGGCGGCACCAAGCCCTGCGTGACCGTCCCGTGCCCGGACTTCGACGAGGTCCGCCTCGGCTACTGCGGCGTCTGCATCGGGGCCGGGCTGCTCCAGCAGCGCGGCTACCCCGAGGTCATCGAGGACTACGTGGGCAAGACCCTCAACGCCCACGCGCACCGCATGTCCGCGTCCGTCATCAACAGCATGGTGGCCGACAGCACCGCCGTCGTCTTCCCCGGCCCGCAGGCCGGGGCGACCGCGCCGCTGCTCACCGCGATCGACCTGCAGGCGACCCACTACCGGGCCGTCAACCGCATGTCGGACAACGCCTCCCTGGAGGTCATGCTGCCGACCTGGACCAAGACGGTCGTCCGGGCCGACCTCGCCCGGCGCCTCGGCGTCGACCTGCTGGACGTGAGCGACCAGCGGATCGCGGGCTGGTTCGCCGCCCGCAAGGTCAACCCGCAGTACGTCGTGGACTGGCAGGACATCGCCACCACGGCCGCGAGCGGCTTCACCGCCGCCCCGACCGGCGTGGACTTCCTGCTCTACGCCGCGGGCACGTTCGTCAAGGGCGTGACCGAGTCGATCACGCTGGAGAACATCTACGACAGCGTGCTCCTGGGCACCAACGACTACACGGCGCTCTTCACCGAGGACCCGTTCCTCGTCCTGAAGCGCAACCACGACAGCCGTGTCGTCACGGTGCCGGTGACGCCGGACGGCGCGACCCACATCGGGATCGCGATCGCCGGGAACGGCACCGGCTCCTGAGAGACCGCCCCTGGCCAGGTCGCTACCCCCCGTGCGCCTGGCCAGGGGCTCCTCTCACTCTGACACGAGGACTGGAGGTCCAGGATGGGTTACGCAGCCCCGCAGAGGGTCGAGGCACAGCCGCGCGTCGGCTTGCCGTTCGGCCTGTTCTCCGTGCTGTCGCTGCGAGAGTCCGGTGACCCGCACTGGGCCAACGGCGTCGTGTGGGAGGCCCTGTCGTGCGCCCCGGTCTCGGGGCAGACGTGGCAGGACGACCCGGACTGCACGACCGACATCGAGAAGTTCTTCCGAGGCTCCGGCGGCCTCGGCGAGGCCCGGCCGTTCACGGCCGTGGGCTCGTACCAGTGTGGCACGCCCGGCGGGCGCGCCTTCCAGGAGGGCGAGGAGAACGCGACCGCGGACCTGCTCGCCCACGAGCAGAGCCAGGTGGAGCGGTTCCTCTGGAACAACCTCGCCGCGGAGGCCACCGACCTCAACCCGGCCGGTGCCCTCAACGTGGCGGCGGCCCTGGCCGTGCTGGAGGACTGGATGGGCCAGACCTACGGCTCCCTCGGCGTCATCCACGGCTCACGTGGCGCGATCTCGGTCGCGGACACGCGGGTCAACGCGACCGGCAGCCGCCTCGTCACCAAGGTAGGCACGCCCGTCATCGCGGGCGCGGGCTACCCCGGCACCGCCCCCGGCGGGGCCCCGCCCGCCGTGGGCGAGACGTGGATGTTTGCCTCGCCCGCCCTGTTCGGCTACCGAGGACAGGTCTTCACGTCCTCCGCTCTGGACCGGGGAAAGAACGACCACTACGCGCTCGCCGAGCGTCAGTACGTGGTGGGCTTCGACCCATGTGGGGTCGGGGCCGTCCGGATGAACCTGGCCTAGCCGAAGGAAGGAAACACATGACCACGCGTTGCTTCAAGCCGATCTTCGGCAAGAGGATCCGAGTCTCCAAGATGGACTCGTCCTGCCGCGCCGTGACGGGCGGAGACTGCTCCGAGATCGTCACGGACGGCTTCATCAGCCTGTCCCTGTCGTCCGAGACCGAGGACGGCGCCGAGATCATCACCAAGAAGGCGAACGGCGCCCTCTGCATCAACCACAAGAACCCCAACGCCTTCAAGCGCTTCACGCTGGAGATGCAGTTCTGCGGCGTGGACCCCGACCTCCTGTCGTTCATGACCAACATGACCCCGTACCAGGACTGGGCCGGGGACGTGGCGGGCGCGACCGTCTACGAGGGCATCGTCGACGAGAAGTTCGGCCTCGAACTCTGGACCGGGCTGGCCGACGCCGTCGCGCCCTCCGGTGCGGAGGAGGCCAGCGGCTACGTCGTCCTCCCGTGCATCAACGCGGGCGTGCTCGGCGACATCACGGTGGACGGGGAGAACGCCGTCTCGTTCACCATGCAGGGCGCGTACACCGTCTCCGGGCACTCGTGGGGCGTCGGCCTGCACAACGTGCTCATGAACGGCACCACGCCGGACCTCCTGCCGGAGGCCCTGCTGCCGACCGAGCCGATGCTCATCATGGAGACCGGCGTCGCTCCGCCGCCCTCGGCCTGCGGCTGCCAGCCCTTCGCCGCGTAAGACTCGCTGGCCCGGGTACGACCCCCCACCTGTGGTGCCCGGGCCAGCGAAGGCGTAACCCGGAGAGGAGCGAGGAATGTTCAGCACGGTCTGCGAGTGGCCCGCCGTCTACCCCGACGACACGCCCTGCAACGCGCTCGCGTCCCTCCCCGCCTCCGGCCAGGCGCGGTTTGAGCAGATGGCCGCGGAGTACCTGTGGCGCTACACCGGGCGCCAGTTCGGGCAGTGCGAGGGGGTGATCCGGCCGTGCCGCCAAGACTGCTTCGAGGGTGTCTCCACCTACGGGTCCGACTCGCGCGTGGGATCTCCCTGGCAGCCGACCCTCATCGGTGGCCGCTGGTTCAACGTCGGCTGCGGCGGCGGGTGCGCTGACACCTGCGGCTGCGGCTCCTGGGGCAGCGTGCTCCGCTTCGAGACCCCGGTGACCGAGGTGGTCGCCGTCGAGGTCGACGGTGTGCTGCTCGACCCCTCGGCCTACCGCGTGGACGGCTACCGTCTCCTCGTCCGCCAGGACGGGGGGCGGTGGCCGTACTGCCAGAACATGAGCCTGCCGCTCGGCACGGAGGGCACCTGGGCTGTCACCGTCAAGATCGGTGCCCCCGTGCCGATCGGCGGTCAGGTGGCGGCCGGGAAGTTGGCCTGCCAACTCGCCCTGGCCGCCTCCGGCGCCAAGGAGTGCGAGTTGCCGCAGCGGTGGCAGACGATCACCCGGCAGGGCGTCACCATCGCCGCGGGCCTGGACGCCTTCGACGACCTGGACGCGGGCAAGACCGGCATCTGGCTCATCGACTCCTGGGTCGCCAGCGTGACCAAGCCGGACATCGGCTTCAGCGTGGCCGTGCCGAACCTCCGCACCGCGGGGCGCCGGACCACCTGGGGAGGCTGACGTGGTGGACCGCGTCGGCCCCGCCCTGCAGAGCCTCCTGGACGCCGCGGAGGCGGGCCTGAACGCCTGCGAGCGGCCGGTCGGGCTGTCCTCCGTGGTGCCCGGCAACACGGTCTCCTGGGACAACTGCTGCGCCGCCAGCGAGGGCGGCGGCCAACTGTGGGTCCGGCTCGTGAGCCTGCTGCCGCAGCCGCAGGGCAGCCAGCCGTGCGACGTGCACGCCCTCCAGGCGAGGGTTGGCGTGGGGGTCGTGCGCTGCATGCACGGCGTGGACGAGGAGGGCTTCCCGACCGCGGCGGAGATGACCGAGGACACCCTCGGCATGACCCGGGACGCGGACATCCTCCTCGACGCGATCCGGGACTGGTCGTTCCCCGTCGCGCCGCCGAAGACCCTCCGCATCGAGCAGGGGCTGCCGTTGGGTCCGCAGGGCTACTGCGGCGGCTTCGAGTGGACCCTCGTCTTCCAACTCATGCTGCAGCGAGGCTGCGAGTGAAGGTCGTCGTCCACCCCGAGAAGATCGCCTACCTCATGTCGATCGGGCCGATCGCGACCGCCTCGGCCCGCGCTGCTGGCCGGGTTCGGGACCGGGCCAAGGAGAACGCCCCCGTCGACAAGGGCCTGCTACGGAACAGCATCATCGCAGTCCGGCAGCCCGCCACCAAGACGAGGATCATCTGGCGGATCGGCTCCGACGTGGAGTACGCGATCTGGCAGGAGGTCGGCACCCCGCCGATCCACGCGAGGCGGGCACCCTTCCTCGTCTTCCAGGTGAAGGGCAAGTGGGTGCGGACGTTCTCCACCAGCGGCGTGCCCGCGGCCCGGTACCTCACGAGGGCGGTCGAGTCCGTTAGCATGGAGGACTTTCGCTGAGGTCAAGGTAGAATAGGTACGTACCTGTCATCCCAACAGAAAGGTGGGCATCATGGGATGCAACTGCGGAAAGACCACGAAGCGGCCCTCGCCGCCCAGGACCTCAACCGGCCAGACGCCGCCGCCCCCGCGCGGCAACAGCACGCCGACGCCGTCCGCCCCTCCGGCCCAGGGAGACACCAAGTGAGCGACCTCTCCTTCAAGGTCGCCAAGCGGCGGACCGACGCGATCACCTTCGACCTGGAGGGTAGCGCGCACGTGTACTCGTTCGTCCCGCCGAAGCAGGCCGCGATGATCCTCCCCATGCTCGACGCCGAGAGCGACCTGGAGGCCGCCAAGGCGGCCTTCGAGTGGCTGGACACCGGGCTCAGCCAGGAGGACCAGGACCACCTGTCCGGGCGGCTGAAGGACCCGAAGGACGACCTGGACATCGACATCTTGGAGGAGGTCGTGTCGGGGCTCGTCGAGCGGGTGTCCGGCCGCCCTACCACGTAGCGACCCGGCTGATCCGGGTCGCCGAGCAGAACTGGACCGTGTTCGACGGATGGGCAGCAGCGAAGGGAGTGGATCCGATGGGCTTGCCGCTGGACCGCTTCCTGAACCTGATCTACTTCTATGCCGTCGAGGACGCCGAGTCCGAGGAGAAGGACAAGTTCGACATCAGGCTGCACAAGCCTGACGCGCGGGCGATCAAGACGGGCGCGGCCGTGGCGGACTCCTCGCCGTGGTCCAAGCAGAACGAGGAGGCCTCGTTGAGCGGCTTCGTCGCGGCCCTCTCCGGGAAGGGGTGAGGACGTGTCCGTAGCCGACGCCTACGTCGACCTGCACGTCAACGGTGACAACCTCGAAGGCGAGGTCAAGCACTCCGTCAAGGAGGTCGGCCCGGCCGCCGACAAGGAGGCCGACAAGAGTGGCAAGCGCATCGGTGACCGCCTCGGCTCCGGATTCCTCAAGAACTTCGGGGAGAAGATCAAGGGCGGCGACGGCGGCGGCATCGGCAAGAAGTTGAAGGAGTCCTTCGAGGGCTTCGACGGCGGGAAGTTGAAGATGGGCGCGATCGCCGCCGCCCTCCCCCTCATCACGAGCGGGGCGTCGGCGCTGTCCGGCGCCCTCGTGGCCTTCACGGGCGCCGTGGTGCAGGCGGGCGGCGCGTCGCTGTCCTTCGTTGGCGTGCTCGGCTCGCTGATCCAGGCCAAGATCGTCGCGAAGATGGCGTTCGCCGACTTCACCAAGGCGGTCGGGGGCGACGACAAGGCCCTCGCCAAGTTGGCGCCGAACGCCCAGGAGGCGGCCAAGGCGTTCCGCGACCTCTCCAAGAGCGGCGGCGGCATCAAGACCGCGATCCAGCAGCAGGTCTTCAAGAACCTCGACGGCATCATCAACCGCATGGGCAAGACCACGGTGCCCATGCTGCGCAAGAGCCTCGGCGGCACGGGCGCCGCGCTCAACGGCGTGCTGCGGAGCGTCGGCCGGTACGTCACCAGCAAGACGGGCGTCGCGCAGTTGGGCAAGGCCCTGCAGGGCAACAACCGGATCATCCGCGTGCTCGGCTCCGCGGCGGCGCCGATCCTCAACGGCATCCTGCACATCTTCAACGCCCTGCACCCCTCGTCGATGCGGCTGGCCCACACCATCGCCAGCGCGGGCAAGGCGTTCGGCACCTGGGCCTCGGCGCCGAAGACGGGCGAGAAGATCCGCGGCTTCATGGACCGTGCGTTCCACAGCGCGCACAACCTGTTCGGCATCGTGAAGAACCTCGGCAAGACGCTCTTCAACGTCTTCAGCGCCGCGACGCCGTCCGGCGACGGGATCCTCGGCACCCTCAACAAGTTGTCGAAGCGCATGGCCGACTTCACGAGCCTGGCCTCGTCGAAGAACGCGATCGCGGACTGGGCCAAGAGGGGCACCGCGGCCACCGGCCAGATGCTCGGCTTCCTTGGCAAGGTCGGCAAGATGCTGCTGCCGCTGTTCAACCCGAGCATCGCCAGCGGGTACATGAAGGTCTTCAGCGCCGTGCTACCGGTGATTGTGAGCATCGTCAAGGTCGTGCAGAGCGCGCTGGCCCCGGTCCTGGAACGGATCGGCACGGCGTTCGCCAAGAACGGCCCCAAGTTCGCCGGGCTGTTCAAGGCCCTCGCGCCCCTGCTGAAGGGCGTCGGCTCCGTCATCGGCGAGATCATCGGCCAGAGCCTCGACATGCTGGGCACGATCGCGAGCGTCATCACGCCGGTCGTCGGCATCATCAGCAAGGTGGTCGGGCCGATCCTCACGCGGTTCGCGCCGATCATCGCGACCATCATCCTCGCGTTCACCAACTGGGGCGGGGCGATCGTCAAGATCCTCCCGATCGTCGGCAAGTTCCTCGCGCCAATGGTGGAACTCGCGGTCACCCTCGGCAACATGGTGGGCCCGGCCTTCATCAAGATCGGCAAGGTCGTCGGCGTCGTCTTCAAGTTCCTCGTCAAGGTCGTGGGCGGCGGCGCCCGCCTCATCAGCCGCCTGGTCGGCGCGCACTTCACCCTCGTCAGCCGGACGGTGGGGATCTCGATGCGGATCGTGCAGCGGGTCATCAGCGTGGCCTGGCGGGTCATCCGGACCGTTTTCGGCACCTACCTCCGCATCATCGGGACCGTCGTGCGGACGTACTTCAACGTCTACAAGACGATCGTCATGGCCGTCTTCAACGTCATCCGGCGTGTGATCTCCGTTGCCTGGAAGGTGATCCGCGTCGTCGTCGGCGCGGGTGCCCGGTTCGTCCGTGCGATCATCGGCACCGAGATGGCCGCTGCCCGGGCGATCTTCTCCCGAGTGTGGGGCGTCATGAAGGGCGTCGCCTCCCGGGCCTGGAACGGCATCAAGACCGTCGTGGGTGCCGGGGCCCGCGGCGTCGTCGCGATCTTGAAGGCGATCCCGCGAAAGATCCTCAACCTGGCCAGCAACTTCCTGCAGGCGGGCCAGGACCTCGGCAAGCGCGTGATCCGCGGCATCGGCATGGGCCTGTCCGCGGCGGGCGGGTTCATCAGCGACATCGGGAGCAGCGTCAAGCACGCGATCAACAGCGCGCTGCACCTGCCGGTGCACATCAAGGGCCCGGGCCCGCTGCCGGACTTCACCATCCCGGCCTTCGCCCGCGGCACGAACTACGCCCCCGGCGGCATCGCCCTGGTCGGTGAGCGCGGGCCGGAGTTGGTGAACCTGCCGCGCGGCAGCCAGGTCAAGACGGCCGCGGAGACGCGGGCAGCCGCGGGCTCCGCGGCCCCGTCCCTCCCGAAGAAGATCCTGCTCCGCATCGGCAGCCGGGACTTCGAGGCGTACGTCGCCGAACTCGCGGACGGCCGGATCGACGCCGCCGACAGCCTCGCCTGGCAAGGAGCCTGATGCCCACCATCACGATCCCCGTCACAACGTACTCGGTCCGGAACACGAAGCCGACGACCAAGTACGGCTCGCCGAGCACGATGCCGGTCAAGTCCGGCGACTACATGGCGTTCGCCCGGTTCTCCCTCGACCGGGTGCCGGGCAACGCGACCATCGACAGCGCCGTCCTCCGCGTCTACACGTCGGCCTCCCACAGCGGGACGTTCCAGTTGCAGGCCCGCTCGCTGTCCGCGGCGGTGACCTCCTCGGTGACCTGGCGGACCATGCCGGACCGGGTCGCCTACGTGGGGAACAGCCCCTCCGTCTCCTCGCCGGGGTCCGGGGTGGTCTTCGACATGCCCGTCACCGGCTGGGCGCAGAGCCGCCCGGCCACCGGCCTCGGCATCAGCACCGACTCGGCGAACACGGTCTGGATCTACGGCTCGACCGCCGCGCACCACCAGCCCTCCCTCATCGTCACGTACCACGTGCCGCCCACCAACCCGGGCAACCTCCGGCCGAACGGCGGCGCCGTCTCCCTCGCGCAGCCGGTGCTGACGTACGCGGGCGACACGGACATGACCGAGCAGAAGGTCGAGTTCTCCACGGACGGCGGGGCCACCGTCAACCTGGCCCTGACCGCGGACTGGCACGCAGCCACGAGCGGCCGGTACGACCCGGCCGACCACCCGGGCAGCCCGGCCCTGGCGGACGGCGGCTCAATCATGTGGCGGGTCACGACGCGCGGGCCGGACGGCACGAGCGCGCCGAGCCCGTGGGCCACGTACTCCTTCAGGCCCCTCGCCACCGTCGCGATCACGGCACCGGGCGCGACCGTGACGGACGGCTCGCCGACGATCGAGTGGACGGCCTCGGACCAGACCTCGTTCCTGGTCAACCTCCACGGCGAGGGCCGCCTGCTGGCCTCGTCCGGCTGGCGAAACGAGCCCGACACCCGGTTCTGGACCCCCTCCGGCGCGGGCGTGCGGGTGCCCGGCGGCGTCGGTGACTTCTACCTGTACGTGCGCGACAGCGTGCTGCCCCGCGTTGCAGCAGAGGCGGCCCCTGTGGAGGCCAGCGCACACGTGACCTACACCACCTATGGCGACGGCACCGCGGGCCCCGTGGACACCCTGGTAGCCACCTACGAGGAGCCCGTCCTGGTGCTGACCGGCGGCCGGGCCGCGGGCGTACCCGACGAGGTCAGCCTGTTCCGCGACGGCGTGCAGGTGCCGATCTGGGACAGCGAGGGTAACGTCTACGGCTGGGCCCCGGGCGTCACGTTCTTCGAGGGCACGAACTTCACCATCCGGGACTACACCGCCCCGCTGCGCGGCGAGCACACCTGGGAAGTCCGGCTCCGCGTCAACGGCGTCGTGAGCACCCCGGGCCCGGCCGTCACCGACCTCTACAACGCCACGAGCGTCTGGCTGGTGAACCCTCGGACCGACGAGCGCGTCGAGGTCGTGGGGATGGACGACGTGCTCTCCGTCGAGATACAGACCGACGAGCAGTCGATCGTGCACGTGCCGCTGAACGGCGGCCTCCTCGTCGAGCCCAAGCGGCGCCGCCTGGTCCGCACCACGAAGAGCGGGTCCCTGGCGGGCATCGTCCTCAACGACGCCGAGGCGATCCTGGACGGTTGGGTCGAGGGCGACAGCGGCACGAAGTACCGGCTCGTGTTCGGCAAGGAGAACTGGAGCGTCATCATCGGCGACTACTCGCCGATGAGCCCCGTCTACCAGGCCCGCCTGACGCCGAACCGGACCGCGATCAGCCTGAACTGGTGGCAGCGGCTGGCGGACGTCTGATGCAGCACATCGAGTACGGCGCCGCCTGGCTGGCCGCCTACCACGCGCACCTGCAGCGCGACCACGACTACCGGGTCTGGGCCGACGTGCTGGACCTGAGCGAGCGCCTGGTCTCGACGGTGGACATCCTCGACGGCCAGGTGAACGTGTCGGTGAACAACGACAGCGGCCCAGACCGCACCGGCACCGTCGTCCTGAGCGACCCGGAGGGTGCGCTCTCGTACGGCACGGCGTACGCAGAGGACGACCACGGCGTCCTTTGGGTGAACCGTCTCGTCCGGCTCCGACACAGCACCGTGGTCCCCTCGCTGGGCCAGGTGGACACGACCTGCCTGGTCGGCGTGCCGACCTCGGCGAACCGCTCCGGCGCGGAACTCAGCCTCGAACTCGGCGACAAGAGCCTGCTCGCCGACCACGGCGTCCGGCCGCGGTCCTTCGGCAAGGGCGCCAACGTGGGCGACGTGCTCCGCACCATCCTGGGCGACCTGACCGGCGAGCAGCACATGCGGATCCCGCCCACGAGCGCCCGGCTGAGCGTGCCGTACACGACCGGCATGGGCGACGACGTGCTGACGCCCTGGCGGCTGGCCAAGAGCATCGCGGGCCGGGAGTGCGGCTGGCGCCTATACTACTCCGCGGACGGCTACGCGACGGCCGAGCCGACGAACACGGCGCGGCCGGACGTGCAGGTGGAGGCGGTGCTCGCGCTGCCGGACGCGAGCACGTCGTTCACGGAGTTCAAGAACTACTCGAAGGCGACCTCGCGCCGCGAGATCACGACGGCCGCGACCAAGACCCGGAAGTCGTCCTCGTACACGATCATCTACGAGGGTGTCGCCGTGCTGCCGCCGAGCGACCGGCTCTCCGAGACGGCGCTGGCCCGCAACGGCGTGCCGCGGACGCTGCCGATCGTGACGAGCGACGACAACCTCGTCAACCAGGACCAGGTGAACGCCCGCGCCGTCTCGGAGTTGCAGGCGGCCTCCGGCGTGGACTCCGAGCCTGGGTACGAGGTCATGCCGTTCTTCCACCTCGACCAGGGCGACCACCTCAACCTGCCGCTGGGGATCGGGCGGGTGCCGTTCGACGCGGCCTCCATCCCCCTCGGCGTCGGCGGGAACATGACCCTCGGCACCGTGAAGTGGGTCTCGGCGCCCGTCAAGGTGCGGGCCACCGGACGGCGCACCATCATCCGCCCGAAGAAGAAGGGTGGCAAGAAGTAGCATGCCCGAGACAGGTCTCCTCACCAGCGTCCACTGGGCGTGGGACGGCACCGAACTCGCCGTGCCCGGCGCGCTGGACGCCACCGCGATCGTCGTCGACAACCCCGGCTCGCTCACGATCGGCTCGACGGTCTGGATCGGCGGCTCCGGGCCGTACACCCTCCTCAGCGTCGACCCGGACACCGGGGACGCCACGGTGTCCCCGGCGCTCATCGAGGACTACGAGCAGGGCGAGCCGGTCGTGCCGGACACGGGCGGCGTGCCGGGCCGGATCTGGCTGGCTGAGGTCGTGCTGCCGGACGCGGACGAGCCGATCAAGGTCGTGCTCACCAACACGGACCTGCTCTCCATGCCCGAGGGCGAGTACATTCCGCCGAAGGCGATCCGGCTGACCGACGACCTCGCGCACGTCGTGGACCTGCCGAACGCCACGCCGACGCTCGACGGCGGCTTCCTGGCCGCGGGCACCCTCCCGTACACGCCGCCCCCGCAGCCGACCGAGGCGCCGTCCGCCAGCCCGGCGCCGACCGTCCTGCCCGTCGTGCGCGGCCTCCAGGTCGTCGTCGCGCCGCAGCCCGTGTACACCACCCTCACCTACGAGGTCTCGACGAACCCGGCCTTCACCAACGTCGTCAAGACCCTCACCACGGAGGACAACAGCGTCTTCCTGCTCGACCTGCCCTCCGCGACCGACCTCTACGTCCGCGTGACCGCCTCGAACGTCGTGGGCGCCGCGGCCCCAAGCGCACCTGTTGGTCCGTTTCGCACGATATTATTGGAAGCGACGGACGTGGGCGATTTCACCATCACTGCGAAAAAGTTCAACACCTCCACGCACGTCCTCTACTAGAGAAAGAGAAGCCCATGACTGACGACTCGAACGTGGTGGCCCTCCGGTCCCACGTGGGAGCGGGGATCGAGTCAGCCGCGCCCGAGCACCTGCCCGTCCAGACCATCCCGGTCGACGAGGCCCCGGAGACCCGTGGTTCGGACGCCCTTGCCACCCTGCGCGCCGAGATGCGCGCGGAGATGGCTGCGGCCGTCGCCGACGTGGAGTTCCGCCTGGCCCAGGTCTACGAGATGCAGGCCCGCGAGGAGGGCCGCGGCCTCGACCGGGTCTACGTCGAGGACATCCACGACATGACCCACCGAATCACCGGCTACGTGCTCACGAGCAACAGCCCGGCCGCCGGGTCCATCGCCTGGTCCTCGCTGCACGTCGTCTACATGGGCGTGGACTACACCATCGCAGACGGCAACACGGCGCTGAAGTACGCCTACTTCGTCAAGCCCGGCTCGGGCACCACGGCCAGCCTGCAGTTCAGCGCGACACTGCCGACCCTCGGCGCGAACGACGCCCTCATCTTCGTCAACAACGGCGGCGTCGCGACCTCCGTGCTGGAGACCTCGATCCCGGCCGCGGTCGGCGCGAACTCGGTCAGCAGCGCGGCCATCCAGGACGGCGCGGTCACGTCGGCCAAGACGGACTTCTACACCAACCTGGTCAACAGCATCACGGCCGCGCAGAACAAGGCCGACCTCGCCCAGGCCACTGCGGACGGCTCGATCACGACCTACTTCCAGGCCGCCGCCCCGTGGGCCAACGGCGACGCGACCGCGGGCGGGGCGACCAACCCGTCCACCAAGGTCGGCGACATCTGGTACGACAGCGACGACGGCCAGGCGTACCGCTGGTCCGGCGCCTCCGGCAGCCCGGCGAACACGTGGATCGCGATCAGCGACTCCGACATCGGCGCCGCCTTGTCGGCCGCGAACAACGCGCAGGCCAAGGCCGACATCAAGACCACGACCTACTACAGCGCGCTGGCCAGCCCGCCGGTCGCGCCGGTCGCGCCCGCGGGTAACGGCTTCACGGTCGGCGACTTCTGGGTCGTGACCGACCAGGGCAACCTCATCAAGCGGTGGTCCGGCTCCGCCTGGGTGGACCTCCAGGTCGGCGACGCGGCGATCTCCGGTGTCTCCGGCACCAAGGTCGGCTCCGGCATCAGCGGCACGAACATCACCACGGGCACCGTGGCCGCGGCCCGGGTCGGGTCCGGCGTGAACGGCGCCGTCCTGAGCACCGCGACCGGCACCGTGGGCACGACGCAGATCGCGACCGGCGCGGTCGGCGCTACCCAACTCGCCACCAACGCCGTCACCCCGCCGAAGATCAACGCCGCCTTCCACCTGCTGTACTGAGGAGCCCGTCATGGCCAAGAAGACCAGGGACAACACCAACGTCGACCAGGTGGACGAGGAGGGCTACATCTCGCCCGAGGTCCTGGCCGCGCTGCGCGGGGAGGTCGTCGTGACGGACAAGACGATCGTCACCGACGACGGCGAGACCCTGAGCGAGGACTGAGCACGTGGCGATCCCCGCCGTCCAGCACAATACCCCCAGCCCCGGCTACATCACCTGGGCCGCGTTCAACATTCAGTACAACGGCGTGTCCTACGCGGTGCCCACCGGCAACACCGCGGAGCGGTGGGTGTGGTGGCGCTACAATGGCGGGGGCACCAACACGGTCCTGGAGGCCGGGCCCGACGTGCCCGCGGACCTGACCGACGACGACATCGTCCTCTTCGGGAACAAGAACGGCCTCGCGGTCCGCATCCAGAGCACGTCGTTCATCGATGGCGAACTCATCGTGGACGGCACCATCGTCGCGGACGCCCTCGCAGCGAACACGATCACGGGCGACAAGTTAGCGGCGAACTCCGTCACGGCCGACACCGTCGCTGCGAACGCGATCGGCGCTGACGCCCTCGCCGCGAACATCATCCTCACCTCGCGGATCTCCGCGGGCGGCGTGCCCGACGACAACGGTAACCTCAGCGGGCAACGGACGGAGATGTCGCCGGACGGGCTGCAGGCGTTCGACGGCTCGGGCCTCCAGACCTTCAAGGTCTCCAACGACGGCAGTTCCCACAAACTCAGCGGCGACGCCGACATCGACCACCTGCGGACCCTCCTGGGTGCGAGCCTCGGCGGGTCGAGCGAGATCGCGCAGGACTCCCTCGTCACGATGCAGACCGGCATCACGCCGCCCGCGGTCCCGCCGACACTGACCAACTCGCCGTACAGCACCTACTACCTCCAGGACCCGACGTACGCGACGCTGCGGACCGGCCCCCTGGGATCCTTCCCCTCGCGGGCGTACACCAACGACGCGTACTACAGCCGGATGCTCGGCAAGGGCGGGTACGTCGACGACAGCAGCAACACGACCTACCTGGTCCACTGGCTCTACGACAACAACGGCTACGAGGACGCGAACAACTTCCTCGGCAGCCGGATCACCAAGTACACGCATGTCCCCGGCCAGTCCGCGGGCACGAGCGCCCTGACCTGGGTCTCCATCGAGGACTTCCCTAACGAGTACATCATCGGCTACGTCGAGCGGGCGGGCGTCGTCAAGGCCCGGATGCTCAGCAGCAACACGTACCCGCAGGCGTCCTCCGTCATCACCGTCAAGAGCCACAACAACGCGGGCGGCTCCGAGGTCTCGCGCACCTACACCCGGTCCGACACGACCGGCTGGCCGGGCTTTGGCTGGGACAGCGTGAACAACCAACTCTGCATCGGCGAGTGGGTGAACCCGTTCGCCGCGAACTACCCCGTCAACAACATCGTCGTGAAGCGGTGGGGCGTGGGGGCCGCCGCGGACGGCACGACCTGGGCCTCCGGCGGCACGAGCATCACGGCCCGAGTCTCGATCAAGGGCCTCCAGTCGGTCCACTTCGGGCGCTTCGACTTCACCGAGGACTGCTTCGTCTTCAGCAACCGCTACGAGAGCACTCAGACCCGGCTCGACAACATTCACGTCTTCCCTGGCACGAATGGCTCCAGCGCGGTCCGGGGCCGCAAGTTCTACACGCCGCAACGTGGTAGCCTCGGCTGGGATGGCCAGGTCTTCCGTGTGATCGCGGACACGGACGACGCAGGCGGCTACATCAACGTCCACAGCAAGGAGTGGGACGAGAGCACCAACGGCACCGTCAATGAGTTGTTCTTCGAGTGGTGGGTTGGCCTCTCCTACGTGGTCTGGGACTCCGCGACCTCGACGTACACCTACGAGACGCCGATCGGTGCCGCTGCCCGGCTCAGCGTCTACAAGCGCGGATACATCCGCCTCTCCGCAGGCGCGTTCCCGCCCACCGTCGCGACCCAGTCGGTGCCGCCGAACTACTACCGGATCTACATCGGCCGGGAGTTGACGGCCAACGTGCAGCCCGAGGTCTCGACCTTCCGCGAGGACGGCCTCCTGGCCCCGAGTGCCACCGGGTACCACACGCCGGAGGTCAAGACCGGCACGGCCCCGGTCACGGTCGGCACGTTCCCCGGCGGCAGCACGCCCGGCCAGATCCTCTCAGCCGCCAAGGACGGCCTCGGCACGGCGCTCCTGCAGTTGTGGGGCAACGGCGACTGGCGCCTCGGCGGCCTGTCCGGGACCGGCGCGGACGGCCGGAACAGCATCTGGGAGCCCGGCGACATCAAAGCCTCGATGCGAGCCACGCCCTCACCCGGGTGGCTGCTCTGCGACGGCAGCGCGGTCTCACGCACAACCTACGCCGATCTCTTCGCCGCCATCGGCACGACGCACGGCGTGGGCGACAACTCGACGACGTTCAACCTGCCCGACGCCCGCAAGCGCGCCCTCTACGGCGTGGGCAGCGGCTGGGCCCTCGGCGCCAGCGACGGCGAGGCCGAGGCCAGCCGCGACCCGGCTGGCGACCACACGCACTCCGCGTCCGGTGTGGACCACCTGCACTCGATCTCGAACCACACCCACAGCGTCGGCTCCCTGAGCATCGCCACCGTGGCCGACCGCGCGGGCGGCACCGGCAACCGAGGCGGCAACCCGATCACGGGCCGCACCGGGGCCCCGGACCAGTACCCAAACACCAGTTCGATGGACCGGAGCCCCGCGTTCACCACGGGCGGGCACAGCGACGGCAACCCCCGCCTGGCCGCCAACGTCTTCATCAAGACCTAGGAGAGAGCAGTGCCCAAGGACATCTACGTCCCGACCTCCGCGCACCCGGCGAACCCGAACGGCGCGGAACTGACGACGTTCCTGCGGGACGCGAGGGAGTTGACGCCGGACCTGTTCGCGCTCGCGACCTCGAAAACCGTCACCATCACGGTTGAGGAGAACGTCGAGGGCTGGGGCGAGTGCTACCACCTGCACTTCGAGGAGGACCTAACCGAGGACGAGCGGACCCTGGTGCTGCTCGTCGCCCAGGGCAACACGTTCATGGACAACCTCCTGCGCGGGGCCCGAGCCGCGACCAAGGACAACGACGCGTGGATCGCGAACGTAGAGCCGCAGATCGTGCAGCAGGCGCAGACGATCATCGACAGCACGGCGGCCGGGGTCTCCGCGTCGGACAAGGCCCTCGCCAAGGGCGTGAAGGCCCTCGCTGCCCAGGTCGCGGACCTCTCGAAGCAGAATGAGGTCCTGATCCGCTGGATGCTCGGGCTGTTCAGCGACGGCGCCTAGTTGAAGGTGGTTTGCCCGCTTCCTGGTAGAATAGAGGGTAGGGAAAGGAGTACCACCATGTCACCAGTCGTCCCGAGCCCGGCCCCCGGCGCCCCGCAGACCCCGACCAAGGCGTACGTCGCCGCCCTCCTGGCGTTCCTCACGTCGTTCGCGCTGTACTACGTGGCGGACACGGGCGCGTTCACCGTCAAGGAGATCGTGCAGGGCCTCGTGCTCGCGCTGATCGCCTCCGGCATCACGGGCGTCCCGACCTACGTGGTCCGCAACAAGCCCCTCCGGTAGGACCATGCCCGCCCCGGGGGACCAGAGAGGCGACCTCTTGCACGGCATCAACCTGGCTAACGGCACCTACCGGCAGTCGAAGTTCCTGCGCTGGGCTCGGTCCGTCGCCTACGCCCTCTTCACCGCGGCGGGCACCCTGCTTCTCCTCAGCAGCGTCTTCACGCCCCTGCTCGGTGCAACCGCGGCGCTGATGTCGTGGTTCCTCGTCGTCGGCGGGGCGGTCTCCGCCCTCGGGGCCATCCTTCGAAGGTGGGTCGGCGAGTTCGTCGGCCTGCCGCTCCTCATCTCCTCCTTCGGAGTCTTCGCGGTCATCACGATTCAACTGTCGTTCCAGGAGACGCCGTACATCGCTGTGGCCGACGCGGCGATCCTCTTCGGCTTTGCCCTTGTGCTCGCCGTGCGGTGGCGCGCCGTACTCGCCATCTACCGGCTGGCGCATCGGTTCTCGGGAAGCAAGGAACAACAGCCATGAGTGAGCAGACGCTGCAGAACATCATCCTCGCCCTCCTGACGGCGGGCGGCGCCACCTTCATCTGGACGGTCGTCAAGAGCGTCATCGCGTTCCGCAACAGCGCGGAGGGCCGCGAGGACAAGGCCGTCGGCCGCCTGGAGAAGTTCGAGGCGGACTGCCGGTCGCAGTTGCGGATGGAGCGGGCCTGGGGCGCGTACTGGTCGAGGCGGGCCGCCTCGCTGGAGCGCGTCATCCTGGTCAACCTCGGGCCGGAGCACGTGCCGGAGTGCGAGCCCGCGCCGGGGGAGTCGACCACGTGAGGCTGCCCAAGTGGCGGTCGACCGCGCCCTCGTACCGGGCCCTGGTCGTCGCCCTCCTCGTCATCGGCGTCTGCGTCACGAGCGCCATCGTCCTGCTGTACATGCAGGGCCAGGCACGCGACCGGGCGATCCGCAGGCTGGCCAACGCCAACCAAAGCAACGAGAACGTCGTGACATCGCTCTGCCGGGACAAGGCGCAGCGGCACGACCCCCGCTGTAAGGCGGCCGAGCAGATCCCGGACACCAAGGACCTCGTCAAGACCGTGCCGAGCGTGATCGGGCCGCAAGGCGTCCAGGGCATCCAGGGCATCCCCGGGCTGCCCGGCGCACCCGGCAGCAACGGCAAGGACGGCCCGCCGGGGCCACCCGGCGGCGACGGCAAGGACGGCGCCCCTGGCCGGGTCGGCGCCCCCGGCGCGGACGGTGCTGACGGGCCGCCCGGACCGCAGGGCTCGCAGGGACCCCCCGGGCCGCAGGGCTCGCAGGGACCCCCCGGGCCGCAGGGGCTGACCGGCCCCGCGGGCAAGGACGGCACCAACGGCGCTGACGGCTCGCCAGGCCCGGCCGGGTACCCGGACTCCTTCGACTTCACGTGGCTGGGCCAGACGTACCACTGCACCGACGCAGACAACGACCACACCTACACGTGCAGCAACAACGGCTAACAACAACAGAAGGTGGGACTTCACAATGCTGATCGCGCTTGATCTGATACTCCTCGTCCTCGCGAGCCTGCGGCTGACGCGGCTCGTCACCACGGACTCGATCCCCGGGCAGTGGTGGATCTACGGCCCGGCCTACAAGGCGGCCTTTGGCAACCCGCGGCGGCGCAACCCGTGGTGGGCCAGGTACATCGAGGGCCTGATCTGCCCGTACTGCGTCGGCTTCTGGATCGGCCTCGTCGTCCTCCTCAGCCTGCTCCTGGTCGGCGGTCCCGGGCACGCCGCCGAGTGGTGGCGCTGGACAGCCGGTGCGTTCGCCCTCAACTACGTGGTCGGTCATGTTTCGTCGCGTCTCGACTGAGGCCGCGGGCTGGCGCGAGGCGCTGACGTCCCCCGAGGTCGTCCTGCCCCTCGCGTTCCGGCTCGTGCTGGCCGCTCTCTGCACCGCAGCGGGCATCGTGGGGTCCCGGTACGCCGGGCCCGCCGTGGTCCTCCTAGGCACCGTTCTGGTCGTCCTGGTGGGGTCTCTCGTCTTGCTCAGGATCCGCACCCGGCTCTGAGCCCCTGCAGCACCCCTCTCGGAAGGAACCACATGACCTCGTACGCATCCTCGTTCGCAACCCTCACCACCCCGGAGTACACCACCTCCGGCGACCAGAGCGCCACCATCACCGGGCACGTCGTCGGCGCGGGCGCGGGCCGGGGCGTCAGCCTCTACCAGGACAACAGCGACGGCACCGTCACCCGGATCACCGGCACGGTCTGCGACGCGAACGGCAACTTCGCGATCACCCTCAACGTGCCTGTGGTCTCCACCTACCACCTGTACGCGAGCGCGATCACGGTCGGCGCAGACACCTACGGCTCGGCGATCAGCGACAAGTTCACCATCAAGAGCCTGCACTTCTGGGACTCGTTCGACTACGCGAGCGTGGGCGAGATGCTGGCCTCCGGCAAGTGGGCGCTGCGGCAGCCGCAGTACGACCTGCCCGGGCGCACCGACATGAAGGCGGACGCGAGCGCGCTGGCCGTGGCCAGCAGCGTCCTCTCCCTGAAGGTGCTGCCGGACCCGGCCAGCCCCGGCCGGGTGCTCGTCGGCCACATCACGACCGGCGCCGACCCGGCCACCGGCCCGCTGCGGAACTTCGTCCGCGGGCACATCGAGGCCCGGATCAAGTTCAACCGCTTCAAGGGCGCGCACGGCTCCGCCTGGCACCAGGGCGGCTACGGCCCGGGCGCGGCGGAGTTGGACGTGGTCGAGTTCTTCGGCGAGCGCGGCCCGCACGCGACGGACGTCACCAAGCCGATCTACAGTCAGTTCGTGCAGCACACGGTCTACACCGGGGACCCCTCGACGGTGGACACGACCGACACGCTGCAGGACGTGCGGTACTCCTGGACCGGCGCCGCGGGGAGCACGGCCGGGCCGGACACGGTGAACCTCTACCCGAACGCGGACTACACGTTCTGGAACTCGTGGCACACGTACGCGGCGTTCTGGAACAGCGACGGCTACCACTTCTCCATCGACGGGGTGCCGGTCGGTGACCTCACCGCCCTGACCCCGGCCACGGTCCCAGGCGAGTTGATCCTCAGCCTGCTCGTGAGCGACAGCGAGCACCCGACGCTGGACACCTACCTGAAGGACGGGGTCGCGACCTACGACGACTACGTCATGAAGGTCGACTGGGTCCGCTGTTGGCGCTGAGTGCCCCGCTCTGACAGCGAGGGGGCCACCCGATCCCCTGGGGATCAGGTGGCCCCCTGCGTGCCAGAGAGGTGTGGTTCTGGGCCTAGAACAGGGACCCCACGGTCAGGCGCCAGACCAGGACGACCGCCCAAAGAACGACGGGCAGGGCGAGCAGGAGCCCGACGACCTCGGCAAACCGGCGCAGGCGTGGCGAGAGCACGTCCATCGGGGCCGGGGCCGCGGGCGGCGGCGGGGCGGGCTCCTCGCGGTGCGGCGCGTCGTGCTCGGAGGCGACGACGTGCGTGGCCCGGATCTCCCCGCGCTGGAACTTGACCGGCGTGCTGTCGGTGCCGCCCGCGGCCCGGACCCGCCACATGACCTCCTCGACCTCGGCCACGGTCCACCAGCCCCGCGGCGCGGTGCCGCTTTCGGAGTACGCGTACGGGACCCGCGGCTCCGGGAAGACGAGGTCCTTGGTCGGCTCCTCGGTCATCGGAACAGCCCTCCCAGCCCCACGACGGCGACGGCCGCGACCAGGATGCCCAGGAGCACCTGCACGCGCTGTCGGACCGGCAGCGGGCGGCCGGTGACCTCCTGGAAGCCCACGTCCACGCCGAGCCCGACCATCGTGACGCCCGCGATGAGGGCCAGCCACGGCCAGACGGCGACGGCGGCGGTCATCATCGGGGGCCCTCCTTGATGACGTAGGCGACCTCGATGTCTCCCCCTGCGTCGATGACGGCCCGGTCGCCCTCGTCGGTCGAGCCGATCGGGAAGGCGTCCTCGACGTTGGGGTTGTCGACCTGGACCACGGTCCACTCGCCGTCTGCGGCGTTGGTCTTCTCGAAGTAGACGAGGCCGTCGTCGAGGAAGCCGGTCGCGATCACGCTGCCCTCGGGCAGGGCGTTGACCGTGTCCCAGAAGTTGCCCAATTCTGCTTCGTCGTACTCCTCGAAGTCCCACGTCTTGACGGGTTGCTCGGCGCTGTACATGCTCACTTCTCCTTGCTGTAGAGGTCGTTCATGAAGGCGGCGCCGCTCGCGGTGTACCGCTGCTGCTCGGGGTTGAGCGGGCCGAACAGCGCGTCGGCCAGCCGGACCAGGGTGCTGCCGACGCCGCGGCGCTGGTGGGAGGGCCGGACCCACAGGTTGACGTTGCCCTTCCGCTCCCACGGGCTGTCGAAGTCGTAGTAGTTGAGGATGCCGACGATCATCGGCCGCCCGCCCGTGGTGCAGTCCCACCAGAGCAGGCAGTGGATCGGTGGCCAGCCGGGGACGACGCCCTCGTAGGTGCTGAAGCCCGGGAGGGTCGTGGGCGGCGTCGCGTCGGCGTACTGCACGACCTGGCTGCTCCAGGTGTACGCCTCGGCGGGGACGGTGACCTCGAACACGGTCAGACCTCCTCGGTGGTCGGGTTGATGACCTCGTCGTTGGAGAGGTCGGTGCCGCAGTCCTCGCACCAGACGGCGGCCGTGAAGATGCCGACGCTCGGGTCGGCCTCGTCGCGGTGCACGGCCCGGTGGCCGAGGCCGGAGAGGCAGAACGCGTACACGCGGTCCGCCTCCCGCAGGGCCTCGACGCTCTCCGGCGGCAGGTGCCCGACGAACGGGCCGGTGCTCATCGGATCTCCTTGCGGGTGCCGCCGACGCGCTTGCCGCCGAGGTCGGCGCGCTGCCCGGCCACGCGCCCGGCCGCGCTCCCGGTCGACGAGTGCTGCGCCCGGGAGGACCGGCCCTTGCCCAACTTGGGGTACTTCTCGGCGACCCAGGCGTCCACGCGGTCCTGCTTGCTGGCGAGCACCAGGGCCGCGCCCGGGGTGGTCGGCGTCTCCTCGCGGACCTCGCGGCGCATGGCCCGCAGGCGGCTGGCGCACGTGGAGGCGAAGCCGCCCAGGAACGAGCGGTCGATCACGAAGTTCTCGTGGATGGTGTTGTACCGGCGCTCCTCGGCGTTCTCCCGGCGGAACCGCTTCATGGCGGTCGTGGCCTGCAACTGCAGGGACGTCACCAGGATCAGGAAGTCCTCGACGTCGCGCTCGTGGCCGATCACGTAGGACCGGACGTGGTCCTTGCCGTAGCGGGACTGCAGGACGGTGAGGTCACCCCACGCGAACGACAGCGTGTAGAGGAACGAGCCCCACGTCGGCGCGTAGATGGTGCTCCAGTTCACGGTCTTCTCGACGATCTCCTCGGCCTGGACCTTGCCCGCGGCCTGCAGTTCGGCCCGCTCGATGCCGTACTGCAGCATCAGGGCCTCGGCCTTGGCGGTGAACGCCTCGGCCTCGTGCTCGTTGTCGGTTCGCTCGGCCTTGGCCAGCAACTTGGCGATCTTGTCGCGGTAGGCGGCGAGGGTGTCGGTTGTCATGGTGTCGGTTTCTTTCTCTCTCGGGCGGCCGGGGGTCGAGGTGGGCGGGGGCCGGAGCCCCCGCCCAGGGGCGGGTTCAGGCGGAGGCGGCGGCCAGGCGCTCGCGCTGCGCGGCGGCGCCCTTCGGGAAGGCCCAGCCCTCGCGGGTGGCGCAGATCTCGCCGTAGCCGACGACGGCCGCGACCTTGGCGGTCAGGGTCGCGCCGCCCAGGGCCCGGCAGCAGGCGATGCACCGGCCGGAGGCCAGGCCCAGGAGGGCAGCCTGCTCGGCGGTCATCGGGACGAGGTCGGCCAGGCGGCGGCCCATGCCCGGGGCGTACTCCCACGAGGAGCCGCTCCACGCCAGCGCGTAGGTGCTGGTCTTGGCCTTGTTCTGCTGGACCTTGTACGCCTTCTCGTCGAGGACGTAGAAGCCGGGCTCAGCCTTCTTTGACGCGGCGGCGGCCTTGTAGGGGAGGACCTTCAGGTCCCCGATCAGGTCGCTCGCGGCGGCCTTGGAGAGGAGATCCCGGACGGCCAGGGACCGCGCGGCCTCGATTCGAGCCTGCATGGCGGCGTCGACCTCGCGCTCAGCGACGAGGGTCTTCAGGAAGTTGAACTGGGGGGCGGTGGCGAGGATCACTGTCGGTTCCCTCTCGGCGGGCGGGGCCCCCGGTGGGCCCCTGCTACGGAGCAATCATACCACGTGCCGCGGCAAAATGCAAGTTCTCCGGCAAAATGGCCCCTGACCTGGGCTTTTACCGGCGGCGGAGATACCCCCGGGGGGTAGTTTCGGGGCGCGCCGCCCCCTCCGGGGCCCGACCCCCCGGGCCCGCGGTGGAGAGGGCGACGCGCGTGGTTGCCGCCCCCGTGGCACTGCTCCCCCCGGGGCGGCTGCACCGGCTGCGCCCGCGCTGGAGGCGGGCGGCGGTGCGGTATGTGGTCACGCCTGGCTGGCCGGGATCGAGCAGAGCAGGGCCAGGAGCAGGAACAGGGCCACGCACAGGGCGCCCGCGTGCTTCGCACGAGGGTTGTCCAGGGCGAAGGCGGCCAGGGACACGACCAGGGTGAGCACGGTGCCCAGCCCGGCCGCGATGATCGCGAGGGAGAGGAGCAGGTCGCCGCTCCCGGAACTGTGCCTCATGACGTGCCTCCTAGTGTGACGAGCCCCGAGTCGAGCAGCCGTTGGACAACGACCGCGGCGAAGTCGCAGACCTCCATGCCCTCGAAGTCCGCGGCGCCGAGCAGGTCGCAGACCGTGCCCTCGGCACGGGCCCGGATCTCTTCCGTGCTGTCCGGCTGCTCCTCGGGCGGGTTCTCCTCCTGCAGCGCGCAGAGGTACGCGGCGGTCTCGAAGTCCGCTTCTTCCCGAGCCAGGCGGCGGCGGACCCGGGCCCGGGCCCGCCTGCCCTCCTCGCTGGTGTCCCACGACCCATACACGGCGGGGGCGGTGCCCGGCCGGTCTGAGAGCCCGACGACCACGAACGTCGTCACCGGTCCGTCTCCTCGACCGCGGCCAGGGCCGCTCGGTTGGCCCACTCGCGGCGTACCACGCGCATGGCCTCGACGGCGGCTTCGGACCCCTTGAAGTGGGCCTTGAACGGCACGCCCTCCAGGTACTCGCGCTCGGCTCGCCGGTCGTCGCCCAGGTTGATGACGTAGACCCGGTAGTCGTCCCGGTGCTCCAGCGGCGCCGACCGCTGGATGAGGTCGCGCATGGCCTCCGCGTGTGCCTCGGCCTCCCGGCGGGTGGTCCACAGGACCTCGTCCTCGAAGAGGTCGTAGGACGTGCGCAGGTCAGCGCCGTCCTCGGTGGCCTGGGCGTTGATGAAGTAGAGCCGGTTGCCCCACCACTCGTCCTCGCTCCACGTGTCGAACATGAACGCGAGCCAGAGCCGGTCCTGGCTCCGCAGCGTGTAGCCGATCTCGGTTGTCTCCAGGACCTCGTTGCGGGCCTGGGCGTACGTGAGTTTCATGTCGGTTTTCTCCTTCTACAGCAGGCAGGCGCTGTTCGTGCAGGTGGTCGACCCGCAGTCCGGACAGGTCGGCTTGGGCTTGTGACTCTTGGGCAGGACGACCGGCGGCTCCGGGATCGGCTCGCCGCCCTCCATGAGGCGGGCCGTGCGGGCGGCCATCATCCGCTCTCGCCAGTACGCCGTCTGCTCCGCGTTGTCGTCCCGGAGAGACGCCTCCAGCCACTTCTCGGCGCAGTCCTTCTCCCGCTGGCTCATCCGCGGGTCGCTTAGTAGGATGCTCACTGCACCCGCTCCATCTGGCCGACGACCAGGTGCCCGGGCTCGACCTGGTTCTCGTGGGCGTCGATCTCGCTGTATTCCTGGGTGGACCAGGAGCAGCCCGGGCCCAGGCCGTCGTACTGGCAGCGGTAGACCATCTGGTACTGCGGCTGCGCGGGCCCGGCAGCGAGCCAGCGGGCGTGCTCCAGGGCCTCCCCGCGAGGGAGGCCGGTCAGGGCCTCCCACACGGAGAGCGCGCCGTTCAGCCGGGCCCGGTCCTTGCGGCGCCGGGTGTTGTTGGTGTCGCCGGGGTGCTGGCGCAGCGTGTCGTCCAGGTCGACGACCAGCCGGGCCGCGGTGAGCAGGTTGGTGTCGGTCATGCCCACTCCCATCCGGGTTCGAGGTTGAGCCACCGCGCGCCGCGGTGGTTGCCGCTGGCGAGGACGACGTGCGTGGCGCCCTCCCCCTTGGCCTCTTGCAGGGCGGCGATCAGGGCGTCGATGTCGCAGGCGGCCTTCTCCTCCGAGTACTCGACCTCGCCTGCGTCCAGGATCACGGTGTCCATCAGAACTCCGCCGCGTCCACGGCCTCGCGGAGCGCGTCGCGGGCCTCCTCGATCCAGTCCTCGGACAGCGTGTCGGGGGTCTTGCCCTCGTCGCAGTCCTCGCACTCGACCTCGCCGGTGCCGCCACACTCCTCGCACTGGTTGCCCTCCTCGTCCTCCTGCGAGCCGTCGCAAACCTGGCAGGTATCCTTGCCCTCGCCGCCGCAGGTCTCGCAGTCCTCCAGGGCGTCGGCGCTCGGCTCGCTCACGTTGTCGAACTCGCCGACCCAGGACTCCGCGGCCTCGGCGTACTCCTGGGCCTGGCTGCCGTCCTGCAGGGACTCCGGCATGTTGCCCAGGGCCTCCTCGCGCTCGTCGGCGAAGCCCTGCGCCATGTCCTGCAACTCCTGCTTCAGGGCGTCGAAGTCCTCGTCGCTGGTGAACTCGAACGAGTCGATCGCGCTGTGCATCTCCTGCTGGAGTTGCGCGCACTGCGCGGCGACGCTGGAGGAGTACTCCCAGTGCTGCCAGTCCGGGTGCTCGGCGTGCCGGTTCTTCTGGCTGAACCGCAACTTGAGGAACTTGTAGGGCTGGCCGGGCAGGATCTCGCCGGGCTTGTCGCCCACGGCGCAGCCGCTGAAGTCGCAGCGGAGGTTCGGCTTGGGCCGGTCACGGTCCTGGACCACGACGGCGCGGGTGACGGGGCGCCCGCTCTTGGTGGTCTTCTGGACCTGGACCTTCTCGTACTCGCCGGTCTCCTCGTTGCGGACGGTCTTGGTCACCATGACGGGCGACTGCTTCGGCTTGCCGTCCTCGTCGAGGACGGGTTTGGTGTGGAACAGGGCGCGGGCGCTCTTGACGCGGTTCACTCTAGGCATGGTCGTGTTCTCCTGGGGGTCAGAGGTCGAGGTCGGTG
>Ga0308175_100000466_pt1 | contig 28327 bp, 23 predicted proteins | sample PhyCR1_3_FD_203893 | JGI IMG/M metagenome (GOLD analysis project Ga0308175, IMG submission 203893) | Soil microbial communities from UC Gill Tract Community Farm, Albany, California, United States - DLSLS.C.R1 | ecosystem: Environmental > Terrestrial > Soil > Agricultural land | place: USA...
CGACAACGCGACGCCCATGGCGAGACTGGCGACCGTGAAGAACGTCGAGCCTGCACCGGCCAACACCCGCGGAAAGGTGACCGGCCACAGGAGACAGAGCCCGGCACAGGCACCGAAGAGCACCTGCACGCGGCCCAGCCGGTCGCTCAGGTGGCCGGCCGCCGGAGCCAGGACCGCGCAGGCGGCCAGGCCGAGGACGGTCGGACCGAGCGCGGCCGCCACCGTCGCTCGCCCGGTCGCCAGGAGATAGGCCGGCAGGATGACGAACCACACGTTCACCGTCGCGGCGAACGCTCCGGTGAGCAGAGCACCGGACACGACGGTCGAGCGCCGACGCCGGACCAGCCCGACGACGTCGGACAGGGCCAGAGCTGGCACGCTTCGCGCGCGACCGACCGGTCCATCTGCGCCCGATCCGAGACCACTGCGGCCCGGGTCGAACTCGGGACTCTCCTCCAGGCGGCGGCGCAGCCAGAACACCGCCAGAGCCAGCGGAACCGCAGCGAGGAACGGCAGTCGCCAACCCCACTGCAGCAGCTGCGCCCGGGTCAGCACGAGCTGGACGAGGAGCACCACAGCGAACCCCCCGGCCATTCCCGCCGCCGCGCTGGACAGGTACAGCCCGCCGTAGAGACCCCGACGCTCCGGCGCCGCCTCCTCGAACAGGTACGACACCGATGTGCTGGTCTCTCCGCCCGTGCCGAAAGCTTGGACGATCCGCAGGACGGCCAGGGCTACGACGGCAAAGAGTCCCGCGTTCGCCGCCGAGGGCAACAGCCCGACCGCGGCCGTCGCCACGCACGTGGACAGCGTCATCACCAGGAACGGCAGGCGACGACCGGCCCGATCGGAGAAGTGGCCGACCAGCACCGAACCGACGGGACGGATCAGCAGTGCCCCGGCCAAGACCACGAACACCGACGTCAACCCGCCGCGGCCGGCGGTGACCACGACGCTGAGCAAGGCCGCGGAGCCACCGAAGGTGGCAAAGTCGTACCACTCCGCCAGATTGCCCAGATAGATCCGGGCGGGACCGTGCGGCGCCGCTCGCATCGTGGGCACGAAGACACTCATAACCGATCCCACCGACCCCGGCAACACGGGCCATGCATCGCCCGCTGCGACCCCGATGCGGGACCGGTAATTCGCCAGGACTGCCGGTCGCACCGGGCGGAGAGGAGCAGGCGGCGCCAGAGCCGAGAGGCGCGATGGCCCGATATCGGGGATCATCGCTCCGCCACGAATCCGCGGTACGAGAGGAATCCTCCCAACCATGCAGCCCGTTGCGTAGACCGTGCCAAAGCGTTCGACCGACCCGCGCGGCATGCGCGGTGCCATGGACGTAGCTCCTGGCGGGCCGGCGCCGAAGCCGCTGATCGTGCTGCCCGATCTGCCCGCAACCGTCGTCGGCGTCGAGGTGCGCCGGGAGCGGCTGCTCCGCCGGCTCCGGGCCCTGCCGGTCGACGTCCAGCTGGTCGCCTTCGTGGCACCGCGCGGGTACGGCAAGACGACGACCGTGCGCCAGTGGACGGATAGCACACAGGACACGACGCGGAACGCGGTGCACTGGCTGTCCGCGACAGCCGCTCATGGTGATCCGGCCCGGTTGACCGAGGACCTGGCCAGGATTGTGGCTTCCCCGGAGTCGGTCACCGCCGGCGGGCGTCGGCTCGGCGTGGTGGCGGACCGGCCGGAGGACTCCGCTGCCGCGCGGGTGCTGGCGGCCGTCCGCCGGGTGGGCCGGCCTGTCATGGTGGTGCTGGACGACCTTCACCACGTCCAGAGCGGGCCCGCGCTGGAGCTCGTCGTCGGCCTGGCCGAGCAGCTGCCACCCGGCTCGCGGGTGGTCGCGCTGGCCGACGAGCGGCCCCGCTGGCGGGTGTCCTGGTTGATGGCCAAGGGTCGGTACCGGGAGCTGGGCGTGGACGACCTGGCGTTCGACCGGGACGAGGCCGACGCTCTGGCCCGGGAGATCGGTCTGCGGCTGCCCGTGGAAGCGGTTGAGGACCTGGTCCGGCGGACCGAGGGCTGGCCGCTCGGGCTGCAGTTGGCCGCGCGCATGGCGGACAGCAGCGACGATCCCGTCGGGGCCATACGGAGCCTGTCCGGCGATACGCAGGTGTTCGCGGAGTACTTCCGTCATGAGGTTCTGCGTGGTCGCCCCGCGGCGATGGTTCGGTTCCTGATGCAGTCCGCCGTCCTCGAGACCGTGTCAGGTCCCCTGTGCGACGCTGCCCTGCCCACCGCCGGCTCGACCGCCCGGCTGGAGCAGGCCGCTGCTCAAGGCCTCTATCTCAGGATGGAGAACCAGCACAGCGGGTGGTATCGCTATGACCGGCTGTTCGCGGAGATGTTGTCGGCCGAGTTGCGGCGCAGCGAGCCGGCCGCGCACCTGCCGATCCTGCGTCGGGCATCGCAGTGGTACCAGGACCAGGGCCGTCCGACGGAGGCGATCGAGCTTGCCTTCGCCGCGGGCGACTCCGCGACGGCGGCCCGGCTGATCGTTCTGAACACGCAGTACTTCAACAGCCGGGGGCAGCTGCCCTTGGTTCGCGGCTGGCTGGAGCAGCTCGACGAGGACATCCTCACCCTCAATCCGCCGCTGGCTCCGATGGCGGTGTGGATCTGGGCGCTGACCGGGGACGCTCCCCGTGCTCGACGAGCCCTGCGGATCGCCGAAGCAGGCGCCTTCGACGGCCCTCTGCCGGATGGCAGCGTCTCGATCGAGTCGGCCGTGCTGCGGGCTCGCGCCGCGCTCGCCCCGGACGGCGTTGACCGCATGCTCGTCGACGCCGAACGAGCCGTGGCGCTGGAGCTGCCGGGCAGCTACTGGCACACCCAGGCGGCGCTGCTGCTGGGAGCGGCACATCTGGCCAACGGCACCGAGCAGGGGGCCCTGCGGTGGTTCGAGCATGCCGCTCAGTTCAGTGCTGAGCACCAACGCCCCGGTGCGTCGACCGCCCTGGCCGAGTTGGCCCTGCTCGCCGCCGACCGAGGCGACTGGCCGATGGCCAGGACCTACCACCGGGAGTCGGCCGACCACATCGCCGCCGGCCAGCTGCAGAGCTACATGCCAACCCTGCTCTGCCACCTGGCCGGTGCCCGCGTCGCTCTCCAACGCGGCGAGGTCGACCGGACGCGCGCCGAGCTGCAGGCAGCGGTCGCGCTGTACGAGACGCCATCCTCCGCCGCGTTCCCGTGGCTGACCGTGCAAGCCGCGGTCCTGCTCGGCCGCCTGCACCTGGACCTGGGTGACCTCGCCGCTGCAGCACACGTGCTCGCCGACGCCCGCCGGCACGTGATCACGCTCCCCCATGCGGGCGTGCTGCCCGGGTGGATCGACGACCTCGCCGGCGCCGTCGAGGACGCCTCCGCCCGGTCGAAGACCACGGAAGCGACCACGCTGACCGCCGCCGAGCTGAGCGTCCTACGGCTGCTGCCCACGCATCTGTCCCTCGCCCACATCGCCGACGAGCACGTCGTCTCACGCAACACCGTGAAAACTCAAGTCGCATCGATCTATCGCAAGCTCGGCGTCAACGACCGCGCGGAAGCGGTCGATCGCGCACGAGCGCAAGGACTTCTCGACCCGCCGGCCGCCCAGCACCACCGGCCGGCCCACCTCGGCTAGGAGAACGCCGCATCCCGCACGCGAGCCTGTCGGCACGGGAGCCAGTCGGCACGAGAGCGGTCATGTCCCACTGACGAGCACCATTTCGTTGCCCTCGGGGTCGGCGACGCGCCAGCCATCCTCCGACTCGTCGAGGAGCCGGCCACCGGCTGCGAGGGTCGTGGCGAGCCGCGTCTTCGCGAACTCCGACGGCACCGCGAGCTGGAAGTGGATGCGGTTGCGTTGCCGGCGCCGCTCCGTCTCCGAAGCGTCGAGCTCTTGGAACACCAGCACCGGGTTCAGCCGCCGCGGATCGTGGATGTCGCTGACCCCGGCTCGCCGGTCGTGGGTGTATCCGAGCGCGGCCACCCAGAACGCGCGGACCGCGGCGACGTCGGCGGCATCGAGGAAGAGCTGAGTGAAGCGCGGCAGCCCCGGATCGGCAGTGGCCCCGAGTTCGCGGGCAGCGGTCTGGAGGTTTCCGGCGAGGTCGGTGAAGTCGAGCTCGAGGCCGTGGGCGTCGACCTCCCACTGGTCCTTACCGCTGTCGAGGATCACGAGCCCTGGGCGCAGGTCGACCAGCAGCGGGAAGCCCGTGTCGTCGGCCAGCGCCGCTGCGGCGGCGCCCAGGTCACGCTGCTGCGTCGGCGAGGTGACGCGGTAGCACGCCATCGCGCTGAACACCGCCTGCCAGTCGGCTGTCCCGATCCCCTCGCCGAGCGCCCCGCCCGGCACCAGGTCGACCTCGTTGCCGTCGGGGTCGGTATGACAGACCCCGAACGGTCCCGATGCCTCACCAGGACTCGCCTGCTCGACCGCCGCGGCCGGCCGCACCACGTCGAGGTGGATGCGGTTTCGCAACGGCCGTGGCTCGGTCGACTGCCGGATCCGTATCGCGGGGTCGCGCCGCAACGGATCTGCCAAACCTCCGTCCCCAGGCGCGTAGTCGATCACACCCTGCCAGAACCGGCTCACCACAGGCGGGTTCGCGGATTCGAACACGACGCTCAGCTGCTGCAGCACGGCAGGGTTCGCGGCCAGCCCGAGATCCCGCGCGGCTGCCGACACCGCCTCGGCCTGCTCGTCCGAGTCGAGGCGCACCCGCAGGCCTGTCGCGCGCAGGTCGACCACGATCTCGGCCGACAGCTCCGCGACGCGCCCGGCCAGCGCCGCCCCCTCGGTCAGCGAAGGCGCGTCGAACCATGCCGTCGCAACGCCATCGACCACGCGCCAGTCCGTTCCGACCTCTGTCATGCCGGGCACTGTAGAGCCCATTGCGGACGATCTCCTTCCGAATAGTGATCATGTCCCGCAGGGCGTGATGTGCATGTCCACGACGCTCCGTCGCAGTAGCGCCACTAGCGACCGTTATCGCATAGTCGGCGAGAATCGCCTCGCCGAGTTGGGCTTCGGTTCTGGTGATCAGGTGACCGCGCCGGCCTTGGACGCTCGGACTATGGCGGCGTGTATGCCGCCGCCGGCGTCATGGGTTGTCTCGATGCGTGGATCCGTCAGACCGGCGGCCACCAGCGCGCGGCGGTAGGCGGTGGCGCTCATCGGTCGTACGCCGACGCCGATGCTGGCGGCAGCGGCTTCGAGCTGGTCTGGGTCGGCCCCGTCGGCTGCGATCAGGTCACTGATCCCGAATCGGCCGCCGGGTCGGAGCACGCGGGCGACCTCCCTCAACACCGCGGGCTTGTCGGCGCTGAGGTTGAGGACGCAGTTGGAGATGACGACATCGACCGAGCCGGCTGCCAGCGGGATCTGTTCGATTCGCCCGAGCAGCATGGTGACGTTGCCCGCCTCGGCGGTGTTCCGCAGGGCGAGCTCGACCATCTCCGCCGTCATGTCGAGGCCGATAACGCGCCCACTCGGGCCGACCCGACGGGCGGACAGCAGCAAGTCGAGACCGGCGCCGCTGCCAGATCCAGGACCGTCTCGCCAATGCACACCTCGGCAACCCGGAGCGGATTGCCGCAACCGAGACTGAGCACCGGTCCTTGCATCTGCCGGTCGTCCAGCTCATGCGCGGCGTACTGGCCGGCGCCGAAGCTTGCGTCGGCGCACGATTCGGCGGCACATCCGGTCGACGCGATCGCCTTGGCGGCGTAGCGAGCGGTGATCGCGGCATCGAGCGGGTCGACGTCAGGCACTGGAGACGTCCTCGACTGCAGCCGGGATGCGGCCCATCACAACGTCGGCGGCGGACGGGAAGCAGCTGATGCAGACGTCGTTCACCCGGTACAGGCGCGCGGTCCCCGCTTTCTCCATCAGCACGAAGCGGGTCTCGGCCAGCACAGCCAAGTGGTGCGACACCGTCGACTGTCCGATCTGGACGCGCCGGACGATCTCCCCGACCGGGAGCGGCCGGCCAACGGAGGCGAGCAGGTGCAGGATCTGCACCCGACTCGGATCGGAAAGTGCACGGAACCAGCTGGCATACGTCTCGGCCATGTCCCGATCGAGCACTTCTCCATCCATCGAGTATCGACGATGGACGATGAGCTGGCTGCGGTCAAGCCCTGGTGTCGGTGAGGGCGGCGGCGACGGCAGCGAGACGAGCGGGGACGGCGCGGTAGTAGGCCCAGCTGCCCCGCTTCTCGCGGATCACCAGACCGGCCTCATGCAGCACCTTGAGGTGATGGCTGACCGTCGGCTGAGACAGCCCGACCGGGTCGGTCAGGTCACACTGGCAGGCCTCACCGCCGTCGGCCGCCTGGATCACCGAGAGAAGCCTCAGCCGGGCGGGGTCGGCGAGCGCCTTGAGTACGTGCGCCAGGTCGGCCGCCTGCTCGGGGTCCAGCGGGGCGCCGGCGATCGGCGTGCAACACGGGACATCGGCGGAGACGTCGATCACCGGCAGTTCGGTGCGGGCGGCGGGCACGCACTCGAGTCTGCCACGAACATTGACAACCGTCGATGTGCAGTGCATGGTCGACGCATCGACGTTCATCAATATCGAGGAGGATCCATGGGTAGGGTGCAGCTCGCGCTCAACGTGAGCGACGTGGACGCTGCGGTCGCCTTCTACAGCAAGCTGTTCCAGGCCGAGCCGGCCAAGCGCCGGCCGGGTTACGCCAACTTCGCGATCACCGACCCCCCACTGAAGCTGGTCCTACTCGAGGCCGCCGACACAAACACCCGCGGCTCAGGCACGGCTGGGGCGCTCAACCACCTCGGCATCGAGGTCGCTTCGACCGATGAGGTGAACGCGGCGACTGCGCGTCTGGCCGATGCCGGCCTGGCCACAGCTGGGGAGGCGAACACCACCTGCTGCTACGCGGTGCAGGACAAGGTCTGGGTCGACGACCCGGACGGGGCGCCGTGGGAGGTCTACACCGTCCTGGCCGACGCCCCGGCCGAGGTCACGACGCCCGGTCGGGTCGGTGATTCCGCCTGCTGCGGCGACACGGCAGACGACGAGAGCGCTGCACCACAGCCGGCCGCGGCAGCCTGCTGCTGACGAGGGAGTCCGGCCCGGAACCTCGGAAACAGGCTTCCGGGCCGGTCACCCCACGGGCTCCCGTCGAGATGGAGAAGTCGGGGAACCGGTCGGCGACGGTCACGTCCGTCGCCGGCGCGGACCGCCTCCACCACGCCGGCAGGGTCGTCCAGCGTCCAGGCGTCCTCGGACGTGGCTGGTCGTCGGTCGTTCGCCGCGCGAGGATGGCACGACCGGCGAGCGTTGCGACGGGAGGCTGACGTGGACCGTCACTCGGTTCAGGCGGAGATGCAGCGAGCCGGAGCGGAGTTGCGCGCCCTTGCGATGCAGGCATCTCCGGCCGATCTGCGCCGCGGCTCGGCAGGGACTCGCTGGACGAACGAGCAACTCCTGTTCCACATGGTGTTCGGCTACATGGTCGTCCGGGCGCTGCTACCGCTGGTACGGCTGTTCGGCCGGCTGCCCGACCGAGCCGGACGCGTCTTCGCAGGACTCCTCAACGCAGGCCGTCGACCGTTCCACCTCGTCAACTACCTCGGCTCATGCGGCGGTGCGCTGGTCTTCCACGGACCACGACTGATCCGGCGCATGGATCGCACCGTGGCAGCCCTGAGCCGCAAGGTGGACCGTGAGACGGATGAGTCCCTGAGTCGAACGATGCGCTTCCCGGTCGACTGGGACCCCTTCTTCCGAGACCGGATGACGCTGCTCGACGTCTACCACTACGGCACGCTGCACTTCGACTTTCACCGGCAGCAGCTCACCCTTGGTCCCGCTGCCCACAAGTGAGCCTGACAGCCCACTACCGGTCGCCAGCACCGGGCTCCGTTGATCCCGGACCTGATCATCGCCGCCACGGCCGAACTCGCCGGCCTGACCGTGCTGCACCTCGACAAGGACTTCGAGATCATCGCCGAAGTCACCGGTCAGCCGACCGAACGCCTGGCGTCGATCTGAGCCGCCGACGCGGAAGCGGCCCGCGACGGGAGCGATCTCCACGGTCCGCCGGGCCAGACTCGCCACCCTCCCGGCGACTTCTCACATCTCGATCTCGGGGGCCGCGCCGGTCCTCGAGCCGATGATCACCGATTCTTGGCCGACGCGCCTCGGCCAACCCTTCGCTGTGGCGATCTGACGGCAGCGGATCCGGCTACGGCTCGTCGTGCCGACCGTTACTGCGGCGATCGGCCGTACCGTCTCGGCGCGAGGCGTTGATCGGCCGGCAAGGTCGCGCGTACGGTACGGACGACCCGAAAACTAGTACGTCCAGTTCCGAATGGTGGACTTCATGCTGGATCTCGCCGTGCGTGGAGGGACCGTTGTCGCCGGGTCTTCGGTGGTGCGGGCCGACCTCGGCGCCAGGGACGGGCGCATCGTGGTGGTCTGCGCACCGGGTGAGCTGACCGAGGACGCCGCGCAGGAGCTCGACGCCGGTGGCATGTGGGTGGTCCCCGGTGGCATCGACTCGCACGTCCACTTCAACCTCGACGTCACCGACGCGATGAAGGCCCAGTCGGCGATCGACGGGTCCCGGGCCGGCGCCTTCGGCGGGACCACGACCTTCGTCGACTTCGCCTTGCAGTCCGGCGATGGCAGCGCGGTCGAGGCGCTGCAGCGCAAGCAGGAGGAGCTGGCCGGGCAGCGGCCGAACGTGGACTATGCGCTGCACGTGATGCTCACCGGCGCGATCCCGTTCGCGGTGATGGACGAGCTGCCGGACCTCGTCTCCGGCGGGGTCCCGTCGGTGAAGATGTTCACCACGTTCGCCGCCGGCTCGGCCTCCGGCGACCTCTACTCCGACGACGGCCGGATCTGGGGCGTCATGCAGGCGGCCAGCGCCGCCGGCGGTCTGGTGATGGTGCACTGCGAGGACGAGTGCATCATCGACTACAACGTCCGTCGGCTCTACGCAGCCGGTCGGCAGGCCGGGGTCAACATCGCCGAGGCGCGCCCGCCGCTGGCCGAGGAGGCGGCGATCCGGCGGATGATCGTGCTGGCCCAGCGCAGCGGCTGTCCGCTCTACGTGGTGCACGTCTCGTCCCGGTGGGGCGTCGAGGCGATCCGTGAGGCCCGCGGCCGTCGGCTGCCGGTCTACGGCGAGGTGCTGCACAACTACCTCGCCTTCACCGGTGACCGGTACGCCGGTGAGGACGGCCTGCTCTACCACAACTACCCGCCGTTGAAGTCCATGGACGACCAGGCCGCGTTGTGGGACGCGATCGCGGCCGGCGACCTCGATACGGTCGCCTCCGACGACTTCACCATCCCCAGCGCGGCGAAGCTGTCCGGGCCGGTCGTGGACAACGTGCCCGGCGGGCACAACGGCATCGAGACCCGGATGGACGTCCTCTACTCCGAGGGCGTCGCATCCGGACGGCTGCCCATCCAGCGGTACGTACGGCTGACCGCGGAGTCGCCGGCGAAGCTGTTCGGCCTCTATCCCCGTAAGGGCACGATCGCGGTCGGCAGCGATGCCGATCTCGCCGTCATCGACCCGCAGGCGCAGGAGACGCTCACCCTCGACCGGCTGCACTCGGCCTGCGACTACAGCCTGTGGGACGGCTGGAAGCTCACCGGGAAGGTGCGCGCGACCGTGCTGCGGGGGTCGGTCCTGGTCCGGGACGGGGCCTGGGTCGGTCCGGAGCGGATCGGCCGGTTCGTTCCGGGCACCGCCCCCACCGATCCGGCCGCGCCCTGACCGGAGTCCGATGTGGACGGTCCGCCGGGCAGCGCGCCGGCAGCGGGTCCCGGCGCCGGCGCCACCGCCGGGCGCCGACGTGGTGAGCCGTCCCGGTCCGGGGCGGTCCCAGCAGGGCCGGCGGCTGGCGCAGCAACGATCCTTGCCGACGAGGCCACGTTCGAATCGTGACCCAGCAGATCTTGTCGACCCACCGGGGACACGGTAGCTTCCAGCATACGGTCGCCAGGGTTCCACAATGTGGAAGCACTTCGGGAGGTGCGGCGCTATCGAGCAGTCCGCCGGACGAACCGGACGCCGGATTCCCGACTGCATCGGCTGATCCACCACCGGTCACGGCGTGTCGGCCTGAGCACAGGAGGTACGGGTGGGTAGGAACAGGACGCGGGCACGGCGGACCGCGCTGGCCGCGGTGGCGTCGGTGGCACTTGCGCTGGCAGCGTGTAGCACCGACTCGTCGAACACGTCGAGCTCATCGGGTGGCGGCGCGGACGTGTCGTCGGCGGTGAAGGACAACCTGACGAAGTACATGGCGCAGCCGACCTTCACCGCGCCGGGTCCGGCCATCGACATCAGCGGGGTCAAGGGCAAGAGCATGTTCCTTATCCCCCTGGTGCCCAACCCGTTCAACCAGAGCATCCAGGAGACGATGCAGCGGATCGCCACCCAGGCCGGGATGAAGTTCACCATCTACCCGAACCAGGGGCAGGCGTCGCAGTGGGTGCAGGGCATGAACGCCGCCCTCACCGCGAAGCCGGACATCATCGTCCTCAGCACCGCGCCCGACCCGCGCGTCCTGCAGCCGCAGCTGAAGGCGGCCAAGGCGGCCGGGATCCCGGTGCTGGTCACCCACTTCTACGACGACTCCTCGCCCGTGCCCCCCGACTGCGAGGGCTGCGCAGCCGGCGTCACGGCGCTGGTGACCGCACCGTTCAACGTCGCCGGGAAGGCCGCCGCCGACTGGATCATCAAGGACTCCGGGGCCAAGGCCAACACCCTGGTGATCGGTGCCGGCGACATCCTGCCGAGCCCGGCGACGGTGCAGGTGGTCAAGCAAGAGTTCGCCGACCAGTGCTCCGGTTGCAAGGTCACCGAGATCAACATCCCGGTGGCGGACTGGAACACCAAGGTCCAGGGCCAGGTGCAGGCGGCGTTGACCAAGGACCCCTCGATCACCTACGTCTACCCGCTCTACGACGCGATGGTCTCCGGCGCCGTCCCCGCGGTGCAGACCGTGGGCAAGAAGGGCAAGGTCAAGGTCGTCAGCTACAACGGGTCGCCGTACGTGCTGAAGTACATCCAGGACGACAACATCGCCGCGATGGACGTCGGTGAGGACACCGTCGGCATCGGCTACGCGTCGATGGACCAGGCGTTCCGGATCCTGCTGAAGCAGCCGACCGTGCCGCAGCGCACGCCGATCCGGATCTGGGACGCCAGCAACGTCGACGAGAGCGGCACCCCGCCCACCGTCGGTAAGGGCTATGGCAACGCGCTTCCGGACGGATTCTCCAAGCTGTGGGGCCTCTCGCAGTGACGGCCGCCCCGCTGCTGGAAGCGCGGGGGCTGACGAAGTCGTTCGGCGGCGCGCTCGCGCTCGACGGCGTCGACCTGACCGTTCTCCCCGGGGAGGTGCACGGCCTGCTCGGGGAGAACGGCTCGGGAAAGTCGACGCTGATCAAGATCCTGGCCGGCTACCACGTGCCGGAGGCCGGCACGCTTTCCGTCGCGGGGCACGACGTACGGCTCCCGCTGCGGCCAGGTGAGTATCGCGAGCTCGGCTTCGAGTTCGTGCACCAGGACCTCGGCCTGGTGCCGTCGCTCAGCGTCGCCGAGAACCTGTTCCTCGGCGAGATCGCCGCACCGTCGAACCGGTACTTCCTGTCCTGGAGCCGGGCGGCTCGCCGGGCCCGGCAGGTGTTCGACCGGTACGGGCTGGCGATCGACCCGCGGGCGCGCACGGAGGACGTGCGGGCAGTGGAGCGGGCGCTGCTCGCGATCGTCCGTGCGCTGGAGGGACTGCGGGCCGAGGCCGGCGACGAGCAGCGGCCGACGCTGCTGGTGCTGGACGAGCCGACCGTCTTCCTGCCGCAGCACGAGGTCGCGCTCCTGTTCGACTTCGTCCGCGGCATCGCGGCCCGCGGCTCCAGCGTCCTGTTCGTCTCGCACGACCTCGACGAGGTGCGGGAGATCACCGACCGGGTCACGGTGCTCCGGGACGGCCGGGTGGCCGGCACCGTCACGACCGCCGCCACCGGTCCTCGGGAACTGGTCCGCCTGATCATCGGCCGCGACCTCGCCGAGACCATGCCGCAGCCGCTCACCGAGGTGGCCACCAGCCGGGAGGTGGTGCTGAGCGTGCGCAACCTGACCACCCGGTGGCTGCAGGACGTGTCCTTCGACCTGCACGAGGGCGAAGTGCTCGGGTTCACCGGACTGGTCGGGTCGGGCTACGAGGATCTGGTCTATGCGCTGTACGGGGCGGTCCGCGGCAGCGCCGGCTCGCTGACCCTCGACGGCCGGCGACTGGAGCTCGGCTCGCTGGCGCCGCACCGGGCGCTCGCGGAGGGCATCGCACTGGTGCCGGCCGACAGGCAACGGGACGGCAGCGTGCCGACGCTGTCCGCGGCCGAGAACGTCAACATGCTCGTGCTCGACCGTTACTTCAGCGGCTTCCGGCTGCACCAGGGCAACCTGGACGAGAACGCGCGCCGGCTGATGACCGAGTTCGATGTACGCCCACCCCGACCGGAGCTCGACTACGGCTCGTTCTCCGGCGGCAACCAGCAGAAGGCGATGATGGCGAAGTGGCATCAGGTGCGGCCGCGCGTCCTGCTGCTGCACGAGCCGACCCAGGGTGTCGACGTGGGCGCCCGGCAGCAGATCTTCTCCCAGGTCCGGGAGGGCACCGCGGTCAGCTCGACGATCTGCGCCAGCTCCGACTACGAGCAGCTGGCGGCGATCTGCGACCGTGTCGCCGTGATCGGTCGCGGCCGGCTGATCGGCATCCTCACCGGTGCCGACGTCACCAAGGACCGGATCGCCGACTTCTGCCTGCGCACCGCCGCGGACGAGACCGTCGCGACGCCCGACACCACCCCCTGATCGGGAGACTCATGGAGGAGCAGGACATGTCCTCGATCGAGAAGGTCACGCCCGGACAGGAGCGCGGCGCCGCACCGGGCGAGCCGGCCGCGGCCCGATCGCCGGGCCGTCAGCGCGCGCGGTCCTCCGGCCAGGTGCTGGAGGCGCTCGCGCTCCCGGTGGCCTGGCTCGTGCTGATCGTCGTGTTCGGCGCGCTCCGTCCCGACACGTTCCTCACCAGTGGCAACGCCTCGTCGATCCTGGCCTCCCAGGCGGTCCTCGTGGTCGTCGCGCTCGGGCTGATCATCCCGCTGACCGGCGGCGACTACGACCTGTCGGTGGCGTCGGTGGTGTCGCTGTCCGCGATGCTGGTGGCGATCCTCAACGTGAACCGGGGCTGGCCGATCGGGTGGGCGATCGCGGTGGCCCTCCTCGCCGGTCTGCTGGTCGGCGTGGTCAACGGCGCCGTGATCGTGCTGCTCGAGATCGACAGCCTCATCGTCACGCTCGGCATGAGCACCTTCGTCTCCGGCCTCGTGCTGTGGATGAGCGGCTCCAACACGGTGAGCGGCATCTCGGATCATCTGGTCAACCCGGTGATCGTCTGGCGGCTGGCCGGGATCCCGTTCGAGTTCTGGTACGCCATGGCTGTCGCCCTGATCGTCTGGTACGTGTTCCGCTACATGCCGGTCGGCCGGCGGCTGCTCGTGGTCGGCCGGGGCCGCGAGGTGGCCCGGCTGTCCGGCATCCGGGTGGGCCGGATCCGGTGGGTGTCGTTCGCCGTCTCCGCGGTGGTCGCCGCCTTCGGCGGCATCCTCTACGCGGGCACCTCCGGTGCGGCCGGGCCGACCTCCGGCCTCGAGCTGCTGCTGCCGGCGTTCGCGGCTGCGTTCCTCGGCGCCACGACCATCCACCCTGGACGGTTCAATCCCTGGGGCACGGTCATCGCGGTGTACTTCCTGGTCACCGGCATCACCGGGCTGCAGTTGCTGGGCGCCGAGTCCTACGTGCAGAACCTCTTCTACGGGGCCGCCCTGGTGCTCGCTGTGGTGTTCTCCCAGATCGTCCGGCGACGCCGTGCCAGCCGAGCCCTCTGACCCGGCCGGCGCCTTCGCCGACCCCCTGGCCGAGCGGTTGTGGACCGCGCGCGCGCAGCGCCGACTCCTCCCGCCCGACGAGGGCTGGTCCGCGGTGGACCACTCGCGGGCGGCGGCCATCGCGACCGAGCTCTACCGCCGCGCCGGGGCGGCCGCGCCGACGGCGTGGAAGCTGGGCGCCCTGGACGAGCCGGCCAGGGCCCGGCTCGGCCTGGACCGGCCGCTGGTCGCGCCCGTGCTGCCGGACGGGCTGCATACCGACGCCGGCGAGCTGACTCTGGAGCTGGCGCGGTTCTGCCAGCCCAAGCTGGAGGCCGAGATGGGCCTCGTTCTGGACGGCTCGGCGGAGCCGCAGGTGACCGCCTGCGTGGAGATCGCGGACTGCCGCTTCGCCGGCTGGCAGCCTCCGCCCGGCGTCGCCGTCGCCGACTTCGGGCTGCAGGGGGCGATGGTGTTCGGGCCGGCCCGGCCAGCGCCGGGCGAGGTCGGCGTCGAGGTACGGCACGACGGGCGCGCCGTCGCCAGCGCCCGGGCGGCGGTGGCCGACATGACCACGCGGCTGGACCTGGTGCGGCCGCTGCTGACCGTCCGAACAGGGCGCGTGCTGGTCGCCACCGGCACGATGACTGGGTTGCTCGACGCCGCGCCTGGCCGGTGGGAGTTCGTCTTCGCCGGTACGACGACCGTCACTGTGACGTTGCAATGAAGACCTTGCCGGCCTCCCCCATGCACCTTACGATTCCAGATGACGGTAGCTCCGTTCCGAAATGTGGATCGCCATGACCTCCGGTACGCACTCCGTCGACAGCAGCGGCGGTCCGCCGCTGCGGGGCGTGCGCGTGCTCGAGCTGGGCAACTTCATCGCCGCGCCGACCACCGGCCGGCTGCTCGGCGAGTTCGGCGCCGAGGTCATCAAGGTCGAGCAGCCACGGGTCGGTGACCAGGTCCGGCACTGGCGGCTGTCCCGCGGCGAGACGTCGATGATGTGGCGAACGCTCGGGCGGAACAAGAAGTCGGTCACCATCGACATCCGCACCGCCGAGGGCGCGGACCTGGTCCGCCGGCTCGCGGCCCGGACCGACGTCCTGGTCGAGAACTACCGGCCCGGCAAGCTGGAGTCCTGGGGTCTGACCCCGCCGGTGCTGCGGGAGCACAACCCGCGGCTGGTGCTGGTCCGGATCTCCGGCTACGGGCAGACCGGGCCCTACCGGGACCGGCCCGGCTTCGGCGGGGTCGCCGAGGCGATGGGCGGGCTGCGCCACGTCACCGGCTATCCCGACCGGCCGCCGACCCGGGTCGGGGTCAGCATCGGCGACACGCTGGCCGGGATGTACGGGGTGATCGGCGCCCTGATGGGCCTGCTGGCCCGGGACCGCGGTCGCATCGAGCAGGGCGAGACCATCGACGTGGCCCTGCACGAGGCGGTTTTCTCGGTGATGGAGTCACTTCTTCCCGAGTACACGGCGTACGGCGTGGTTCGGGGCCGGCACGGCAACGAGTTCCCGGGCGTCGCCCCGTCGAACACCTATCCCTGCCGGGACGGCGACTGGATCGTGATCGGCGGGAACGCGGACGGCATCTACCACCGGCTGATGGAGGCGATCGGCCGGCCGGACCTGGCCGAGGACGAGCGCTTCCAGGACAACACCGGCCGGGCCGCGCACAGCCGGATGCTCGACGACGTGATCGGCTCGTGGACCGCGGCCAGGTCGCTGGCCGAGGTGATGGCCGTGATGGTCGACGCGTCGGTGCCGGCCGGGCCGATCTACGCGGCGCAGGACATGCTGGCCGACCCACACTTCCGGGAGCGCGGCGTGCTGCTCGACGCGGACGTTGTCGTCGACCGCGACGTCGAGCGGGTCACCTTCCCCGGCATCGTGCCGAAGCTCGACCAGATGCCCGGCGAGGTGCGCTGGCTCGGACCCGAGCTCGGTGAGCACACCGCGGAGGTGCTCGCTGAGCTGCTCGGGGTCTCCGACGCCGAGCTGTCCGACCTGCGCAAGCGAGGGGTGGTGTGAGCATGGCTCACCCGGAATCCGTCACGATCACCGACGTCGCGTTGCGGGACGGGCTGCAGAACCACCCGCGCACGGTGCCGACGGTGACGAAGCTCGTCCTGCTCGACCGGCTGCTCGACGCCGGGATCCGCTCGATGGAGATCGCCTCGGTGGTGCACCCGCGGCTGGTGCCGCAGATGGCCGACGCCGAGGCGGTGCTGCGCGGGCTGCCGGCGGGCGTGGACGCCGACTTCCAGGTACTGGTGCCCAACCTGCGCGGGCTGGAGCGGGCGATCGGGGCGGGGGCTCGGCACGCCCGGGTGGTCCTGTCCGTGAGCGAGGGGCACAGCCGCAGCAACACCAACCGCAGCGTGGACGAGGGCATCGCGCAGACCCGGGAGGTGGTCCGCCGGGCCCGGGAGGTTCCCGGCCTGGCCGTCACCGGCGCGCTGGCGACCGTCTTCGTCTGCCCGTTCGACGGGGTGGTGCCGACCGCGCAGGTCGAGCGGGTGGTCGGCGCGCTGGTCGGGATGGGGCTGGACGAGATCAGCCTGTCCGACACGCTGGGCAAGGCCGATCCCGGGCACGTGGAGCGGACCGTCGTCGCCATGCGACAGTCCTTTCCGGACATCACGTTCGGGCTGCACCTGCACAACACGTACGGGATGGGGCTGGCCAACGTGCTGGCCGGGCTCAACCAGGGGGTCCGCCAGTTCGACAGCGCGCTCGGCGGCATCGGCGGCTGCCCGTTCGCTCCCGGCGCCGCCGGCAACATCGCCACCGAGGACGTTGCCTTCATGCTGCGGGCCCTCGGCGTCGAGACCGGCATCGACCTGGACCGGCTGGCCGTGGCCGCGGCCGACCTGCGGGCCGCCCTCGGCTCGCCGCTGGAATCGTCCGTCGCGCGCGCCCTTGGCTGGGCGGCGTGACCGCCCCACCGCCGTGGAGGAGTGCCGATGCCTGACCTGACCCTGCGAAACGGGACCGTCGTGACGCCGACCGGGCTGGTCCGGGGCGGCCTGACCGTCGCCGACGGCGTGATCACCTCGATCGGCGCCGACCCGGAGCTGCCCCGCGGGGACACCGACCTCGACGTGGCCGGCCGGTACCTGCTGCCCGGGCTGATCGACCCGCACGTGCACCTCGGCATCGGCGACGGCGCCGGCCCCGAGAAGCTGCGCCGCGACTTCGTCACCGAGTCCCGGGACGCCGCGGCCGGCGGCGTGACGACGATGATCACCACCACGCTGTTCGGCGCCGAGTCGCGCGGCGAGGCCGCCGAGCTGGCCATCGCCGAGGGCGACCGGCACTCCACTGTGGACTACCGGCTGACCGCCGTGGTGACCACCCGGGAGCACCTGCGGGAGGCCGAGGCGCTGGTGTCGCTCGGCATCCGTTCGTTCAAGTTCTTCCTCGGCTACAAGGGCGAGCAGGCGGAGAGCTTCGGCATGAACGCCAGCGGCATCTCCTGGGACTTCTTCTACCAGGCCTGCGAGGCGCTGGGCGCCGCCGGCGCGACCGCGTTCCCCACGATCCACGCCGAGGACCCGTACGTGCGGGACTTCCTCACCGAACGGATGCGCGGCAAGGGCGCCAGCCGGCAGCTGCAGACCTGGCTCGAGACGAGCCCGAACATCCTCGAGCCGATGCAGATCTACCCGGCGGCGCTGATCGCGCACGAGGTCGGCACGCCGGTGTACGTGGTGCACACCAGCGCCTGGCAGAGCGTCGACCTGATCCGGGAACTGAAGGAGAAGGGCTGGCCGGTCTTCGGCGAGACGCTGGCGGCCTTCCTCTACTGGACGGCGCCGGAGGCGGACGCCAAGGACAAGGGCGCGGTGGCGAAGATACAGCCGCCGATCCGGCTCGACCGTGACCGGGACGCGCTCTGGCACGGGGTGCTGGACGGGACGATCACGAGCATCGGTACCGACTGCCAGATGTACTCGAAGGACTCCCGCCAGGGCGACTTCTGGGACGCCAGGGTGGGGCTCGGCCCCGGTATGGGCACGCTGCTGCCGGCCGTGCACACCTCCGGCGTGCTGACCGGGCGGTGCACGATCGAGGACCTCGCCCGGGTGCTCAGCGAGAACACCGCCCGCCGCTTCGACCTCTACCCGCGCAAGGGCGCACTCGCGGTCGGCTCTGACGCCGACATCGTCGTCTTCGACGCCGGCGCCGAGCGGGTGCCCTCCGCGGCCGACCTGCACTCCGCCGCCGGCTACTCGCTCTACGAGGGCGAGCGGCTGGTCGGCTGGCCGGAGCGGGTGTTCGTGCGCGGGCACCTGGTCTACGACCGCGGCGCGTTCCCCGGCGAGCCGATCGGTCGGCACGTTCCGGTAAGCCCGTAGGGCGTGTCTCCCTAGTGCGGGGCGGGACGTCGGCGTACGGGCTCGCGGTCTCGCTGGCGGCGCTGGCGGCGGCCAGCCTGACCGCGGTGGGCTTCTCCGCCGCCGCCCCGCTCCTGCGCGGCACGTTCGGACTGTCCGAAGTGGAGGTGGGCGCGATCGCCTCGTGCGTCTACGCCGGCGCCGCCGCCACGTCCGTCGCCGGCGGCCGGCTCACCGACCGCCTCGGCCCGGCGCCCGTGCTGGCGGTCGCGGCCTGCGCGCTCGCCCTTGGTGCCGCGGTGGCCGCGGTCGCCCCGGCCCGCTGGCTGTTCTTCGCCGGCGTGGCCGGCGCCGGGCTCGGCTACGGTCTGGTCAACCCGCCCACCAACGTGCTGGCCGATCCGGGCAGCCCGCGGCTGCGGGGCCTGACGATGAGCATCAAGCAGACCGGCATCCCGCTCGGCGGCATCCTCGCCGGCCTTCTCGTGCCGCGGGCGGCCGGCGCGGTCGGCTGGCGGTGGGCGACCGCCGTGCCGATCGCCGGCTGCGTCGCGGTGGCTGCCGTGGCGGCGCTCGGGCCGCGGGACCGCACCACCGGCACGGGCGGCGGCGCACACCGTCCCTCGGGCCGGGTCGATTCCCGCCGCCCGGACCGTCCCTCTGGCCAGGTCGACGCGCCCGGCGACCGGGCCGACCCGACCGGAGCCGGCGACGCCGTGTACGGTCCCGCCATCGCCCTCCGGCTTCGGCTACCGCTGGCCCTCGCCTTCGGCTTCCTGATGGCCGGGGTGCAGGTCGCGGTCTTCACGCTGCTCGCGGTCTATCTCGTCGACGACCGCGGGTCCGCCGCCACCGCCTCCGGCACCGCCCTCGCGCTGCTGCTCGCCGGCGGGCTCGCCGGTCGTCCCGCCTGGGGCTGGCTGTCCGACCGGTGGCAGGCCGACCGCGGCCGCGTCCTGCAGGTCTGCGCGCTGCTGTCCGCGGCGTTCCTCGCGCTCCTGCCGGCCGCCGGTCCGGGCTGGCTGCCGGTCGTGCTCGCCGGCATCGGTCTGTGCTCGGTCGGCTGGAACGGTGCCTACCTCGCTGCGGTCGCCGAAGCCGGGGACCTGGGCCGGATCGGCTCGACCACCGGTCCCGCCCTGCTGCTGGTGAACCTCGGCGCGGTCGTGGTGCCGCCGGTGGTCGGCCTGCTCAGCTTCGGCGGCACCCGGTGGCCACTGGCCTGGGCGTGCTGCGCGGCGCTCAGCCTGGCCTCCGGCGCGCTCCTGCAATGGCTGCGCGCGCCCGCGGCCCGTCCCCTGCCCACCGGCGGAAGGTGATGCCCATGGCGACGACGTACCGGATCTGCGTGATCCCCGGCGACGGGATCGGCCAGGAGGTCACCCCGCAGGCCGTGCGGGTGCTGGAGGCGGCGGCGAGCCGGCACGGCTTCCGGCTCGACCTGCGCACCGAGCCGTGGGGATCGGCCTACTACGCCGAGCACGGTCGGATGATGCCCGAGGACGGGCACCGGACCGTGGCGGCCGCCGATGCCACGCTCTTCGGCGCCGTTGGCTCGCCGGAGGTGCCCGACACGGTCAGCGCGTGGGGCCTGATCCTGTCCATCCGGCAGAAGCTGGACCTGTACGTCAACCTGCGCCCCATCCGCAGCTATCCCGGGCTCGGCCCCCGCCCGGCCGACGCACCGCCGGTCGACCTGGTGATCGTCCGGGAGAACACCGAGGGCGAGTACGTGGGGCTCGGCGGCCGGCTGTTCGCCGGCACGGAGCGGGAGACGGCCAGCCACACCTCCGTTTTCACCCGCGCCGGCATCGACCGGATCGTCGACTACGCATTCCGCTCGGTGCTCGCCGGCGGCTTGCTGACCAGCGTGACCAAGTCGAACGCGCTGCCGCACACGATGGGTCTCTGGGACGACGTCGCCGCGGAGGTGGCCGGGCGACACCCGGACGTGCGGTGGGAGCGCATGCACGTCGACGCCGTGGCGTACCAGCTGGTCCGCGCGCCGGAGCGGTTCGACGTGCTGGTCGCGTCCAACCTCTTCGGCGACATCCTCAGCGACCTCGGTGCCGGGCTGCAGGGCAGCCTCGGCCTCGCGGCCAGTGGCAACCTCAACCCGGACACGCACGTCGGCATCTTCGAGCCGATCCACGGCAGCGCCCCGGACATCGCCTTCCGCGGGATCGCCAACCCGCTGGGCGCCATCAATTCCGCGGCGCTGCTGCTCGATTTCGTCGGCGAGGCCGCCGCCGCCGAGCAGGTGCGGTCCGCGGTGGCGGGCGCACTGGCGGCCGGCGCCGCGACCGCGGACCTGGGCGGGCCCTGCACGACCGCCGAGATGGGCGAGGAGGTCGTCCGCCGGGTGAGCGGTGGGACGCCGTGAGCCGGTCAGTAGCGGGCAGCGGCGGCGCGCTGGATCTCCTTCGCCGCGGCCACCACCTTCTTCGCGTATCGGAGGCCCGGTTCCGTGCTGAGCCGCTCGATCGGACCGGACAGGCACAGCGCCGCGACCACCACGGACCCCTCGTAGACGGGGGCACTCACCGAGGCGACGCCCGGCGACCGCTCGCCCGCGCTCTGCGCCCAGCCGCGGTCGAGCACCTGGGCCGAGCCGAGCAACACCTTGCCGCCGGAGCCCTTGTCGATCGGGAACATCGTGCCGACCGGCACGGCGGTCCGCAGCTCGGCCCGCGACTCGATCGACACGATGCACAGCCTCAGCTGCCCACGCCGGACGAACAGCTGGGTGCTCTCGCCGGTGGCCCGGGTGAGCCGGGCCATGATCGGGGTGGCGAGCTGGGACAGGCTGGCCGTGGCGAAACGGCTGCCCGTCACCAGCCGGCCGCTGTCGTCCCGGCGCAGGAAGCCGTGCATCTCCAGCGCGGCGACGAGCCGGTGGACGGTGGTCTTCGGGAAGCCGACCGCCTCGACCAGGTCGAGGAAGCTCACCGGCTGGCTGTACTCGACGACGTCGAGCAGGTGCATCGCCTTGTCCAGCACCCCGACGCCGCTGACCACCGACTCCATGGTCCAGATGTTAGGCCTGTGCGTTCCACATGGAGGACCGGAACGCCGAGCCGTGTCCCGTCCGGGAGCCTCCGGTGACCCGACCGATCGTCACAGTACTGTCCCTCGGCGGGACGATCGCCTCCCGGCCGGGACGATCGGGCCTGGTGGGCCCCGCACTGTCGGCCGCCGACCTCGTCGCGGCCGTGCCCGGCCTCGACCGGGTGGCCGAGCTGCGGGTCCGCGACCTGGTTCGGCTCCCGTCCTGCGACCTCACCCTGGAGCTGGCCGGCGAGGTCGCCGCCGCCGCCGAGGAAGCCGCCGCGGACGGCAGCGCCGGCGTCGTGGTCACCCAGGGGACCGACACCATCGAGGAGATGTCCTTCGCGCTCGACCTGCTGGTCGGCGGGCCGGCGCCGGTCGCGGTCACCGGAGCGATGCGGCACGCCGGGCTGCCCGGTTCGGACGGGCCGGCCAACCTGCTCGACGCGGTGCGCACCGTCGCCTGCCCGACCGCCCGCGGCCTCGGCGCGGTCGTCGTCCTCAACGAGGAGGTGCACGCGGCCAGGACCGTCCGCAAAGGACACACGTCCGCCCCGGACGCGTTCCGGTCCCCGGGTTCCGGGCCGCTCGGCCGGATCGCCGAGGAGACTCCGCGACTGCGCGGCCGCCCGTTCCCGCGGCTGGTGCTCGACCGGCCGGTCCCCGGCCGCCCGGTGCCGCGGCCGGCGCTGGTCCGGATCTGCCTTGACGACGACGGCTGGTGGCTGCGCTGCCTGCTCGACCGCCCGCCGCCGGGTCTGGTGGTGGACGGCATGGGCGGCGGGCACGTCCCCGGCTGGCTGCTCGACGACCTGGCATCGCTGGCTGACCGGGTGCCCGTCCTGCTCACCTCCCGCACCGGCGCCGGCAACGTGCTTACCCGCACCTACGGCGGCTTCCCGGGCTCCGAGACGTCGCTGATCGAGGCCGGTCTGGTGCCCGCGGGGTCGCTGGACGGGCTCAAGGCGCGGGTGCTGCTCGCGCTGTTGCTGGCCGAGGGCGCCGACCGGGCGCGGATCGCCGAGGTGACGCGGCGGCTCGGCACGGGCCTGACTTCTGGAGGTAGCGATGATCAAGGGTGACATCGTGGTCCGCGGCGGCACCGTGGTCACCGACTCCTGGTCCGGTCCGGCCACCGTCGTGATCTCGGGCGAACGGATCAGCGGTGTGCTGGACGAGGCCGCTGAGGTCGAGGCGGCCCGCACGGTCGACGCGACCGGGATGCTGGTGCTGCCCGGCGGCGTCGACGCGCACTGCCACGTCGGCCTGCCGCTGGGCGCGTACACGACCAGGGACACGTTCTCCTCCGCGACGATCGGGGCGCTCGCCGGCGGCACCACCACCATCGTCGACTTCGCGATCCCCGGTCCGGGCGAGGACCCGCTGGCGGTGCTGCGCCGCCGGCTGGCGGAGGCCGAGACGTCCCGCTGCGACTACGCCATGCACGGCTGCATCAATTCCCCGGACGGATCGATCCCCGCCACCGTCCATGCGTTCGCCGAGGCCGGGGTCCGCACGGTGAAGCTGTTCACCACCTACCGGGACCTGCTCATGGTCGACCTGCCGACGGTGCGGCAGGTGATGACCGCGCTGTCCGAAGTGGACGGTCTGACGTACGTGCACGCGGAGGCGAACGACCTGGTCGAGGAGGCCCAGCGGGAGGCCGAGCGAGCCGGCCGGATCGGTGCTTCCGGGCACGCCGGCACCCGGCCGGCGGCGGCCGAGGAGCGCGCGGTCACCGACGTGCTCGGGGCCGCGGAACAGACCGGCGCCCCGGTCTACTTCGTCCACCAGTCGACACCGGGCGCCGTCGACCTGGTGGTCGCCGCTCGACAGCGCGGGGTGCGGGCGTTCTCCGAGTCCTGCCCGCACTACCTCACCCTCGCCGCCGACCGGTACGCCGGCCCGGCGGCCGAGCGCTGGGTCTGCTGCCCGCCGCTGCGGGATCGATCCACAGTGGACGAGCTCGACCGGCGGCTGGAGATGGGCTTCGTCGACACGGTCGGCAGCGACCATTGCTGCTACGACTCGGTGCAGAAGGCGGAGCACGCCGACGACGTACGGGAGATGCCGAACGGGATGCCCGGGGTGGAGACCCGGCTGCCGGTCGTCTTCGACCGATTCGTCGCGAGTGGACGGATCTCCGCGGAGCGGTTCGTCGCGCTGACCGCGGCGATGCCGGCTCGGCTGAACGGGCTGTATCCGCGCAAGGGCACGATCTCCCCTGGCTCGGACGCCGACCTCGTCGTCTTCGACCCGGCGGCGACCAGGGTGGTCAGCGCCGGCGCGCTGCACATGCAGACGGACTACTCGCCGTACGAGGGCCGCGAGGTCACCGGCTGGCCGGTGACCGTGCTCTCCCGCGGCCGGGTCGTCGTCGACCGCGGCGATGTGCAGGACCCCGGCCCGGTCGGCGAGTTCGTGGCCGCCGGGCCGATCACGGCCGGCGGGTGAGGAGCGTCCCGCTCGGCCGCACCGGCGTGCCGGTCTCCCGGGTCGGACTGGGGACGGCCACCTTCGGCGTCCAGTGCGACGAGCAGACCTCCCGGGCGATCCTCGACCGGGCGGCCGAGCTCGGCATGACCTTCCTGGACACCGCCGACAAGTACCCGCTGGGCGGGTCGGTGGCGACGGCCGGCGTGACCGAGGAGATCCTCGGCCGGTGGCTGGCCGGGCGCCGGGACCGGTTCGTGGTCGCCACCAAGGTGCACGGCCGGACCGGGCCGAGCGCGTGGGACGCCGGGCTGAGCCGGCGGCACGTGCTCGACGCGGTGGAGGGGTCGCTGCGCCGGCTGCGTACGGACTTCGTCGACCTCTACCAGCTGCACCGGCCGGATCCGCAGACGCCGATCGAGGAGACCCTGGCCGCGCTGGACGCCCTGGTCACCGCCGGCAAGGTCCGCTACGTCGGGGTGTCCAACTTCCTCGCCTACCAGCTGGCCCGCGCGCTCGGGCGCAGTGACGCGTTGCGGCTGGTCCGTTTCGTGTCCGTGCAGCCCCGGTACAACCTGCTGTTCCGGCAGCCGGAGCGGGAGCTGCTGCCGCTGTGCCGGGAGGAGGGTCTGGCCGTGCTGCCGTACAACCTGCTTGCCGGCGGGCTGCTGGCCGGCAAGCACGACCTGGCCGGGGAGCCGGCAGCCGGCACCCGGTACACGCTGCCCGGGGCCGCGGACCTCTACCGGTCGCAGTACTGGCAACCAGCAGAGCTGGACGCGGTCGGCCGGATCGCCGCGATCGCCGCCGAGGCGGGCGTCGCGCTGCCGACGCTGGCCGTCGCCTGGGTCTTCGCCCAACCGGAGGTGACCGTCCCGCTGGTGGGCGCCAGCTCCCCCGACCAGCTCGACACCGTGCTCGCCGGCGCCGACCTGGAGCTCGGTGCGGACGTCCTGGCCGCGCTCGAGAAGGAGACCGCGCCGTTCCGCCGCGGCGACGCGATCGAGTGACCCGCCGGCGGGCGAGCTGCGGATCCCACGTTTGCAGGGCTGCCGAGTCGCCCGTGGCAAAATCGATCAGATGCGGATCGGGCTGCTGGGACCGTTCGAGGTGCGTACGGACGACGGTGGCGTCGTCGACGTGCCCGGCGCCCGGTTGCGCGGGCTGGTGACCGCCCTCGCGCTCGACGCGGGTCACGTGGTCCCGAAGGCGACGCTCGTCGACTGGATCTGGGCTGAGCGTCCCCCCGCCGACGCGACGAATGCCCTGCAGCGTCTGGTGTCCCGGCTACGGAAGGCGTTGCCGGACGGGACCGTCGAGGGGCACACCGACGGCTACCGGTTGGCGGTGGAACCCGACGCGGTCGACGCGGTGCGGTTCGAACGCCTCGTCGGCCGGGCCCGCACCGACGGGGATCCGCGGCGGTTGCGCGAGGCCCTCGCACTGTGGCGAGGTGCGGCCCTGCAGGACGTCGGCCTGCTGGACAGCGACGCGTTCGACGCGGCGGTCACCCGGCTCGAGGGGCTGCGCGTGACCGCCATGGAGGATCGGTTCGATGCGGAGATCAGCCTCGGCCACGGCGCTGAGCTGGTCACCGAACTGACCGACCTGGTGGCCGCGCATCCGATGCGGGAGCGGCTGGTCGCTGCGCTGATGCGGGCCCTCGTCGCCGCCGGTCGCGACAGCGAGGCGCTGCTCGTGTACGAGCGCACGAGGCAGGCTCTGGCCGACGCGCTGGGCGCCGACCCATCACCGGGCTTATCCGAGGTGCACGTCGCCCTGCTGCGGGGGGAGTTGGGGCGGCGGGACGAGATCCGGAAGACCAACCTGCGGGCCGAGCTGACCAGCTTCGTCGGCAAGGACGCCGATGTCGCCGCGGTCCGCGAGCTCATCGCCGGCCATCGGCTCACCACCCTGGTCGGGCCCGGCGGTTCGGGGAAGACCAGGCTGGCCACGGAGACCGCGCGCACGCTGCTGGGCGACCTGCCGGACGGAGCCTGGCTGGTGGATCTCGCCACCATCGGCGCGGACGGCGACGTGGCGCAGTCGACGATCGCCGGGCTCGGCCTCCGGGATGCACTGCTCCGCGAGGCACCGAACGCGGAGCCGACCGGCCGGCTCATCGCCGCGATCCGGGAGCGGGAGACGCTGCTGATCCTGGACAACTGCGAGCACGTGATCGAGTCGGTGGCGACGTTCGCGCACCGGGTGCTCGGCGAGTGCCAGCGCCTGCGGGTCCTGGCCACGAGCAGGGAACCACTCGGCATCACCGGTGAGGCGCTGTGGCTGGTCGAGCCGCTGGCCCTGCCGGAGGAGGACGCCGGTCCGGGCGAGATCGAGTCGTCTCCGGCGGTCCGGCTACTGCGGGACCGGGCGGGCGCGGTGCGCAAGGATCTCGGCGGCGACGACGACACCCTGGCGACGATGGGGCGCATCTGCCGGGCCCTGGACGGGATGCCGCTCGCCATCGAGCTGGCCGCGGCCAGGCTGCGCACCATGTCCGTCGGACAGCTCGCCGACCGGCTCGACGACCGGTTCCGCCTGCTGTCCAGCGGCAGCCGTACCGCATTGCCGCGGCACAAGACACTGCGCGCGGTGATCGACTGGAGCTGGGAGCTGCTCACCGACCCCGAGCGGAGGGTCCTGCGCAGGCTCTCCGTGTTCTCCGGCGGGGCGAGCCTGGACGCGGCGGAACGGGTGTGCGCCGGCGACGCGGTCGAGGCGCGGCAGGTGCTCGAGTCCCTGACCGCCCTGACGGAGAAGTCGATGGTGGTCACCGAAGACAACCGTGCGCCGCGCTACCGGATGCTCGGCACGGTCCGGGAGTACGCCGAGCAGCGACTCGCGGAAACGGGGGAAGCGGATCTGGCGCGCCACGCGCATCTCGCCTTTTTCACCGAGCTCGTCGAAACCGCGCAGCCGCATCTTCGCCGCGCGGAGCAGTTGGAATGGCTTGCCACCCTCGAGGTCGACAACGGCAACATCGGTGCCGCGATGCGCGCCGCGCTTGCGGCCGGCGAGGCGCACGGGGCGATGCGGCTCGCCGCTGCCGCTGGGTGGTACTGGTGGCTCGGCGGGCACAAGGCCGAGGGCAGGGAGCTGATCATGGCAGCCGTTGCCCTGCGCGGCGAGGTACCCGACGAGATCCGGGCAACGGTGTTCGCGTGGATCGTGGCGTTTCAGGTCTCGGGGCGAGGTGACCACTACCAGGCGAAGGACTGGATCCACCAGGTGTACGAGATCAACCAGCGTGTCCACAGCCGTCACCCGGCGGTGAAGCTCGTCGCCCAACTGGAGGGCCTGTCCGGAGCCCCGGAGGCGTTCCTACCCGCGTTCGAACCGCTGTTCATCGACGAGGACCCCTGGGTGCGTGCCGTTGCCCGGCTGCGCCTCGGCCGGATGCGGATCATGTTCGGCGAAAACGGGCGGGATGCCGACGCGGATCTCGAAACGGCCCTCGCCGAGCTTCGCGCGATCGGCGAACGGTGGTGGACCTCGTTCGCCCTGACCGACCTGGCGAATCGAATCGCAATGCGTGGCGAGTTCGCCGGTGCATGCGAGTACTACGAACAAGCGATCGCGGCCATCACCGAGCTCGGTGCCACCGAGGATGTCGTGGTGATGCGGTCGCGGCAGGCCCAGCTGCACTGGCTGTCCGGTGATGCGGACTCCAGCGCGGCCGCCATGGCCGAGGCGCAGCGGTCCGCCAAGCGTGTCGTCTGGCCGAACGCGCTGGCCGAGCTGGCCTTGGCGCAGGCGGAGCTCGCCCGCTGGCGGGGCGACGCCGAGCAGGCACGCTCGCAGCTCGGCGTTGCGACGGCGATGCTGGGCCATGACGCCGAGCGGGCGCAGGTCCGCGCGCTGGTACGGGACCTGGCCGGCTACCTCGCCGGAGACCTCGACGAGGCCCGTGCACACCGAGCCGCGGCCGTCGAGGCGGCGTCGGAGGTGGGGCACGCGCTCTTGACCGCGCGGATACTCGTCGGTGTCGCGGATCTGGCGCTGCGTCGTGAAGAGTACGAGGGGGCTGCGCGGCTGCTCGCAGCGAGCGCTGGCGTGCGCGGCCTGTCGGATCGTTCCCAACCGGACGTGGCCAGGATCGAGCGGACGGCGCGGCGTCACCTCGGCGAGGCACGGTTCGCCGAGGTGACGCGGGAAGCTGCGCAGACGAGCTGGCCTCAGCTGGTCGAGGTCACGCTCGCGTCGTGAGGGTCAGCTGCCACCCGGTGGATGCCGATGTCGCCGTTCCGGGTGCGGGCGTGCACCGAGACCGTGGCACCGGACGTGGCCGGGACTTCCTGCGCCGCAACGGAGTTGCGCACCGACCCCCGCTCGCTGTCGACGTCGATGTGCGCGACGGTGCCCTCGCTGATGCCGACCTCGATGTCGCCCGAGCCGTTCATCAGTTTCGCGTGACCACCGGTCAGGCGGCCGATCCGGATGGCGCCGCTGGCCGTCGTGGCGGTGACGCCGGCGTCGGCGCACTCGACGTCGAAAGCGCCGCTGGCACTGCTGAGGTCGAGGTCGGCCGAGGCGTGCCCGATCCAGGCCTGACCGCGGGAGCCCGAGATCCGGACAGTGCCGTCGA
>Ga0308175_100000467_pt1 | contig 28325 bp, 29 predicted proteins | sample PhyCR1_3_FD_203893 | JGI IMG/M metagenome (GOLD analysis project Ga0308175, IMG submission 203893) | Soil microbial communities from UC Gill Tract Community Farm, Albany, California, United States - DLSLS.C.R1 | ecosystem: Environmental > Terrestrial > Soil > Agricultural land | place: USA...
TTTTCCACAAAGGGTATGAAAAGATCAATCGCTTTCTGTGGTGTGACCGAGTTACGATCCAACTTCGTCACAACAATCACATCCACATCCGCCCGTTTATCACCAACAGGCCGAATAGCCGTTGACCGGCGATAGCTACCCTGAAGAAAGGTCGTTACAATGTACTTGGAAAGGCTTTCATCACTCATCAGGCGGTCGCGCAAAGTGCTATGGCCACGCTTCAAATCATTGCGTTGGTTTTCCGTGAGCCGGATGTCTTGTAAGAAATCCGTAAAATAAGTATTGATATTGCTCATACTAACTGTTTTATAGGTAAAGAAATAACGGGTTCATAGGTGCCCGCTTTCGATTGTTCAAAGTCAAATTCGTAAAGAATGATTTTCCCAAGTGGCTTGGCCTGTTGGCCAAGAAAAAAGGCAAAGGCATTTGGCGCGGCGATGAACAAATGAACCGTACCGCTTTTCTCAACAGCAGTTCGTACCAAACGCACATGGCTGATTAATTCTTGTACTGCTACAATAATATGATTAGCGTCTATGATAGACGTATTGGCAGGCTTTGGTTTTATTTTCGCTTGAATAACGCTACCGGTATTTGGCAACACGGTGCCGACATACTGGGTAACGTCATTGGAAATATCATGGGTCACGCTGAGGGCTAACACGATGTCACTGCCGGTGGAGGAAACCGCTGTTCTTTCGAACGACCAAGTGTCGGTTGGCACCGATTGCAGGATTGATGGCTCGGGCTTCCAAATGATTTTGCCCTTCATCGTTTTTTGAACAATGGAAACGTCGATACCGTATTTGAAGTCTAGGCAATAGCCAAAAGAAAAGGCTACCGATAAATGCGTATCCAGATGAATTAGTACCGGCTTTTTTATTGCCAGCACCTTATCCGAAAATTGTGTGACCAACGGGAAGACTTGCTCTTGCCACGAGCTTTCTTCCAAGATAAACCGACCGGAAAAATGATGGAGCAAGCATAGCAGCTCGTGCACTTCCAACGATAACTCTTCAGCGCCTCGCGTGAAGCTTCTTACGCCGATAACATAATGCTCCTCAACGGCATTTTCTTTTTCGATAATGAAGCCCTCCCGCTTGCAGAAGTCTAAGAGTTCATCTTTGGTAAATGATTTTTTCCCCTCGGCATGAAGTTTTTGGATCAGTTCTGTATAGCCGCTGGTTCTACGCCCTGCTTCCACAGGCTTCAGGCCTGCGCTTTGCAAGTGGATATTCAGTTTTTCGGTAATCGCGGTTAGGTCGCCATAGTTGTGCCGAATGCGTAATGGTCGTAGTACTTCCCTGAGTTCATCGTCACTTTGTATCCCTAAATGCTCACGCCAGGATTTGCGGATTTTTCCGTAGCGCGTATTGTTAGAACTTCCGTCAAAAAGCACCTGTAAGCGGATTGCGCCACCGTTTCCTACGAGGAAGCGAAAATCATCGCTATGGTCAATACCCCAGGTATTGACCAGGTGATACCGGGCGGTCTTATGAAGTGAAGGATTTTGCTTGTAAAGCGCATACAACCGGCTTAGGACCGTCTCCTTTTTTGTGCCAATAAAAGAAGGATCGATGAGAGCTGCGCAACTAAAACCCCGTTGATGATCAACGTGAAATTTCACTTGGAAACTATCTATTACAACGTCATCTCCTTCGTCAAGCTTAGGCGGGTTGTAGTGAACGATCACATCGTCAAAGCCAATAGAAGAATCAGCTTCCCATTCCACTTTTGAAACATTGGTGTATGAATGGTAAAGTTTGCAGGCGTTTATCCAGAAAAAGTTGGCTTGGTAAGCATCTCCTTGTTGTCTTGGTACAACTGCGTTTGACATAGGTTTTACTTTTCAAAGGGGTAAGAAGTAAATTGTCTTCTTACGGCGATTAATGTTTTGTATCTTTTACTTTGCTTTCATTGCCCGGAGCTATGGTGTCCTTGTCCCGGATAGGACCTCCATTTGGCCGGTGAATAGCGACTTCGCCACCGCCAGAACTGGCTGCATATTTCTTTGCAAGCGCTTCTGCCTCTTTCTGCGTGTCAGCGATGTCAGATGCTTTTTTTGCGCCCTCCTTTTTTACATTCCAACCGTCTTGGCCTTTTTTGTTGGTTACGTGATAGTTTGCCATAGTTTGCGTTTTAAATTTTTGGAATCGTATTTACAACCAGACCTTGAATCCGGAAATCACGGGTAAGTATGATCGGTTGGTGCTTCGGATTACTCGAATTCGGCAGAAGCATAACCACATTCCCTTTGCTCTGATAAACCTTTACCGTCGCTTCATCGTCCACCAGAGCCACGACCCGTTCTCCATTGTTTGCAACCGCTTGCTGTTTTACCAACACCAGATCGCCATCTTCAATACCTGCCAAATCCATTGAATCACCCACCGCACGCAATAAGAAATATCGTCCGCCAGGCTTTGCTATTTCAACGGAAACCGGGATCATCGCCTGTACGTTTTCCTCGGCCAGCATCGGAACCCCACATGCCACTGCACCGACCAAGGGGATATCGACAGTACGGGCAGTCATGTCGCTTTGCAAATCCTTCAGCATTCGGTAAGTGCCATCCTTCCTTTTTTCCAAAAACCCACCCAATGTCAGCTCCTCTATTAAGAGCGCAGCAGAGCGAGGCGATCTGTAATCCATCGCTTTCATTAAGTTGCGCACGGACGGCAGGTGACCTTGGCGCATCAGTGTTTCTCTGATACACCTCAATGCCTGTCTTGCCTTTATGCTTAATTCCAACTCATTCATTAATACAATGCGTATAATGGTGTATGCAAACTTACGTTTTTTGGCCAATACGTGTAATAAGATCGTATAAGGTGTGGATAAATGGTGAGACAGGGGCGCTAACAGCTAAATTCTTTTAATGCGACAATGGGTAAGACAGGTAATTATAGCAGGTAACCTTCAAACTTATACAATTGGAGAGCGTTATCCATTCATATAGTTTTCAATATCCTTCAGCCCTTGAAGAAGGTTCGACTTATTGCGCCTTAGTTCTACAAATTTCCTTTTGCGACAGCAAGATCCAAAACGCAACAACATCCTTCGTCGGGTTCAGCTCCAAAATGACGTACAAGTGAAAATTCAGTCTCCGGCTGGTTTGCGGATTTAGTGAAGGCCACATTTTTATCACCCATCATTTTCTCTTTATCCTTTCAGGAGGTTTACTGAATTCTAAGATGCTTCAAAGACGGTTTAGAATCTGCACGCCGTTTGATTCTCTTAACTTTGCTTCATGCGGAACAAGAAAGTGAGGCAGGTTTCGGCGTTCAACAACGACTTAAAGCTAAAGGGCTTTAACGTGTTCCAAATAGAAGCCGACAGCAACGCAACACACATTTACAGCCGAAAGGACTTTTATAAAATTTGTCTGACAACAGGCAAAAGCAAAATTCATTATGCCGATAGAAGTTTTGAACAGGAAGGCACTATTTTGTTTTTTGGCAATCCCCATATTCCTTATTCATGGGAGACGATTTCCACCACCTATGCAGGCTACACCGTACTTTTTTCGGAAGACTTCTTCAGCCTGCCTGACCGTTCAGAAAGTCTTCAGCATTCACCTTTATTTAAAATTGGCGGCACGCCGATTTTTACGATAAATGATGAACAGCGAGAGTTTCTAAACACCATCTTTCGCAAGATGATTGAAGAGCAGAAGACCGACTATGCCTATAAGGATGAGCTCATTTGCAACTACATCAATTTAATTATTCACGAAGCACTCAAACTGCAACCCACCGAGCATTACGACCGGCATAAAAACGCTGCTTCCCGCCTTGCGTCTGTTTTTCTTGAACTGCTTGAAAGGCAGTTCCCCATTGAAAGTGCTGACCGTCCGCTTGAATTAAAAACAGCACAGGATTATGCAAACGATCTGCACGTACATGTGAACTATCTCAACCGTGCCGTGAAGGAAATTACCGGCAAGCCAACCACTGCACACATTAGCGACCGCATTGTCAGCGAAGCAAAAGCACTCCTCCAACATACCAGCTGGAACATTGCCGACATTGCCTATGCTTTGGGCTTTGAATATCCCACTTATTTTAACAACTACTTCAAGCGAATGACCGGCACAAACCCAAAGTCGCATAGGGCTTTGGAGGTTTGAAATTCTTAATGATTGGTTTGATAATCTTTACCATCGGCGGCAATAGCCGAACGACCTTTGTGGTATGCCATCAAATTCAGTGAAGACGGAAAAACTTCATCAGAACGGTAGAAATATTTTCGAAAGGCTGCAAGCCGGAGAACCCGTTCGGATGGACGATCCAGAATACTACAAAATTCTGGAGATTGTTTCAAACACCATGCGGTTATCGGTTGAACTCAACAACGCCGGCGACGTAGACACGATCAGGGGAAAATTAAGCGAAATTACCGGTGTAGAAATTGATCCCAGCACAACTGTTTTTGCTCCTTTCTACACCAATGTTGGCCGCTTCATTACAATTGGCAAAAACGTATTTATCAACCACGCCTGTTCCTTTCTTGATTTGGGTGGCATTACAATAGAGGATGAGGTATTGATTGGCCCAAGAGTTAACATCATCACCGAAAATCATCCTTTAATTCCTGTTGAAAGAAAAACCCTGGTTTGTAAGCCAATCCTCATTAAACGCAATGCTTGGATTGGTGCAGGTGTAATCATCCTTCCGGGTGTAACCATTGGCGAAAATGCAGTGGTTGCGGCGGGTGCAGTTGTATCGAAAGATGTTACTGCAAATACCGTCGTTGCCGGTGCGCCGGCCAAATTCATCAAAACAATCTCTTGAGTGAAACGATTGTGTTTCTTGGTCAGATTTATGATAGAGGAATAGAACGTTTAAAGTTATTTTTTAGCGCAGTAACAAAACTTATCAATATGGAAGCAGTAAAAGCAACAGCGGAAGGCGTAAAAGCCGTTAACGCGAAACAGGTAAAAGCGTTCGGTACAGAAGCGGCAACAGCACCCTTGCAAGAACGAAACATTCAAAGAAGAAAACCAACACCGCACGACGTGGAGATTGAAATACTCTATTGCGGTGTTTGTCACTCCGATCTTCACACCGCGAGAAACGAATGGCACGGCACCGTCTATCCCTGCGTGCCCGGGCATGAAATCGTTGGAAGAATTGCAAGCGTTGGAAATCACGTCACCAAATTTAAAGTGGGTGATTTGGCAGCGGTAGGTTGCATGGTGGATAGCTGCCGCGAATGTGATTATTGCAAAGAAGGACTGGAACAATATTGCGAAGAAGGCAACACGGGAACCTATAACTCATCCGACCCGCACCTCGGTACGCATACTTACGGTGGCTATTCGGAAAGTATTGTGGTAGATGAAGCTTTTGTTTTGCGTGTACCCGAAAATCTTGATCTCGCAGCAACGGCACCGTTGCTTTGCGCAGGCATCACGACTTATTCTCCGTTGAAGCACTGGAACGTTGGTCCCGGTAAGAAAGTCGGCATTGTTGGCATTGGCGGATTAGGACACATGGGCGTGAAACTGGCGAAAGCAATGGGCGCAGAAGTGATTGTATTTACAACGTCACCTTCAAAGGTTGAAGACGCAAAACGTCTGGGCGCTGATGATGTTGTGCTGTCGAAAGACGACAGCCAGATGCAACGCTACGCAGGCAAACTTCATTTTGTTTTGGATGCCGTTTCCGCACAACACGACATCAATGCTTATCTAAACCTGTTGCGGGTAGACGGTTCATTGGCCTTGGTAGGAGCGCCGGAACATCCGCTTCCAGTTGCCGCATTCAGTTTGATTCCTTACCGCAGAAGCTTTGCAGGCTCCATGATTGGCGGCATTGCCGAAACACAGGAGATGCTTGATTTCTGTGGCAAGCACGGCATCGTTTCCGACATTGAAATGATCGGCATTGAGCAGATCAACGAAGCGTACGAACGTTTGTTGAAAGGCGATGTGAAGTATCGCTTCGTGATTGACATGGCTTCTTTAAAAAAGTAAACAGGCAAAAGATCAACGATGACAATAACAAGAAACGCTTCACGGCCATCAGCAAAAGGCCCCGAAGATTGGTTCACCGGCGCCGTACGGGTAGATCCTTTGTTTGATGCCAACAAGGCAAGGCGAAGTGCTGCGGCCACCGTGACTTTTGAACCGGGTGCAAGAACCGCGTGGCACACGCATCCGCTTGGTCAAACGTTAATTATTCTATACGGTTGCGGTTGGGTTCAGAAAGAAGGCGGACCGAGAGAGGATGTGCATCCCGGTGATGTTGTTTGGTTTGAGCCAGACGAAAAGCACTGGCACGGCGCGACGGCAACCAACGGAATGTCGCACATCGCTATACAGGAAAACCTGAACGGCAAAGTAGTGGAATGGATGGAAAAAGTAAGGGACGAAGAATACAACCGTCCCAAATAAATTTTTAGCAAAAGAACGTTCACGATAAAGTGAACGTTCTTTTTTCTTTGCTCGCTTTCAAGTCAGAGAACATTAAATCCAGTTATACAAAACCTCATTCGTTTGCCCGCTGTCTTTCTTCCGTTTACTGCGGCATTTTGTACCTTCTGTTCCTACCGCTTTCGAAAGTGCAGCAACAGAGGCAACAAGCAACCTCACACTTGCGAATTTCTTAGCTCGTCTTTTTAAAAGCAGTCCGTCCCAGTTTTTCCAGCAGCCAAAACGAAAGGCCGAGCCACACAAGACAAAGGCAAAAGCCCGCAATTACGTCGCTGGCATAATGCACATGCAGGTACACACGGCTAAAGGCAATGGCACAGGCAAAGAAGAAAAAAAAGATCGTCAACGTCCATCGCAGTGCGGCGCTCATTGGGTAGTGCCAGAGAATGTAAATGAGCAAGCCGAAAAAGGTAAAAGAAGAAAAGGAATGCCCGCTCGGAAAACTAAATCCGTTTACATTTTGCACCAGCGGATCAAGCGGCCGGTGGCGGTGAAAGATGGCCTTCAACAAAAACAAAATAACGGTGCTTGTGATGCCAACGGCAGCGACGTTCCAGGAAAGCTGCCGGTTCTTTTTCAGGAAAAGAAAATAAAGAATGAGAAGGACATAAGCCGGAAACAAAAAATAAGACGAGCCAAAAAACGTGATGGCAACCATCAATTTCGTCATAGATGGATTGGTCATTTCTTTGAGATGTGCAAACACAACCTGGTCTAAATGATTTTCATTTTCCAAAACCATTTCATCGGCAATAAAACCAAAGACGGCTAAAGCCAGCAAAAACATGCCGGCAACAAACAAAAGGCGCAACGAAATGCCCTTGGTGTTTTGCGCTATCTTTTCTTTGCTTGCCATCGGTGTGTGATTCATCTTGCAATGCAATGAAAAACGTGCCTCGCTCTTACAAGAAGAAAGGATACCGTTTTAATTCAGCCGCCTTGCCTTTGCAGGGACACGCCCTTGACGTGTCCATTTTGCAAAGCCCTCTGAAGATTTTACGGTACTCATCGTTAGGACGTGGCAAGAGCATGTCCTTACAAATACGGTACGGTTCACTTGGAAACGGAATAAGAATAAACAAGGCACTTTCAATTCTGAAGAGAATCTGAAGTGGGGAAATTCTTCCTTCAGTTTTTTGACAGATTTGGCCGATAGGTTTGTCTTCAAAATTGTTTAGTATGAAAAAAATATTTTTTGCCTTCGTTGTATTATCCGCTTGCACAACGGCCTTTTCGCAAAAGCTTGCGTCAACAAAAGTGCCGGGAGCCGTGAAAGAAGGCTTCGCAAAAACGCATCCAAATACCACCGCCACATGGGAGCGGGAAGATGCGAATTACGAAGCTAATTTTAAAGAAGATGGAAAGGCAATGTCCTGCGTGATTGACAAGCGGGGAACAGTTCTTGAAACTGAATCTCCCGTTACCTTTAGTGAACTCCCGGCCGGTGCAAAAAATTACGTGGCACAACACGAAAAAGGGGCGAAGATCAAAGAGGTCGCAAAAATTGCGAAGGCAAACGGTGTGATCAATTACGAAGTGAACGTGCAGGGCAAAGACATTTTGTTCGACAGCAACGGGAGCCGCATTGAAAAGCCGAAAGAGAAAAAAGAAAAAGACTGATTGCAGAAGCCGACAATCCTCTTTAAAACCAAAAGGCAGGATGAAATATCTCGTTAGCGTTGTACTCTTGTTGAATACATTCCTGTGCGCCGCGCAAATCCGTACCCTTGATTTTTTTCTGCAACAGGCGGCGCAGAACAGTCCCGTTCTCAAAGACTATCAGAACCAGATTTTAATCAGCCGTATTGACAGCCAATTGTTGCGTGCATCATTAAGAACGCAGGTTAATTTTCTCAGCACCAACAGCATTGCGCCAAACATAAAAGGCTGGGGCTACGATCCGGCAATTACCAATTACGCCAACGTTTCGGCCATCTTTCAGGCCAACAGAAACTTCATTACCGCCAACAACATTGCGGCGCAGTTGCGTACGCTTGATTTGCAGCGAAGGGCTTTGCTTGATACCATTCAGCTTTCGCAACGCGACCTCGTGCGCACCATCACCGATCAATACATCACGGCTTACGGTGATGGCCTCGCCGTTGTGTTTACCAAAGAAGTTTATGACTTGATGAAAGGCGAAGAAGTGATGCTGAAAAAACTGGCAGAGCAAAGCGTGTTCAAGCAAACCGATTACCTGAGTTTTTACGTCACGATGCAACAGCAGGAGCTTACGTATTTGCAGGCGCAAAATCAATACGCAGCCGATTATCTTACGCTGAATTATCTCGCCGGCATTGCAGACACCACCGTTCAACAATTGGAAAAGCCCGGCTTGCAGGAAGTCTTGCAGGCAGATCTTTCGGCCTCTGTTTTTCTTCGCCGCTTTACCACCGACAGCCTTCGCCTCGCGGCTGAAAAAGAAATCATCAATTATCAATACAAGCCAAGAGTAGGCGCTTATGTTGACGGCGGCTACAACTCCAGTTTGCAGGAGGCGCCGTACAAAAATTTTGGTTTCAGCGCGGGCCTTAGCCTGGTCATTCCTATTTACGACGGACATCAAAAAGGATTAAAGATGGCGCAGGTGGACATTCGCGAACGCACAAGGCAAACAGCCAAACAATATTTTTTGAACCAATACAATCAACAGGTAGCGCAATTGCGGCAGCAACTTAACGGCATCAACTTGCTGGTGGAAAAGATCAACAAGCAAATCGAATATTCGCACACACTGATTGTTGCCAACAACAAGTTGCTGCAAACCGGCGACATCACCATGCGTGATTACGTTATTGCCATCAACAATTACCTGAGCGCACAAAACCTGGCAACGCTGAACAACATCAGCCGCTTGCGCATTGTGAACGAAATAAATTATTGGAACCGTTAACGATAAAACGAGTGACCATGCAAAGAATGCACGTCTTTTCTTTTTTTCTTTTGCTGTTTGCTTTTGCCTGCAAACACAAAGAGAAAGCCGCAGAGGAAGAAGCCGTTGCGCCGGACGAGGTGCGAACACCGGTAACGGTTACGAATATTGAAACAACTTCGCTAAACGATTACGTTGAACTGAACGCAACGTCTTCTTATCAGCAAAGCAATTTCATTAAAGCATCCGCCAACGGCTATTTGCGTTCGGTAAACGTAAAACTTGGGCAAATGGTTCGTGCGGGACAAACCGCTTTCACGCTTCAAACAAAAGAAGCGCATGCTTTGGGCAACACCATCAACAGCCTCGATCCTTCGTTTCATTTTTCAGGCATCATCAACATCAACGCAGCAGCCAGCGGTTACATTCAAAGCCTCAATCACCAAGTGGGCGATTACGTGCAGGACGGCGAACAACTCGCGGTATTGGCCAATGCAAAAAGCTTCGGTTTCATTCTCAATCTTCCCTACGAATTGCGGCCTTATGTGAACGCAGGCAAAACACTGCAAATTGATTTACCGGATGGTTCGCATGTGAACGGCGTAGTCGCAAACATTCTACCCAACGTTGATTCGGTTTCGCAAACGCAGGCCGTGTTGATAAGAGTGGCTTCATCAAAAACAATTCCGCAAAATTTAATTGCCAAAGTGCGCATTGTAAAATCGCAACGGGCCAACGCAAGTTCTCTTCCAAAAGGAGCCGTGCTTACCGATGAATCGCAAGCCAATTTTTGGGTGATGAAGATGATTGATTCGGTAACGGCCGTGAAAGTGCCCGTCATCAAAGGCCTTGAAACGAAAGACCGCGTGGAAATTCTTCGTCCGCAGTTTGCGGTTACCGATAAGATTCTGCTCACCGGTAATTACGGCTTGTCCGATACGGCCAAAGTAAAAATTGTGAAAGCAGCCGAATGAAAAACTTTTTCATCACGTATAAAAATCCGCTTTCGGTACTCATTGCCCTCGTCCTCATGGGCGGTGTGTACGTGTACACCAAATTGCAAACATCGCTGTTTCCCGAGATCACTTTTCCCAAAATAAAAATCATTGCCGATGCGGGTTTGCAACCCGTAAACAAGATGATGGTAACGGTGACCCAGCCGCTGGAGGCCGCCATCAAGCAAGTGCCCGACCTGGCCGACGTGCGCAGCACCACAAGCCGCGGCAGCTGCGAGATTTCCGCTTTTATGAATTGGGATGCGAACGTTGACCTGAGCCAGCAACGCATCGAAAGCCGCATTGCGCAAATCCGCAACAGCCTTCCGCCCGACGTAAACATTACGGTGGAGAAAATGAACCCGTCCATTCTTCCGGTGATTGGTTACACGCTGGAAACGAACAGTCAAAGCCGCACGCCGGTTGACATGAAGCAGTTGGCGCTTTACACCGTCAAGCCTTTTCTTTCGCAAGTGCCCGGCGTGGCCGAAGTGCGCATCATCGGCGGCAAGCAAAAAGAATATTGGCTTACGCTGGATGCGCAAAAAATGAGTACGCTGGGCATCACGCCGGATAAATTGTCAACCGCACTCTCGCAAACAAATTTTATCCAGGCCAATGGTTATTTGTCCGATTACCGGCAACTGTATTTAACCGTTACAGATGCGACGGTTCATTCGTTGGATGAATTGCAAAGCCTCGTGATTTCGAACGATGGTCGTCGCATTGTTCAACTGAAAGACATTGCAACGGCACAAATCAACGAAGGCGTTGAATACACAAAGATCAATGCAAACGGAAGAGCGGGCATACTCGTTGCCATCATCAAACAGCCGAATACCAATCTTATTTCTCTGTCCGATGCCATGGCAAAAAAGGTGGAAGAACTGAAACACATTCTTCCAAACGGTGTTAGCATCCGGCCGTATTACGTGCAAGCCGATTTTGTGCACGATTCCGTTAAAAGCGTAACAGACAGTTTATGGATTGGCCTTGTGCTCGCCATCATCGTTGCCATTATTTTTCTTCGTTCGTTGAAAGCCAGTGCAACAATTCTCATCACCATTCCGGTTACAGTTTGCTTAACGCTTATTGCTATTTATGCCCTTGGCTACACGCTCAACATCATGACGCTTGGTGCCATTGCCGCTGCCATTGGATTGATCATTGACGATGCCATTGTGGTGGTGGAACAAATTCACCGTTCGCACGAAGAACATCCCGATGAACCGTCTGCTTCGGTGGTGCAAAAAGCCATTCATTATTTGTTTCCGGCCATGGTTGGTTCCTCGCTCAGCACCATTGTCATTTTTATTCCGTTTGAAATCATGAGCGGCGTGGCGGGTGAATATTTTAAGGTAATGACGAACACGATGATCATTACGTTGATCTGTTCGTTTTTTGTAACCTGGATTTGCCTGCCGGTAATTTATCTTTTGCTGACAAGAGAAAAGCCTGATGCATCCAAAACAAAAAAAGAAGAGAAGCCGCACGAAGTGAAGAAGCAAAAATGGGTTGCCTTCTTTATTCACAAGCCGTACGTAAGTTTTATTATCGTGGCGGCGCTGGCCGTTTCCATTTGGCTTGTGCTGCCGCTTTTGCAAACGGGTTTTTTGCCCGAGATGGACGAAGGCAGCATTGTGCTTGATTACAATTCGCCGCCAGGCACTTCGCTTGAAGAAACAGACCGCATCTTGCATCACGTGGAGACCATCATCAACAAGGTTCCGGAAGTGCAGGCTTATTCACGCCGCACCGGAACGCAGATGGGCTTTTTTATTACCGAACCCAATCGCGGCGATTATTTAATACAACTGAAAAAGAACCGCAAGCGTTCAACCGAAGACGTGATTGCCGATTTGCGAAAACAAATTTCCAGTAGCCAACCCGCGCTTACCATTGACTTTGGCCAGGTGATCAATGACATGCTGGGCGATTTGATGGAATCGGTGCAACCCATCGAGATAAAAATTTACGGCAGCGATGTGGCACGCTTGCAGGAGTATTCGCAACAGGTGAACGACATCGTTTCAAAAGTGGAAGGAACGGCAGATATGTTTAACGGCATTGTCATCTCCGGCCCTTCCGTTACCATCTTGCCCAACAACGCGGCATTGGCACAATACGGTTTAACGCCGCAAGCCTTGCAAACGCAGGTGCAGCTTGGCTTGCAAGGCACACAAGTCGGAACGATATTGGAACGGCAACAACTTTCAACGGTGCGCATTATTTATCCCGGCACCTCGGCGCAAAGCGTGGAAGGCATAAAGCACCTGCAAATTTTTACACCCTCAGGGCGATTGATGCCGATAAGTTCTTTGGCTTCGGTGGAAGTGAATCCCGGCGATGCAGAAATACAGCGCGAAAACCTGCAGGCAATGGGCGTTGTTACCGGACGGTTGGAGAACCGCGATTTAGGAAGCACCATGAAAGAAATTCAACAAAAAGTTTCATCGCAGGTTGTGTTGCCGCAAGGCTATCACATTGAATACGGCGGCGCTTATGCACAGCAACAACAATCCTTTCACGAACTCCTGCTCATCCTCATTACCTCAAGCCTTTTGGTGTTTGGTGTGATCTTGTTTCTCTTTCAGGATTTCTTTGTTGCTATTTTAATATTGCTGCTCGCCGTGTTGGGCATTTCGGGAAGTTATCTCGCATTGTTCTTCACCAACACGCCGTTGAATGTTGGTAGCTATACTGGATTAATTATGATCGTGGGCATCATTGGCGAGAACGCCATCTTTACCTTTTTGCAATTCCGTGATACGTTGCGGCAAAGCGGCAGTGTGGACGATTCCGTTGTGTTCGCCATTTCCACACGCCTGCGTCCGAAACTTATGACCGCGTTGGGCGCCATCATTGCGCTGATGCCATTGGCATTGGGCATTGGTACAGGCGCGGAATTGCACCAGCCGCTTGCCATTTCGGTGATTGGCGGCTTTCTTACGGCGCTTCCGCTTTTGCTTATTGTATTGCCTTCGATGCTGCGCATCATTTTCAAAAGAAGAAAGACGGCTATTGCTTAATACACCGCACCTTGATTGCCCCGTCATAAATGGCGGGGCAATCAAGGTGCATTTATTGGCGAAATGAATTACGTCATAAAAAGGGCGACGTCATTTTTTATTTTGATGCCTGCACCACCAGAACCTGAAACGTTCCCGGGATCATTTTGGGTCTTCCGTTATTTGTTTGTGTTGCATCAAAATCAGCCGTGGGCAGAAAAATATTTCCGTTGGCTTGGTCAAGCGCAATGGTTCGTGCGCCGCGTTTGGTGGGATAATCGCCAAGATGAACAAACTGGTTTGCCGAGACTTCTTTTATCACGCTTAATGTTCCTTCGCCGTTGGATGTAAAGATCAATTTGCGTTTTGCATCGAAGGCCACGCCGTCGCAGCCGTCACCGATTTTTATTTTGTCAACGATGTTTCCGTCAGCGGCATTCATCACCACCAACAATTTATCGCAACCCGCAAACAAACGGTTCGATGTTGGGTCATAAGCAAGACCCGTAGGACCTTCGCCGGGCGCCAGTTTCCAATGATTAAGCACCGAATGCGTTTTTAAATCCACCACGGCTATTTCACTTTTGTCTTCAAGGTTTACAAAGAGTTTTCCTTTGCCATCCGATGCTGCTTCTTCGGGCCTTCCGCCAACATCAATCGTTGCCAGAACCGTATTTGTTTTCGGATCGATGACCGAAAGATTTTTTGTACGGCCATTGCAGGTGATGATGGTTTGCGTGTGCGGTTCAAACATGATGGCGTCGGGACCTTCGCCCGTGGCAACTTGCGCAACAGGCTGCATTGTTTTTAAATCGAATACCGTTACGTTATTGCTGCGGCCGTTGCTTGTATAACCTCTGTTCAATTCGTTGTCAAAGGCAATGCCGTGTACGCCGTTCGTATTGGATATAACGCCGAGCGAGTCGCCGGTTTCTTCGGCCAGAACGTTTACCTGTGCGCTGTGCGAGGCATAAACTTTTCCGTTGTTTACGGCAATGTAGTCCCAGCCGCCGGGGCTTTGAATGTGAAAGGTCTTCACGACTTTATAACCGGTTTGTGCGGTGGCCTGAAGGCAGATAACAGTACCAAAAAACAGAATAATTTTTTTCATGGAAGATGATTGAAGTGACGATAAAAAGCGAACACTAACTTAGCCTTTCCCGCCAACGAAGACGAATTTATTTTCTTCAGAATTCCTTCAGAATTCTATCGAATTTTTGCCCGCCTAACAGTTGCCTTATTGCGACTGAATTTTATTCATCTTAGAGTTTCTTTTGCAACAACGGCACTCGCAAATTTTTCGCGGGCATTGTTGTTGATGAAGCTATCACTACGTTTTTTCTTCACCTCAATTTTATCCGATGGAAACAAAACACACGGAAACAGGGACAAGCTCATTAAACAAAGTCGCGAAGATTACCTTGATCTTTTGGGTACTGAAAATCTTTGCCACAACGCTTGGCGAAGTCCTGGGTGATTTCTTTTCCATGACGCTGAACCTTGGCTACGTTATCGGTCTTGCCATTACCTTGCTTTTCTTTTTGATCCTTCTCTTTCTACAACTTCGCCAAAAGATATACATAGCCCCCATCTACTGGCTTGTAATTATCGGTACCACCACGGCGGGCACCGAAATTTCCGACCTCATGGACCGTACACTTGGCTTGGGTTATGCGCTCGGTTCGGCCATTCTTTTTTCCATTTTGTTGCTGGTGCTTTTTCTCTGGCACCGCAACGAAGGACACGTCAAAGTTTATCCCATCGCGCAGCGCCGCGTGGAGCTTTATTATTGGGCAGCCATTCTTGTTTCCAACAGTTTGGGTACGGCCTTCGGCGATTTTTTGAGCGATAACCTTGAACTCAGTTACCTGGTAGGCGCTGCCATAACGGCAGGTGTGATTGTGATTGTTGTACTGCTGCATTACTTCACAAAACTGAACGAGATCTTACTCTTTTGGATCGCCTTTATTTTCACACGGCCTTTTGGTGCTACGTTTGGTGATTTTCTTACGAAGCCGGTTGCTAACGGCGGCTTGAATTTTAGCCGTGGCATTGCGGCCCTGGTAACTGCCGCGCTAATGGCCGTGCTCATGTATTTCTCGCAGCGTGCCACCAATAACAAAAAGGTTTCGTATGCCTGATGTGCCGGCGTTCAATTTCTTTTCGTGAAAGAAGGCTTCACTTTGTTGGAGGATGAAAGCGGATTTCAAATTCGTGATGCTGCTCTTGAAAGCGATACCGCACGTGAAAGCCGGACGCTTCGGCAATTTGTTGGATGAGCGACAATCCTAATCCGTTGCTGGCGTTTCCGGTTGATGGTTTATAAAAGCGTTGAAACATTTCTTCCTCGTCCAGTTTAGCTTCGTTGCTTGTGTTGCCGATGCATAAGCAATCGTTTGACAAAGCAATCCAAATGCTTCCGCCATTGTAATTATGATTGGCGGCATTGCTCAATAAATTGTTCAACAGAATGTCTCCCAGTTCAACATTCATGTTTACAACCGCCGAGCCTAAATCGGTTTCTACGGTTATATTTTTTCCCTGCCACAATTCCTGGAAGTCTTCTAATTTTTCCCGCAACTTTTCCTTCAGGTCAATGCGCTGCATTTCCTCAAATTGCTTGTTCTCAATTTTCGCCAGCAGAAGAAGCGAACCGTTTAAGCGGCTCAGTTTTTCAACCGCGTTGTAGGCGCTTTGCAGCGTTTTGCTTTGGCTTTCAGTAAGCGCTTCATCCTGTATCAATAAATCCAGTTTGGAGCGGACGATAGCAATGGGCGTTTGAATTTCGTGCGAGGCATTTTCGCTAAATGTTTTTAGCGAAAGGTATTCAAGCCTTGAGCGTTTGGTGATGGCCGTAAGCGTTTCGTTCATGGCATTGAACTCGTCAATGTTGGTTGACGACAGTGGAAGCGAATCAGTCCTGCTGGGACGAAAATTTTGCACGGCTTTCAGCGAAGCATAAAAGGGTTGCCAGAGCCGTTTGAGCAAGATGCGATTGAGAACCGCCGCCACAAGAAGAATGACCAGAATGGTAATGATGGATACCCGCAAAATAGAGCGCAGCAAACCGTCGGTCCCTTCCAGCGATTTCGACACAACGGCCTCGTAATTCTGCGCCGTTGTGTTGATGCCGAAAACCAACCGGCGGTAGGCTTCTTTTTTCCGGTCTTCTTTCTCCATCATTTCAACCGTCGAAAATGTCCGTTGAACCGGTTGCGAAACAGGCGTAAAATAAATGACCTGGTCTGATACGGAAAAACTTTCGGGCAAGTGGTTGTGCTCGTGCACAAAAGCCGTGATTTCGTCTTCTTCAATTTGAAGGTCTTCGTCAATTTGATGAATCAACACGTAGCGAATGGAAAAATAAAAAGCTACACTGGCCACCAGAAAAATAACAATATTGGCGACGAGGTTGATGCGGTTGTATCGTGCAAAAAGTTTCACGCGGGCAGACTGAATTTATAGCCCATGCCGTACACGGATTTGATGTAATCGGCCGCTCCGCCTTGCAACAATTTTTTGCGCAGGTTTTTAATGTGGGTATAAATGAAATCGTAATTGTCGGCAATGTCGAAGTTGTCGCCCCAAAGGTGAACCGCAATCGCATTTTTTGCAATCACTTTGTTTTTGTTGCTGATGAAATAAAGCAGCAGTTCGTATTCTTTTTTTGTCAGCTCAATCTTTTTGTCTTTCACCGTCAGTTCTTTTTGATTGAGGTCCAATTGAAGCGCATCAAAGCGAAGAATATTTTTGCCGTCGAAGGCTTTGCGCCGGATAATGGCATCCACTCTTGCACCAAGTTCCATCAGGTGAAAGGGCTTGGTTAAATAATCATCGGCACCGGCTTTCAATCCAATCACTTTATCGTCCACGGCGTTCTTTGCCGAAACGATAATGACGCCGTCCAGTTTATCTTCTTTTTTCAGGTCTTTTAAAAGATCCAGCCCGCTGCCATCGGGCAAAGTAATGTCGAGAATAACGCAGGCATAATCGTACAGCGAAATCTTCTCCAATGCCGTGCGGTAATCAAAAGCCTGTTCGCACATGAACTGCTCGCTGGCGAGATAATCGCAAATGCTCTGTGACAATTCCTTTTCGTCTTCGACCACCAGTATTTTCATTTTTACAGAATTAAAACCAGCGTGCCCGCAATGATCAAACCTGCGCCGGCAGCGGTTTTCCAGGTAAGCACTTCGCCTAGGAACAACACGGATAACAAAATGGCAAGAGCCACGCTTAATTTATCAACCGGTGCTACCTGCGATACTTTTCCCAATTGCAATGCTTTAAAATAGAACACCCACGACAAGCCCGTTGCCAGGCCGGAAAGACAAAGAAAGAGCAGGTTGTGTTTGGTTAGGGTGCCTATCGTGGCCGTGCCGCCGCGAAAAAAAGCAATGCCCCAGGCAATGACCAGAATGACAACGGTCCGAATGGCGGTTGCAAGGTCGCTGTCCACACCTTTTATTCCCACCTTGGCAAAGATGGCCGTAAGCGCCGCAAAGAAAGCCGAGAGCAAAGCGTATATCCACCACATAGCGACAAAGTTTGCGGATAAAGTTGGCAAAATATTGAAGACGCATTTGAACCAAGTGCAAACTATCAACGCCAACCTTAAAGAAAGTTTGTGTCCGAATTCCAATTGTCTTCAGAATTGAAATATAGTTTTGCCGCCTTTATGAAAAACACGAGACGATTTTTTGTTGCGGTACTGGCTCTGTTTGTTTTGTCCGCTCATGCACAGCAAGCAGACGGCGGAAAGATTTCAGGAAAAGCATTGGATTCGGTTTCGGGCGGTCCGCTCGAATACGCTTCAATCTCTTTGCAGGAGCAGGGCAGTTCAAAACCCGTTAACGGCGGCGTAACCGACAAGGCCGGCCGGTTCTCGCTTACAGGCGTTAAAAATGGAACGTATACCGTTTTGATTGAGTTCATTGGTTATACGCCGGCAAAAGTCAACAACGTTGTGGTGGATGAAAGCAAGGGCGCCGTTGAATTAAAACCTGTTTATTTATCTGTTAAGCAAGGTGCGCTGCAATCCATTACCATTACCGCAAGCGGAAAGCTTGTTACCAATAAAATTGACAAACTGGTTTACAACGCCGAACGCGACATCACCTCGCAAAGCGGCGCGGCCACCGATGTGCTGAAAAAAGTTCCGCAGGTTTCGGTTGACGTGAACGGCAACGTTGAATTAGCGGGCAGTTCCAGCATTCGTTTTTTAATTAACGGCAAACCCTCAACGGCTTTTGGCAACAGCGTTGCCGATGTGTTGCAATCCATTCCGGCCAGTCAAATTAAAAGCGTTGAAGTGGTGACCAATCCCGGTGCGAAGTACGATGCACAAGGACTTAGCGGCATCATCAACATCGTGCTCAAACAAAGCAATGCACAAGGCATTAACGGAAATCTTTCGCTGGCCGCAGGCACAAGAGCAGACAACGGTTCGTTCAACTTCAATGCACGTAAGGGGGCCCTTGGTGTGAACGCTTTTGTGAGCGGCAATTATCGTCCGGCACTGGATGCGCCGGTTACAACCGACCGCACAAGCATGGACACGGCCGCAAAAACTATAGGTTTTCTTCATCAGGATGGCACGAGCCATTTTAACCGTTACGGTTTCCAAACCGGGGTTGGCTTCGATTGGTCGCCCGACAAAAAAAATAATTTCACCGGGTCCTTTGTTTACAACCGCTTTGGCAACGACGGCCACGGCTTCATCAACCAGGGCCAGCAATTGCGCAGCCAGAATAGCGGTGCAATTCTTAGCGATGTTTCTTCGCAGAGCTTTACGGCCAGCAGCTTTTGGCTTCATTCAACCGACGCAAGTCTTAACTACAAACGAACTTTCAACAAAGAAGACCAGGATCTGGAAATTGCCGTCAACAGCAGCTTTGGCAGTGGCTATACAACAGCGGACAATTATCAGCTTTCGCTGCCTTCGCTTACTCGCTTTTATGGAAACAACAGCACCAATCCAGGAAAGGAAAATGAAACGGAATTCAAGATAGATTACACACAGCCGGTCAAAAAAGACGTAAACCTTGGTGTGGGAACGAAATACACCACAACGGATATTTCGAGCAACGCGACTGTTTACAGTTTGCAACCTTCGACGCAGGCTTATTTGATTGACCGCTTCCTATCGAACAACCTGACGTACGCTCAAAAAGTATATGCGGGTTACGCGGAATTGAGTTTTCCGATGGGCGAAGTTTTTAACGCAAAAATTGGCGGACGATATGAACGAACAGAGATCGCTTCGTTTTATTCCAATGCGCAGCAGCACACGGCCACACCGGGTTACGAAAACTTTGTTCCGTCTGTTTTCCTTTCCCGGAAATTGGGAGAAGAGGGCTTGTTGAAACTGAGTTATGCCAAACGCATCAATCGTCCCGATTACGGCGAACTAAATCCGTTTATTAATACCAGTGATCCGAAAAATCTTTCATCGGGCAATCCGTATTTGCTGCCCGAAATAAGCCACCGCATTGAACTCGGTTACAACCGTGAGTTGGGGAAAGCCGGTTCGGTTTCGGCCACGCTATTTTTCCGGATGAACGAGAGAGACATTCAACCTTTCATTCGTTATTACACCGAGTTTAAAGTGGGCGATTCGGTTTATACAAATGTGGCCGTTACCACAAGGGAGAACATTGGGCAGGAAAAAAACACGGGCCTGATGTTGTTCAGCGATCTTCACCCGAACGATAAATTGAGTTTTCGAACGAACCTGATGTTGTTTCATCGCCACACCATCAACGAGCAGAACCCCGGCTACAATTCCACCAATTTTAATTACCGCTTTAATACAAACGCGACCTACCAGTTTTCGTCCACGCTTGTTGCAGAATTCTTCGGCAACTTTAATTCGGTGCGGCATGAAGCGCAGGGAACTTATCCTTCATTTATCACGTACAGCCTTGCGGTGCGCAAACAATTCTGGAACAAGAAAGGAAGCCTGGCGCTGACAACGACAAATCCTTTTGCCAATTACCTCACACAAAAAACAGAACTCTTTGGCCCGGGCTTTACCATCAACAGCACAAGGCTGGTTCCCGTCCGTTCCTTCGGCATCAACTTTACGTGGAAGTTTGGCGGGCTTGAGTTTAAAAAGGAAAAAGAGCCTGTAGATAACACCGCTTTGCCAATGGAAAACTAAAGGTAATTTCCACAGAAACGGTTGCTTCATTACGAGGCTTTGCTATGTGAACGTAATCGTATTACCTTGATAGAAAAGATGCGTAAAAGCGACAAAACCTTATTGCCTTATTGTTCCTGCATCTTTTGTCTGAATAAGGTAATACGGTTGGTCTTTCAACAGTGTATTTATTGCTATTAAGGTCATAAGGTTTTATTGCGCCTTCAAACTGTGCCATCTTCGCTGCGCAAGTGGAGTTATTTATTACTCATGTCTAAGACCCGAAAGCCGATGGCCGATAGCTGACTTCTGACCACTGTTGATTTAAAGACTTCGCAAATCAACCCGTCAACCAATCAACCAGCTCCGTCATCGTTTGCGCAAGATTTTCCGGTGCGTTTGGTTTTGTGCCTTATTTTTAAAACCAAACCACCAACGATACTTGCATGGCAGCACCAAAAGGCATCTGGAAAGTGATTACCGCATCATCGGTCGGTACGCTTATCGAATGGTATGACTTCTACATCTTCGGCTCTTTGTCCACCATCATCGCCGCTAAATTTTTTCCGTCCGAGAACCCAACGGCAGCACTTCTTTCAACCTTGGCAACCTTCGCAGCGGGCTTTATCGTAAGGCCTTTTGGCGCTTTGGTGTTTGGCCGTTTAGGCGATTTAATTGGGCGGAAATACACGTTCTTGCTCACACTTGTTTTAATGGGAATGTCAACGTTTTTAATTGGTTGCATTCCTTCCTACGCAACAATCGGCGCAGCAGCGCCCTTGCTTGTTTTATTACTGCGTTTACTACAAGGTCTTGCATTGGGCGGTGAATACGGCGGCGCGGCCACTTACGTTGCGGAGCACTCGCCCAGAAACAAACGCGGCTTTTATACAAGCTGGATTCAGACCACGGCCACGCTTGGGCTCTTTCTTTCACTCGGTGTAATTCTTTCTATCCGGCGCATTGTCGGTGTGCAGGAATTTACAGGTGGCAATGGCTGGCGCTATCCTTTCTTATTGTCTATTGTTTTGGTTGGCGTTTCCATTTTCATTCGCCTGCGCATGGCCGAATCACCACTCTTTGCTAAGCTGAAAAGCGAAGGCAAAACGTCCGTAAACCCACTCAAAGAAAGCTTTGGTCACAGGGCCAATTTCAAGATGGTATTGCTTGCACTTTTTGGCGCCACGATGGGACAAGGCGTTATTTGGTACACGGGACAATTTTATGCGCAAACCTTTTTGCTTACCAAATGCAACGTTGAGTACGAACAAGCCAACACCATCATTCTGATTGCGCTGGTGATTGCCACACCTTTCTTTGTCATCTTCGGAAGTTTATCCGATAAGTGGGGCCGGAAGAACATCATGATGATTGGAATGCTTCTCGGTGTTTTGCTTTACCGGCCCATCTTTGAGCAGTTGTACAATTTGTCTGATCCTTCGAAAAAAGAAATAGCCAACACGTCCAAGGGCTTTAAGATGGAAGGCGACTTCGGCGCTTTTGTTCAACACGCAAGCGACACAACAACATATACAGACGGAAGCATACTGAAAACAACCACGAAACAATCGTTGATTAAAGGCGAAAAAACAACGGTGAAAGAATTGATATTGGGTAAAGGCAGCATGTGGACGATGGTCTTACTCATTGCTGCAATGGTGTTGTTTGTAACGATGGTGTACGGCCCAATTGCCGCATTTTTGGTGGAATTGTTTCCAACGAAAATTCGCTACACCTCGATGTCTTTGCCTTACCACATTGGCAACGGCGTGTTTGGCGGTTTGGTGCCTTTTATTGCTACGTTGATTACAACGCTAAAAGGCAGTAATCCGCTTTCGGGACTTTGGTATCCGATTGGTGTAGCCGCTTTAAGTTTTATCATCGGCAGCTTGTATCTCTCAAACAAAATTGACGAAGACATTACCGACTAAAACCTTTGAACATGAACGACGTAAAAAGATATCTCGGTGTTCTTTGGATGCTCATTGGCATTGTGGCCATTGCCTTGTTGATTTATAGTGCGGCCAGCAACATTGGTACAGCAAAGGGCGACATCGGCAAGCCCATTCCCTGGGTCATCATCATTGTTGTTTTTACGCCTGTTTCTATTGGGCTTATCATCTTTGGCTGGTATGCGTTTAAAGGTGAGTACGGCCCATCCCGACCTTCCCGGTAGGAAGGCCACCAACACGCACAAAACCCTGCCTGTCGGAGAGACTGCAAATAAAGCTGCGTCGTTGCAAAGCAAGGGTCTGTGTTCAGGTGGCCTTCCTACCGGGAAGGTCGGGATGGGCCGGTGTTCTTATCTTTGGACAATGTCCATAACGGTAAAAAACCTGACGAAGATTTACGGTGAGCAACGTGCGGTTGACAACATTTCCTTCTCGGTGAACAAAGGCGAGATTGTTGGCTTTCTCGGGCCAAACGGCGCCGGCAAAAGCACAACGATGAAAATGATAACGGGTTACCTGCAACCCGATGCCGGTGAGATAAGCGTTGGTGATATTGACGTTACTAAAGATCCTCTGGCTTCAAAAAAGAAAGTCGGCTACCTGCCCGAATCCAATGCACTTTATTACGACATGTACGTGAAGGAATATTTGGATTTTGTAGCGAATGTTCACGAGTTGCCGACCAAAGCTTCTTTGAATGCGGAGGAAGCATATGCAATTGGTAAACCTTATTTATCTAAAAATAGGAAAGCAAGAATTGCTGAAATTATCGATGTAGTTGGTCTGACGAAAGAAAAAGCAAAAAAAATCGGACAGCTTTCAAAAGGATACAAGCAACGAGTAGGTCTTGCTGCCGCTCTCCTTCACAATCCCGAAGTATTGATTTTAGACGAGCCCACAAGCGGTTTGGATCCGAACCAGATCGTTGAGATCCGCAACGTCATCAAGGAACAAGGCAAGGACAAACTTGTGCTTTTTTCTTCGCACATTTTAGGAGAAGTGGAAGCCATCTGCGACCGCGTCATCATCATCAACAAAGGAAAGATCGTGGCCGATGACAAGTTGAGCAACCTGCAAAAAACCTCATCCAGCAATATTGTTCGTGTAAGCTTTAAGGAGGCGCTGGAGACGGAGTGGTTGAAGCGTTTACCCGACACGAAAACGGTAAACAAAGTGGATGCGTTTACATGGAACATCGAAACTGAAAAACCCGAAGCCGTAAGAAAAGCATTGCTGCAATTGGCGCTGGAACAAAACCTGAACATCGTTTCGCTGCAAAGCCAAGACCAAAGCCTGGAAGAAGTGTTCCGGCAGCTTACGGGTAATGGAGTAAATTTGGAAAAATGACTTTCGTATGGAAGCGAAAAGAAAATAGGAAGAGGAGATCCTGCGCCGGGTGCGAGAGATGCCGGAGGAGCAATTGGCGAAAGTGATTTCGCTGATGGATAAACTTCGGGAAGAAGAAAACAATAAAAAAGTTGAAGCGTACCGAAAAGCCATAGAAAGAGCCTGGGGATTTTTAAAAGATTCACCGTCTGGAACGGAGGAATTCATGCGTAGAAAAGAAGAAGAAAAAAAGTTAGACAGGTGAGATGAACAAATTTTATGTTTTGGATGCCTGCGCTCTAATTGCCGTATTAGTGAAAGAACCTGGAAGTGAGAAAGTGCAGAATCCATTGGATCAAATCTTCTACAGGCGAGTGTACACTTTTTCTTCACCGCGTAACATTGCAGAAGTTTTGTACGACCAACTAAGGGCAAATGCGGGGTTAACAGCCGACACGCTAATCAAGGTTATCTCGGACTTGCCTTTGACGATTGTACAGGACATGTCCGATACTTTTGTTGCGATAGCCGCTTCATTTAAGGTGCATTACCGTATTTCCTTTGCCGATTGTTTTGTGTTAGCGCTTGCGAAACTTAACGGTGCGAAGTTGTTTCTTCCGATCACCACGAATTCGACGCCGTTGAAAAAAGCGGCGAGATTAAGTTTGAATGGATTCGATAAAATCCTTATCGTTTCTTTGCAGCCAACAACAAACCATAAACAACAAACCACAAACCAAATATGAGCTACATAGCCGAAATTTTTGCCCGCCAGATTTTAGACAGCCGCGGAAACCCCACGGTAGAAGTTGACGTTATTACCGACGACGGCGCCATGGGCCGCGCTGCCGTTCCCAGCGGCGCCAGCACCGGCATACACGAGGCCGTTGAACTGCGCGACAACGACAAGAAAACCTACGCCGGCAAAGGCGTGACCCAAGCGGTTCAAAACGTAATGGACATTATTGCACCCGAACTGGAAGGTTACGACGTGGCCGACCAAACGGGGATTGACCAATTGATGATTCAGTTGGACGGCACGGAGAACAAGGGCAAATTGGGTGCAAACGCATTGCTCGCAGTGAGCATGGCTTGCGCTAAAGCAGCCGCCGAAGAAGCTTCACTGCCGCTGTTTCGCTACATCGGCGGAACAAACGCGAAGACGTTGCCGGTGCCAATGATGAACATTCTGAACGGTGGCGCACACGCGGATAATAAAATAGACTTCCAGGAATTTATGGTGATGCCCGTTGGTGCATCTTCGTTCAGCGAAGGCTTGCGTTGGGGCGTTGAAATTTTTCACGCATTGAAAACCGTACTTAAGAAAAAAGGCTACAGTACCAACGTCGGCGATGAAGGCGGCTTTGCGCCCAACATCGGTTCCAATGAAGAAGCCATTGACACGGTGATGGAAGCCATCAATGCAGCGGGCTACAAAGCCGGTTCGGAAATTTTTATTGCGATGGACGCAGCCAACAGCGAGTTGTACAAAGACGGCAAATACATCTTTCACAAAAGCGACGGCAAGAGCTTAAGCTCTGATGAGCTGGTAAAGTTTTGGGAGAATTGGGCGAATCAGTATCCCATTGTTTCGATTGAAGACGGCATGGCCGAAGATGACTGGGAAGGATGGAAAGCATTGACGCAAGCGCTTGGCAGCAAAGTGCAATTGGTGGGTGATGATTTGTTTGTTACCAACGTAACACGCCTTTCGCAAGGCATTGAAAAAGACATCGCCAATGGCTTGTTGGTAAAGGTGAATCAAATTGGAACCGTTACCGAAACCATTGATGCCGTAAGCATGGCGCAACACGCCGGTTACAACACCATCATGAGCCATCGCTCGGGTGAAACGGAAGACACGACCATCGCCGATTTGGCCGTTGCATTGAATTGCGGACAAATCAAAACCGGTTCGGCTTCGCGTACTGACCGCATGGCGAAATACAACCAGCTTATCCGCATCGAAGAATTGCTGGGTGCTTCTGCTTACTACCCCGGAAGCAAATTGAAATTTGGAAAATAAGATAGATTGATTCGTTGGTCGTTGACCGTTGATTGCTGTTCGATTCCCTTCGGCCAACAATCAACGGCCAACGACCAATTTTTTTTATTTCTGCCATGCAAATTGACGTTTCAAAACTTCGCGGCCAGCACGTTTATCTTACGCTGCTGCATCCCGATGATGTTCCTGCTTTGCGCAAACTTGCTCACGATGAACGCATTTGGGACTTTACCAAAACCCTTCTCGTCAACGAAACTTTTGATGCGCAATTTGATAAATACATGATTACCGCTTTTGACCCGCGAAACACCGGTATGCAAATCAGTTTTGTCATGCGGGATGCAAAAACAAATGCCGTAATGGGCATGACCCGTTACTACAAGATCGAACCTTCGCAAAAACGTTTGAGCATCGGCTACACTTGGTACACGCCGGCTTATTGGGGCAAGGTGCACAACAAAGAATGCAAACTGCTGCTGCTGCAATACGCCTTTGAAGAACTCCGTTTTCAACGCGTGGAATTTGAAGTGGCGCACCAAAACATTCGTTCGCAAAAAGCCGTGGCAAAAATTGGCGGTGTAAAAGAAGCGGTGTTACGCAAACACGGTCTTCATGCTGACGGCACGGTGCGTGACACAGTTGTCTTCAGCATCATTGACGACGAATGGCCGCAAACAAAAGAAAAACTTCGCCGGCTAATCGAAACTAATCAGCCCGCCAAAAAAAAATAGGCGGGCAAGGTTTCTTTTTTACCTTCGGCAAACGCAAGCCCCGTGCGGCTTGCCAACGTAAACTGCCAACTTTCGCAAACACCATGAAGTTCGTTCGCCGCATACCGCCGTTCATCTACAACAAATATTTTTTAGCCACTTCGCTTTTTGTCGTGTGGATGCTCTTCTTCGACCGCAACGATTTTTTTACGCAAATGGCACGCAAAAAAGAACTGGCCGAAATTGAACAAAGCAAAGATTACTTTGCCCAAAAAATCAGCGAAGGCAAAAAGTTTTCGCGGGACATGCGCTCCAATGCCGACGCGGTGGAAAAATTTGTGCGGGAAAAATACCTGATGAAACGCGACAACGAAGACCTCTTCCTCATTCAAAAGCCAGCCGCGAAAGAATAAATACTGCACCGGCACAATAAGGACAAAGCCTCTTCGTTTATAAATCCGTACAAGCCAACCGGCACACCATTTTTGAACGATTTATCTGGACGTATGCACAATTATACTCCCGAAGAGCTGCTTCTGTATTTATACAAAGAATCTTCCGCCGCACAGAGCCTTGCTATTGAAGAAGAACTCAAAAGCAATTGGGCGCTTCGCGAAAAATTAGCCGTGATGAAAACCGCTATGGAACGGCTGAACAACATCGCTGTTTCTCCCCGCACCGAAGCCGTACTGAACGTAATGCGTTACGCACAGGAAGCCACAGCCGTAAAGACCGAATCAAAATCATAAACATTCCGGTAACAAAGTCTTTGTTTTTTTGGACCCGGCTGCGTTGCTCCTATTGAGCTTTTGTGGAGTTTATCCTGAGCTTGTCGAAGGGTCGCACTCTTGTGCGTTCTTCTCGCTATTGAGCGAACCAATTAACATTCTCCTTTTCTCCTTTGCTCTGTGCGAAACATTTTTAGGACATGCCAAGGGTGTGTCCCTACGTCAGCGCAGGCCCTCATTGGCTAATCATCAAATCAGCTAATTGGTTCTTACATTCGCTTCGATGACCCGCAAAGAACGATTTGCTGCCTGCATTGACTATTTTCAAAAAGCAATGCCCGAAGCCGAAACGGAACTCACCTTCGGCAATACTTACGAGCTTTTAGTGGCGGTTATTTTATCGGCGCAGTGCACCGACAAACGTGTGAACATGACCACGCCGGCGTTGTTCAAAAAATACCCTGACATTTCTTCGCTGGCTAAAGCCCAATACGACGACCTGTTTGAATTAATCAAAAGCATTTCTTTTCCCGGCAACAAAAGCCGGCACCTGATGGGAATGGCGGCAATGGTGAAAGAGAAATTTGGCGGCGAAATTCCCATGACCGTAGAAGAACTGGTGCAGTTACCCGGCGTGGGGCGCAAAACGGCCAACGTCATTACCTCAGTTGTTGATAAGCAGCCCAACATGGCCGTGGACACACACGTCTTTCGTGTTTCAGCCCGTATTGGCTTAACGGTGGGCGCTAAAAATCCTTTGCAAACCGAATTGCAACTGGTAAAATACATTCCCAAAGACCTTGTTTACATTTTTCATCATTGGCTCATTTTGCACGGCCGTTATGTGTGCATTGCCCGCAATCCCAAATGCGAAGAGTGTGGTTTGCGTCCCGTGTGTAAATACTATCAAAACGTTGTGGCCAAACAAAAATAATATTGGGACATTTCGCTGCGGCCTGTATAAAATATCCTAATATCTCAATATCCCAATATCTTCTTTTTAAATTTGGCGTAGGGCTTGCTCATTAAAACCGTCAAACGACTAAACATACATGACATCTGTTTTACCAACCTTTGCTGATTTAAACAGCGTTCTTTCGCTGCGGCCGCTGGTGAGTGTTTTAAAACGAATGATTGACGAGGAGAAACCCG